>WNFM01311899.1_pt3 | contig 30288 bp, 28 predicted proteins | sample 5400271 | NCBI WGS metagenome assembly WNFM01 (sample SAMN13153352, study PRJNA577476) | soil metagenome | isolation source: 60 cm saprolite on Douglas fir-dominated hillslope | place: USA:California | collected 2013-09-17 | reverse complement strand
GGCTGGTGGCGCGCGGCCTTGGCCATGGCGGGATTCATTGCCGCAGTGTGGATCGGCCTCGCGTTTGAAGCGCCGCTGACGCGGCAATTTGGTGTCGCCACGTTTTATCAGGGCGTGGGATGGATTGCCCTGTGCGGCGCCGGCTTGGTCACGCTGGGGGCCTGGGCGCTCGGTCCGGCGAGCTTCAAGCCGGTTGAAGATTTACGGCGCATGGGCCTCATCGGCAGCCTGTGGCGCTATATGGCCGCCGAACTGAAGCCGATTGATCATGCGGCTCTGCAGACCGTGTTCAATGCCGCACCGCCGCTCGCTGCAAAACCGAACATCGTGGTGGTGCAGAGCGAATCGTTCTTCGACGTGCGACGCCTGTACAGCGGCATCGAACGCAAGGTGCTGCAACAATGGGACCGCCTGCAGCGGGACTCTTTACAACATGGCCGCCTGCAGGTGGCGGCCTGGGGCGCAAATACCGTGCGCACCGAATTTTCGTTCTTGTCGGGGCTCGAGACCGGCGCATTGGGCGTGCACCAGTTCAATCCCTATCGCCAACTGGCGCGCGCCGGTATCGCCACCCTGGCCTCGCATTTGCGCGAACAAGGCTATCGCACCGTCTGCGTTCATCCCTATCCGGCGAGCTTCTACAAGCGCGATATCGTGTTTCCGCTGGTGGGATTCGATGAGTTCATCGACATCGAAAAATTCGATATTGCCGACAAGGCCGGTCCCTATATCGGCGATGTTGCCGTCGCGGAAAAAATCGCGGCATTGGTTGAGTCCGGCGAACAACCGCTGTTCATCTTCGCCATCACCATGGAAAACCACGGTCCGCTGCACTGGGAGAAATTGACCCCGGATGAACGCAAGCAACACTTCGGCGAGGCCCCGCCCGCCGGCTGCGACGATCTCGCGGTGTACCTGCGCCATCTCGCCAATGCCGACAAGATGGCGGGCATGTTGCGCGATCATCTTGCCGCTTCGCCTTCTCCTGCATGGCTGTGTTTCTACGGCGACCATGTGCCGATCATGGCCGATGTGTATGCGCAATTGGGCGAGCCGGATGGCACGACGGACTATGTGATCTGGAGTAACCGTCAGGATGCAGAGAAGTCGCAAACGCGCGATCTGGGCGTTGCTGAATTGGCCGGCACCTTGCTGGAACATGTCCGCGGCACCCAGCGGAAAAATACGTAGAACGCCATTTGGCGTGCCTTTCCAAGCAAAAGTGGCCGAAAAGCCGCGCCAATGCTGGAGTTTGCGATTTTATGATTCGACCGATAGTATAACGTTCGTTATAACTACCAAAAAACCGGGGGCAGCATGTCGGCACTGAAATTGACGCAGATCGGCAATTCCGTGGGGGTCATTCTCCCCAAGGAAGTCCTCGCCCGTCTGAAGCTGGAAAAGGGCGATACGCTTTATTTGAGCGAGAACCCCAACGGCCTGAGTTTGTCACCAAACGACCCGGGCTTTGAAGCGCAAATCGAGGCGGCACGCGGCATCATGAAAAAACGTCGGGCAGTCTTGCGCGAACTGGCGAAATGAAGAAATGGGTTTGGATCGATGCGCGCGCGATCATCGCCATTCACGATGAACAGCTCGCCGAGCATGGCGGCGGCGCGGGAACGCGCGATGCGGGCTTGTTGGAATCGGCCCTGGCGCGGCCTTTCAACCTTGCGGCCTATGGCAAGCCCGATGCGGCGGCACTCGCCGCTTCCTATGCCGTTGCCATCGCCAAGAACCATCCCTTTGTCGATGGCAACAAGCGCACCTCCTTTGTCGCCCTGGAATTATTCCTGGCCCTGAACGGCTTCATGCTCACCGCGAGCGATGTCGATTGCGTGATAACGATGCTCGCAGTCGCTTCCGGCGAGATGGATGAAACCGCCTTGGCAGGGTGGGTTCGGCGGAACAACGCGAAAAAATAATCCCATCGCGCAACCGACTAATCCAGCGCGAATCCGCCTTCCAGTTTGGTCTTGAACACATCCGCAAAGCGCATCAGCGGCGCGCCGTCGATGATGTCGTGATCGGCGCCGAGATTGAGATGGATGACATCGCGCTCGACCGGCGCACCGTCCACCAGTACCAATTTTTTTTCGACGGCGCCGACCGACAGCGTCAGCGTCATCGGCGTGATCGGGAACATCACGGCGGCGCCGCGGGTGTACATGCCCATCGAGGTCACGGCCACCGTGCCGGCCAGTTGCTTGAACACATAAGGATCGCTGCGGATATAACGCCACACCAGGCGGCGCATGAAATCCGGTAGCAGAAAAAAGGTTTTCTCCAGAGCGGACATCGGCCCGGTGGCACCCAGCGGCGCGACCTTGGCGGCCTGTAGTTCTTTGTGCAATTGCGTCGCACTTTTGCGATTGGCGGCGCGCGAAATAAAGGCTAGCGGCAATACGGCGCCGTCGAATTCACGCTCGACCGTAAAGCTGAGGTCGACATCGTCGAACAGCACCAACTCGGTTTTGCCGTAGCGATAGGCCTGCATATGCGGGTTTTCGTCCAGCGCCAGCAGCAGGGATTTGGCCACGAAGCTGGTAATCGACACCGGCTCAGGCATTGCCGACAAGCGCGTCAAGGCATCACTGATGTCCGCTTCGAAAGCGAGATTGATGGTGTTCTTGCGGCGGCCCTCGGCCATCAGGTCGAGAATGAAATTGCGGATCTTCGGGTAGGCGATACGCTTGCCGGGCGCACGCGGCTTGTTCAACTCATGCCGCAGTTGCGCCCAGGCGGACGGTCCTGACGGCGGCGCGGAAGGGGAGCTGCTCATACCGCCGGCATTGCGACCACTACAGACGATCCAGCTCTTCGGCCAGCGCCTCGATGGTTTGCGTGATTTGCGCTTCGGTATGGCGATGCGACATGAAGAAGCGCAGGCGCGCGGATTTCTCGGGGACGGCCGGATACAGGATCGGCTGCACATTGATGCCGCGCTTGAACAATGCCTCGGAGAGGCGCACCGCGCGCAGCGAGCTGCCGGTAATCGCCGGGATCACCGCGAGGCCCGTACTGAAGCCGGTGTCGATGCTGGCGGCCTTGGCTTTTTCGAGGAAGAACGCACCGCGCGCCTGCAAGGCATGCACCCGCTCCGGCTCGCGCCGCAGGCCCTGCAATGCCGCCAGCGAAGCGGCTGCAACCGGCGGCGACATGCCGACGCTGTAGAGAAATCCCGGCGCCATGAATTTGAGATGTTCGACCAGGGCCGTCTCGCCGGCGATATACCCGCCGCAACCCGCCAGCGCCTTGCTCAGGGTGCCCATCCAGATATCGACATCGCCGCCGGCCAGACCAAAGTGCTCGCGAATGCCGAGGCCGTTCTTGCCCATCACGCCGAAAGAATGGGCCTCATCGACCATCAGGAAGGCGCGATGCTTGCGCTTGATTTCGACAAAGCGCGGCAGGTCCGGGTAATCGCCGTCCATGCTGTAGATGCCCTCGACCACCACCAGCACGCGCTCGAAATGGCGGCGCTGCTCATTGAGGATGGTATCGAGCGCCGCCCAGTCGTTATGCGGGAACGACAGGCGCTTGGCGCCGGACAACTGCACGCCCTGCAGGGTGCAGTTATGGATCAGGGCATCGTGCAGCACCAGGTCCTTGGGCCCGAACAGATAGCCGATGGTGGTGACATTGGTGGCGTGACCGCTGACGAAGGTGATGGCGTCGTCGACCCCGTAGACATCGGCCAGGGCGCGTTCGAACTCGCGGTGAATCGGCCGCTCGCCGGAGACGATGCGGCTGGCCGACACCGAGGTGCCATAGCGGTCGATGGCGGCCTTGGCAGCGGCCGTCACCGCCGGGTCACCCGAAAAACCGAGGTAGTTATAGCTGCCGTAGTTGATGAAGCTCTTGCCGTCGATCGTCGTGGTGGCGCCGACCAGGGCATCGTGCTGCTTGAAGAACGGATTGCGGATGCCCAGCCGCGCCGCGCCGTCGTTGACGATGCGTAGCTGCTGGTAGCCGGGATGCAGGGCGAAGCGATAGTATTCTTCGGGAATATCGCGCGCGGCCGCCGAGGTCGCCAGCGAAAAATTGGTGGTGCGCGGCTCGCCCGCCTGGCGCAAACGCCGCTCCAGGGTTTGCTGGATCAGTTTGTCTTTGAGTTGGGCGCTGAGGCCCATCACGCCTTTTCTGCTCATCAGTGAATGATCCGGCTGGCTTTGGAAGGGTCGCCCGACTGCAGTTCGGCGGCGAATTCCTCGATGGATTTGGCATCGACCTCGGGTGCATGCTGCGACACCATTTGCTGCACCTGCGCGGTGATGTTGGCACCGGCAGCACCGACTGCGGCATCGCCGCTGGCGCCGGCGGATTTCAGCTGGGCGATAATCTTGTCGGCCAGTTTCTCGATGGTCGGGCTTTCGCTCAGCGCCATCACTGGCAGGCGAATGCCGAAGCGCGATTCGATCGCCAATGCGAGCTCGACACCCATCAGCGAATCGAGACCCATATCGTAGACCGAACGGGTGGCATCGAGCTTCTCGGGCGGAATGCGCAGGATCTCGCCGATCTCCGCTTTCAGCAATTCGCGGAAGGTGGCGGCGAGTTCTTCCGGCGGCAGTTCGGCCAGCAGGCGCTGGATATCGTCGGCATGGTCTTCGTCGGATTCGCCTTCGGCCGCCTGCCCGACCAGATCGTGGAACTTGGGCGACGCGGCAGATGGCAGGAAGCGGCTGAGCGAATGCCAATCGAGTTCGAGCACACCGAGGTTGGAACGATCGGAGACGATCAGTTCCTCGAGGATGTTGAGCGCATCCACCGACTGGATGGTGCTGCCGCCCATGCGGCTTTGCAGGGCATTCTTGATCGCCTCGTTGCGGGCCAGGAAGCCGACGTCCTCGATCGCGCCCCAGCGTATGCACAGGGCCGGCAGGCCGGCAGCGCGGCGCGCCATCGTCAGCGCCTCGAGCTGCGCATTGGCGGCCACATAATTGCCCTGACCGGGATTGCCGAACAGAGTGGTGGCGGAGGAGTACAGCACGAAGAAATCCATTTTCATGTCGCGCGTCAGCTCGTGCAGATATTGCGCGCCCAGAATTTTCGGCGCGAATACCTTGCGGATCTGTTCGACATTGGTGTTGCGGATCAGCGCGTCCTCGATCACCACGGCGGCATGCACAATGCCGCGCAGCGGCGGCATCTTGGCGGCGATCTGTGCAAACAACGTCGACAAGGCCTTGCGGTCGGTCACATCGCAGGCGGTGGCCAGCACCTTGATGCCGCGCGCCTGCAGTTCGGTGACCGTCGCCTGCGCTTCGACCGAGCCTGGGCCGCTGCGGCTGATCAGCACCAGGTTCTTCGCACCTTTCGACACCAGCCATTGCGCGGTACGCAAGCCAAAGCCGCCCAGTCCGCCGGTGACGAGATAAGTCGCTTTTTCCGGCAACTGCAGCTGCGTCTGCACCGGCGGCGGCGTGAACACCGTATTGATGCCGTTCTGATAGGTGACGACGACCTTGCCGATCTGCTTGGCCTGCTGCATATGGCGGAAGGCATCCACCACGTCGTCGGCTTCGAACGTATGGAAAGGCAGCGGGTGCAGGATGCCCTCGCCGAACAATTCCATCACTTCGCGGAACAGGGATTGGGTGAGCTGCGGCTGTTCCTGCATCAGCTGGTCGGCATCGATGCCGAAATAGGAAATGTTATTGCGGAACGGGCGCAAACCGATTTTGGTGTTCTCGTAAAAATCGCGCTTGCCCAGCTCGAGGAAACGCCCAAAGGGCTTGAGTACGCGGAAATTGCGGTTGATTGCCTCACCCGCGAGCGAATTGAGCACCACATCCACGCCCTTGCCCTGGGTAATGGCGAGGATCTCGTCGGCGAAAGCCAGCGAGCGCGAATCGAAAATATGATCGACGCCGAGCAGGCGCAGGAAATCGCGCTTCTCGTCGGAACCGGCGGTGGCGAAAATTTCTGCGCCAAAATATTTGGCCAACTGAATGGCGGCGATGCCGACACCACCCGCGGCGCCGTGAATCAGAATCTTCTCGCCTTCGCGCAGGCGCGCCAAATGATGCAATGCGTAATAGGCGGTGAAGAAGGTGCTGGGGATGGTGGCGGCGGCTTCAAACGAAATGCCTGGCGGGATGCGCGATACGCCGCTGGCCTTGGTCAGCACATGATTGCTGAAGCTCGATGGGCCGAACGCGACCACGCGATCGCCGAGACCGAAACCTTCGACACCGGCGCCGACACCGATCACGACACCGGCGCATTCAAGGCCGAGAGTCGGTCCGGCAAAGCCGTTTTCCACCGCCTCCTCGGAGAGCAGGCCCAGCGCATACATGACGTCGCGGAAATTGAGGCCCGTGGCGGCCACTTCGATTTCGATTTCATCGGCGGCCGGACGCGTGCGCGGGAACGCCTGCCAGCGCAGATTGCGCAATTGGCCGGCAAACTGGAACCCCAGACGCAAGGTGGTGGACAGCACCGGTTTTTCATTTTCAACCAGATGCCGCGGCATCACACGCAGGCGCGGCACAAAACGTTCGCCGTGAATCGTGAACATCGTTTCCTGCTCGGCATCCGCCGACAGGATTTCTGCAACCAGCGCAGCGGCAACCTTGCTGTCAGCGCGTTCGCTGGCGCCGGCCCGCTCAAGATCGATCAGACGAATCGCCAGCCGGGATGGTTCGTTCATCAGGGTGCGGCCCAGCCCCCACAGTGGCGCGTCGGCCATGTCGGCAAATTGCGCCTCGCGCTGCGGCAACAGCGCGGAAGCAGCGCCGGCCGTCACCAGCCAGCAGGCGGTGTCGACCTCGGCCTGCTCGCAGGCCTGCACCAGTGCGCTGGCGATGGCGCAGCGTTCCACTTGATGGGCCAGCAATTGCGTCGCGCCCGCCAGGGAATCATTGCGCCCGAGTCCGTAAAGATGCAGCACCCCGCTGACCGCCCCGCGGGAGGCGCGCACATGACCCAGCAGGGCGGCCATGGCATGCGCATCGCTCGGGCTGATATCGGCATGCGAGCAATCCACTTCAGCGTGCCGCAGGGCGCCGACCACGGCGACATAACCGCCATCGCCCACGATACGGCTGGCAAAATTCTGCGCGGTTGCGATGGCGAAAGGATTATCGTCGACCAGGACGATCCAGGCTGCGTGCGCCGCTGGCTGCGCTGGCAGTTGCGCCGCCGCCGCAACAGCGTTTTCGGCGCCGGCGCGGGCCACCATCAAATAAGGGGTCGCCGGGGCGTCCGGTGCAAGAGGCAGGGTGACGCTGTCTTCGAAGCCGAGGGCGCGCAGACGCTGGTCCCAACGCGCGGCAGAGCGCGACATCAGTGCCGGCGCGGCTTCGGCGCGCGGCGCCCACCAGTTCGGAGTGGCGCCAAACACCAGGTCGAGCCAGCGCGAGGAAGGCGTCCCCAGCAGCACCAGGGTGCCATTCACGGCAAGCATGCGCTTCGCCTGACTTACGGCGCGCTGAGCCTCTTCGTCGCTGGCGAAATCGTTGACCAGAATCGCCAGTTGAAAGCCCGCGTCCCGTGCATCCCGCGATGCTGGCGGGAGAGCATTGTCCGCATCATTCCCGAACACCTGCACTCCCGCACCCGGCAACCGGTCGACCCGGTGCTGACAGTCTTCAGCCGTGGCGCGATTAGGGGTAGCGATGACGTAGTCGAAGCGATCGCGCCGGAGGGAGCGCAACAGGCCGGATGCAAAGGTCGGCGCCCCATCGCTGATCTCAACGATGCGCAGGCGCTGGCCCTCGCTCAGGCGTTCCAGCGCGGCGGTGACGCATTGCTGCAGGGCGAGTCCGAAAGAGCGCGTGGCGGCATGGCCGATGACTTCTGCCGACATCGCCGCCACGGTGCATTCGCGCGGCAACAGCTGGTCGATGCTGGCGCCGCCGTCGAGCAAACGCTCAAGATTGAGGCCCACGCGGCCGACTGCGTTGAAAATCGCGAAATGATCGGGGTGGTCGGCGATCAGGGCATTCCAAATATCGTGCGCAGCCGGCTCTTCATCGCCGGCTGTGAACTGCCAGCCGTTGTCGGCGCGCTTCAACACGCCGTCCTCTTCCAGCATATCGATCAGGCGCGCCACCAGGGATGCCGACGCCGGATTCTGCTCCGCCAGTTGCGCAACGCGCTGATCCGACAACTCGTTACCGCCGGCGATGCGCTGCAGGGCGTCGTCGGCAAAGGCGGCGCAGAGTGCATCGAGCAGGGGCTCGATCTGCTGGGTATAGGGCTGAAATGCGCTGCTTTTGGACAGCGCCAAGGCGGCCGCAGCCAAAGCCTTGCGCACTTCTTCAGTGAGAGTCGGCAGTGCCACACCTGCCGCAGCTCGCGGTTGTGCAATGCCGACGTAATCGAGGAAGCGCAAATGATCCGAACTGTCCTTGCGCAGGCGCACCGCGCGAAAGCGCACGCCGCGCAGCCAGGCGACTATTTCGCCATGCTCATCGAACAGCGCAAAATCCGCCGTCAGCGATTGTGGCGAACGCCGCACCAGGTCGGCACGCGCCAACACCGGTGCGGCCTTGCCGGTTTTGAAAATCAGCCGACCGATCCGGGTTGGCACATAGGCAACACCGGTCTGTGTGGCTATTTGATCGCGCAGCAGATGAATGATGAGCTGAAACGTGCAGTCCAGCAGCGCCGGATGCAGCAGCGTGCTGCCCAGTTCGGCGCGGACCGCGTCCGGTACCGTCAGACGTGCCCACACCGAATCACCTTCGACCCAACCGGCGCTGATAGCCTTGAAGGCAGGTCCGTAATTGAGGCCGACCAGTTCGGTCAGGCGGGTGTGCAGCGTCGCATCGAAGTCGGGTTGGCGCGCGGGGACCGCCGGCTTATCTTCGCTGAACAGCACGTCCTGCGGCTCCGCCGGGATCCGGCCGGTCGCATGCAGTGTCCAGGCTTCGCCGCTGTTCTGATCGCGCGATTTCGCCGCGAAACTGCCGTCGGCCGGGTCGATACTGACGCGCAGTGATTTGGAATGCTCGACCGATAACAGCAGCGGCGCACGAATTTCCAGCTCTTCGATTTCAATCTTGTCGTGAGGGACATTGCCCACCGTCCACTGCGCAGCCGCAGCCAGGGCCAGCTCGGCAAAGCCGGTGCCGGGAAAGACGATCGCATCGCCGACGACATGGTCGGCAAGCGTCGGATTCAACAGGGGATCCAACTGGTTTTCCCAGGTGAATTCCTGTTGTGTCAGTCGATAACCCAGCAATGGATGGATCTTGTAGCGGTTCAGCAGGTTTTCCGATTCCGGCGTCACCGTCTGCCAGTAGCGCTCGCGCTGCCAAGGGTAATTGGGCAACGGCGTGAATTGGGCTGGATGCGAAAAGAAGCGGCTCCAATCGACCGGCGCACCGGCAATCATCACCTTGGCGGCAGCACTCCAGACGCGCTCCGCCGCGTCGTCGCCACGCGACAGCGTGGTCACCACTCGTCCCGGAACACCGCTCTCTTTCAGGCTGTCGTTGAGATAACCGCGCAGCACCGCATGCGGACCGATTTCGATGAACAGGTCGATGTCCATGGAGCGGGCGGTCTTGACCGCCTTTTCGAACAGCACCGGGTTGCGGATATTCTGCCACCAGTAATAAGCATCCAGTAACGCACCGGACAGCTGCTCGCCGGTGACCGTGGAAATGAACGGCAATTGCTCCTCGCCTGGCGCAAGCGCGCCGAGCGCCTTGTAAATTCTCGACTCGATCGGGTCCATCGCCGGACTGTGAAAGGCATAGTCGAGATCGAGACGCTTGTGGAATATCTTGCGCTCTACGAGCACCGTTTCCAGCAAGGCGAGCGCAGCATCGTCACCGGCCAGGGTCACTCCTCGCACACTGTTCGTGCCGGCGATCGCGATGGCCGACTCGAGCTTGAACTCCTGCAACAACTGGCGCATGGCAAATTCACCCAGGCCGACCGCCGTCATCTGTCCGCGGCCCTTGGTGGTCGCCTGCAGCTGGCTGCGATGATAGATGACCTGCACAGCCTGCTCCAGGGTCAGAGCACCGGACGCCCAGGCGGCAGCGATCTCGCCGACGCTGTGGCCGGCGACCGCGTTCGGCGCGAGGCCGCGGGTGCGCAGCATTTCGGTAATGCCGACCTGGACCGCGAACAATGTCGGTTGCGCAATCTCGGTCAAGGCAAGCCGGCCCTCGCCGTTCTTGCCCGAGAGCTCGTCTTCAAGCGAGAAATCCGCATAGCGCCTGAAAATCTGGTCGACGCGCTGCACGGCCGCCCGAAAGGTTTCGTCCTCGCGCAAGAGGCGCTTGCCCATACCTTCCCACTGCGATCCGTTGCCGGAATAAATGAATGCGACTTTCACCGGCGGCGCCAGCACAGTGGCGGATTCCACCGGCAAACCGGACGCTGTGCCATTGGCAAAATGCTCCAGCGCCGAAGCCAGCGATTTGTGCGTGGAACCGAACACCACGGCACGATATTCATGCCATTCGCGGTTGAAGGTCGCGCTGTAGGCAATGTCGTAAAGCGGGACGCTTTGGTGCTGACGCAGGAATGTAGCGTAATCGCGTGCAGCGGCTTTGAGCGCAGGCTCGCTCTTGCCCGACACCACCAGCGGAAGCTCGGCACCGGGCTGCGGCTTGGGCGGCCGCGGCTGCAGGGGCGTCACCTTCGCCGCCGGACTTTCAAGAATGACATGCGCATTGGCACCACCGAAGCCAAAGGAATTCACGCCGACGACCAGCTTGCCGGTCTGCTTGAGTGCAGTGGTTTTGCGAGCAACACGTAAATTCCAGTCTTCGAACGGGATATTGGGATTCGGCGTGTCCACATGGATGGTGGCCGGAACCGTGCGGTGTTGCACACAGTAGAGCGCCTTGACCAAACCGGCGACTCCCGATGCTGCTTCCAGATGTCCCAGATTGCTTTTCACGGACCCGATCAGCAGGGGGTGATCCTTGGACCGAAATTTTGCCAGCGCTTCGCCCAGCGCGCGCGTCTCGATCGGGTCGCCCACCGCGGTGCCGGTACCATGCGCCTCGATGTAATCGATATCGGCGGGATCAATGCCCGCGTCAGCATAGGCATCCGTCAGCAACGCGGCCTGCNGTCGCTATTGATCGCAGAGGCCGCCACGATGGCCAGAATGGGATTGTCGTCAGCGATCGCCTGGTCATAATCCTTCAGAATGAAAATACCGCCGCCTTCGGAGCGCACATAGCCATCGCCGGAGGCGTCGAAGACATTGCAACGGCCGCGTCGTGACAACATGGATGCTTTGGAGAAAGCGATGAAGCCATAGGGATGCAAATGCAGACTGACGCCGCCAGCGATCGCCAATGAACTTTCGCCGGATGCCACCGACTGACAGGCCTGGTGAAATGCAACCAGGGAGGAGGAACAGGCCGTGTCCAGCGCCATGCTCGGTCCGCGCAGATCGAACACGTAGGAAATTCGATTGGCGGCGATACTGGCCGTATTGCCGGTCGCCACGGTGGAATCGATGGCCCCCAGATCGTCGGCGAAGCGGTACGCGTAATCGGTGCTCGATATGCCGATATAGACGCCGCATTTGCTGCCCTTGACCGCACCCGGCTTGATACCGGCGTTTTCAAACGCCTCCCAGCTCATCTCCAGCAGCAGGCGCTGCTGCGGATCCATCTGCGCCGCCTCCCGCGGCGAGATACCGAAGAAACCGGCATCAAAAGTGGATACATCGCCAATGGAACCGGCCGCGTAGGTATAACTGGTGCCGGCGTGGCTCTTGCTCGGATGGCGGAACGTCTCTTGCGCCCAACGTGTCGGATCGACCGACGTGACCAGATCCTTGCCGCTCAAAAGATCGGGCCAATATTGCTCCGCGCTGGTTCCGGGAAAGCGGAAGGACATGCCGACGACGGCAATTTTTCTTTTCATCGTGATGAGCGGTTTTTAGACAATATGATTTGCATCCCCAAGGTCGCAGATGACAATCCGCTGTACTTTGCTGCCGTGGGGCGCGGCGATGGAGAAGTTGGTTTTTACCCCGACCATGGTAACAAAACGCGATTGACAGGTCGATATTGGCTCTCGCGGCCCCGGACATGGATTACTTCGGTCTAGCCGCTGGTCGCTCATGCGCGCCGCCGGACGTTGCTTGTCTGATCCCGGCCACAGGGTCGGACAACTTATGAATTTGCCTGTTTTTTTGCTGCCCGACGAGCAACTCGGAGATTACTGCAGATCATATTTGCTCAGTTTTTACATGATACAGCAGCCCGTCAGTCGGCCGCGGCGGACGTCCTCGCCGAATGAGTCGGCAGTCAGCGCGGGCCCTTGGCCGCCGCCAGCTCCAGGGGAAGCGCCGTCGTCAGTTTGATCTGCTGCATAGCGAATGCTGAAGAAACATCACTGAGACGCGCAGCGGCGATCAGCCGTTTGTAGAACTGGTCATAGCCGTCTATATCGGTGGTCACCACTTTCAGCAGATAGTCCACCTCTCCACTCATCCGGTAGAACTCCAGGACCTCGGGCAGGGCCATCACCGCTTCGCCAAACTCGGTGAGCCATTTTTCGTCATGCTGACCAGTACGCACACTTACAAAAACAGTGACCGGGAGTCCCACCTTGCGCTGATTGACGATGGCGACCCGTCGCTCGATATAACCCTCCTCCTCCAGACGCTTCACGCGCTTCCAGCATGGTGTGGCCGACAAACCTACCCGGTCACTCAGATGGGCCATGGACAAACTGCCGTCGACCTGCAGCGCAACCAGGATTTCACGATCGATACGATCAAGGTGATTCATTCTATATTTCCTTGAAAATTAGATTATTTATTTCGAAATTGTAGTTGTTTTGATTGATTTAAGAATATTTTTTCGTATATAAAACGTAAAATTTACCTGTTCAACATTCGCTCTCCGGACTCATTTATGCTTAAAAAACTGTTCACCGAGCATCCAGAATCCGTCGACGAGACCTACTCCGAGCATCTGCTTAGTGCCACGCTTTTTGCGCTGCGGATGATGGCTGGCGGATTGGCCTGCCTGATCCATGGCCTGTTGCCCTTCCTGTTCGTGCAAACCGGCAGCAGCACCATTGACGACCTGCATGACCGGATGGTGATAAAACGCCGCGGCCAAGCAAAAGCTCCCGCACAAAACCGCACCGGCAGTCAGTAGTCGGGAAAATTTGTCGCAGGCGATTGGCATCTACGGGTGCAGCCCTGCATTGATATCCGCCCCCGTAAATCATTCCATTCATATGCGTCGCGAATTTCCAGGCTCCACTACCCAACCCACTCGCTCAGACATCCTGCGCCGCCAGGTTGACGAATCACCGGACGATATATCCCGGCTCGAGGCATTGCTCTTCCTCGCACGTTACTTCGCCGATGCTGCGGATGGCGTGAAGGGGCTTGCGGCAGCCGGCGAAGCTCGTTCCCTGGCGCTGCGATTGTCGGATTTCGCCGCGGTAGCCAATGCACTGAACTCTGCAAGCATCTCGCAGTATCACCGCAGCGATTATGTAAGCGCCATCGCGACCGCAATTGACGCCTGGGAGTTCGCGCAGCGCAGCGGTAGTACGGCCGAAAAAGTCAGCAGTTATATATCGACCGGGCTTGCGTTGCAGGCGCTTGGCGCCTCCGATATTGCCATGAAGGTGATTGAAAAAGGCTTGGTGCTGACGCGAGCTTCCGGGCCGTTACGGGAGCACCGTATTCGCCTCATTCGCCTCAAGGCGATGCTTACCGCGATGACCGGAACAATGGACGCGGCCACCGAACTGTTCCGCGAGGCAACTCAGCTTGCCGAGCACGGCACCCGGATGCAATTCGCCGCCAGCCATGGCAACTGGGGCATCGCTCTGCTGCGCAGGGCGGAAAATCTGGTTGCGCAGGAGATGCCTGCCCATGAATTGCTGGCCGAGTCGCGGCTCCATATCGAAAAGGCGCTCGCCATTGCCGAGGAGGATGGAGACGCATTGGTCGTGACCGACCGAATGGCATCGCTGGGCATGATTGCACTCCTGGAAGGACGCATGGAGGAAGCGGAAAGTCAGCTTGGCATCGCGCTGGACCGGTCCCGCTCGCTGGACTATGTGAGGACCGCCGTCTTCACCTCGGTCTCGCTTGGCAAACTCTACCTGCGGCGCCGGGATCTCGCCAGCGCCGTCAGCGTATTACGGCATGCCGTGGCATTGGCGCGACGGGGCGCCGCCGAGGATATTCTCGCCTGGGCACAGACACTGCTGGCAGAGGCTTTGGAGCAACAGGGCTTGGGCAGCGAGGCAGCCATCCAGCGTTCGGCCGCCGCCAAGCTTCGCGACGATAACAAACTCTATCGGCGGGTTGCCGCCGAGGATGCTGTCCGCCTCGCTGCGCGCATTCTGGGTGACGAAATCAAGCTGGATATTGACCAGGCAGCGCTACAGCCAAGTTTCTGATCGTTTGACGTGTTGGACTTGCAGCTGCAGGATTGACAGTGGAAGTCTCCCGGTCCTTGGGGTCCGGGATGAGTAGTGCGGCATGGGGATCCCCGATCGAGGCAAGGTGGTAGGCCGTGTTGGACTTGAACCAACGACCAAAGGATTATGAGTCCTCTGCTCTAACCAACTGAGCTAACGGCCCGCACGAAGCAAGCTTTTCATTATAACGAAACCAGTTCCGATCGCCCGAATGCGGCCACGCCTGCGTCGATCCAGGCTATCGCCATATCAGCACGGGGATACTTGAGCGCGATTGATGCTGTCTGGTTGGACACTGCGCCATCCCGAATCAGGTTAAAGCGCTTCAAGAAAAAAGCCGGCCAGATATTCCCGGCCGGCCTTGGCTGCGATAACCCCAATTTCCTGAAATCAGCTGTCCGTTTCCAGGAAGCTTTTCAGTTTCTCGCTGCGGCTGGGGTGGCGCAATTTGCGCAGCGCCTTGGCTTCTATCTGGCGGATGCGTTCGCGCGTCACATCAAACTGCTTGCCGACTTCTTCCAGCGTATGGTCGGTGTTCATCTCGATGCCGAAGCGCATGCGCAACACTTTCGCTTCGCGCGGCGTCAGTGAATCCAGCACATCTTTGGTCACATCGCGCAGGGAACCGTATTGCGCCGAATCCAGCGGCGCCAGCGAATTGGTGTCCTCGATGAAATCGCCAAGATGCGAATCGTCGTCGTCGCCGATCGGCGTTTCCATGGAGATCGGCTCCTTGGAAATCTTCATGATCTTGCGGATCTTGTCTTCCGGCATTTCCATCTTCACCGCCAGCGTGGCTGGATCGGGCTCGAGGCCGGTCTCCTGCAGAATCTGGCGCGAGATGCGATTCATCTTGTTGATCGTTTCGATCATGTGCACCGGGATGCGGATCGTTCTTGCCTGATCCGCGATCGAGCGCGTGATGGCCTGGCGAATCCACCATGTGGCATAGGTCGAGAATTTGTAGCCGCGACGGTATTCAAACTTGTCTACCGCCTTCATCAGGCCGATATTGCCTTCCTGGATCAGGTCCAGGAACTGCAGGCCGCGATTGGTGTATTTCTTGGCGATCGAAATCACCAGACGCAGGTTCGCCTCGATCATCTCGCGCTTGGCGCGACGCGCCTTGGCTTCGCCGGTGCTCATTTGACGCGCGATTTCCTTCAGATCCTTGATCGGGATACCGACTTCCTTCTGCAGATTGATCAGCATTTCCTGCTGCTCGACGATCGAGGGCTTGAACTTCGCAAGCGCCGCGGCATAACCCTTGCCGTTGGCGATCTCTTCGGCGATCCACTTCACATTGGTCTCATTGCCCGGGAAGGACTTGATGAAATGCGGGCGCGGCATGCCGGCGTTCTTGACGCACAGCTCCTGGATCTCGCGCTCGCGCTGGCGAACGCCGTCCACCAGCGAACGCAGGCCGTTGCACAGCGCTTCGACCTGCTTGGCCGAGAAGCGGATCTGCATGAGCTCGTTGGAGATTTCCTCCTGCAAGTCCTTGTAGGCACGTGAGCGGTGGCCCTTTTCCGCCAACACTTTTTTCATGCGCTTGAACAGCTTGCGAATCGAGTTGAAGCGCTCAAGCGAGTCGAGCTTCAACTGCTCCAGATTCGCCGCAGCGATGGAACCGTCCTCGTCTTCCTCTTCTTCCTCGATTTCCTCGGGGTCTTCCAGTTCGGCTTCGGCCAGGGCCGCTTCGGCAACTTCGGCTTCGTTCGGGTCCACCAGCCCGTCGACGACCTCGTCGATGCGCATTTCGTCGGCTTCCACTTTATCCGCGAGAGTCAGGATGTCCTGGATCGTGGTCGGGCAGGACGAGATAGCGTAAATCATGTGCTTCAGGCCGTCTTCGATGCGCTTGGCGATCTCGATTTCGCCCTCGCGGGTCAACAACTCGACCGAGCCCATTTCGCGCATGTACATGCGCACCGGATCGGTGGTGCGGCCAAATTCGGAATCCACTGTCGACAGGGCGGCTGCCGCCTCTTCTTCGGCGTCATCGTCATCGGCAGCGGCCGGCGATGCATCGGCCAGCAGCAGGGTTTCCGCATCCGGGGCCACATCGTAGACCTGGATACCCATATCGTTGAAGGTGGTGATGATCGACTCGATTTGCTCGGCATCGACCATATCCGGCAAGTGGTCGTTGATCTCCGCATACGTCAGGAAACCGCGCTCCTTGCCGAGGTTGATCAGGCTTTTCAGGCGTGTTTTTTGCGCTTCGACATCGATCTTGGCCGCTTCCTGCTTGCCTGCCTTGAAATTCGGGATCGGGAACTCGTCGTGGTCGCGTGCGCTTTTGGGTTTGCGTGCCATAGTGGTCTAGTCCAGTGCCGCGCGATGCGGCTTTTGTCGTGCGGCTTTAAAAATTGGGGGGCGACTTTTGCAAAAAACAGCAAAGAGTGGAGCGGGGAACCCTTGATTATAACAAACAAGCCGTTTTTTCGCTAATTTCCAAGGGCTTATCCGGCATGCTGAGGCGGAAACAACGCGTCGTTCCGCCTCAGCCGAGCCCCATTTCGCGCGCGCGCCGGTCAATTTCGACGCGTTTTTGCGCGGCGATGGCGTCATCACGCAGTTTTGCCAGTGCGGCATCGAATTCTGCATCCAGATCAAGTTTGGTCACATCCAGATCTATCAAGAGGGGGTGGGATGCCGCCCGGTCCAGCGTCGCCTCATCGCCCGAACCGCGAAAATGCTCAAGCACGTTCGCCTGGTTAACCTCAAAGTCGTGGTCGCGAATGAAGGCGGCAACGCGGGACGCCACACCGATTTCGCCGGCTTCATGCTCTTCAATGACGATATCAAACCGTCCAGCCAGCTCCGGTTTGAGCAGCATCCGGGCAATGAGTTGCATCGGCAGGCTGGCGGCAGCCACCTTTTTCCTGCCGGCCGGAAAAGACGGCTCCTGGCTGTTTTTCCTGTCCCACTGGGCTCGTTTGTCGCCTGGGGCGTACTGACGCGGCTTGGGAGAGCCGTCCCGATAGCTTTGGGCTGATGTACGTGGTGCGCCGCGCCCTAGCGCTGCACCAAAACTGCCGGAAGTTGCGCCACTTGCTGCCCGTTCCGCGCCATTGTTGCCGACGCTCATCGGTATCAGCCGCTCGATTTCGATCGCGCCCAGCCCCACGACATCGGCCAGGCGCCGTCGCAGCATCAGCGCCAGGGCCGGAGCAGTCTGCGCGGACACCTGGGCAATCAGCGGCCTGGCATTGGCCAGCAGCCGCGCGCGTCCCTCCTCGTTGGTGATATCCACCTGCGCCGACAATTCGTCGAACAACACGGCGGAAAGCGGTTTGGCCATCTTGAGCTCGGCCATGAAGGCATCCTTGCCCAGGCGCCGGATGAAGGTATCGGGGTCGTCCTCCGTGGGCAGGAACAGGAAGCGTACATCCTTGCCGTCCATGACCACCGGCAGTGACTGCTCCAGGGCGCGCCACGCCGCCTTGCGCCCGGCCTTGTCGCCGTCGAAGCAGAACACCAGATTGTCGGCCATGCGCAGCAGTTTTTGCACATGGGTCGGCGTCGTTGCCGTGCCGAGCGTTGCGACCGCGTTTTCAACGCCGTTCTGGGCGAGCGCCACCACATCCATATAGCCCTCGACGACAATCGCCGTCTGCGTATCGCGAATCGCGCGGCGCGCATGAAATAATCCGTAAAGTTCGCGCCCTTTTTCAAACAGCGGCGTCTCCGGCGAATTCAGATATTTCGGCTCGCCTTCGCCGAGCACGCGCCCGCCGAAACCGATCACATTGCCGCGCTGGTCGAGAATCGGGAACATCACCCGGTCGCGGAAACGGTCATAGCGGCGGCCCTCATCGTTATCGATCACCAGGCCGCATTCTGCCAAGGCGGCGACAGTATAGTCGTCGACAGCGCCTTTGAGTCCCTGCCAGTCGTCCGGCGCGTAACCCAGGCCGAATTTGGCGGCGATCTCGCCGCTCACGCCGCGGCCTTTGAAATAGTCGATCGCCTTCGACGACCGCTTCAGCTCGCGGCGGTAAAAATTCGTTGCCGCGGTCATCACTTCGCTCAATGATGCAGCCTCTTTGGCACGCTCCGCAGACTCGCCGCGATCCGCTTCCTGCGGCATTGCCAAACCCACGCCCTCGGCAAGCTCACGCACGGCATCGCGAAAACCCATCCCGGCGTATTCCATCAGGAACGACACGGCGGTGCCATGCGCTCCGCAACCAAAGCAGTGATAGAACTGCTTTTGCGGACTGACCGAAAAGCTCGGTGTTTTTTCACTGTGAAACGGGCAGCAGGCCGAATAATTCTGCCCCGCTTTTTTCAGCTTCACATGCTTGTCGACGACATCAACGATATCGACACGTGCAAGCAGTTGCTGGATAAAATCTGGCGGGATCATGGTTCAATGATTATACGGCGACCGCCATTTGTGGCCGAACCGGCACCCGCCTGCCCGGCGCAGCAGCAAGCAATGCTAGCCCAGGCGCGCCTTCACCACGCCCGACAATTTTCCCATGTCGGCACGACCCGCAACCTTGGGACGCAGCGCATTCATCACCTTGCCCATGTCCTTGGCGCTGGTGGCACCGGTCTCGGCTATCACCTGGTCCAGCACAGCGGCAAGCTCTGCCTCTGATAATTGCGCCGGCATATAGGCCAGCAATACGGAAACCTCGAATTGTTCCTTGGCAACGAGGTCCATACGGTTACCGGCGGTGTACTGATCAATGGAATCCTTGCGCTGCTTCAGCATCTTGTCGACCGTAGCCAGCACAATGTCGTCGGTGATTTCAATGCGCTCATCGACCTCCTTCTGCTTCAATGCCGCCTGCAGCAGCCGAATCGCACCCAGTTTCTCGCTGTCGCGCGCTTTCATGGCGGTTTTCATGTCTTCGTTGATGCGTTCACGTAACGTCATGGAATACCTCGAAAATAAAAAAGGCAGGCAGCTTGCGCTACCTGCCTTAAAAATTACTGAATCGAATTCTTAATAAAGCTTCGGCGGCAGCATCTGGCTGCGCAGACGCTTGAAACGGCGCTTCACGGCAGCGGCATGTTTGCGTTTGCGTTCAGCGGTCGGCTTTTCGTAAAACTCACGGGCGCGGAGCTCCGTGAGCAGGCCGGTTTTTTCGACAGCGCGCTTGAAGCGACGCAGGGCGACGTCAAACGGCTCGTTTTCTTTCAGGCGAATCAATGGCATTGCATCTACCTTTCTAGTTATGCCCGCCCAATTGCGTGAAGCAATTGTGGGTCTGAAGTTGCTAATTACCCACTGCCGAAGCAGAAGGCCCAATATAATAACGACTTAGCTGATTTTTGCCAACCCTTTTTGCCAGTCTTTGAGACTATTCGGAGCCGTTTTGCTGATTCTGGGTATAGAAACATCCTGCGATGAAACCGGTATCGCTTTGTACGACAGCCATCAGGGACTGCTGGCCCATCGTCTGCATTCGCAAATCGCGCTGCATGCGGCGTATGGAGGCGTAGTCCCGGAATTGGCCTCGCGCGACCATATTCAGCGAATCATTCCCTTGTTGGAAGCGACATTGGACGAGAGCAAACGCTCACTGAAGCAGATCGACGCGATTGCGGTTACCGAGGGACCAGGACTTGGCGGCGCCTTGATGGTCGGCACCAGTGTCGCCGCCGGCCTCGGCCTGGCATTGCAGAGGCCGGTAATCGGCATTCACCATCTGGAAGGGCATCTCCTGTCGCCGCTATTGACCACGCCTCGACCGGTTTTTCCATTCGTGGCGCTACTGGTGTCTGGCGGCCATACCCAGCTGATGCTGGTGAAGGGAATCGGCGACTATCGATTGCTGGGCGAAACCGTGGATGATGCCGCTGGCGAAGCCTTTGACAAGACCGCTTCCTTGCTCGGTCTCTCATATCCTGGCGGACCGGCATTGAGCAAACTCGCCGATAGCGGAAATGCCCTTCGCTACAAATTGCCGAGACCCATGCTGAACAGCGGCGACTTCGATTTCAGTTTCAGCGGCTTGAAAACGGCCGTGCTGACGCTCAAGACAAAAGAACTGGACAGACTGCCATCGGCCACCCTTGCGCAAACCCGCGCGGATATTGCCGCTTCATTCCAGGCGGCCATTGTCGATGTACTGGTCGCAAAATCCCTGGCCGCCCTCAAGGTCGAGGGCTTGCGTCAATTGGTCGTGTCAGGTGGAGTCGGCGCCAACCGGCTGCTGCGCGAGCGCCTGACGATGGCGGCAAAGCGGCAGGGCGCCGAGGTGTTCTACCCGCCCCTGGAATTCTGTACGGACAATGGGGCGATGATCGCCTTTGCCGCAGCGCTGCGCATCGAGGCCGATCCCACAATGCTCGTTCGCCCCAGTCACGGCTTCAATGTTCGACCGCGCTGGGATCTGGCATCGGTTGGCCTTGCGCCATGAACTGCCGACATCATTCGCGCGCGATCTTCAGCCCGGCGCGTCGCGATTGAATTTTTCTTCGGCCTTGGCCAGATTTTCTTCGGCCTGTTTTACCGCGGCTTCCAGCGCCGCGATCCGATCATAGTATTCGGGTTTGCGTAACACCGAGTTGCCATCCTTGCGCACGACGATCTGGCGCTCTTCCGGTGCAGCTTCGCGTCCGTCCTCCAGCGCTTTTTTCGCCTGCTCAAGTTGCGATCTGGCGGCATCCACGTCGGCTTTCATCTTGTCGCGCAGGGCCGCGCGCGCAGCCGCGCGGGCATTGACGTCCTGCAGGCTCTGCTTGACGCCATCGACCTTGTTGGACGGCGCCGTCATGACGTTCACATTGCTGTCCGATTTGACCAGCTCGGCCTTTTCGCCTGGCTTCGGCGCCTTGTCCGAATAGGTGACCTTGCCGTCCTTGTCGGTGTATTTGTACAGGGCCTGGGCAGTCACCGCCGGCGAAACCACGATCAATGCCAGACTTGCCACCATAAGTTTAAGCACTCGCATGATCTTCTTCCTCGTGACCCTTGGCGAATACCGGTTCCTTCGCGGCGCCGCACACCGCACAAGCCGGATCGCGTTTGTATCTGACCGATTCCCACGCCATGCTACGCGCATCCAGCATCAGCAGGCGACCGGTCAGCGGCGTACCGATACCCGTAAGCAGGCGAATCGCCTCGCCCGCCTGCATGGCGCCGATAATACCGACCAGGGGCGCAAACACGCCCATGACTGCACAACGTTCTTCTTCGGCATTCGGTTGATCGGGGAACAGGCAGTGGTAACAGGCGCTGTCTGACTGACGAAAATCGAAACTGGTGATTTGACCGTCGAAGCGAATGCCGGCCCCGGACACCAGCGGCCTGCGCTGCGCCGCGCAGGCGCGATTGATGGCATGGCGGGTCGCGAAATTATCGCTGCAGTCAAGCACGACATCCGCCGCGTCAACCAGCCGCTCAAGCGCGGCGGCGTCGACTCGCTCGGCTACTGCGTCGACGCGGATGCCGGGATTGATCGCCAGCATCGCGCGTCGTGCCGACTGCGCCTTATTGATGCCGATGGCATCGTCGCGATGAATAATCTGCCGTTGCAGATTGGTCAGATCGACCGCATCGCCGTCCGCCACGGTAATCCGACCGACGCCGGCAGACGCCAGATACATCAGGGCAGGCGCCCCGAGGCCGCCTGCACCGATGACCAGCGCATGCGAATCCAGCAGAATTTGCTGCGCTTCGGTGCCAAACTCATTGAGCAGAATATGCCTGCTATAGCGCAAGAGGTCTTGATCGTCCATGGCGGCGATGCCCGGCTTGAGCCACACGGACGGAGAACCCGCCCGCGTGCCCTGCCAAAAATCAATGGGCCTTGTCGTTGGCGGCGCTCTTCGCGGCAGTTTTGGCGGCGGATGTTGCGGACGCCAGCAATTCGCGCGGATTCGACGCGACCGGCAGGCCCTTGAGCTGATTCAACGCCTGCTGCAAGACGAAATCGATCGGGCGACCATCGGGGGCGTTGACGGCCTTGTATTCGACCGGTTTGCCGTCATCCGCAGCGGCAGCTTTGGCCTTGGTATCGCCAGCTGTTCCCTTCTTCACCTGTTCCAGGGCCTTTTTCTCATCTTCACCAACCAGGTGGTGCTCCAGATCGGCCTCGCGCATCGACAGACGCTGCGTACCATCATCCACCATCATGTCGGGCGTGATGCCCTTGGCCTGGATCGAACGGCCGTTGGGTGTGAAATAACGGGCGGTGGTCAGCTTGATTGCCGTGCCATTGTTCAGCGGCAATATGGTCTGCACCGACCCCTTGCCGAACGTCTGGGTGCCCATGATCAAGGCACGTTTGTGATCCTGCAGGGCGCCGGCGACAATTTCGGAGGCGGATGCCGAGCCATTATTCACCAATACCACCAGCGGCACGTTCTTGATGGCCGGGTTCAGCCTGGCCAGCGGGTCTTCGCGCGAAGGGCCGCGTATGTAGTTCTCCTTGCGCGCGGTGAGTCGCAACTTGGCATCCTCCACACGTCCTTCGGTGTAGACCACCAAAGAATCCTTGGGCAGGAATGCTGCCGACACCGCCACCGAGGCATTGAGCAGGCCGCCCGGATCATTGCGCAGATCCAGCACCAGCCCTTTCAGATTGCCATCATTCTGTTTGAACGCCTCATTGATGGCACGCACCATCTTGTCGGCGGTAGCCTCTTCGAACTGGGTGAGGCGCACCACCGCGTAACCGGGTTCCAGCGCGCGCGCGCGTACACTCTGGATCTGGATTTCGGCGCGCTTGACGTTGAACACCAGCTCCTTGTTCTCACCCTTGCGAAGGATGGTCAACACTGCCTCGGTACCCACTTCGCCACGCATGCGCTTGACGGCTTCATTGATATTCATGCCGCGCAGACTGGTGTCGCCCACCTTGATGATGTAGTCGCCCGATTTGATGCCCGCCTTGAAGGCCGGGGTATCGTCGATCGGCGAGATCACCTTTACCAGGCCATCCTCCATGCCAACTTCAATGCCGAGGCCGCCGAACTTGCCGGTGGTTACCGTCTGCATTTCCCTGTAGGCGTCCGCATCCAGAAAAGCCGAATGCGGATCGAGCCCCGTCAACATGCCGTTGATGGCTTCCGTGATCAGCCGTTTGTCATCCACTTCTTCCACGTAATCGCTTTTGATGCGGCCGAACACCTCGGACAGCATGCGCACCTCTTCAATCGGCAGGTTGAGCGTCGTATTCTGGCGCTCGGCAACCGCCGAGAAATTGAGGCTCAAGGCGACACCGACAACGGCACCCAGGCCGACCAGGCCGGCAGCTTTCAATTTGGTACCGATGGTGGCGCCCGGGCCGTGGGGGCGGGTTGTTTGTGGGGTTTCGTTCATGATCTGCCTCAGTAGATGTTTCTGTTACCGGTAAGGTGCCGCAAATTCGTTTCGCCTGCCGCGCCGGCGCCTATTTTCCGACCCATTTCATCGGATCAAACGGTTTGCCTTCATGACGCAATTCAAAATATACACCTGATTCCACAGCGCCTCCGGTGGAGCCGACGGACGCAATGGTTTCGCCGCTGGGCACCATATCGCCGACCTGTTTCAGCAGGCTTTCATTGTTGCCGTAGAGACTCATGTAACCGCCGCCGTGGTCGAGAATCAGCAAATTTCCGAAGCCGCGCAGCCAGTCCGCAAAAATCACCCGGCCATCGGCTACTGCCTTCACGGGCTGGCCGGCGCCGGATTTGATGAACAACCCTTTCCAGGTGACGCCTCCCTCTTCCCTTGAGGCACCAAAGCGGCCGGCAAGTTCACCGCGCACCGGCAATTTCAGCTTGCCACGCAGGGTCTGAAACGCGCGGCCGACAAACGAGGCATCCGCAACCTCATCGATCGCCTCCCCCGGTTTGCGGACACGCCCAGGCGTTCTGCCTTCACTGCGCTGCTGCTGCGCCAGCGCCTTGGCAAGCTGGTCCACCAGTTTGGCCAGACGGTCCTCGTCCCGTTTCAGCCGGCCGATCTCGCGCCGGCTTTTTGAAATATCGGCAGCGATCCGTGCCACTACTTTTTGCCGCGCCCCGCGCTCGCTTTGCAGGGCAGCACGTGCCTTCCTCTGTTCATCGGCATTTGCCGTCAATTGCGCTTTTTTGAGTCGCGCCGTGGATTCCAGTTCCGCCAGATTGGTAAGCGTTTGTTTCTTCTGTGTAATCAAGGTCGCGCGCATCCTCGACACATAGGAGAAATAGCGCAGCTGACGCTCAACCTCGGCAACATCCTGGCCGTCCAGTACCAGGCGCAGGGCGTCGGCGTTGCCGTGCATATACTGGTGGCGCAACATGCGATCGAGCAGGCCCTGCTGCCGGCCGACATCCGCACGGGTCGCCTGGATGCGCTTTTGCACCTCATTCAACGATTGGCCGATCTTGCCCTCCTCGCGGCCGAGCGCGACCAGGTTGCGATTGACTTCACTGATCGCTTTTTCACTGGCCTTGAGCGCATCGGCCGCTTCGGAACGCGATTCTTCGCTTTTGGAAAGCTCGCGCTGCAGTTTCTCAATACGCGCGCGCAGTTCGCCCAGGCGCTGCTGTTCAACCTCGGCCGCGGTCTTTTCGGCGCGGGTCGCCGGCGACATGGCCAGCATCCCCGCGGCCGCCAGTGCGACCAGCGCGACCCGCCACCGCAACCTCGATTGCCGCATCACGGCCACTCAAGGGCTGCCGATGGAGGCCGGGGTGCAATTCACGCCGATGCCTTGGCCTTGCCCTGCGCGGCCACCGCGGCTTGCGCTTTGGCCACCGCTTCATGATCACCAAGATAATAGTGCTGCAACGGCTTCAGATCGTCATCCAGCTCGTATACAAGGGGGATCGCCGTGGGAATATTCAGGTTGACGATATCGCCATCCGACATGTGATCGAGGTGCTTGATCAGCGCCCGCAGGCTGTTGCCGTGGGCGGCGATGATGATCTTTTTTCCGGCACGGATTTGCGGCGCGATCTCCATTTGCCAATAGGGCACCACGCGCACTACCGTATCTTTCAGGCACTCGGTCAATGGCAGTTCCTCCGGCAACAGCGAGGCGTAACGCAGGTCGCGCGCGGGGTGGCCGGCGTCATTCGCATCGAGCGGCGGCGGCGGCACATCGTAGGAGCGGCGCCACAGGTGCACCTGCTCGTCACCGAATTTCGCGGCCGTCTCGGCCTTGTTCAACCCCTGCAGCGCGCCGTAGTGGCGCTCGTTGAGACGCCAATGCTTGACGACCGGTATCCAGCGCCGGTCGAGCACCTCCTGCGCCAGCCATAGCGTGCGGATGGCACGCGTCAGCAGGGAGGTATAGCCGAGGTCAAAATCGAGTCCCGCCGCCTTCATCAGCTGCCCGGCCTGGCGTGCTTCGCTCACACCCTTTTCCGTTAGATCGACATCGACCCAGCCGGTAAATCGGTTTTCCAGGTTCCACGTGCTTTCGCCGTGTCGCATCAGTACCAGTTTTTTCATGTCGTTCGTCAGTGGGGAAGTTAGCGCGGTTGATAAAACGCGGCGACAGCCGCATCTGCAGATCAGGGGGTAAAGTAGGGGCAAAAGGCGAGCGCGCCCTTTTGTCGGTAAAATATCAGGTTTTCGCGGACTGGTGACTGCCCGCTCGGCGCCACCTTCACGGATTTTCTAAAGTTGACAATACATGTCTGAGTTTATTTCACAAAACCTCCTGCTGGTGGCGTTATTCCTTGCCAGCGGCGCGATGCTCATTTGGCCTCTGATCGCCAAACAGCTGGGCGGCACCAGGGAAATCGGCACGCTTGAAACGACCCGCCTGATGAACAGCGGCAATGCCCTGGTGCTTGATGTGCGCGACAACGCCGAATTCAACGGCGGCCGCATCCCCAGATCGAAAAATATTCCGCTCGCCGAAATCGGCAAGCGCATCGACGAAATCGCCAAGTTCAAGGACAAGCCCGTGATCGTTGCCTGCAAGAGCGGCAATCGTGCCAGCACCGCACTCAAGGCCCTGAAGGCAGGCGGCTTTACCGAGATCTATCAACTCGAAGGGGGGTTCGGCGCCTGGCAGCAGGCCAGCCTGCCCATCGAAAAATAAGCCCCATGGCCAAGGTCACCATGTACTCCACCGGCGTCTGCCCTTACTGCATCATGGCGGAGCGTCTGCTCGCGTCCAAGGGCGTCACCGCGATCGACAAGATCCGCGTCGATCTGGAGCCGGCCAAGCGCGATGAAATGACCACCAAGACCGGGCGTCGCACCGTGCCGCAGATTTACATCGGCAGCCAGCATATCGGCGGCTTCGACGACCTGTCGGCGCTGGACCGCGCCGGCGGCCTTGACCCCTTGCTCGCGACCTGAGCATCCTCTCATCACCAACTCGAAACACGCCTCACTTAACAGGGAAATCCGAAATGACCGACGTCGCAGCAGCACCAGCCCAGGCACAGGAAAACCAGGCCGCCTATTCCATCGAAAAAATTTACGTCAAGGATCTGTCGCTGGAAGTGCCGAATGCGCCGCAGATTTTCCTCGAGCGCGAAGCGCCGCAGGTGGATGTGCAACTGCACCACACTTCCAAAGGTGTCGATGAAGGCATTTTCCAGACCGAGCTGACGATCACCGTCACCGCCAAGATCGGCGACAAGACCATGTTCCTGGCCGAAGTCTGCCAGGCCGGCATTTTTGCCATCCGCAATGTGCCCAACCAGGACCTGGAGCCGATCCTCGGCATCGGCAATCCGAACATCCTTTACCCCTATGCGCGCGAAGCCATATCGGATGCCATCGTGCGCGCCGGCTTCCCGCCGGTATTGCTGAACCCGGTCAATTTCGAGGCCCTGTACGCCGCGCAAAAAGCGCAGGATGCACAGCAGGCCGCCGCCCCGGCTGCCGCGGTCACGCACTGAGCCCCGCACAGTCCATGACCGCTGCCGCGATCAGAAACGCCGCCACCCTGTGCGCGGCGTTTTATTTTTGTGCCGCCGCTGCCGCGCCCGCAACGCAGGTGCCGGCTGTCGAAACCCGGCCGGCCGCTGTGCCGGCGACACTGTTCAGCGCGATCGGCGACAAGCCGGCCGTGGTTTACGACGCGCCTTCGCTGAAAGCCAGCAAGATTTTTATCCTGGTGCGTTTTCAGCCGGTCGAAGTGCTGGTAAAGCTCGATAAATGGATCAAGATCCGCGATGCGGACAACACCTTGGGCTGGGTGGAAAGCGGGGCGCTCGGCGACAAACGCTTTGTGCAGGTGGCCGCCGCAGTGGCCGATATCCGCGCCGCGCGCGACGCCGCCTCCGCGCTGGTGTTCGAAGCGCAGCGCGCGGTGCTGCTGGAAGTGACCGGTCCCGCCGTCGAGGGTTGGTTGCCGGTGCGCCATCGCGACGGACAAGGCGGGTTCGTGCGCAAAGCCCAGGTCTGGGGCGATTGAGGCACTGATGACGACCGCCCGTTACCGCGGCACCAGTCTGCTGGCCGCAGGCGTGGCATGAACATCACCGTCATCGGCGCCGGCGCCTGGGGCACGGCGCTGGCTATCGCCCTGTCGGAAAAACATGCGTTGACGTTGTGGGGTCGCGATGCCAAGCAACTCGAAGGCGCGGCCCGGTCGCGCATCAATGCCCGCGCCCTGCCCGGCATCACCTTGCCCGCCGCATTGAATGTCGAAGGCGATTTCGCGCAGGCATTGGCCGGCGCCGATCTGGCCCTGATCGCCACCACCACCAGCGGGCTCGGCGAGGCGGCGCGCGCGGTGCATGCGCGCCAGGCGAAGCTGCCGATCATCTGGGCCTGCAAGGGTTTCGACCGCGTTACCGGCAAATTGCCGCACGAGACCATCGGCGAAATTCTCGGCGGGGAGGCGCGCTTCGGCGTACTGTCCGGCCCCAGTTTCGCGCTGGAGGTGGCGAAGGGACTGCCCTGCGCGCTCACCCTGGCCTGTAACGACAATGCTTTCGCGCAATCGCTGGCAGCTGAACTCAATGGCGGCAGCCTACGCGTTTACTCCAATGCGGACCTGGTCGGCGTGGAGCTGGGCGGCGCACTGAAGAATGTGATGGCAATCGCCGCCGGCATCTGCGACGGCATGCAGCTGGGCCTCAATGCGCGCGCGGCACTGATCACGCGCGGCCTTGCCGAGATGATGCGGCTCGGGGTGGCGATGGGCGGCAAGGCGGAAACCTTTACCGGCCTGACCGGTCTTGGCGATCTGGTGCTGACGGCGACCGGCAATCTGTCGCGCAACCGCATGGTCGGCCTGGGTCTGGCCGAAGGCAGGCCGCTGGCCGCGATCCTGGCCAGTCTGGGCCACGTCGCTGAAGGTGTGAACTCCGCCGAGACCACGTTCAAGCTCGCCCGAAAGCATGGCGTCGAGATGCCGATTACCGAGGCAGTTTGCGCCATCCTGTTCCATGGCGCGGATGCGCGTGCGACGGTGCAACGCCTGCTGTCGCGCGAATCCCGGGCCGAATAGCGCGCGGCCGTCCGGTCCCAACAATTTCCGCAACCCCCGACATATAAGCCTTACAATCCGCGCAATTCCCCACATCGCCCTTCATTCCTGTAGCGCCCCCATCTATCCCGGAGAACCCGAATGCCCGAAAAGCCTGCCGCGAAAAAATATTCCTCCAAGTCTGCCCCGTCGAAAGCATCGAAGGCGCCCAAAACAAAACGCAGCGCCGAGCAACGCATCGAAAATGCAGCGGCAGTCATGGCGACGGTATCGGCGGCGCAAAAGGCTGAAGTGCTGATCGAGGCCCTGCCCTATATCCAACGCTTCTGGGACAAGAACATCGTCGTCAAATATGGCGGCAACGCGATGACGGACGTCGCGCTGCAGGAAGATTTTGCGGAAGACATTACCCTGCTGAAGCTGATCGGCATGAACCCGGTGGTGGTGCACGGCGGCGGGCCGCAGATCAACAATCTGCTGTCGAAGATCGGCAAGGAAGGCCAGTTCATCCAGGGCATGCGCGTCACCGACGACGAGACCCTCGACGTGGTGGAAATGGTGCTGGGCGGCCTCGTCAATCAGGAGATCGTCACCCTGATCAACAAGGCCGGCGGCAAGGCGGTCGGGCTGACGGGCAAGGACGGCAACTTCATCCATGCACGCAAGATGACCATCATGTCGAAGGAAGACAAGCGCAAGAAGATCGACATCGGCCTGGTCGGCGAAGTGGTGAAAATCGACACCGCCATCATTGACCTGCTCGACACCGAGGATTTCATTCCCGTGATCGCGCCGCTGGGCGTGGATGAAAACGGCACCGCCTACAACATCAATGCCGATGTGGTCGCGGGCAAGATCGCGATTGCCCTGCAGGCGGAAAAACTGATCCTGCTGACCAATACCGCCGGTGTGCTCGATAAAAAAGGCAAGATCCTTACCGGCTTGAACGCGGCGATGGTCAATCAATTGATCGCCGATGGCACCATCTCCGGCGGCATGCTGCCCAAGGTGGATTGCGCGCTTGACGCCGTCAAGAACGGTGTGAAGACCGCGCACATCATCGATGGCCGCGTCTCGCATGCCTTGCTGCTTGAGGTCCTGACCAGCGAAGGCGTCGGCACCCTGATTCGCGGCGCCTCGGCGAACCGCGCGATCAAGACTTAGCCAAAATCGCAGATCCAGCATTGGCGCGGCTTTTGGAGCACTTTTACCCCGAAAACCGCACCAATGCTGGTGTTTCATTTTTTATTCTTAGTCATCCTTCAATCCCGCCCAACCTGCCATCAGCCGCGTAAAACCGTACGCCAGCCAGGTTTTCACGCGATGCCACCACGAGCGTTTTTGCCAGTCGGCGGTGTCGAGCTTGGTAGCGCCGCGCGCAATTTCCTGCATTACAGAAGTACGCAGCGTGGTGGCGAATGCGCGATCCGCGACAACGATATTGACCTCGCGATTGAGCAGCAGGCTGAAAGGATCGAGATTGCTGGAGCCGACCGTCGCCCAAATGTCGTCGACTACCGCGACCTTGGCATGCAGCATGGCGATTTCATATTCGTAAATTTCG
>WNFM01203082.1_pt2 | contig 30310 bp, 32 predicted proteins | sample 5400271 | NCBI WGS metagenome assembly WNFM01 (sample SAMN13153352, study PRJNA577476) | soil metagenome | isolation source: 60 cm saprolite on Douglas fir-dominated hillslope | place: USA:California | collected 2013-09-17 | reverse complement strand
AGCCGCTTGTCGCTCTCGAGATTCATGTCCTACTTGCCTCTCCTCTCGTTCGGGCCTTCAGCCACCGTTCCCGGCTCAGCCTATCTGTTGACTCCACCTTTCGGCGACGGAGTGCCTCAATAGCCTTGCCGACGACATGACCCACTACGCCCTCTGCTGACTTCTGCCCTGCGGTCAGACCGCCTCTCGGCGCTCTCAGTCGCCGAAGCGACACAGAGCAGATCTCCTGGGGTAAGTTCAGTCGCTTTCCGTGCACAGTCGCCGGATCTACGCTTCGCATCCTTGATGGATATGGACTTCGCGGTAAGTGGCCCGCTCGTCCGACGCTCGCGCCTTGTACCCGGTTCTTGTCCATCGACTCGCACGTTTGCTCTACGCTTCCTTCAGACCTCGCCTCGCGGCAATAGCCCTTGCGTTGTCACTAACCCTTCACCTCCATCAGGTTGGGTAGAGGACGTTCACCTCCAAGTTACTGAACATGCCCAGCACACCACTAAATCGCTGCGCGATAGCCCGCGGAGGCGGACGGCCTGCCTGCTATCACGGCAAACGGAGTGGAGATCGTAGATAGCGGGCGAGGCGCCCTGTCTGGAGGATCGAGGTGTCGTCAACCTCAGCCCAGACAGGAGTTGCCCATGAGTACGGATGCTGTCAGCCCATTGCGCCAGCGCATGATCGAGGACATGAACGCGCGCAAGCTCGGCACGCACACGCAGAGAAGCCACATCTTAAGCTGCAAGCGATTCGCCGCGTTTCTCAAGCGCTCCCCCGACACGGCGACGGCCGAAGACATTCGCCGGTTCCAGCTGCACCTTTCGCAGACGAGCGTGAGCATCTGCAACCGCAACCGCATCATGACCGGGCTGCGGTTCTTGTTTCGCGTGACGCTGCGGCGACTGGATCTTGCCGCCGAGATCTATCACATCCGCGAGCCCCAGAAGGTCCCGCTGGTGATGAGCCCCCGGACGAGACGCGGCGGTTGCTCGCCGTCGCCGACAACCTCATCAGGCTGAAGGTCAAGCATATCGACAGTGCGCAGAAGATCATTCGGGTCGAGCAGTCCAAGGGCCGCAAGGACCGCAATGTCATGCTCTCGCCGGAGATGTCCGATCTGCTGCGCCAATGGTGGAAGGTGCGCCCATCGCGTGACGATGCCACAACGCCGCTTCTTTACCCGGCACGGCGACACTGTGCCCGGGCAGCGTATCAGCCTAAGCCGTCGCCGTTCTCTCAACCCCGGCGACGGCTTTGTCTTGTGGCTTCAATCCCAAAGCTCGCGGGCCGTGCGATAGTACGTACCGCCGCCGCTCCGGATCAACCAGCCATCTTTGATCAGGCGTTGGCAGGCGCAACGACATGAGGCCTCGGCATTATGTTGCGTCTGGCCGTATGCGCCGAGCGTTTCGAGATTGTTCTCAACCCAAGTGTGAATAAAGCCCGGCCAGATTTCCGCGCCGGGATCGTGCGCGATGATCCTGCCGCGGAATGACCTAGTGAGGGACTGGGCGCGCTTCATGATCGCGCCCTCCTATTGAACTCGGCAATCGATCGGCCTTCGGCCTCATGAAAATCTTCTATCGCCTGATCCGTAGTCGTCAGCCAAGCGTCGAGAGCAATGTGATGCGGCTCAGCAAGGCCGGCTTTGCGAACCTTGGCAACGGCCTTGATCGCGGCACCAACTTGTTCTTGGAAATCGCAAATTGCGAACCGCGCGGAATCCAGCGCGCGGCCTTTCTTTGAGAGGCACCCGTTCATGAGTGCACCTTCTTTCCACGGCACTTGCGGGTACCGGTCACATGAGGTGCGTTCGGCATGCTTGCGCCCGGGATGTAATCCGGGAGCGACTTGAAATAGGTTCGCCATGACGCATAGTCGATCAGGGTTCTAGCGCCGTCGCGGCGGGCCGTGATGGCTTTGCGCCCGAGCAAGCGATAGATTGACCTGACGCTAACGCCGCTCAACTCAGCGGCCGTTTCTGGCGACAGGGATACTGGTTCAATCGACTTCGATGGGGATGGTTTAACAGCGGGCATAGTTCGGGCTCCATTTGGGAGCCTCGACGGCCTAAGCGAGCCATCATTGCCGGAGGTGGTCGGCAGAGCCTATGCAGAGGGCGGCCCCGATCGGGTCGCGCGTGCCGATGTAGGAACCGGCTTGTGCGTCCCCTACGCTTCGCCCGGATGCCAGTCAAGGCGGTTAGGGCGAATAAGTCAGGACATGCCAAGACACGGCAGGACAGGCAAATCCCGGGAGAGTGTTTGTACAGCCGTTTGTACAACGCGAAATTCCGTCACAATTTCAACGAGATTTATAGGCTATCATAGCCCTGCCTCATTCTACAAGGACGACAATCAAGCGAACGCAGCGAAAACTTAAAAATCGACGAGCTGATGCACCCTAAATTGTTGAATATACGCGATTTCCGGGCAGTCTCGGGGTTTCCCATAGACGCCAAAACGCGCTACAATTCGCTTGTGGCAAACGGGGGCGAGCAACCCGCTTGGCCCATTTCCACCGGCATGGTGGTTCATGCGTTGTGTTTCATGCATTGCGTTTCATGCCGGGACGCGCCATTGGCCAGGCCAAGTTTCGTGCCTACATGCTGCTGACCCATCCATGATGTAGTATCTCTGCCGTTCTCAGAAAGCGGAACGCTCTACCGCCGAACGCATTGTCGGCGCAGACCAGAAAGCAAATACGACGTGGATATTTACACCATCATCTTCCTGGCGCTCGCGGTCTTCATCTTCCTGCGCCTGCGCAATGTCCTCGGACAGCGCACCGGAAACGAGCGGCCGCCGTTCGATCGCACCGCCCGCAACGCGGTGCAGGGGGCGCAGGACAACAATGTGGTTCCGATGCCGGGAACGGTGATTGACCAGGCGCCGCTGGCGCCGACCGCGGACGTCGCCCCGCCGACCGACCGCTGGAAAGGGTTGGCCGAGCCCGGCACGCCGTTAGCGCAAGGGCTTGACGCCATTGCGGCGCAGGATTCCTCGTTCGATCCCCGGCATTTCCTCTCCGGCGCGCGCAGCGCCTACGAGATGATCGTGCTGGCGTTCGCCAACGGCGACCGTCGCGCGCTTAAGGATCTGTTGTCGTCCGAGGTTTATGAGAGTTTTGAGGCCGCGATCAAGGATCGCGAGAAGAACGAGCAGAAAACCGAGACCCGATTCGTGTCGATCGACAAGGCCGAGCTCGTCGGTGCCGAGGCGCGCGATCGCGCGGCGCAGCTCACCGTGCGTTTTGTGTCGCAGATGGTGTCGGTCACCCGCGACAAGGCCGGCACGATTGTCGACGGCAATCCGGATAAGGTCACCGATATCACCGATGTTTGGACATTCGCCCGCGACCCGACTTCACGCGATCCGAACTGGAAGCTGGTTGGCACGGGAAGCGCTCACTAACGCGCGTGGCATCAGACGATACGCCGCCGCGTTCGCTGTGATTGCCATCGCATTGTCGCTTGCTTCGTTCGCGGCTTATGCCGCGCGAACGCGACACGCCGTCCGTCCCCTCCCTCCTCCTCGGCAAATTCCTTATCCACAACTTGCCTGGCCGCTCGAGATCAGCGGCAGCCAATATGCTCCCCTCGCATGGGCCGATGTCGCAGGCTGGAGCGAGGACGATCACCTGCAGGCCTACAGGGCGTTTCGCGCCAGCTGCCGGCCGATCGCGGCGGAACGAACGCCGCCTGCCGATCCGAAAGCGGACAATCCAAAAGCGCTGGGCACTTCGTTGCGCGACCCCTGCCGCGCGGCCCGAGCGCTCGACATTTCCGACGGCGCCAAGGCAAAAGCGTTTTTCGAGGATCATTTTCTGCCCTTGCGAATCTCGCGCCTCGGCGAAGGCGACGGATTTGTCACCGGCTACTATGAGCCCGTGATCGACGGCTCGCGCACCCAGACCGAGGTCTATAATGTGCCGGTCTATCGCCGTCCCTCGAATCTGTTCGTCCGCGGGTTCAATCAGGACTCGCCAAGTCTGCCCAACAAGGGCCAGGTGTTCCGCAAAATCGGCCGCCGCAAGCTCGTGCCCTATTACGACCGGGGCGAGATTGAGGATGGCGCCATCGCAGGCCGTGGCCTCGAAATCTGCTGGCTCAAGAGTCAGACCGATCTGCTGTTCTCGCAAATCCAGGGCTCGGCGCGGGTCCGTCTCGAGGATGGTTCGACCATCCGCATCAATTACGACGCGCATAATGGCTATCCCTACACGGCAGTGGGGCGCATCCTGATCGACCGCGGCATCATCCCGAAAGAGCAGATGTCGATGCAGAAGATCAGGGAATGGATGGATCAAAACCCCGACGGCGCCAAGGAATTGCGGCGGCAGAACCGGGCCTACGTGTTTTTTCGCGAAGTAGATCTGTCCGACAAGGATGAAGCTGTCGGCGCCCAGGGCGTGCCACTGACGCCGGGCCGCTCGATCGCGGTTGACAAGGCGCTGCATGTCTACGGCACGCCGTTCTTCATCGAGGGCGAGCTGCCGATCGAGTCGGAAGTGTCGAAAACGCCGTTCCACCGGCTGATGATCGCGCAGGACACGGGGTCCGCGATCGTCGGGCCGGCGCGCGCCGATCTCTATTTCGGCGCCGGCGTCGAAGCCGGAAAAGTCTCCGGCCGGCTTCGGCACAATATGCATTTTGTCATGCTGGTGCCGAAGAGCCTTGATCCGGCCGCGCGCGGCCGCAAGATGCCGGTGCCGGATCCGCGGCCATCGGAAAAAATCGCAAAGCTGTTTCCGCCAACTGATGCTTCGAAGGGTCAGCCGAAAAACCAGAAGAACGCCGCGGCAACGCCAGCCCAGCCTGCCGTCGCACAAGCCTCGACACCTCAAACCGCCGCCCCGAAATTGGTGCCGTTGCCCGAGCCGCGGCCGAACATCAAGCCGAGCCCTGAAGTCCGTCGCCATCGTTATCACCACGGCGGCCGATGAAGCGCTCGACCTCAATCCCGGAATTGCCCGCGCCCCCACGGCGCAAGCGTAACCTGAGCGAAGAAGAGCGGGCGTTGTGGGAGAGCGTTGCCAAACAGACAAAGCCGCTGCGGAAGAAGCCTCGCGTTGCGAAGACGCCGGTTGATTCATCGGCTCCGGAAACGCCGGCGCTTGCGAAGCACGCAGCTCCACACAAATCGCCTCCGCTCGCTGTTCGATCGGCCAAATCGGAAGCACCGCCATTGGCGCCGCTTGGGCGCCGCGAGCGCTCGCAATTGTCGCGTGGGCGCAAGGAAATCGACGCCCGGCTCGACCTGCACGGCATGACGCAGACACGCGCCCACCGCGCGCTATCGGGCTTCTTGCGACGCGCCCACCATGACGGCCTGACGTTTGTTCTCATCATCACCGGCAAGGGCAAAATGGGCGCCGAATCCGAGCGCGGCGTGCTGCGCCGCCAGGTGCCGCAATGGCTGAGCCTTCCCGAGTTCCGTGCGCTGGTGGTGGGATTTGAGGAAGCCCATATCGGTCACGGCGGCGAGGGCGCGCTCTACGTGCGGATCAGGCGGGCTAAGATCTAATCTCCCCTCGTCCCTGCGAAAGCAGGGACCCATAACCACCGCTGGTCGTGTGGCGCGAAAAGCCGGCGAACTGCGTTCTTTAATACGAGGGGACACGGCGTATGGGTCCCTGCTTTCGCAGGGACGACGGAAGAGTTAAAACGGCCGCACAATTCCGACGCGCGGAATCAGCGTGATGATCCAGCCGAAAACGTTTGTCTTGCGATCATCCGCCGAAATCAACGCCACCTGCTTGGAGGCCGGCAAGGTCTTCACCGCATGCAATATCAAGAACATGCAGACCGCCCAGTTCGAAATCCATCGTGAATAGTCGAACACCATTGCGAACATCACGAGATAGGCGCAGCTCACCGTGACGATGGCCGCGATGACGACACGGCGGTGGATTTCATCCGACAATGATCGAATGAGATCGGCAAAATGTCGCCACAGCGGCGCGTGCAGCCAGATCAGCAATGCGAACACCGGGACGCCCAAAATGTTGGAGGGCATGCGCTCCCAGGTGTCGTGGATCTCGCGGGAAAGCGGCTGATACCAGATATAACTGAAGCTCAGGAAATTGGTCTTTGTGGGATCGGCCATCCGGCCTTGCAAATAGCGGACGAACTCCGCCTCGGGCACGGCCATCGTTCCCCAAAATTGTGCTGACAGGAACAGCAGGCCGACACAGGCGCATGAAGCGAGGCCGGCGGCGATATTTTGCCGCGTAAAATCCTGCACGAGGTAATAGCGCAGCACGACGATGACCGCGATGGTCGGCACATACATCAGGAGATGAATGTGGTGGATCAGGATCAGGATCATTGAGGCGAGCGCGGCAAGCAGCACGAAAGCGACCGAGCGTGCCGGCACCAGCAGCAGAACAATCGCGAACGCACAGCCATAAATGTCAAAATGGCCCAGCGTGAACATAAAATTTTTCAGGAAAAACGGCGAGCCCGTCATGAACACGAACAGCGGCATCTGCGCATCGTCGAAACCAAACGTCCGCCGGAAGAGTTGTGTGAAGAGACCGAGCGTGACAAGCCAGACCGCGCCCGAAAGCGCGAACACCAGCCACAACGGTACCTTTGCGAACAACAGCGATACCAGCGCGCCGATCAACGCGCGCTTGGCAAAACCGAAATGATAATCGACCAGCAGGTGGATGTAGGGGACGTAGGGCGGCAGGGTGATCTTGTAGAGAAAAACTCCGAAGAGAACGGCGACATTGACGGCAAGCATCAGGCGCCAGGGGTTTTTCGGCACACGCAGATTCATTCGGCACCGGAGATGGCGGGTTCAACAAGGTGCGAACTTATCACACGTTAGATGTGGGGCACGCAACGCGCACTCGATGTCGTCCCTGCGAACGCAGGGACCCATAACCACAGGCGTGTGAAATTGCAAAGGCTGGGGCCGCTATCCGATCGAACAACAGCCATCGGTGGCTATGGGTCCCTGCGTTCGCAGGGACGACAACAAACTACAAAATAAACCGGCTCAGATCGGCGTTTTTGGCGAGGTCGCCGACGTGCTTCTGCACGTACTCGGCATCGATCTGGATTGTCTCGCCATGGCGGTCCGGCGCGGCGAAGGAAATCTCGTCCAGCACACGCTCCATCACGGTCTGCAATCGCCGCGCGCCGATATTTTCTACCGTGGAGTTGACGGCGACCGCGATATCGGCAAGCGCGTCGATGGCGCTGTCGGTGATATCGAGCGTCACGCCTTCGGTCTGCATCAGCGCGACATATTGCTTGATCAGGGACGCCTCGGGCTCGGTCAGGATGCGGCGCATGTCGTCGCGGGTGAGCGCTGCCAATTCGACCCGGATCGGCAAGCGCCCTTGCAGTTCCGGTAACAGGTCGGAGGGTTTTGCAATATGGAATGCGCCCGACGCAATGAACAGGATGTGATCGGTCTTGACCGCGCCGTGCTTGGTCGAAACCGTGGTGCCCTCGATCAACGGCAGCAAGTCGCGCTGCACGCCCTCTCGCGAAACGTCGCCGCCGACGCGGCCGTCGCGCACGCAGATCTTGTCGATCTCATCCAGAAACACGATGCCGTTGTTCTCGACCGCGTTGATCGCTTCCTGCACCAACTGATCGTTGTCCAACAGCTTGTCGGACTCCTCGTTGACCAGGGTTTCATGCGAACCTTCGACCGTCAGGCGGCGGGTTTTGGTGCGGCCGCCCAATTTGCCGAAAATATCGCCGATCGAAATCGCGCCCATCTGCGCGCCGGGCATGCCCGGAATTTCGAACATCGGCATGCCGCCGGAAGACTGCGTCTCGACCTCGATTTCCTTGTCGTTGAGCTCGCCGGCGCGCAGCTTCTTGCGAAACGAATCGCGCGTCGCAGCGCTGGAGTTGGGGCCGACCAGCGCATCCAGCACGCGCTCCTCGGCGGCGAGCTGGGCGCGGGCCTGTACGTCTTTGCGCTTGCGTTCGCGGGTTTGCGCGATCCCGACCTCGACCAGGTCGCGGACGATCTGCTCGACGTCGCGGCCGACATAGCCGACCTCGGTAAATTTGGTGGCTTCGACCTTGATGAACGGCGCGCCGGCGAGCTTTGCCAGTCGCCGCGCGATCTCGGTCTTGCCTACGCCGGTCGGCCCGATCATCAGGATATTTTTCGGCAGCACTTCCTCGCGCAACGAGCCGGTGAGCTGCAAGCGGCGCCAGCGGTTGCGCAGCGCGATGGAAACCGCGCGCTTGGCGTCGGTCTGGCCGATGATGAAGCGGTCGAGTTCGGAGACGATTTCGCGGGGGGAAAAGTCGGTCATGGGTCCTAGGTAGGTTCAAAATGTTGCGAGAACAAGTTGCCGCAATCGTGCGGCAAGGGTTGTGCCGAGGCGTCAGGGGTCGCGGACCATCAGCAAAGCCGGCCCGTCCGGCGTATCAACCAGCCGGTCGCGGCAAAATCCCGCCTTCTCATAGGCCCGGATCGCACGCACATTAGTGGGATCGGGATCGATCACGACCCGCGGCGTTCCAGATGCGAGCAAGCGGTCGGCGAAGGCGCGGATAAATGCCGTGCCATGACCGCGACCGAGCATGGCGGCTTCGCCGATGAACTGATCGAGGCCGCGCGCCCCTTCCGGTTGCGGACCGAAACCGACATCCCAGGCGCTCAAATTATAACACTGCAAATAGGCGAAATCTCGCGCGTCCAAAGCTACGATGAACTGTGCCATGTCCGGATGGCCGAGATCCCCGCTGACGAGCTCGAATTGCTCGGCAGGATCGCGCCACCACTCGCGGACATGCGGCGTCTTGAGCCATCGCTGGATCGTCGGCAAGTCGGCGGCGGACATCGGGCGGAACGCGTAGGCCGTCATGCTCAGCCGCTCTGCAGCGTCTCGATGGTCACATTGCGGTTGGTATAGACGCAAATGTCGGCGGCGATATCGAGCGAACGGCGCACGATGTTCTCGGCATCCTTGTCGGAATCGATCAGGGCGCGCGCCGCGGCCAGGGCGTAATTGCCGCCGGAGCCGATCGCCATCACGCCGGCTTCCGGCTCCAGCACGTCGCCGGTCCCGGTCAGCACCAGCGACACCTCCTTGTCGGCGACGATCATCATTGCCTCCAGCCGGCGCAGATAGCGGTCGGTGCGCCAGTCCTTGGCGAGCTCGACGGCGGCGCGGGTCAATTGTCCCGGATATTGCTCGAGCTTGCTTTCCAGCCGCTCGAACAGGGTGAAGGCGTCCGCGGTGGCGCCGGCAAAACCCCCGATGACGTCGCCCTTGCCGAGCTTGCGGACCTTTTTGGCGTTGGATTTGATCACGGTCTGGCCGATCGAGACCTGGCCGTCGCCGCCGATCACGACCTTGCCGCCCTTGCGGACCGTCAAAATGGTGGTGCCGTGCCAGACCGGCGATGGGGTTTCTGATGCTTGCATGGAGGACCTCATGTTCGGCCAAACTTAGGGATTGGCAGGCGGGGTTACAATCGTGGGCGCTCCAACCCTCGATTCCGGTCACCATAGGCCGAAGTTCAGTCTTTATCGGCCGATCCCGCAGTAGCGAAGGCGACACTGGCCTGTTAAAAGGGCCGCGTTTTCGGCCCAAAAGCCGGCTTTAAGGGAAAGCACTTTTCATGCGCAACGCCACCATCAAGCGCAAAACCAAAGAGACCGATATTGAGGTTTCGGTCAACCTCGACGGAACCGGCACCTCCAGTGTCGCGACCGGGATCGGCTTTTTCGACCATATGCTCGACCTGCTGGCTCGGCATTCCCGCATCGACATGTCGGTGAAAGCGGTCGGCGACCTTCACATAGACCACCACCACACCACCGAAGACGTCGGGATCGCGCTCGGACAAGCAGTCAAGCAGGCGCTCGGCAACATGGCCGGCATCACCCGCTATGCCTCGGTCCACATGCCGATGGACGAGACGCTGTCGCGCGTGGTGATCGATATCTCGGGACGTCCGGTCCTGGTGTTCAAGGTGGAATTTCCGCGCGACAAGGTCGGGCAATTCGACACTGAACTGGTGCGCGAATGGTTCAATGCGTTTGCGATGAATGCCGGCGTGACTTTGCACGTCGAGACCTTATATGGCGAGAACAGCCATCATATCGCCGAATCCTGCTTCAAGGGTCTGGCGAGGGCGCTGCGCATGGCGGTCGCAATCGATCCGCGCGCCGCGGGCGAAGTGCCTTCTTCCAAGGGTCAGCTCGGCGGCTGATCTTTTGCACGCGGCGGAGAAATACGATGCCGGTCTACACAGTTCATGCTCCCAACGCCTCTCGCGCAGACCTTCGTGCCACCGACCGTTTTACCTTCGTGCGCGATGGCTTTCACGTCTGGGCAGCGCTGCTCGGCCCGGTGTGGCTGATCTGGCATCGGCTGTGGCTGGCGCTGATCGGCTGGATCGTCGTGATCCTCGCGATCGATGTTGCAATGACCAGGCTCGGCGCCGGCGGCGCGGCGATCTTTCTGGCGAACCTGCTGATCGCGCTGTTGATGGGGTTTGAAGCGGCAAGCCTTGAGCGCTGGACCCTGTCGCGCGGCAACTGGCGCCAGCTCGACATCGTGGTCGGCGACGACGAGGAGCAAGCGGAGCGCCGGTTCTTCGATCGCTGGACTGCGAAACAGCGCGGGCTCGGCAACGATCAATCATCGGTCGATCGCGGCGGGCCGCCGCCGACGCGTGACATTCCTGGCCAGCCATTTTCAAAACCGCCGCCGCCGCTGCCGCAGGGCGGCATTATCGGATTGTTTCCGGAACCAGGAGCGTCGCGATGAGCGTTGCCATCATCGATTACGGCTCCGGCAATCTGCACTCGGCCGCGAAAGCGTTCGAGCGCGCGGCGCGGAGCATGGAAGAGCCGCAAAAGATCGTCGTCACAAGCGATCCCGAAATCGTGTATCGCGCCGACCGCATCGTGCTGCCCGGCGTCGGTGCCTTCGCCGATTGCCGCCGGGGACTGGATGCGCTTGACGGCATGATCGAGGCGCTGACCGAAGCGGTGCGCAACAAGGCGCGGCCATTCTTCGGCATCTGCGTCGGCATGCAATTGATGGCGACCCGGGGCAAGGAGCATGTCATCACGGACGGATTTAACTGGATCGCAGGCGACGTCGAGAAGGTCAGGCCGCGCGAGGAGAATTTGAAAATCCCCCACATGGGCTGGAACACGCTCGATATGGTCCGGGAGCATCCGGTGCTGGAGCGTCTGCCGCTCGGCCCAAAGGGCCGCCATGCTTATTTTGTGCACTCCTATCACCTCAACGTGGCCAATGACGCGGATGTGCTGGCGCGCGCGGATTACGGCGGACCAGTGACGGCAATCGTTGCCAAGGACACCGCGGTGGGCACGCAATTTCACCCGGAAAAGAGCCAGCGTTTTGGGCTGGCGCTGATTTCGAACTTTTTGAAGTGGAAGCCGTGATGTCCGCTTTCGTCCCTTCTCTTGCTACCTCCCCCCTTGCGGGGGAGGTCGAATGCAAAGCGTTCGGGAGAGGGGTAAGCCACAAACACCGAACTCGCGGCTACCCCCCACCCCGGCCCTCCCCCGCAAGGGGGGAGGGAGCAGGCGGTGCACCGTGATTCTGTTTCCCGCCATCGACCTGAAAAACGGCCAGTGCGTGCGGCTCGAGCAGGGCGACATGGCGCGCGCGACCGTGTTCAATCTCGACCCGGCGGCGCAGGCGCGTGCCTTCGCCGCGCAAGGGTTCGAATATCTGCACGTGGTCGAACTCGACGGCGCCTTTGCCGGCAAGCCGATGAATGCGCAAGCCGTCGTGGCGATGCTGAAAGCGGTCACCATGCCGGTGCAGCTCGGCGGCGGCATCCGCGATTTGCATACGGTTGAAGCCTGGCTGGCAAAAGGCATTTCGCGAGTCATCATTGGCACCGCGGCGGTGCGCGATCCCGGGCTGGTAAAAAGCGCAGCAAAAAAATTCCCCGGCCGTGTCGCGGTCGGCCTCGACGCGCGCGACGGCAAGGTCGCGGTTCAAGGCTGGGCGGAGACCTCCGAAGTCACCGTGCTTGAGATCGCACAGCGCTTTGAGGATGCCGGCGTCGCTGCGATTATCTTCACGGACATCGCGCGCGACGGTCTCTTAAAGGGCCTCAATCTCGATGCCACCATTGCGCTGGCCGAGCGCATTTCCATACCCGTGATCGCCTCCGGCGGTTTTGCCTCGATCGAGGAAGTCAAGGCGCTGCTTGCGCCTTGCGCCAAGAAACTCGCGGGCGCGATTGTGGGGCGCGCGCTCTATGACGGCCGGCTCGATCCGGCGGCCGCGTTGGCGTTGATTAAGAGCGCCAGCGCCGCGGCCTAGGTTATTCTTGGTTTGAGCATGATCTCTTCGGAAAACCGGTTTCCACTTTTCCGGATCATGCTCCAGGAGTTTTGAAAAATGTTCAAGGTCCGCATAATCCCCTGTCTCGACGTCAAGGACGGCCGGGTCGTCAAGGGCGTCAATTTTGTCAATCTGCGCGACGCCGGCGATCCCGTTGAGGCCGCCATCGCCTATGATGCCGCCGGTGCGGATGAGTTGTGCTTTCTCGACATTACGGCAACCCATGAAAACCGCGGCATCATGCTGGACGTGGTCCGGCGCACGGCGGAAGCCTGCTTCATGCCGCTCACCGTCGGCGGCGGCGTGCGTAGCATCGACGACATCAGGACGCTGTTGCGGTTCGGCGCCGACAAGGTGTCGATCAACTCTGCCGCCGTCAGCCGCCGCGAATTCGTCAAAGAGGCAGCCGAAAAATTCGGCGAGCAGTGCATCGTGGTCGCGATCGACGCCAAGCGCGTGAGCCGCGGCGGCTCGGATCGCTGGGAAATCTTCACCCATGGCGGGCGCAATTCCACCGGGATCGACGCGATCGAATATGCGCAGGAAGTGGTTTCGCTCGGCGCCGGCGAAATCCTGCTGACCTCGATGGATCGCGACGGCACCAGGCAGGGCTTTGACATTCCCATTACCCGGATGATTGCCGACAGCGTGCCGGTGCCGGTGATTGCCTCCGGTGGGGTCGGCAATCTCGATCATCTGGTCGACGGCATCCGCGAGGGGCATGCGACCGCGGTGCTGGCGGCGTCGATCTTCCATTTCGGGGAATTTACCATCCGGGAAGCCAAGGACCACATGGTCCGTGCCGGCTTGCCGATGCGGCTCGATCCCTGACGACTCCTTGTCTTAAAAGTGCTAAATCCCACATAGGGATGTGGCGCCCGATCCTTGCGGCGCGTGAGTTCAAGTTGATGTCGCGTTTCACGATCCAAGATCTCGCTGCCACCATCGATGCCCGCGCGGCGTCAGGCGGAGAGGCGTCCTACACCCGCAAGCTATTGGACAAAGGGCCGGAGCATTGCGCCAAGAAACTTGGTGAGGAGGCGGTCGAGACCGTGATCGCCGCGGTCGAGAACGATCGCGATCATTTGATCGCCGAGAGCGCCGACCTGTTGTTTCATTTGCTGGTGCTCCTGAAGTCGCGCGGCGTTACGTTGGGGGATGTCGAGGCCGCACTTGCGCAGCGGACGACGATGTCCGGATTAGAAGAGAAGGCAGCGCGCAAGCGCGATTAATAACAAGAGGCGGCGTCATGGATATTCGGGCACCGGAGCAAGCCTACAATCCCTACCGGGTTTTCACCCGGGAGCAATGGGCGCGGTTGCGCGACGACACGCCGATGACGCTGGAGCCGGGCGAGTTCGATCGCCTGCGTTCGCTGCATGACCGTCTCGACTTGAAAGAGGTCGAGGACATCTATCTGCCGTTGTCGCGATTGCTGTCGATCTATGTCGATTCGACGCAGCGGCTGTTCTATGCGCAGCGCCAATTCCTCGGCATCCAGGACCGCAAGATGCCCTACATTATCGGCGTCGCCGGATCGGTCGCGGTCGGCAAGTCGACCACCGCGCGCGTGCTGCAGGCGCTGTTGGCGCGCTGGTCACCGCGGCCCAAGGTCGATCTGATCACCACCGACGGTTTTCTGTTCCCCAATGCGATACTCGAGCGGCAAGGCTGGATGCAGAAAAAAGGCTTTCCGGAGAGCTACGATCTGCCGACGCTGCTATCGTTCCTGAGCGACATCAAGGCGGGACGACGGCCGGTCCGCGCGCCGGTCTATTCGCATCTGACCTATGACATCGTTCCGAACCAGTGGATCGAGATCGACCGGCCCGACATCCTGATTGTGGAAGGCGTCAACGTGCTGCAGACCGGCCGGCTTCCGCGCGACGGCCAGGCCGTGCCGGTGGTTTCGGATTTCTTCGATTTCTCGGTCTATATCGATGCCGATGAAGTCGTGCTGCGCAACTGGTACGTCCGCCGCTTCCTGGCGCTGCGGGACACCGCGTTTACCGATCCGCGATCATATTTCCATCGCTACGCGCCGCTGTCGGACGAAGAGGCCGAGGCAACGGCGCTGGCGATCTGGGAACGCACCAACCTCGCCAATCTCGAGGACAATATCCTGCCGACCCGGCCGCGCGCGACGCTGATCTTGAAGAAAGGCGCCGATCACGTGGTCGAGCAGGTCGCGCTGCGGCGGCTGTGAACCGCCCGCTTTCGCGGGGACGACTCTGTGAGGTATTCACGCCGCGAGATGCCTCGACGCGGCGAGACCTGCCAGCGCATCCGCCAGCTTTTCGCGATCGAGCGGTTTGATCAGAAACCCGTCCATGCCGGCTTCAAAGCAGGCGTAGCGATCTTCCACCAGCGTGTTTGCGGTCAGCGCGAGGATCGGCGTCTGGCGGCCGGGCTGGCCGGCCTCGCGCTCGCGGATGCGCTTTGTCGTTTCGATGCCGTCGAGTTCTGGCATCTGGATGTCCATCAGCACCAGATCATAGGGCGCGCCGGCGGATTTTGCCGCTTGCCAGGATTCCAGCGCGGCTTCGCCATTGGTGGTGATGACGGCATGATGACCCAGCCGGGTCAGAAGCGAACGCATCAACAGCGCATTGATCTCGTTGTCTTCCGCGACCAGGACGGAGAGACCTCGCGCCACAGGGGCTGGCGGCGTCTTGGCATCGGGCGATTCGATCAGGGCGTCCGCTGCGAGATTCGGGGCGTGCACTTCCGGCGCCGCCGACAGGCGGGCCGCGAGCGAAGCCGCGCGCAGCGGTTTTACCAGATAGCCTGTGAAGGCGGAGGTGGCGGCGGCGGAGAGTTGCAGTTCGTGGCGCGCGGCCGGCGTGAACATCACGATGCGCTGCGTCGCGTGAACGCGTGCGGCTTCCGCCAGCGCCTGCACTTCGGCGCTGCCGAGCGCGTTATCGAGCAGGACGGCTTGCCAGGAACGTTCGGGCAGTAGGGCCTGCGCCACCGCGATGTCGGAGATCATGCAGGTCTGGCCGCCCCAGCGTTGCAGCCGCCGCGCGATCAGCGAGGCCTCGATGCTCTGCGGTGCCGCTAGCATGATCGATTGGCCCGACAAATCCGGCGCTGCGAATGCCCTTTGTTGTCGCGCATCTTCGCTCGCTGCGGCCAGCGGAACCGACACCTCGAATGTCGAGCCGACGCCGGGCTGGCTCTGAAGCGTGATGCGGCCGCCCATCCGCTTGACGATGCGCTCGGAGATGCTCAAGCCCAAGCCAGTGCCGCCATAGCTGCGGGCGATCTTCTCGTCGGCCTGCTCGAACTCGCGGAAAATGCGCTGCTGTGCGTCGGGCGCGATGCCGATGCCGGTGTCGCGCACCAAGAAACTGATTTCATCGGGCGCGCTGCCCGGTTCGACGATCAGCGCCACGCCCCCGGTCGCGGTGAATTTTATCGCGTTGCCGGCGAGGTTGAGCAGCACTTGGCGCAGTCTCGCGGCGTCGCCGACCACCTCAGTCGGCAGCCGCTCGTCGACATAGGCTGCGATCTCGAGCTTTCTCGCCTGCGCCCGCGGCGCCAATAATTCGGTGATGTCCTCGATCAGGCCGGAAAGCGCGAACGGGCGCTGCTCGAGATCGATCTTGCCGGCCTCGATCTTGGAATAATCCAACAGCTCCTCGATCAATGCCAGCAGCGCGTCGCCGGAGCTTTTCACCGCCTTGGCATAAGTCATCTGCTCCGGCGTCAGCGGCGTATCCAGCAGCAAGCCGCTCATGCCGATGATGCCGTTGAGGGGGGTCCGGATCTCGTGGCTGGCCATCGCCAAAAACCGCGACTTGGCGCGGTTGGCGGCGTCGGCCTGATCGCGGGCTTCGGCGAGCGCGCGTTCGGTCTCGGTGCGGTCGGTGACGTCGCGGCCGACACTTTGCATCTCCGCCGGCTGGCCCGCATCGGAGCGAACCAGGCCTTCGCGCCAGGCGATCCATCGCGGCCCGAAGCGACTGGCGATTTTCTGGTCGTGGATCCTGGTGCCATCTCCCTGCAGCGCGGTGTCGCCCTGCGCGAGCACCGCAAGCGTGAATTTGCTGCCGAGCAGCGCGCCGCGCGATTGCTCGGCGAGCGCGCAATAGGCATCGTTGACAAAGGTGATGCAGCCCTCGGCGTCGCGCAGCACGATCAGGTCGCCCTGGGATTCGGACAGGCTGCGGGCGCGTTGCTCGGCCTCCTGCAATTCCCAATTGCGGTCGGCGAGCGCCTCATTGTGGAGCGCGATCTTACGAAGTTTCTGGCGTATGAAGCGCAGCCGGAAGCTCAGCGTCGCCAACGCCACGCAGGCGATCGCGAACAGGAAGCTGACGCCGATTGCAAAGGTGTTGGGGTCGTAGCCGGAATTTTCCGGACGGCTGCCGGCAATAAACCCATATGCGCCGCCGAAGGTGGCGGAGAAAATCATGAAGGAGCGGACTGCGAAAGTGAGCCAGGGATGGCGTCGGGAGAAGCGGCCAATGCGTAATCTGATCCCGAAAACCAGCCCCATCGCGTAACTATCCTGAGATTAACTTGCCTGAGATTAACTTGAGGATCGTGCTTCGCTTCGCGCGCGTCATATTCTTGGTGCGCCCGGCTCGCGTCGAGTGCTCACGACGAAGATGGGGTGGCGATCTTGCAAAGTGTTTGAGGCCGGGCGGCTTTGGGCCGTCTGATGCGAACAGGGTTAACGGAAAGTTAAAGGCGCGCTTAGAGCGAGGCAGCCTCGAGCCGGCGGTGCCCGCCGCTGGCGCCGACGATCAGCGCAGCGGCTTCGCGGGCCGAAAACGTCTTCGATCGCACGAAGATGCGATAATCGGCGGGGCCATCATGCGAGAGATAAATCACGGGCGCATTGGCTGCGGGGCTTGCGGATATCGCTACCAATTTTGTTGCTGCATTGGACTCGCAGGCGCCATCCTCCGCCGTGTCGACATCGTCGACGACCGCGAAATCGGCTGCCTCGGCGCTGTCGGATATCTGGACCCGCACCGTGGCAAACGCCGGATCGTCGGTGAAGCTGACGTGAAGGTCGGCCCGCCAGGGAACCGAAGCGATCTGGAGCGAGGTCTCGCCGACGGCGATGCAGGGGTGCGGTCCCGGCAACAGCCCGCCGCGTGCGAAAACGGCGGCAATCATCAATGGAACGGCTGAGGCCAATATCCTGAAACGCAACATGACACGCTCGCTCGCCGACAAGCCGGTTGCGGACGCAACGGCTTATGGTTTGCGGAGTGTAAACAAAACTGGTTACCGGCTCGTTGACGCGGTCAGGCGGCCCGCCTGATATCGTCGGCGAGCGCGCGGTAGGACAATGCTTCGGCGAGATGCAGCCGGCCGATTTTGTCCGCGCCGTCGAGATCGGCGAGCGTGCGGGCGACGCGCAGCACGCGGTGATAGCCGCGCGCCGACAGCCGCATGGTCTCGGCGGCGTCGCGCAAGAGTTTTTGGCCCTGCGCGTCCGGTTGCGCGACCGTCTCCAGCACCGAGGCCGGCGCTTCGGCATTGGTACGGACCCGCGGCAATCCGGCCGCAGCATAGCGCGCCAGTTGCACGCCGCGCGCGGCGGCGACGCGGGCTGCGACTTCCGCCGAGCCTTCGGTGGGTGGCGGCAAGATCAGGTCGGACGCGGTCACCGCCGGCACCTCGATCCGCAAATCGATGCGATCCATCAGCGGGCCGGAAATGCGCGCCTGATAATCGCCGGTGCAGCGGTCGACCCGGCCGCGCTTGCAGGCATAACCGGGCTCGTAGGCGTGGCCGCAGCGGCAGGGGTTCATCGCGGCCACCAGCATGAAGCGCGCGGGATAAGTGACGCGATGATTGGCGCGGGAGACCGAGACCTCGCCATTTTCCAACGGCTGGCGCAGCGAATCCAGCACGCGCGGATCGAATTCCGGCAGTTCGTCGAGAAACAACACGCCCTGATGAGCGAGCGAGATTTCGCCGGGTTTTGCGCGGATGCCACCACCGGTCAGGGCCGCCATGCTGGCGGAATGATGGGGGCTGCGGAACGGCCGCCGCGCGGTCAGCGCGCCGCCTTCGATCTCGCCGGCAACGGAGGCGATCATCGAGACTTCAAGCAGTTCCGACGGCGACAGCGGCGGCAGGATCGAGGGAAGCCGTGCCGCGAGCATCGACTTGCCGGCGCCGGGCGAGCCGACCATCAGCAAATGATGCCCGCCGGCCGCGGCGATCTCGAGCGCGCGTTTGGCGCTTTCCTGGCCCTTGATGTCGCGGAGATCAAGCAGATTGGCCTCGGCCTCATGCACCTTCGGCTGTGGCCGCGACAATACCTGCGTGCCCCTGAAATGGTTGGCGATCTGGATCAGCGAATTCGCCGCCACGATCTGGATGTCCGGGCTCGCCCAAGCCGCTTCGGCGCCGCACGCCGCCGGGCAAATCAGGCCTTCGTCGCGCGAATTGGCGCCGATCGCCGCCGGCAGGACCCCCGCGACCGGCGCGATCGATCCATCGAGACCGAGTTCGCCGAGCACCGTAAAACCGGAAAGCGCATCCGGCGGGATCGCGCCGATCGCCGCCATCAGGCCGAGCGCGATCGGCAGATCGTAATGGCTGCCTTCTTTCGGCAGATCGGCCGGCGCGAGATTGACCGTGATCCGCCGTGCCGGCAGCGCCAGCCCCGAGGCGATCAGAGCCGAGCGCACCCGCTCGCGGGCTTCCGAGACCGCCTTGTCGGGCAGGCCGACAATGGCGAACGCCGGCAGACCAGGCGCGACCTGCACCTGCACGTCGACGGCGCGGGCTTCGATCCCCTCAAACGCTACCGTGGAAACCCGCGCGACCATCCCGCCCCTCTGCTGCAATCAAGGGTAGCGGAAGGTTGGGGAGAGCGCAAGAACATTAAGAGAACGCGGCGCGAAAGGAGGTCCGGGGGTCGGCCACCGGCCCACCCCCGGACGCCATCTGTTCAAAGAATCATATTCATCGGCTCGGCGATATAGTGAAACCCGTCGGCGGTCTTGATGACGTGGCCATAGCCCGGCCACGGGTAGTGGTAGGACATCACGGGGATCTTGTTGGCCGCCAGCATGTCCAGCATTTTCACGCGAGATTCCGCCGCCTGGTTCGGGTCGGTGTCGTAGGAAAATTGCATCCGCGGCTTTTCCAAGAGCAGGATCTGGTGATGGGTGAGGTCGCCGAGGAAGGCGAAGGATTTTCCGTCCGAGTTGACCATGAAGATGTGGTGGCCCACGGTATGTCCGGGCGCGGCCATCGCCGTGACGCCGGGCAGGACTTCCTGGCCGTCCTTGTAAAACACCAGGCGGTCGCGCACCGGCAGCAGGTTCTTGCGGGCGTGGACGATGAAATCCTTTAGGGGACTACCCATCTTGCCTTCGTCGGTCCAGTAGTCGAAATCGCTCTGCGCGATGTAGAACTGCGCGTTCGGGAACAGTACCTTGCCGCTTTCGTCGACCACGCCGCCGATATGGTCGATATGGGCGTGCGTGAACACCACGGCGTCGATGTCTTCCGGCTTGATGCCGGCTTCCGCCATGCTCTTCTGCTGACGGCCGGTGGTCGGGCCGAACGCTTTCGAGGTGCCCATGCCGGTATCGAACAGCACGAGCTTGTCGCCCATGTTCACGATCGGCGAGTTCTGTTCGAGCACGATGTTGTCGGGTGACAGGAAGTTGTCGGTGAGCATCTTCTTGATGTCTTCATCCGGGATGCCGACGAAGGTGCCCTTGGGCGGGCCGAGCGGCAAAGGACCGTCGGAAACCACCGTGACCTGGGCGCCACCCATGTTGAACCGGTAGAAATAAGACGGCTGCGTCGTGAGTTTGGGGGCTCGCGCCAGCGCGCTGCCGCCCATCAGGGCGGTCGCGCCCAGCCCGGCACCGAGCGCAAGCAGGGACCTTCGCGAAACATCGTATGTCATGCGTTGTTCCTCCATTTTTTTATGAAATTGTAGTTTGTTACCCGAGTGGATTCCGCCGCCGGGCCACGCCCAACTTGCGACCACTTTTAGGCCTTTGGAAGGCGGGCGACGGAAACCGTGCGACATGGACATGTCGCCTGCATAACGAAACGAAGAGAACTATTTTCCGCTACGCTTCTTCTCGATCGCGTCCCAGATCTTCGCGGCCACATCCGGGCCGCCGAGCCGCGCGATGGCGCGGATGCCGGTTGGGGAGGTGACGTTGATCTCGGTGAGATTGCCGTCGATGACGTCGATGCCGACGAATAAGAGTCCACGCTCGCGCAACGCGGGTCCGATGGCCGTGCAGATTTCGCGCTCGCGATCGGTGAGCTCGGTTGATTGCGCGGCGCCGCCACGGACCATGTTGGAGCGCAGGTCGTCCGCCGCCGGCACGCGGTTGACGGCGCCGGCGAATTCGCCGTCGACCAGGATGATGCGCTTGTCGCCGTGTTTTACTTCGGGAAGAAAGCGCTGGATCACCCAGGGTTCGCGAAATGTCACCGAAAACATGTCGAACAGCGAGCCGAAATTCATGTCCTGCGGCATGATGCGAAATACCGCGGCACCGCCATGGCCGTGCAGCGGCTTCATCACCACAGCGCCGTGCTCGTCGCGGAACGAGTTGATCTCGTCGAGATCGCGCGAGATCAAGGTCGGCGGCATCAGCTGCGGGAAATCCAGCACGAACAGTTTTTCGGGCGCATTGCGCACGCTGGCGGGGTCGTTCACGACCAGCGTCTTGGGGTGCAGCCGTTCCAGAAGATGCGTCGAGGTGATGTAGGCGAGGTCGAAGGGCGGGTCCTGCCGCAACAGGATCACGTCGAAGGCTGTGAGCAGTTCGCGGCGCGGCTCGCCGAGGGTGAAATGATTGCCGGGCTCGTCGCGCACGGTAAGCAACTGGATCGGCGCAATCAACTCTTCGCCGCGCAGCGAGAGCTTGTCGGGTGTGTAGTAAGATAGCCCGTGGCCACGCTTCTGCGCTTCCAAAAGCAGCGCGAAGGTCGAATCGCCGCGAATATTGATGCGCGCGATGGGGTCCATCTGGACGGCGACGTTTAGTTTCATTTGGGGTCCCGCGAGTTGGGTTTGGCCGGAATAGCGATTTCAGGGGCTGGCATCGAATGCCGCTAACAGATGGCGCGGCAAATGCCGCGGCGCAATCAGCATTGCGTCGAAACGAAGCTCAAATTCGGCATGTTCGGGATGCGCCATCAGCCAGGCTTGGGCGGCATCGACGATGCGCTGCTGCTGGCGCGGCGTCACCGCGTAGGCCGCCTCATCGAGGCTGGCGCGGGCCTTGACCTCGATAAAGGCCAGCAAATTGCGCCGCCGCGCCACGATATCGATCTCGCCATAGGGCGTGCGAAAGCGCTTTGCCAGGATGCGATAGCCTTTTGCCATCAGATAGGCGGCAGCGCGTGCCTCGGCGGAAAGGCCGGTGCGGAACGCGGCGACACGCGCAGGCGAGGCGATTTTGGCGGTTTTGTCGGGCGGGGAGACACCGTCAGTTTTCGCCATGGTCACCCTTGTCGGCTGCCTTGGCGAGTTCAAGCGCGCGGGCATAGATCTCGCGGCGCGGCCGGCCGGACAATTCGACCGCATGCGCGACCGCATCTTTGACGCTGTCGTGTTGCAGCGATGATCGCAAGAGATCGTCGAGTTCATCCTCGGCCATGATCTGCGCACCGGAGGGCGGGCCAATCACCAGCACGAATTCACCGCGCGTCTCCAGCGTGTCGGCCGATCGCGCCAACTCGGCGACAGGCGCACGCCTGATATCTTCGTGCAGCTTCGTCATTTCGCGGCAGATCGCGGCATCGCGCGTGCCCATGATGCCGGCAAGATCAGAAAGCGTATCCTGGACGCGGTTTCCGGATTCGAACATGACCAACGTCGCGTCGATCCGCGAAAGTTCGGTCAGTCGCGCCCGCCGTGCGGTCGCCTTCGGCGGCAAAAATCCCTCGAAGAAAAACCGGTCGGTGGGCAGCGCCGCCACCGACAGCGCGGTCAATACCGAAGAAGGCCCCGGCAACGCGATCACCGGAAAACCGGCGGCGCAGACCTCGCGCACCAGCTTGAAGCCGGGATCGGAAATCAAGGGCGTGCCGGCGTCCGAGACCAGCGCGATGGAAGCGCCCTCTGCCAGCCGTTCCAGGATTTTGGGCCGCGCCATCGCGGCGTTGCGCTCGTGATAAGGCTTTAGCTGGGCCGTGATCGCATAGCGCTCGGTCAATCGGCGGGTGATGCGGGTATCTTCGCAGGCGATGATGTCGGCGCCGGCGAGCGTTTCCAGCGCACGCAGCGTGATGTCGCCGAGATTGCCGATCGGGGTTGCCACCAGATGCAGCCCCGGAACCGCCTTCGGCGCCGTCAGGATGGTACCGCCCACGGAAAATGTCCGCGCCGCGGGTTCCCCTTCGCTTTCAGTTCTATTTATCGAAGGTGCTTTTGCGCGCATAATACCAATCTAGAGGGGACGCGGCGCTTACGCCACAACGGTTGCGGGCTTTGCCGTACAACGGTTTAGGGCAACAGGACATTGCAACCGGGGCTGCGTGAGAGCGCCACAATCCTTTTGTTTTAGTTAACTATTCGCCGACAATATGCCTGAATCCACCCCTCCTGATCATCGGGAGATGGACGTTCTGGCCGCCTTCAGTCGGTCGAGAGAAGAGATGCAATGGTGGGGCCGCTCAAACCCAATTCTGGGCCTTCAAGGCGTCAGTCGTCCGGTACTACCCGGCGGACGGCGGTTGGCCTGATCCTTGGCGCGCCGCTGCTTTCCGCTTGCGCCGGTGCGCAGCAAAGCCTCGGCTCGTTTTCCAATCCCTTCAATTCCTCGCAACCCGGACCCTCGGGGCCGACGCAGCAACCACTCGTTGCCGGCAACGGGCAGGTCAAGGTCGGATTGATCCTGCCGCTATCGGCCGCAGGCAATGCCGGCGTCGCCGCGCAGTCGATGAAGAATGCCGCCGAGATGGCGCTGGCGGAATTCCAGAATCCGAACATCCAGCTCCTGATCAAGGATGACGCCGGCAATCCGCAAGGTGCCCAACAAGGCGCGCAGCAGGCGCTCGACGAAGGCGCGGAAATCATTCTCGGTCCGCTGTTTGCGCAATCGGTCCCGGCGACCGCGCAATTGACGCGGGCGCGGGGCGTAAACGTGATCGCGTTCTCGACCGATTCCAGCGTCGCGGGCCGCGGCGTTTATCTCCTAAGCTTCCTACCGGAATCCGACGTCAACCGGATCGTCGAATACTCGGCCAGCATCGGAAAAAGATCGTTTGCGGCCCTGTTGCCCGACAATGCCTACGGCAATGTCGTGGAGGCGAGCTTCAAGCAGGCGGTCGGCCGCAGGGGCGGACGCATCGCCGCGTTCGAAAAATACGGCGCCGATCGCGCCGCGTCGGCGCGCACCGTCGCGCCGGCGCTCAGCCAGGCGGACGCGCTGTTCATCGCCGATGACGGCGATTCCGTGGTGGCGGTGGCCGATGCGCTGACCGCAGCCGGGGCGAATTTGAAAAATATCCAGCTGCTCGGCACGGGTCTTTGGGATAATCCGCGCGTGTTCGCGAGCCCTGCCCTGCAGGGCGGCCTCTATGCCGCGCCGGATCCGTCCGGCTTTCGCAGTTTCTCGAATCGCTACCGCGCCAAATACGGCGGCGATCCGGTGCGAACCGCAACGCTCGCCTATGACGCGGTCGCGCTGGTCGCAGCGTTAGCGCGAACGCAAGGGCCGCAGCGCTTTTCGCCGGAGGTGCTGACAAATCCATCCGGCTTTGCCGGCATCGACGGGCTGTTTCGTTTTCGCCCCGACGGCACCAACGAACGCGGCCTCGCGGTGATGCGGGTCGGATCGGGCAGCGGCGTGCCGGTCGCGGGCTCGCCGAAGAGCTTTGGCGCCTGATGTCGTCCCCGCGGAACGCGGGGACCCATAACCACAGGGCTTAGTTGTTACCAAGGCAACTGCCACATCGCCGCAATCGGAGGCCGCGGCGTATGGGTCCCTGCTTTCGCAGGGACGATTCAAAAAAACTACGCCGCTAAATCCGCAACCACCGCATCGAGCACCGGAAAGCCGGCTTGCGTCACGCGCAGCCGCCCACTCTCGTCGACCGTTATCGCGCCTTCCTCACGCAGCACCGCGATCCGGTGCGGATCGAGCGCGCGACCCGATAGCGCCGCATAGCGCTTGGGATCGATGCCCTCGGCGAGCCGTAGTCCCATCAGCAAAAATTCGTCGGCGCGTTCTTCGCTGTTGAGGAGATCGTCTGATATGACGCCGTTGCCGCTCGCCTCGACGCGCATCAGCCACGCCTCGGGCCGTTTTTCGGTCGCGATCGCATGTCGCGTGCCTTCGATATCGAGGCGGCCATGCGCGCCGGGGCCGATCCCGGCATATTCCTCACCGCGCCAATAGACCAGATTGTGCCGGCATTCCGCGCCCGATCGGGCGTGATTGGAGATCTCGTAGGCCGGCAGGCCATGCGCCGCGCAGACATCCTGGGTGACATCGTAGAGCGCGCGCGCGGTCGCCTCGTCCGGCGTCTTCAGTTTGCCGGCGGCATGCAGGCCGAAGAACGGCGTGCCTTCCTCGATCGTCAATTGATAGAGCGACAAATGCTCGGCCGCTTCGGAAATCGCGAATTTCAGTTCGTCCGACCACATTTGCGGTGTCTGGTCGGGACGGGCATAGATCAGATCGAACGAATAGCGATCGAACGCGGTGCGCGCGATCTTGACCGCATCGAGCGCTTCGCGCGCGCTGTGCAGCCGTCCGAGCGCCTTCAGCGAGCCGTCGTCCAAGGCCTGGACACCGAGCGAAACCCGATTGACGCCGGCTGCGCGATAGCCGGCAAAACGCGTAGCCTCGACGCTGGTCGGATTGGCTTCGAGCGTGACTTCCACGCCCGATGCGACGCTCCAGTGTTTGCCGATCGCATCCAAAATCGCGCCGACGGTTTGCGGGCGCATCAACGAGGGCGTGCCGCCGCCGAGAAAAATCGACGATACCTCGCGGCCCGGCGCGCGTGCGGCGGTGGTTTCGATTTCGCGTGCAAAGGCGCGAGAAAATCGCTCTTCGTCGATCGGCGCATGCCGGACATGGCTGTTGAAATCGCAATACGGGCATTTTGAAAGGCAGAACGGCCAATGCACGTAAACGCCGAAGGCTTGTTTTCCGTCAGCGTTGGTCAAGGCAGATCTCCGCCAGCTTTACAAAGGCGCGGGCGCGGTGCGACAGGCCGAGCCCGAGCGGCGGCAAGCCGTGCTTCTCGAGGCTCGTCATCTCGCCAAACGTGCGGGTGTATCCGTCGGGCCTGAACATCGGATCGTAGCCGAAGCCTGCCGTGCCGCGCGGCGGCCACATCAGCGTGCCGTCGGCGCGTGCCTCGACTTCCTCGAGATGATCGTCGGGCCAGGCGACGCAAAGGGCGGAAACGAAATGCGCCTTTCGCTGCGATGGCTGGGTCGCGCCCCGCTCCTGCAGCAACCGTTCGATCCGCGTCATCGCGACGGTGAAATCCTTGTTTGGGCCGGCCCAGCGCGCGGAAAAAATTCCGGGCGCGCCGTCGAGTGCGTCGACCACCAGTCCGGAATCGTCGGCGAAGGCGGGAAGCTGCGCGGCCTTGGCCGCGGCGACCGCCTTGATCCGGGCATTGGCTGCAAAACTGTCGCCGGTCTCCTCGGGCTCGCCGAGGCCGAGCTCGCCCGCCGAGATCGCCTCGACGCCGTGCGGCGCCAGCAATTCCCGCATCTCGGTCAGCTTGCCGGGATTGTGGGTCGCGATCACGAGCTGGCCAGTGATTCGACGGTGCTGAGTCATTAGCATTTATAATCCGTCATGGCCGGGCTTGTCCCGGCCATCCACGTCCTTCTTCGGTAACGACCAAAGGAAGTCGTGGATGGCTGGGTCAAGCCCGGCCATGACGGACTTTTTGCGATCATGCCACGGCCATCTTCTGCAAATCCACCAGCCGCGCCACGCCTTTGCGCGCCAGCGCCATCAGCGCCAAAAATTCGTCCTGCGAGAACGGCGTCTTCTCCGCGGTGCCCTGCACCTCGATGATGCGGCCATCGCCGGTCATGACAAAATTGGCGTCGGTATCGGCCTCCGAATCCTCGGCGTAGTCGAGGTCGAGCACCGGCGTGCCGTTATAGATGCCGCAGGAGATCGCGGCGACATTGTCGCGCAGCACGTTGCCCTTGATCATGCTGCGGGCTTTCATCCAGGAGATGCAGTCGGCGAGCGCGACCCAGGCGCCGGTGATCGAGGCGGTGCGGGTGCCGCCATCGGCCTGCAGCACGTCGCAGTCGACCGTGATCTGGCGCTCGCCGAGGGCTTCGAGGTCGACGCTAGCGCGCAACGAGCGGCCGATCAGGCGCTGGATTTCGACGGTGCGGCCGCCTTGCTTGCCGGCGGCCGCCTCGCGCCGGGTGCGCTCCAGCGTTGCCCGCGGCAGCATGCCGTATTCGGCGGTGACCCAGCCGCGGCCCTGGCCCTTGAGCCATGGTGGCAGACGTTCTTCCAACGTGGCCGTGACCAGCACATGGGTATCGCCGAATTTGACCATGCAGGAACCTTCGGCATATTTGACCACGCCGCGTTCCAGCGACACGGCGCGCAGTTCATCCGGCGCACGGCGGCTTGGCCGCATGGGAATCCTCCGAAATTTCAGCAAAAAACAATGGCTCGCGGTGCTTGTAGGAGGGCAAGAGCGCAGCGGCAAGGCCCTTTGCCGCGCCTTTTGGCACTAATGCCCGCTTGTCACCGGCCTCTCGGATGGACAGATTAGGGTCAGTTGTGAGGAGTAGTCCGTGGCCCACCACGATCCGATTGGCCTGATCGCGCCGCATGCGGGGTTAGCCCAGCTCAACGAGCGCTCGCGGGACATCTTTCGTCAAATCGTCGAAAGCTATCTTGCGACCGGCGAACCCGTCGGATCGCGCAACATTTCGCGCTTGATTGCGGTTCCGCTGTCGCCGGCCTCCGTACGCAACGTGATGTCGGACCTGGAACAGCTCGGGCTGATCTATGCGCCGCATACCTCGGCCGGCCGGCTGCCGACCGAATTCGGTTTGCGGTTTTTCGTCGATGCGCTGATGCAGCTCGGCGATCTCACCGAAGCGGAGCGGCAATCGATCCAGAGTCAGCTTGCCTCCGTCGGCAAGGCGCAATCGGTCGAAGCCGCCCTTGGGGAAGCCCTGACGCGGCTGTCGGGCTTGACCCGCGCGGCGGCGGTGGTGTTGACGGCAAAATCCAATTCGCGACTGAAACACATCGAATTCGTCCGCCTGGAGCCGGAGCGGGCGCTGGTGGTGCTGGTCGGCGAGGACGGGCAGGTCGAGAACCGCGTGCTGACGCTGCCGCCCGGGGTTCCCTCTTCCGCGCTCATCGAAGCCACCAATTTCCTCAATGCGCGGATCAGAGGGCGGACGCTGGCCGAAGCGCGCCTCGAACTTGAGACCGCGCTCACTCAAAGCCGCGCCGAGCTCGATCAGCTGACCCAGAAGGTGATTGCGGCGGGGATCGCGAGCTGGTCCGGCGGCGAAAATGATGACCGCCAGCTGATCGTGCGCGGTCACGCCAATCTTTTGGAAGACCTCCACGCGCTAGAAGATTTGGAACGCGTGCGGTTGTTGTTCGACGATCTCGAAACCAAGCGCGGCGTGATCGATCTGTTGGGACGCGCGGAACGCGCCGAGGGCGTGCGGATTTTCATCGGATCGGAAAACAAGCTGTTTTCGCTGTCCGGTTCCTCCACCATCATCGCGCCCTATAGCGACGGCGCCGGCCATATCGTGGGCGTTCTCGGCGTGATCGGGCCGACCCGGCTCAATTATGCCAGGGTGATCCCGACGGTGGACTATGCCGCGCGCATTGTCAGCCCGGGTGAACCGGGGTAGGTTGCGCTTGATTTTCTTCCCCTAAAGCACGATATCCGGCGCTGGCAACTCACCCCCCATTGACCCCAGACGGTTTTTCCAAGAAGGCAGTCTATGACCGATCCCACCCGGCAGAAGGACGATCCGGCGAACCCGGCGCAAGGCCCCGAGCCCGTGGTTTCCAAGCCATATATCATGCCCGACGATCCCGAGGAGGGTTCAGTCGAAGCGTTGGCCAAGGAGGCCGCGGAAGCGCGCGACAAGATGCTGCGCACGCTGGCGGAAATGGAGAATTTGCGCAAACGTACCCAGCGCGAAGTTGCCGATGCGCGAACCTATGGCATCTCCGGTTTTGCCCGCGACGTTCTCGATATCGCCGATAATCTGCAGCGCGCGCTCGATGCGGTTCCGGCCGACACCAAGGCATCCGCCGATCCCGGCCTGAAAGCGCTGATCGAAGGCGTCGAATTGACCGAGCGCTCGCTGCTCAACGCGCTGGAGAAAAACGGCGTCAAGAAATTCGATCCCTCGGGCGGGAAGTTCGATCCGAATTTCCAGCAGGCGATGTACGAGGTCCCCGACCCTTCGGTGCCGGCGGGAACGGTGGTTCAGGTCGTCCAGGCCGGCTACATGATCGGCGACCGGGTGCTGCGGCCGGCGCTGGTTGCGGTTTCCAAGGGCGGCGCCAAATCCACGGCGCCAGCGGCCAACGGCAACGAGCCGAACAACGCGGCCTGAGCCCGCGTAATCGAGCCCCGTTATCCGCGCGGCTGAATGCCGTCGCGTACGGCACGGAAACGGGGAAACGCCTTCGGCCATGCGTCGCGCGGCGCGCTGCCGATGATGCGCAGCGAGCTCGCGCCGCCGAACTTCAGCCATTGCACCACCGTGACGGCGGTATTGTCCTTGCCGCTGGTGGCATCGATCCGCGTCTCATAGCCGGGCACGCCGTCGATGCGGATCGGCTCCGACATCGTGATCCGCGCGTCGCGGACGCCTGGAATGGTGGTTGCGGTCTGTTGCGCGAAGCGGCCGCGATCGTCCGGCTGCGCCGGGGTCGAACCGATGACGCCGATCACCATGAAGGGCGCGGCTTCAAAGCCGGTGGTCTCATCGCCGTCGGCGAGCACGATGGCGGCGCCGATCGCGAGCGTGCGGATATTCTTGAAATCGCCGAGCTCGCTGATCTTGAACGGCATCAATCCGAGCTGCTCGTCGACCGGAACTTCCTTGCGGATCGCCACCGACGCAAACATCTGCCGGATGGCCTCGTCGGTATAGATCTTGCTCGCGTTCTCGGGAACCTGCACGGCGACATAGCCGGAGAACGCGCCGCCGGACATGATCATCGAATAGCGCCGCACGCTGGTGGCGCCGTCCTTGGCGTTTTCGATCGTGTAGTAGGCAAGGCCGGCCGAGGTCTCGATGGTCTCGGGTTTGATGCCGCCGGCGCCCGCCGGGTTGGCCTTGAAGGCATTCATGACTTCGCCATAGGCGTCGGCCGGCAGCTCTGCCACCAGGACCTTGACGCCTCCGTCCTCGGTTTCGAATCCGACAAATGATTTGGCGCGGGAGAGGCCGACCAGGGGTGTCATGCCGACCCGGATTCCCGGCGGGAAAACCGGCTCCGCGGCGACGGCGGGACCCATGGCGAGACAGACGACAAGACCGATGGCGCCCATGAGCAGGGCCACCGCGGATTTCAATCGAATGGGCTTCATGAAAAATCTACTGAGGTTGCATTGAGGCCGTTCAATGGTCGGCCGGTTACGGGTCTTTTCCGGGGACGGCGTTGGACAGCCCATTTTTGCTTCTAGCGGTTTTGCGGCTCAGGCGACAGACCAAGCCGTATTCCGTTCCCCCTGACGCAACCGCCAGCCAGCCCCTGCGCTGGTCGGCCTTTGCATCTTGCCTTGGCCGACCCTTGGTTGCCCCTTGCGGCCCAAATGGGGACACTATCTTTCAAGCCTAAGGGTTTTCGAAGGTTAAGGTTGCGCGTAAGTCCTTGCGGGGCCTAGCCCCCCTCCTATATGAGGCTCACCGTCGCAATATCGCGAGCATTTGATCGTTTGGGGGTTTGGATTGGTGCGCCGTCAGGGCCCAGCCAACCTGCCGCAAAAAGAAGGATATGAGGACCATGGGAAAGGTCATTGGGATCGATCTCGGCAC
>WNFM01188454.1_pt2 | contig 30347 bp, 26 predicted proteins | sample 5400271 | NCBI WGS metagenome assembly WNFM01 (sample SAMN13153352, study PRJNA577476) | soil metagenome | isolation source: 60 cm saprolite on Douglas fir-dominated hillslope | place: USA:California | collected 2013-09-17 | reverse complement strand
GTCCGATGTGACTCCGCTGACCAAAGTTCCCGATTCCAAATCCAGACAATCCGCATCCGCCGCAAAAGGATGGCGAATCGAAAATCTGCGGTCGCGTACCGACAATTTTGGCGTAGTGGTTTTGTTCAGGTGTTCGTCCATAGAGATGATGTTCTTCACGGCGGCTGAGTTTCCTGCGCACCCAAATATATCGTACCGCGCTTCTGCGTACCTCAAGTGTGCCGGAAAACCGGGCTTCCCGACCTGTCCCTTGCGCCGAATTTGCGAAAAAGACAACACTCCTAACGGCCAGTCTCTGGTCCCTCCCTGTTATTAGTGGCTACGACAATCGCTGCTCCACTACCCCATTTCGCAGCCCCAGTGCTTGTTAAACTGGCCTTTAGGCGGTGCGATCCCTTTTATGAACACCACACGCACAGAAGGCCTGCGGCAGAGCGATCGCATCACCGTCCGCATCCCGCTGGAAGCCTCCTGGACTGACTCCACTGGCATTGTCCAGCGCCAGCTCATTCAGACCTTGCTGGTCAGCCGCAATGGCGGGGTCATCCGCATCACGGAAAAGTTCTTTCCCGGCCAGGAAATCTCTCTAAAGCGANNNATCGTGGCCGAAATCGATCATGAGTCCGAAGGTTTTCTTTACGCGGTGCACATCCTCGAGCCGCGCGCCGATTTCTGGGACATCGAATTCCCCACTCCGCACAAGGGCGAAGAAGCCCTGGCTCGTCTGCTGATGGAGTGCAGCTTCTGCCAGCGCCGCGAAGTGGTCTATCTCAACGAACTCGAGTTGCGGTCGTTCGAAACTCGCAAATGCGTGGCACGCATCTGCAAAGCTTGCGACGCTCCGTCAGTCTGGATCGAAGCACAATCCGATTCCGCCTCGGCTGAATCGCCCACAACGCGCGCGATTGACGACGAACGGGTTCTCCCTCGCCGCAATCGCACCCGGGTGAAGGCTCGCGTGCTGGCCTGCATCCGGCAGCGCGGTTTTCAAGAAGAGGTAGCGGTCTGCGAAGACCTTTCAAAAGGCGGCATTGCCTTCCGCAGCCGCAATCAATATCCCGAAGGCACACGCATCGAAGTCGCGGTTCCCTTCACTCCCGGAGCCGGCGCGATTTTCGTGCCGATTCGTATTGTCTTCTCGCAGCCTATTCCGTCTGCCGGGCTTTATCGCCACGGCGCCGCATATATAAAGCCGCCCGAGTAGTTGCGAGGAAGCTCTCTTTGATTCCAGTTTGCGACGGCGTTCGCACGGCGCGTCCCTGTACGGCGGGCGCGGCATGCTGTGCCCTACGGGAAAAAGACAAGAAAGAAAAACTTAATTTGCGCGGCGGCTGAGTCCCGCCAACACGCGCAGCTCGCCGGTGATCATCATGTCCAGGTTGACTGGATCTTTGTGGTGCATCAGACGCGCGTCTCGGCCTGAACTGGTGGAATATCCCTCGACCGAAAGTATCAGGTCCTTTTCGTGTTCGAGCCGCGCAGTGTTCTTGATGGTGACCAACAACTTCCGCGAATCGAAATGGATCGTCAACTGTTGCGAGCGCCCGGCGCACAGGATTCGCAGGTCACCCATAATCGTTTCTTTCACTGAAAAGGTTTTTTCGCCGACGGTCGAGTTCCATTCCTGAATTTTGCTGGTAACGCTTGCGGCTACCCACTTCCAAACCGCAGGGCCAAGCTTTTCCGCCGCTTCGCGATTTTGTTGGTCTTCGTAGCTCTGCCCTTCTTTCGAAAGTTTCGCGGCCAGATACTCTTCCGCCGCGCGCTTGGTACTTTCATCAGCCATGTCGAGGTCTCTCTCCGCGAACCATTTTACACGACTGACAACCGGAAGCCCGGGGCGGGTGCGGGCTCTACTTGCCACATGAAGGTGGCCGCTACCGGGAGCGGCGAATTAAGCCGAAGCTGCGCGAGACGCCGCGATCGCCTTGATCTCCACTTTCCTTGGCAATGCAGCGGTGGCAACGGGAGCGCTGATTTCCAGCATCCCATTGCGATACTCAGCCGTCACTCTTTCCTTGTCCACGCCTTCCGGCAATACCAGACTGCGCGTGAAGGAGCCGTAGCTGATCTCCTTCTGGAGGTAATCGCCGTCCCTGGTTTCGCGCTGGTTGCTACGCTCGCCGGTGATGGTCAGCGTGTTGCCCTGCACGTGAATCTCGACATCTTTGGGATCCACGCCCGGCAGTTGCACCTGGCAATGGAATTTCTTGCTGTCCTTGTCGATGTACGATTCGACGGCGGGAGCAAACTCACGCAATTGTGTCAGGTCCTCCTGCGCCGATGGCCACCGCAAGAACCGGTTGAATACCTGATCGAAATTCCTGCGGAAATCGATCATGTCCTGAAAGAAAGTGTCACGCGGAATTAAATTGGTCATACGAATCTCCTCAGTTTGAATTTGCTGGGGCGGGACGACCAGGGGCTGGACTCTGTGGGGGGAATGTCCTCTCCAGCCGGAGACTCTGTAGTAAGAGCATGTGCTCGCCCTGTCAAGAGACTTTCGCAAGAATTTACACAGCGTCATTTGTTGATCGTCCGTCGAGTTGGGTTATCTGTGACGTCTGGTTGGTTCCGGTGTTGATAGAAATCGACGGGTTGGCAGCCGTTGTGGCGTTGGATGGTGGCTCTTCCGAGAAGTCTTCGCTGCCTGGAGTGGAGAGTGGCGGCGCTTCGTTTACCATCTTTTTCCGCTGGTCGAAACTGTACTTGAAAGAACTTAGCGACCCTTCGATGTTGCTCAGGGTGGATCAGCGACCAGGAGGACGTCGTGGCTGACTGAGGCATGGCAATTCGAGGCTGGTGGGCAACCTTCACGGGCCATTCTAGCAGGTCTGTTACCTAATGTCAGTAGTCATTTGTTGGTATAACGATTCGAACTGGATTTCGGGCGAAAGTGATTGATGAGGTTCGAGTTTTGGCGAGGCCAGTGCACGAAAACGCTGAGGTTATAAGGATTTGCCTAGCGAGCGGCAAATCCTCCCAACCTCGGTCGGGACAGGTATATACGGAGCGCAGCAGCCCCGTTGAGGCCCTACCGGTGTCGCGGCCGACGATCGCAAGAATTTTGTGGATAAGCCGCACATGGAGTTGACTCCAAACCAAAGCTAGTTAGGGACGAGAGGCCGACCGCGGGGTGAACATGTCGGACGCCGCGGCACGAGGATGTGTTTGGGTGAGGCGGGGTAACAGAAAATGGAAGAATTTTTCGGAGTCGGAGGTCAGGCAGGCGGAGGCGTTGGGTGGGCCGTTGCTGGGGCGGGTCATTCCTTTTTCGTCGATGGTGATGTGGAAGGGCTGGACCGGACAGAGATCCGGCTGAACGACGTAAGCCATGGCCATGACGTCGAAGAGGGTGGCGGTGGGATTGCGGTTGGCGCGAACCCATTGAAAGTAGAGCGCAGCGAGAGCGTTGGCGAGCGGCGAGCCGGTGGCGAAGAGCATCGTGCGCTTGTTTTCATCCAGGAGAAGCTGGGTGGAGTCGAGCGGCATCATGAAAATGGGCACGCCGCTGGCGAAGAGCTTTTGCGCGGCGGCGACGTCGCTATAAATGTTGTATTCCGGTTGCGGGCCGCGGTCGATGCCGTAACCGAGATCGCCGTAACCGCGGCGAATGGAACCTCCCATCAGGACAATCCGATTGAGTTTGCGGAAGGTTGCCGGGTCTTTGTCAATCGCTTCACCAAGATTGCTGAGAGGGCCGATGGCGACGACCGTGATTTCGCCGGGGAATTTGGCGGCTTGCGCGAGAAGAAATTCGACGGCTTCGGGATGCTGCGGAGAAGGCTGGCCTTGCTCGGCCCAATCGGCTTGCGAGAAGTTGGTGGTGGAGTTGGTTGCAGCGCCTACGAGGACGGGCACGGGCCTGACGTGGGTTTCCTGGAGGAAGCGGTCGACAAGCCGAGCGCGAAGGGCGGTGTCGCCCCACGCGGTGGTGATGCCGAGAATTTCGACTTCTGGGCTGCGCAATGCGAGGGCCAGCGCGAAGGCGTCGTCAATGTCGTCGCCGATGTCGGTATCGAGGATGATTTTGGTCTTGGCGGGCGGCGGTTGCGCGGGAGCGGATTGCGCGCTGGTACTTGACGCTGCGATTCCAACGAGGAGGACAACCAACAACAGATGCGGCACAATTCGTTTTCTCAGCACCACGCGATTCTCCGGACAATCATTGACGACGAAGGAGAATAGCACCGGTCAACAGTGTGTGCTTAGAAAAAGCTTGAAACGGCAAAGAGGTAGTCCTTGACGCCCGGGCAAGCTGGGGCGCAGCATGCTGCGCCCCTACATAAGATTCTTCAATTCGATGATTTGGAGGCTAATTGGAAACCGGGACGGAATCGCGTTCGCGGCGGCGGCGCGCGAGATGATGCATCGCGATGTTGAGATAAATGTTGCCGCAGGTAGTTTCGATCGCCAAGACCATAGCTTCGGTGTCGCGGGTGCAAGCCAGGCCTTCATCGTTCATGTGAATTTCCGGCGGAAACACTTTGAACTTGTAGCCCTGATCGTTGAGCAGGGTTACCGAATTTCCGATGACCATGTTGGCCAGTTCGCAAACGGTTTCGCGAACGGTTTGCTCGTTATCGACAGCTTCGGCACCGGTGAGAATTGCGGCGACCTTCATGGCGACTTCCGGGGCGAGATCGAGAATGATGCGGCCTTCGATGTCGCCCTTGATGGCGATCAGCGCGGCGACACCCTTGCGGCGATAGGCTTCCTCTTCCATCTGCAGGTCGCCGATATTGGTCGGGCCCTGCAGAGCCTCGGCGAACACGGCGTCGGCGGCGTTGATGAACGGCTGGATCAATTCCATCTTCATGAGCGAGCTTCTCCTGCAAGAGCCACCGGCCCGCCGGCGAGGGCGGGATCGTCGCTCAAGACGTAGCGAAGGATTTCGTACAACACTTCGGGCTTGACGGGTTTCTGGACGAAATGTTTGGCGCCTTTCTGCAGCGCGGCCAGGATATTTTCCTGGTAGCCGACGGAAGAGACCATGACGATGCGCGCGTCGGGATTCTGACGCACGATGCGCTCGACCGCTTCAATGCCTTCCATCTGCGGCATGGTGATGTCCATGAGCACGATGTCCGGCTTGGTGCGGTTGACCTCGGCAATGGCGGTGAGACCGTCGCCGGCTTCGCCGGCGATTTCGCCGCCGAAGAGTTGCACCATCTTAATGATGTTCTTGCGCGCGAAAACTGAGTCGTCCACGACGAGATAGCGGACGGGCTGATTGTCTTTCCTCAGTAGAGCTGCAAACTGTGCCATGACCTTCTCCTTATTAGTCCGCGCTTTGCCTTCGCAAACCGCAGACTTGACCCAGTCCCCGTTCAAGAACGGTTGGTGGGTACGGAAAACTTTTCAAACTTTTCGTTCCTGCCGGAATGATCTTCCCGGTCGTGCTTATCGGGACGATCGAACTTTTGCTGACGCTCGTGGTGCTCCGCCGAGCGTTCACCGCCAAAGTGCGCGGTGAGATACTGGCCGATCGTATCCAGCGGAAGAATGTGATTGGCGTAGCCCTTCAGAATTGCGGCGCGCGGCATTCCCGCGACCACGCAGGTATCTTCGCTCTGCGCGATGGTGACGCCGCCGGCTGCTTTGATCGCGCCCAGGCCTTCGGCGCCGTCTTCACCCATGCCGGTCATTAGAACGCCGACCGCCATCGGGCCAAATTCCTGCGCGACGGAGTGAAATAGAACATCAACCGAAGGACGATGTCCGTTGACGGGAACCGAATCGCTGAGAATCGCCATATCGCCGCGCGGCATGCGGCGAACGGTCATGTGGCGGTTGCCCTGGCAGATCAGAGCGCGGCCGGCGAGCAAAAGATCGCCGGACTTCGCCTCCTGCACTTCGAGAGCGCTGCATTCATCGAGGCGGCGGGCAAACATTTCGGTGAAACCTTCCGGCATGTGCTGGACGACCAGCAACGTGCCGGTGAAGTCCGCGGGAATCTGGGAAAGAACAAATTGCAGAGCGTTCGGACCGCCGGTGGAAATTCCGATGGCGATGATGCGATGCGGCGGAAGCGCCACACGCGCATTCTTTTTTGCGGGGTGCGAAGGTTCGTTAACCGCGGGACTCTTTACTTTTCCGGCGGCGCGTTTGGCGACTTTAATTTTGGCGATGAGCTCGGCGGCGATGGCGTCGAGATGTCCGGAGGAAGCTTCTTTGGGCTTGGCAACGAAATCGATGGCGCCCAAAGCCAAAGCTTTGAAGGTGGCGTACGCGCCTTCCTTGGAATGGGTGCTGAACATGATCACCGGAAGCGGCGCGTGACGCATGATCAGGCGCAGGGTCTCCATGCCGTCCATGCGCGGCATTTCGAGATCGAGAGTGACCACATCGGGATTGAGCTCAGCGATTTTCTTCAGAGCAAAGGCGCCGTCCATGGCGGTGCCGACGACTTCAATGAGCGGATCGCTTTCAATAATTTTGGGAATGAGTTTCCGCATCAGCGCGGAATCATCCACGACGAGAACTCGGACGCGTTCGCTCATGCAATGGCCTCGAGAGGGATTGCGCGGGAAAGGCGCGAGAGTACTGCGGGAACGTTAAGAATCAGGACCACGGTGCCGTCACCGAGAATAGAGGCGCCGCTGACCAAATCGCTGGCGACGATATCCGCGGGCAGGGCCTTGATGACCAACTCTTCTTCGCCGACGAGTTGATCGACGACCAGACCGAAACGGCGATCGGCGGCACCGATGACGATGACGAAACTCTTTTTTGAGGCTTTGGGAGTGGAAACTGCGTGAATGCCCTTGATGTCGTTCAAGCGGACGAGAGTGAGTATCTGATCGCGTAGGCGCAGAACTTCGCGGCGATCTATAAGGTGAATTTCCTCGTCAGCAATGCGGGTAATTTCGAGGACCGAAGAAATCGGCACGGCAAAGAGGCGTCCGCCAACGCGAAACAAAAGCGTTTGAATGCTGGCGAGAGTAAGCGGCACGCGAAGCTGAATGGTGGTGCCTTTGCCGGGGTTACTAATGACCTGGACCGTGCCTTTGAGGCGGTCGAGAACGGTTCGAACCACGTCCATGCCGACGCCGCGGCCGGAAACTTCGGTGACTTCGGAGGCGGTGCTGAAGCCGGGTTCGAAAATAAGATTGGTGACTTCGCTGTCGAGCAGACGAGCAGCTTCACTTTCCTTGAGAAGCCCTTTTTGCACGGCGTGTTTGCGGATGCGATCGAGGTCGAGGCCGCGGCCATCGTCGCGAACTTCAATTACTACCTGCGTACCTTGATGATAGGCGTTCAGGAAAATAGTGCCGCGCGCGCCCTTTCCGGCGGCGATGCGGTTTTCGCTGGATTCGATGCCGTGGTCCACGGCGTTGCGGACGATGTGGGTCATGGGCTCGGCGAGCGCGTCGAGAATGCCCTTGTCGAGATCGGTGTTTTCGCCGGCGAGATCGAGAGCGACGTCCTTGCCGCAATGCTTGGCGACATCGCGCACCACGCGAGGAAAGCGGCGAAAAAGCTGTTCGACCGGGACCATGCGAATTTTGAGCACCGATTTGTGAAGTTCGTCGAGGACCCGAGCTTGAAAAGAGAGCGCGTCGGCCAATTTTGCTCGGATCGGATCGCGCGAATATTTCAGGTCGAATTCGGTGAGCGCGCGATTGAGCATAGACTTGCCGATGATCAATTCGCCGACCAGATTCATGACCGAATCGATGCGCGAAGCTTCCACACGCAGTGTGCTTTCGGCGACGGCGGCTACCGCGGAGCCAAGAGCAGCGCTTTTTCCGGCTGCGGCACTCTCAGAACCATCAGCAATCGTGGCGCTGACTTGAGCGGCTTGCGCGTCCAACAGATCGCCGAGGAGCTGGTGCTCTGGGGCATCGGCTTGCGCGGAAGCCTCGACGTAGACATCGGAAACGATCGACGGAATGCGGCAGCGCTGTTCGATCAAAGTTTGCGGATGCCTGGTGGCCAGCGCGGCTTCGACGATCTCGACATTGGCAGCGGCGGCGTTATCTTCCGGGCGAAGCGCGATGACCGTGCCGCATCCATGCAGCACGTTTCGAATCAACTGAAACGCGGCAGCGCGCATGCCGCTGGACTGATCGACGTGCAATGCGACGTTGAGAACGGTTTCGCCGCGGTGCATGGCCTCGGAAATCATCAACTGCTCGTACTCGCTCCATTCGAAGCGGGCAGGCAGTGCAGTCACGGAGCCGGTTACGTTCGCTGAAGTCACTGGAGCGTCGAGCAACCGGCGGATCATCAGGCGAAGCGCGTCCACGCTGGGCGGTTCGGCGTCGCGCTGGTACGCGGAAAGCATTGCTTCGAACGAGTCGGCGGCAACCAGGACAATTTCGGCAAACTTCGCACCGTGGGCTTGCCCCATTTGTGGTGTCAAGACATCTTCGAGTTCGTGCGCGATTTCGCTGAGCTTGGTAAAACCGCAGGCCGCGGAATCTCCTTTGAGGGTATGAACGACGCGGCGAACACTGCGAATGACTTCCTCGTCGGATGGACGAGCTTCGAGTTCGAGCCCAGACTCGTTGAGAGACTGGAGGAGTTCGTTGGCGCTCTCGAAAAAGAGCGCGCGAAGCTCGCCGCCGCGATCCTCGGGGGAAAAGCTCACCCAGCCACCTCGATGCGTTGATAGGCGGTGCCGTTGTTTTCGTGCACCATCTTGAATTTTTGCGAAAGGCCGAACAAGCTTTCGGCGTGCCCTACGAAAAGGTAGCCGCCAAGATTCAAGCAGTTGTAAAACTTGTCGATCAAACGCTTTTGTTCAGCTTCGTCAAAATAGATCATGACGTTGCGGCAAAGAATGATGTCGTTGCGGCGGGGCAAGAATTCGGTTTTCAGGTTGTGGAAGTCGAACTGGACCAGTTCTTTGAGCTGCGGCTTGACGCCGTACTTGTCGGCTTTCTTTTCGAAGTAGCGCAGCCGGGTGGTGTAATCCACCGGCTCCATGTGTTGCTCGGAGTACAGGGCTTCCTGTCCGGCGCGCAAGCTGGCGTAGCTGATATCGGAGGCCAGAATTTCAAGTTTCCAGGGCGGCGGAATCAACGGCTTGGGAGTTGGCATATCGAAAGGCAGAGGATTTCGCAGGTAGTAATACGCAAGGGCGTCGCAGATCAGCATTGCGACGGTGTAGGCTTCTTGCCCGGAGGAGCAGCCGGCGCTCCAAACGCGCAGCGTCCAATCGCGGCGTTCCTGTTTTTTACGCAGGATGTCTTCCAGAACAGATTTCTGCAAAAGTTCAAGTTGCGGTTTGTTGCGGAAAAAACTGGTTTCGTTGACGGTAAGATTTTCGAGGAGCAGCGCAAGTTCCGCGCGGCCTTCACGGCTGGTGAGCAGCCGGTAGTAGCTGTAAAAGGAATCGAGTTGAACGACCTTCAGGCGGCGTTGCAAGCGGTCTTTCAGGAAATGCGAACGCCGCTCGTCGAAGAACATACCGCATTCCTGATAGACGAGCGTCTGCAGCAGCTTGAGTTCAGCTTCGGTGAGGTTAATTTGTGCGGTCAACGTTCCCATTCGAAAGCGGGTGTCGGCAGCGTACCGGAGATTGCGGCTATCTCAGGGAGGCGACAGTTTCCGCGGCCTCCTCGAGTTTTTTGAATTCGGGGCGATGCAGCAATTTGGAAATATCCAAAAGAATGATCAAGCGGCCCTTAAGTTTGCCGACGCCGGTAACGTAACTGGATTCGCTGTCGGCGAACACCGAGCCGGGCGATTCGATTTCCGAAGGCGGAATTTTCAGCACTTCAGAAGCGGAATGGACGATGAGGCCGACCAGTTTATTGTCCAGCTCGACCACCAGAATTCGGTTTTTCTTGTCGGGCTGAGTTTCGGTCTGGCCAAAGCGCTTGCGCAGATCCATCACCGGAATGATCTTGCCGCGAAGATTGATGACGCCTTCGATGGTGTCGGGAGCGTTGGGCACGGCGGTAATTTCCGGAACGCGCACGATTTCGCGCACCGAGCCGATACGCACCCCGAACGTTTCCTCACCGATGCGAAAGCCGACGACCTGAAGTTCCTTTTCCATCACGCTGTCTCCAGGACCTCAGGAACGAACCAGTTCCGAATATTCGTGTTCACGATCCGATTCACGCTCAGAGTGGCGGCGCGAACCGACAAATCCGGGTCTGGACTTGGGCGTTGCCGCGCGATCAATGACGAAGCGGTCCATGCTGTCCAGCAAGTTACGAGAAAGCTTGAGCATCTGCTCGGCGGCGGCGGAAAGTTCAGTAGAGCTGGAAGCGGATTGCTGCACGAGTTCGCGCATCTTTTCCATGGCGCGAACCACGGCTTGCGCTCCGGCGGCCTGTTCTTCGACCGCGGAATTAATTTCCTGAGTGATTTCGGTGAGCCGTCCAGTGGCCTTGGCGATTTGCGAAGAGCCGACGGACTGTTCGGTGGTGGCGGCGCCGATTTCCTGGGAGAACTTGTAGACTTCGGTGACCACGCTGGAGATCTTGTGCAAAGCCGAACCGAGATCGTTGCCGAGGCTGAGGCCTTCCTCGACGATGCGGGTGCTGCGCTCCATGTTTTCGACGGCTTGGCGGGCTTCGCGTTGAATGCTGGAAATGAGCTCGGCAATTTCCTTGGTGGACTGGGTGGACTTTTCGGCGAGCTTGCGAACTTCGTCGGCGACCACGGCGAAACCGAGGCCGTGTTCACCGGCGCGCGCAGCTTCGATGGCGGCGTTCAGTGCCAGCAAGTTGGTCTGTTCAGCGAGGTCGTCGATCACTTCGATGATGCGGCCGATATCGTCGGCGCGATGGCCGAGCACGTTGATGATTTCCGCGGAAGACTGGATGGCTTTGTTGGTGCGGTTCAAGCCGTCGGTGGTCTTTTCCATGGTCTGGATGCCAATGTGCACTTCTTCGCGCGAACGGTTGGCGATGTCGAGCAAGACCTTCGCAGTGTCCGCGACGCGCTGAATTGATGTGACCATCTGTTCGATGGATGCGGAAGTTTCCGCGACGCTGGAAGCCTGCACCTGAGTGTTCTTCACAACGTTCTGCACGTTAATGCTCATCTCGTGCATGGTGCTGGTAACTTCTTCGATGGCGGAGGAGGCTTGCACGCTGACTTTTGCGGATTCGTCGGCGGCGCCGGCGACTTGATTCGAACCGGCGGAAACCTGTCCGGCGGAATCGCGGGTGGTGCGAACGATTTCCTGCAGGCCGTGAGCCATGCGAACGAAAGCGTTGCCCAGAGTATCGCGCTTGGAGCGCGGCACGACTTCGACGGTCAGATTGCCTTCGGCGACGGCCATGGAGAAGGCGGCCATTTCCTTCAGGTACGCGACCATGTTGTTGAAAGTGGTGGCCAGGGCGCCGATTTCATCGTTGCGGTGAATGTCAATGTTCTGGTCGAGGTCGCCAGAGTCGCCGATTTCGCGCGCCACAGTGATTAGATGGATCAGCGGCAGAGTGATGGACTTTGCGGTGTAGAAGGCAACCAAGCCGCCCAGCAAGATCGCGAGAAGAGTACCGATGATTGAGACGGCGGCGCCCCAGTAGAAGGCTTTATCGGCGGAATTGGTGGTTTCGACAAAAGACTTTTTGATCTCAGCCGTGGTCTGGTCGAGCAGAGCGGAAGACTTGACCAACCAGGACGCCGGATCTTTCTGAAGATAGAAAATCTGCAAGTCGGAAACGGTGGAATCGCCGGAGTCGACCTGGTGGCGCTTGGCCAGCAGTGGTTTGGAGAAATTATCGGCCCAGCTGGCTTCGGTGCTTTCCACCTGAATCAGCGCATTGCGGACCAAATCGGTGCCGGCCTGGGCTTCTCCCCGCTTCAATGTGTCAATTAGATCGGTGGTGCCTTTGTTGACTTTCTCCTCGTCACGCGGGTCGCCGCTGAGCAAAAAGTTATCGAGATTCAGGCGATTCTGCATGATCTGCAGGCGAACCGACTCAATGGTGTTCACGCTGTCCAAAGAGACCGCCGAATCCGTCCGAGCGGCCCGCTGACGCAGAGCGGCAAAGCTGTTCACCAGGAAAAGACTGACGAGAATGGCCAGAACCAGGCCGAATCCCGCATAAAGTTTCTTGCCAATACTCATCGCGAAACTCCTCCACTTCCCCTCAACTCAAAACTCGATCCAGTTCAACAATGCGCTGCGGTTTCAGCTGTAACTAGTTCGACCCGTGAAAATCAAATTCAACAACCTGGGTGGTCTCTTCCGGACCGGGAAAGAATTTCCATTCTTTCACGGCATCCTCGCAGGCTTGCACCAGCAGCGGATGGCCGCCGATGACCCGGGTGCTGCGGACACGTCCGTCAGGGGTGATGATGACCTCGATTTTGACCTTGCCGGTGACGCTCATGCGCTTGGCAATGTCCGGGTACGAAGGCGAAATCTTTACCTTGACCTTGCGCTTGCCTTCATCGGTGGTCGGCGTCTGAGCCACAGCAGCTGAAGACAACATGGCTACCGTAACTGCGGACACCGCGAACCGCGACCAACGGAATCTCATGACAATACCCTCCTAAAAAATGGGAACAACCCCGCAAGAGGAAAGGCACGTCGAATGCCAGCGCGGAGCATCTGAGAATAGAGCGCGTGGGAAATGCAATTTCCAGTCGAAGTGCTTGAGAAAAATAGCCTTACGAGTTAGTGCGACGGCCAAAGAGATTTGTTGAGAAAAAAAAATCGTCTCACTTCGAGTGATTAAAGAAGGATTGGGTCTCACGCTGAGATTGCGACCTGTACTGTCGTACAGGGAGCTAGCGGGATGAACAACCGTGCATCGAAGTGAGATTGACTCACATTGAGATTGCCGATTAGCGTGGAAGTGCGTGAGGTTGTTCATCGAGAGCCGCACAGCCTTCTGAATTCTTGATATGAGACGACGAAAATCATTAGCGGGAGCCAATGCAGCGCCATCCATGACGCCGCGGAGCCGTACGTTGCCGGGGCTGCAGCGCGCCGCTGAATTGATGGAACTGGCCACCGAAGCCGCACAATCACGGAACCTGGCGGAATTTCTGGAGCGGTTCGCGCAGCGGCTGGCGCGGATGCTGAGTGCGGACTGGTGCGCGGTACTGTTGATTCGCGGGCAAGATGCCGAGCTGCAAACCGTGGCGCAAGGTGACGGCATAAACGTGGATGCAACGGAGATTGTTGCGAAAGCGAGCGATGCCAGCCGCGGCAAGGAAATTTCTGTGGTGCAAGTGCGGCAACGCGGAGCGACGGGCGAGAGCGATCTGGTGGTGGTGCCGGTGCGCGGAAGCGACAACGAGGCGCTGGGCGCAATTCTGGTGCATGGAGCGCGTCCAGAGATCGTGACAGAGGAAAAGAAATTACTGCATGCGCTGGCAAGCCACGCCGCGCTGTCACTGGAAAACTTCCGGCGATTTTCGCAACTGGAGCGGTCGAAACAGCAGTGGGTGCAGGATATTGATGCGATCAGCGACTTTATCGTGGTGCACGATCGCGCCTGGAAGATTGTGCGGACCAATCGTTCGCTGGCAGATCATCTCGGATTGCCGCCGGTGGCGCTGGTGGGTGAATCGGTCAGCAGCCTGCGCACTCTGGCGCAAGGCGACGGAACGCTGCCCTGCCCGTTTTGCTTGTACACCGCGTTAAGCAAGGAAGAGCACGTCATCTCGTCAGGCGAGAAGATCTATCTGGTCTCGACGTCACGTACCAGCGGGGTGACTGAAGACGACGAGCGCACCATTCACGTATTGAAGGATATTACCGACCGGCGGGAAGCGGAGCGCCGCTATCGCGAGCTCTACGACAGCATTCAAGAAGGACTTTTCTTCGCGACGCCGGATGGAAGATTTCTGGATGTGAACGACGCGATGGTACGGATGCTGGGCTACGCTTCACGCGAGGAGCTGCTGCGCGACGATGTCGGCGCGTACTTGTATCCAGAGCCGAGCGCGCGTGGGCGGCTGCTGGCAGTGATTCGCAAGACTGGCGGGCTGCGCAATCACGAAGAGACGTTGCGGAGAAAAGATGGAACGCTGCTGCATACGCTGCAGAACATCACCGCGGTGCGCGATTCGCAGGGAAAAATCAAGCAATTCCGCGGATTGATGCTGGACGTCACCGAACAGAAAAAGTTCCAGGCGCAATTGCAGCGCGAGCGGGACTTCAACCAAAAGATCTTGAATGCCACGCAGAGCATGATTCTGGTGCTGGATACCGCGGGATTGATCAGTTATGCCAACCGGCGCTGTTACGAAGCAGGCTACAAACAGGAAGAAGTGATCGGGCGGCGGCTGGTGGAACTGGTGGATGCCGCGCAACGGGAAGAGTTTGAAGCCGCACTGGAAACCACCGCGCACGGACAGCAAGTGGAAAATCTTGAAATCCGCGCAAAGCGCAGCGACGGATCGCTGGGACATTTTTCCATCAGCTTGAGCCCGATGCGTGACGAACAGAACGCCGTCAATAGCGTGGTGGCGGTGATGACCGACATCACCGACGCTTCGGTGATGCAGGCCAAGCTGGCGCACTCCGAGCGGATGGCGACGCTGGGCCGGCTGGTGAGTGGCGTAGCGCACGAAGTGAACAATCCGCTGGCTGCAATTCTGGGATTTACGGACCTGCTGCTGGAAAATCCGGAAGTGCCGGCGAATGCGCGCGAAGATCTGCAGATTATTTTGCAGGAGACGCAGCGCACCAAGGATATTGTGCAGGATTTGCTGAGCTTCGCGCGGCAGCGCCCGGTGAAGCGCGAACTGGTGAACGTCGGCATAATCCTGAAGCAGACCACCAAGCTGCGCAGCTACGATTTCCAGAGCCACGGCGTGGAAGTGGTGGAAGAGTACGACGAGAATCTGCCGACGGTGATGGGCGATTCGCAACAGCTGCAGCAAGTATTCCTGAACATCCTGAATAACGCGTACGACGCGATCGAGGAATCGGGGCGGCGCGGAAAGATTCAGATCAACACCGTTTACAACGGAAACGCGATAGAAATTATCTTGAGCGACAACGGCACCGGGATCAGCGACGTTGAACGGATTTTTGATCCTTTTTACACCACAAAACAGACCGGTAAAGGCACCGGGCTGGGCTTGAGCATCTGTTACGGGATTGTGCGCGCGCACGGCGGCGAAATTCAGTGCCGCAATAATGCCAGCGGTCAGGGCAGCACCTTTTCGATTCGGATTCCCGTGGCGCTGGAAAGCGCCGCGGCCAACGCGAAAGAGGCCGGACGTTGAATAAAGATACGGCAGTGACCGCAAAACCGATTCTGTTGATCGAAGACGAACCTTCGGTGACCGCATTCCTTCGCGCGGCATTGGAGCGCAGAGGTTACACCGTGGTGCCGGCCGCATCCGGCGCGGAAGGATTAAAGCGCCTGGAACACGGAGATTTTGGCGGAGTGATTTCCGATATCCGGATGCCCGGCGCGGTAAACGGCGCGGACGTTCACGATTGGATCGCCGTCAACCGTCCGGACTTGAAGCAGCGCATGATTTTGATCAGCGGGGACACCGCCAATAACGAGACGCAAGCGCTGCTGGCCAATAGCCGGGTTCCGTGCATCGAGAAACCGTTTCGGGTACAGAATTTTATTTCAGTGGTGGAGAGTACTTTCGGAAAACCATGAGCGAAACGATAAAAGTAAGACTATTGGTGGTGGATGACGAGCAGAGCATCCGCAAACTGTGCATGACCATCGGAACTTCGCTGGGCTACGCCTGCACCGAAGCGGAAAGCGCGGAGATGGCCATTGCGCGAATCGAGCAGGAAGCTCCCGACTTGATTCTGAGCGACTTGAAGCTGCCGACGCAGTCCGGCGTGGAACTATTGCGGCAGGCGAAAGCGCAATTTCCGCACACCGAAGTGGCGATTATGACCGGGCATGGCTCGATCGAATCGGCGGTGGATGCGATGAAGCTGGGCGCGTACGACTATATCGAAAAGCCGTTTCGCGTGGAGAAAATGCGACTGCTACTGCAGCGCATGGCGGAAAAAGTTCGGCTGGTGACGGAAAACGAGTTTCTGCGCGAGCGCGTGGACACCGAAGAAAATCTCGATGGAATCGTGGGCACGTCGGCAAATATTCAGGACGTGTTGCGGATGATTTCGCGTTTGAAAGATACGCGCACGCCGGTGTTGGTGTCCGGCGAAAGCGGCACCGGCAAGGAGCTGGTGGCGCGGGCGATTCATTTCCGCGGCGCAATGGCGCAAACTCCATTTGTGGCGGTTGATTGCGGCTCGCTGGTGCCAACGCTGATGGAGAGCGAGCTATTCGGCTACGAAAAAGGCGCTTTTACCGGGGCCATGAAGTCCAAGACCGGGTTATTTCAGGCGGCCAACGGGGGCACGATTTTTCTGGATGAAATCGGCGAATTGCCGCAGGAAATGCAGGCCAAACTGCTGCGGGTGCTGCAGGAACGCGAAGTGCGCCCGGTGGGCAGCAACGAAAGCCATTCGGTTGACGTGCGCGTTATCGCCGCGACCAATCGCGATCTGGAAGCGGCGTACCGCGAAGGGACATTTCGCAAGGATCTTTACTTCCGGCTGAACGTGGTCACGGTTCATCTCCCTTCGTTGCGTGAGCGACGCTCGGATATTCCGATGCTGGTGCACCACTTCCTGAATCGCTATGCGCCGGGAACGAATCTTCACGTCACGCCGGCCGCGATGAAGAGCCTGCTGCAATACGAATGGCCGGGCAACATACGCGAACTTGAGAATTGCATCGCGCGGGCAGTAACGCTGGGCGACCGGAAAACCATTGATGTCGCTGATTTGCCGCCGTCGATACGTGCGGAAGGCGGAGAATCGGCGGTATCGTCGGTGCAGGAAGGCTCATCGCTCTCGACCATGGCGCTCGCGGAGATGGAGCGAATGACCATCCTGAAGGTTTTCGAGCAGGCCAAGGGCGACAAGGCGCTCGCCGGAAGAATGCTGGGAATCAGCCGCGCGACGCTGTACCGCAAGCTCAAGCGCTACAACATTTCGCTGCGCCCGAACGGCGAAACCATGGCGACGGTCGCGCAGTAGCGACGCCGCCGCCAAACAGCTGCCCGACTTGCCAGGGCGGCACTCTAGGCGAAGTGAGACGCAAACGTTTCAGGCTGAGACGGCTGAGGCACAGCGGTACCATCGGAAAATGCTAAGCCATTTGTTTTGACGAAGTTCACACCCGCCCACTTTGTTTTTTCTTTGGTGGTTCTCTTGCATACCTTCTTTCTGCTCGGTGTGTGCGCGGGATTGCCGGGTGTGTTTGAGTCCGGCGACGCGCCGAAAAACAGGGACGACTAGGCTAACGACGTGGCAAAACTGGGAACCACAAAACTCGAGCGGGCTGCGTCAGAATGTACGGAGCGGTTGGCTCGTTTTTTCCCGGGGGCGGAGTCGGTGGAAGTTCGCGCGTTGTTGACTCCGCTGCGCGGTGGCGCCGGAACGGTTTGCGAGTCGGTTCTGGTGGAATTTGCAAGTGTGCAGAAGGCCATTTTTCAATCCACGTTGCCTCTGGAGTTCAACGACAGGGTGCAACTGGCGCAAGCGAATGGTAACGGCAAGGCACAAGGCACGGTAATCGCGGTGCAGTATCACGAAGGCCAAAAGGCAGTGGCGGTGCAGTTCGTTAGCGGACAGTCCGCTTGGGTGAACAAGCCGTGACAAATTCGACGACAACTCTGAAGACGCCCGGCGCCATCAAGCTCCGGACAGTACAGAAAGAAGAATGGGACGAGCTACGTTCGGTCTTCCCGATCTATATCGCGCTGGCCAAGCAACTCGAATTCGAAATTCCCTTTGGCCAGGATCGCCGCACGCTGCCGGTTAAGTCCGATCCCGACCTCTTTGCCAGCGTCACCGCGTGGCTGAATTCGATGGACCAGCGGGTGCTGGTCTACCAGTTGCGCCATCTGTTGCAGATGACCACGCTGAACGCCAGCGAAAGCGGGCTGCGCGCGTTGATTCTGCGTCATTTGCGCAAGCCGGCGAAAACCACCGCTGACCGCGACAAAATCGACTTCCTGCTGGTGCAATTCTTCGCGCTGTGCGCCCCGGCCAAGATTTATCACAAGCAAATCGAGCTCTCGGACACTGCTGCAGTGATGGAACCGGTGCTCGGCGAAGTGGACAGCACCCCGCTCGACTGGTGCGAGCCGCTGGAAAAAATGATCGATACCCTGCGCACCTTCCGCAGCCTGCGTGATGTTCTGAAAACAAATTTCATCGAGCAAGGGCGAAAAGTGAAGGAATCTGCGGGAGGAATGTTCTACGACCCTTCGGCGCTGCTGGCATTTATTCGTTTCAATTTTCTGCTGCGCAGGACCTTCATCGAATTAATGCACGCCGACTTGATCGCCATTCGTTCCGGAATCGTGCAACTGGAAGCGTGCGGAATTCGCTTTCTGGATTGCACGCAAACCGGGATGTCTCCGAATGAATCGATCACCCGCATCAAGCAAGTTGCGGAAGACTGGAAGCAGCCATTCCAGAAGGAGTACACGGAACGCAGCGTCAGTCAGGCATTTGAGAAGCTATTGGGGCTACGTGCCGACGTGGAACGCGGCCTGGAAAAATTGGCAGCGAAGAGCGCTCTCGAACCCAAGCACCAAGCACTGCCAGCCTTGCCGATCAGGGAACTCGCCGGAAAGAAAGTCGCGCTCGCGGAACCTGCGAAGGCCGCTGCAAAAACCGAGCTTCCCTCCAATCTCGATTTTGAAACGTGCATGGAACAAATTTGGGAGCAACTGATTGCCGCTCCGCCAACCCGCGGCCGTTCGATGACCACGATTCGTCTCGGGGCGGCGCGTATTCTGCTCTCTTCGTGGGAAGTGGGCGCGTTCGTCAGCGAAGACGGACCTTCGGCTGAGGATCTGCGTCGCGCAGTGGTAGCGCGCGCGCTGGTCACAGCCGCCACCGAATCCTCACGCGAAACCGGAAACGCAACCAATCTGGACCGCGCTCTGGCCGTAGCACGCGTCGAAGTCACCCGGCTGCTCGAATGCGTGGACGTAGCCAAGCAGGCCAAGGACACCGAAGCCGCCGTAAATCTGGGCATCAGCGCCAAGCGCCTGGTTTCCGCGATAGATGAAGCTGAAAAGCTGTAAGCGCGCTGCATGTATGCAGCGGACGATTTCCAGAAGCGGGGATTCTTGAAAGACGCCAACGTTCTGATTCTGACGGATAACAGCGAGTTCGCTCGGCTGCTCAGTTCCTGCTGGTACGCAGAGCGACAGGCGCCTTCGATCACCGTCCTGAACAGCGAATTGTGGGAAGCGCAAGACACGGCCAGTTCCGATCTGGTGGTAGTTGGACCAGTTGGATCCGGAAAACTTTCCAAGATTCTTGGCACGCTTTCTCGCGGACTAGCGGTCATTCTGTGCGCGCCGACCGACGCCGCCGAAATTCAGCAACTGCGTGCGAGGTATCCGCGCTTGCTTCACGTGCCGTTGCGGGAAGACTGGACACAGACGCTGCTGCTGGTTGCCGGCGAATCCTTGCGCCGGGTGCATGCCGGCCGCCAGGCGAAGCAGGCAATCTCGCGTGCCACCGACATCGAACGCGAAGCCATTCTCGGCCGGTACATGGCCGAGATGCGGCCCAGCCTGAACAATGCGCTGACATCCATTCTTGGCAACGCCGAACTACTCCTGCTCGAACCCGGGCAGCTTAGCGCGCAGTCTTTGCACCAGATCCGCACCGTCCACAGCATGACCCTGCGTATCAACGAAATCATGCAACGATTCTCATCGCTGGCCAGCGAGATTCGCGCCGCTGAGAATACTTCTCAGGCTGAGACGGAAGAGGCACCAGTCGGCCTCTCCACCAGAAATTAGCCGTTCCATTTTTCTCGGTAAGTTATTGAATTTACGGTCTTTCTCGGGCGTCGCAACAATTCCTCACAACCCTTTTAACTTGGCCGCAGACGTGCACCTCTCGCCTATGGATTATTCCGGAGAAACTCGTCGTGTTGAAAAAAGTCCTCATCGTCGACGATTCACCCGCTCAAGTAAAGCTCATGCAGGGGCTGCTTGATCACGAGGGTTATCAGTCTTTTGGCCTCAACGATCCGCGCCGGGTCGAAGAGACCATCGCCACGCTGCACCCCAGCGTCATCCTGCTGGACGTGGTGATGCCGGAGCGCAACGGTTTTCAGGTTTGCCGCGAACTCAAGGGCAGCGCGGAGTTCCAATCCATTCCGATAATTCTGGTGACTTCGAAAGACACCGCCAGCGACCGGTATTGGGGCGAACAGCAGGGCGCCGACGGATATGTCACCAAGCCGTTTACGCGCGAGGAGCTTTTGCGGGCAGTACGCCGTTTTGTCTGAGAACAATTGATGACTGAAGACTTCCAACTCGTACCGCTTCCGCCCGATGCCGACACCGCAGAGATGCTGGAGGCCATCGGCCCGCTGGAAGAGCGGCCAGCCGAATCGCAATACTGCGTATTTCGCAGCGGCCGCGAACGGTTTTGCCTTCCGGTGCTCGACGTGGAAGAAGTGCTGGAGTGGCCAATCGTGACCCGGCTACCGCTGGGACCCGCGTACCTGATGGGAATTTTCAATTTGCGCGGAGCGATTGTTCCTTTGATCGACATCGCCATGACTGAAGGCCGCCGCCCGGGACTTTTGCCAAAACACGTGGTGGTGGCGTCAATGCGGGTGGAAGGCAGTCACGAGGATGTGCGACTCGGAATTGCTTCCGACGAAGTCATCGGTACGTACTCGGTGACCTCAGACGATTTGTTGCGGCAAGCGCCGGAAAACGTGCCGCATTGCATCGGGATGTTGCGTCACGACGACCGGCTCGCTCTGGTTTTGGATTTAGCAAGGCTGCTCGAAGTTTTTCCGGGGCCATCGATTTAGGTTTTAAGAGGTTGCGCCGGTTCAGCCGGCCACCTCGCAGCAAGCAGTTTGGGAGGCAGTAATGAAATCGCGATTGAGTTCAACAATCTGGACGCTGGTATTCATCAACGGGATCGCACTCTTTGCGGTGCTCGGCCTCGCGTTCCACGCCGGGCGCGAAGCCAAGGATAATTCCCTGTTCGATTTCGCGTCATTGCCGAGCGGGGCGAGCGGCGGGGTGATCTTCGCGGTGCTGCTGTCGCTGGCCGTGGCCGGGTTCCTGGCCTGGCGGCTGAGCAGCGTCTTCGTCACGCCGGTGAACCAGCTCGCGGAATTCTCCGAGCGGCTGGCCGCTGGCGATGCTCGCGCGCGCGCCGATATCCAGTCCAACGACGAACTGGGCTACATCGCGGAAAATCTGAATCGCGCGGTGGCCAAGGTCGCCAAGGCCAACACCAATCAGGAGGCCAGTGATTCACTGCAGCGCAGCATTACCGAACTGCTCGCGGTCATCAATCAGGTTGCGCGCGGCGAAATGACCCTGCGCGGCAAAGTCACCAACGACGCGCTGGGCAACGTCACCGACTCCATCAACTACATGTTGGACAACTTCACCAAGGTTCTCGAGCGCGTCCGCAAAGCCGCGATGGAAGTCACCGCCTGCTCCAACAACATTTTGGTTGCCGCCGACGAAATGCAAGCCGGTGCGACGCAGCAGGATCAGGAAATCACCAACACCTCGAGCGCCGTGGAAGAGCTTACGGTTTCGATGAAACAGGTATCCAACAACGCCGAAGCCAGCGCCGAAGCTGCGCGCCGCGCTCTGGACGCCGCCGAACAAGGCAACCGCGCCGTGCGCGATACGCTCGACGGCATGCAGCGCATCCGCGCCTCGGTGCAAGCGACCGCCAAGAAGATCAAGTCACTCGGCGATCGTTCACTCGAAATTTCGGAAATCATCAACGTGATTAACGACATCACTGAGCAGACCAACTTGCTGGCACTGAACGCCGCCATCGAAGCAGCCCGCGCCGGTGAAGCTGGCCGCGGTTTCGCGGTGGTCGCCGACGAAGTTCGTAAGCTGGCCGAACACTCGCGCAGCGCTACCAAAGACATCGCGGCGCTCATCAAGGCCATTCAGGCCGAGACAAACGAAGCGGTCGTCGTCATGGAAGAAGGCACCAAGGAAGTGGAATCCGGCGCAACCCTGGCCGATCAGGCCGGCCGCGCTCTTGACGCGATTTCGACCGTGGTTCGCCAGTCCGCGGAACTCGTACAGGAAATCTCCCTCGCTTCCAAACAGCAGGTGCGCGGTACCGAAGGTGTTGCGCACGCCATGCAGATCATCTCCAACATTACCCGGCAGACCTCGCAAGGAACACGCGGCACGGTGGCCACGGTCAGCCAGTTGGTCAAACTTTCCGATCAACTGAACGAAGCCTTGTCGCAATTCCGCGCCGCCAACAAGCAAGCCAAGGAGCATGCGGAAGAAGCGGAACGTCTCGCACCGGTTGGCGTCGGCCGTTAACCGTTTTTCTTGGCGGTGGAAGTACCTAGTGAACTGAATCGAGAGCGATGATTGAACGCCAGGGCGGCCAAGTGAGTTTGAGCGAACACGAATTGAGTGAAATCCGCATGCTGATCGAGGAGCGAACAAGCATCCGGTTCGACGAATCGCGCGAGCGGTTCTTTTCCACTCGTCTGCGCGAGCATATGGTTCGCAAGGGCCATCCGCGCGGCATCGATCTGCTGCGCGCCGTCAAGAAGACCAATTTTGATTTTCAGGAACTGCTGGAGTCGCTGCTCACTCAGGAAACTTCTTTCTTCCGTTACCCTAGCGTATTCGAAGCCTTCGAGAAACGAGTGTTGCCGGAGCTGCACACCAGAAAATTCTGGAAGAATCCGCGCTCGTTGCGGGTTTGGAGCGCGGGATGTTCGACCGGCGAAGAGCCTTATTCCATCGCCATCACCGTGGCGGAAGCGCTTTCGTTTGCCGATGCCTGGAACGTGGAAATCCTGGCTACCGATATTGGCCGCAACGCCCTTGCGATTGCCGAACGCGGCATCTATTCCGGCCGCAGCATCGCCAGCGTCGGCGAAACACAGCTGGCGGCTCACTTTCAGCCGGCCGAGAACGGCCAGCAGATTCGTCCACGGCTCCGCAAAATGATCAATTTCGTGCAGATGAATCTGACCAACAGCGTGTATGTCGGCAAGATGGACGTGATTTTCTGCATGAACGTGCTGATTTACTTCTCGGAAGAACGCCGCCGCGAACTGGTGCAGCATTTTTATTCGGTCCTGGAACCGGGCGGCTATCTTTTCCTCGGACATTCGGAATCCATTTCCAAAATGCCGGTGAAGTTTCAGGCCATCGTGCTGAACGATTGCATTTTGTACCGCAAGCCCACCGCGGAAGAGGTTCAGAAGGCTGAGCTCGTGACGGAGGGCCGCGCGTGAGCGTGCAAGACCGCGAAGCCGTCGAGCTCTTTCTTCAGGAAGCCTCCGAGCACCTGCAATATCTGCGGGAGTATATCGGCGTGCTTCAGGAGATCGAGCCACGCCGCGAGGATCTTGAACGGCTTTATATTTCCGCGCACACGCTTAGTGGAACTTCGGCCAGCTACGACTTCCCGCGCTTTTCAGAAATTGCCGGAAAACTTGCACACGTCTTTCAATACGCGACCAACGCTTCGCTTGGCGAGGATTTGCACGGGCCGCTGACTGAATTCCTCTCCGACGGAATTTCCCTGCTGGAAACCGATTTACTCGAAATCAGCGACACTGGGCAGGAAGTTACCGAAGACATTGCGGCGTTCAAAGAACGTTATCGCTTTGCGTTTCCGGCCGAGCCTGCTCCGGTTAGCTATGCGCAGCCAGCCGCTGAGCAGTTCGCAGAAGAACCGGCCGAAGAATCAACCGACGTTGCCGCGGTAACCGGCTCCTACTTCGACGCGCTGCCGGAAGACGACGAAGTCCCGGCCGAGATTTTGGAATTCTTCCAGCCGGAAGCTGAAGAGCATTTGCAGATTGTCAGCGACTGCCTGCTTTCGCTGGAAGCGAATCACAGTCCGGAAGAGATCAACAAGCTTTTCCGCGCGATTCACACGGTAAAGGGTTCTGCAGCGCAGGTCGGGCTCAAGCGGCTCGGCGGCATCGCGCACCGAGTCGAGGATTTGATCGGCCGGTTGCGCGAGGGCGAAATTGAACCTTCGCCGCACGTTATCGATCTTTGCCTCGAATCCGTCGACATTTTGAAAAAGACTTTGCACAAGCAATGGGCCGGCGAAGCCGAAATGCGCACCGGCGTTGATTCCCTGCTCAATCGCATCGCGGAAGTTGCTCCGATGGAAGCGGAGGATGCTCCGGTCGGCGCGGAGGCCGCCGCAATGGGCGAGGCCGCCGAGGCCGAAGCCGCGCCAGCCGCGCAAAACGCATCCGCAAAATCCGGTAAAGGCGCAAACGCTGCCTCCGCCGCAAAGTCCGTCCGCATTTCACTCTCTCGTCTCGATCGCATGATGAACACAGTCGGCGAACTGGTCATCAACCGTACTCGCATGTTGGGCCGCGTCACCGAACTCGAGCGCCTGCGCGACACTCTCGGCTTCTCCAAAGAGCGCCTGCAGGGCAAAGTCGCCGAGTTCCAGGAAAAATACGAATATAACCGCATCAATTCCACGCGCGGGCCACTCTCGCAGCCCACAACTCCGACGCCGCAGATGATTACCAACGCCGCGGCCGGCGACACATCTTTCTGGAACGACTTCAGCGAACTGGAAATGGACCGCTACGACGACGTAAACATTTTGTCGCGCTCCATGACCGAAATTTCCGCCGACGTAAACGAAGTGCTCTCGCAAATGGGCGGCTTCATCGGCCGCGTCGAAGGCGACATTGACGAATTTACGAAATTAGCACACCACTTGCAGGACGAAATCACCGCGGCGCGCATGGTGCCCATCGGCACTCTCTATTCGCGGCTTTCCCGCGCGGTGCGTGACGCCGCAAAATCCACCGGCAAGCAGGTCGAACTCGATCTTTTCGGTAGCGAAACCGAACTCGACAACAACATCATTCAACAGATTTCCGATCCGCTGGTTCACCTGGTAAGAAATTCCGTGGCGCACGGCGTCGAAACGCCGGAGAAACGCCGCGAAGCAGGCAAAGCCGAACTTGGACGTGTCACGCTGCGTGCTTATCACCGCGGCAACCATATCTATATTGAAGTCGAGGACGACGGCCACGGCATTGACTACGATCGCGTACGCCGCAGCGCCGCCGATCGCGGTCTGGTTTCTCTCGACACCGCCGCCAGCCTTACCGAACGCGAACTCCGCGAAATGCTCTTCCATCCGGGCTTCTCGACCGCCCCGATAAAAACTGAGCTTGCCGGCCGCGGCGTCGGTCTCGACGTGGTCCGCGCCAACTTGAACCTGCTCAACGGCGAAATCGAAATTCAAAGCACGCCCAACGTCGGCACCAAGTTCATTTTGAAAGTGCCTCTCACCCTGATCATTTCGCCAGCGCTCTTCCTGCGCTGCGGCGATACCAACTTTGCTCTACCACTTGCAGTCGTCGAGGAAATTCGCCGCCTGCGCCCTGACGAAATCGAAGACGTGGGCGGCAAGCTGCTCACCAAGGTTCGCGACGTGGTCACCGAAGTCATCCGTCTCGATTCCTATCTCGGTCTGCCGCAGCTCGAACCCATCAACGGCTACTTCCGCATGGTTGTCGCCAACGCCGATAACCGCCAGGTTGGCCTGGTGGTCGAAGAAGTCCTCGGCAAAGACGAAATTGTGATCAAGAACCTCGGCGAATATCTGCGCCGCGTAAAACTTTTCCCTGGCACCACCATCGCGCCCGACGGCAGCCTCATTCTCCTGCTCGATCTGAATCGTATGATCGCCAGCGAACCCAGCGAACGCAAGGCGCTGCAAGCTTCGGCCAGCGCAGCGCGCATTTTTGCGCCGGGCTCCGCAGCTATCGCCAAGGGCAGCATCCCGTCTGACGCCATCGACCGCGTGCACCACGAACGCGTTGTGGTCGTCGCAGACGACTCCATCAGCGTGCGCAAATTCGTTGGCCGCATGCTCGAGAAAAATGGCTACCGCGTCATTCTCGCTTCCGACGGCCTAGAAGCCGCTGAACTCATCGCCCAGCACGGCTGCCATCTGGTCATTACCGACCTCGAGATGCCGCGCATGACCGGCTACGAATTGATGGCGCAGTTGCGGCAAAGCCCTTCGACGCGTCGCATTCCGGTCATGGTTGTCACTTCGCGCGCGGGCGCAAAGCATCGCGATCGCGCCATGAAAGAAGGCGCAGTGGCCTTCCTCACCAAACCGGTGCAGGAAGATCAGCTCACCGAAGCTGTCGAAAAACTTATTGGAACGGAGGCGCCTCAGCCCGTCGCGTAACCGGCCATGTCCAACACTGCTCCCAGCAAAGTGCGTGTACTCATCGTTGACGACTCTGCGTTCATGCGCAAAGTCCTCGAAACGATTCTCACGTCCGACCCGCAACTTCAGGTCATTGGCCACGCCAAGGACGGCCGCGAAGCCGTCGCTCTCAACCAATCGCTGAAGCCCGATGTCATCTCCATGGACATCAACATGCCCCACATGGATGGCCTGCAAGCCACCGCGCAGATTATGACCACCAATCCTCGCCCAATCGTGATTGTCAGCTCCGAATCGCGCGAAGGTGCGTCCGGAACCTTGAAAGCTCTGGAGCTCGGCGCAATTGAATTTGTTGCCAAGCCCAACAGTGCCATCGATCTCGATATGCAAAGCATTCGCGAAGATCTTCTTCGCAAAGTGAAAATGGCCGCCAAGGTTCGCGTGGTTCGAACCGCATCGCGAATGGTCGCCGCAGTGCAAGGTTCCGCGCAAGGTGCGCCGCCAATCTCGCGTCCCATGCCGGTTTCTGAACGCCCGGTCGCCAGCGCCGATCAGCGCTTCCCCGTCGTGGTTCTTGCCGCTTCAACCGGCGGTCCCGCCACCGTTATGCGCCTCGCGCCCGGCTTCACCAGGGAATTTCCCGCTGCCGTCATTCTCGTGCAGCACATGCCCGCGGCTTTCACCACGCAGTTCGCCGCGCAACTCGCCGAGTTCACCGAAATTCGCGTCAAGGAAGCGGACAATGGCGACACCTTGCAGCCCGGCAATCTTTACATCTGCCCCGGCGCGCAGCATCTCAGCGTGAATCCGCTCGGAAAAATAAAACTCGACTCCGCCACCGGCCGCATTGCCGGCTACCTGCCCAATATTGACGTCACCATGGAATCGGTCGCAGCCTACGGCGGCGCGCTTGCCATCGGCGTCGTTCTCACCGGAATGGGTAACGATGGCGCGCAAGGCGCCAAAGCCATCAAGAAAGCCGGCGGCTACGTCATCGCGCAGGACGAAGCAACTTCGGTCATCTTCGGCATGCCCGCCGAAGCCATCAAGCTCCAAGTCGTCGATCAAGTTCTCGGTATTGATGACATTTATTCCGCCCTTGAAAAACGCGTTCTGGCACTGACCCGCGCGCCATTGGTGGGAGTGCGCTGATGAATCTTTCCGCACGCGAAAAAGCTCATCAACCGCGCACCGAACAGATCATCCTGTTCCGTGTCAGCGGACAGATTTTTGCCATCTCTTCCGCCTCGGTGCAAGAAGTACGCGCCGTGGACAACATCGCCGGCATGGCCCGCGAGCTTCCCGAAAGCCATTTAACGAAGGTGCGTCACAGCATTCGCCGCGGCGATCGCACTCAATATATCGTCAATGCCGCCCTTCATTTCGGGCTCAAGCCGCAGCCGGCTTCGCTGGTTTTCTTCTTGCGTCGCACTCGCACTGCGCTGCTCGTCGACGGCATTGAAAAAATGACCACGATGAGCCGTCTCCAATCGCTGTCGCTCGCGTTTCAAGGCGAAGAGCGCAGCTGGTATCGCGGCCTCACTACCCTTGATCAAGCCGTCGTCCCCGTGGTGCATCCAGAAGGTTTCCTGTCGCTCGAAGAGCTGACCATTCTCGAAGCCGCGCAACTCGCGGCCGACGCGCAAGAGGCCCAGGTACAATGACCGCTGCTCCCGAAGCCAACATTCAGTCTTTCGTGCTGCTGCGTCTCGGCGAGCGTCGCTTTGCCTTGCCCGCTTCGCAGGTTGCCGAACTCGTCGCGCCCAGCCGCATTTTCCGCTTTCCGCACAAATCGCCCGCGCTCGAAGGCGTTATCCTTCGCCGCGGCCGCATGATCGCCGTCTGCGACGTTGCCGAGCAGCTCACCGGGAAAAAACTCGATACCCGCCGCTTTTATCTACTCGCCACCCGCAAGTACGGAAACCAGCTGGACTGGATCTCGATTCCGGTCAGCGGCGAATGCGAATTGATCAACGTCGAGATGATGGAAGCAGGCTCGAACGACTCACCGCACGTCGAGGGCTGGCTCTCGCACGCCGGTGAAGTCATCGAAGTTCTCCGGCTCTCAGCGCTGACTCCCGGCCCCGCGGAAACCCACTTGCCCGCGCCGCTGCAAGATTTTGCGGAGGCCCGTACATGACCGCCGCCCGTTCACCCAGAATTCTCCTGATTGATACCAACGTCTATTTCTCCAAGCGTCTTAGCGACGCCTTGAAGCGTGAAGGCTTTGACGTCAACTCCAGCACTCAGCCCGCATTCGCGCTGACCACGCTCGAATACGACGCGCCTACCGCCATCGTCTGCTCCACCAACATGCGCGAGATGGGCGCTCTCGATATCGCGCGCATGATTCGCGCCGACGCCAAGAACGCCGCCATGCCCGTCATCGCTCTCGGCGACGGTGGCCAGCGCGCTCTCATGGAAGCATTTCAAGCCGGTTGTGACGATTATATTGACCGCACTCGTCCGCCCGCGGTGATCGCCACCCACGTCAAAAACATTATCGTAAGCAAAGCTGAAGGCTTTAAGCCCACCCAGATGCTGGCGCAGTCCGACACCAGCCTGAGCGGCAGCCTCACCCACCACGATCTTCCCGGCGTCATGCAGATGCTTGGCCACGCCCACCAAACCGGCGCCCTGCACATCAACTCCGGCGATACTGATGCGCTGCTCTTTTTCGACGCCGGCACCATCGCCCACGCCGAGTGCGGCTCGCTCTTCGGCGACGAGGCGGTCATCCACATCCTCAAGAACTGCTTCAAAAATAATTCCGGCGAGTACAAATTCGTTTACGGCTCGGCTTCCACGCAACGTACCGTCTTGCGTTCTGCAACCGACTTGATGCTGGACGCCATGCGCGAAGTGGACGAATCCACCCGCGAATCAGAAGACTTAACCGCAGCCAACCCTTCAGCCGAAGAACTGTTGCCTTCCGTTGCGCGGGAATCCGCCAGCCCGGTTGAGGACAATCGGGTGAACACGTTCTCTGCTCCCGAACTAGCCGACGATCCTCTCGCTAGCGCGCCGGAAGCCGAACCAGTTGTTGAGTTTAAGGCAGAGCCAGTTCAAACATTTCCGGAAGACGGCTTCACCTCTATCGGACATTCCGACGATTTCTCCGTAGCTCCGCTCCCCGTCTTGGAATCCGAAGTCTCGCCTGCCGAGAATTCGTTTGAGTTCGTGGAACCCGAAGAAACTTCCGCTGAGAATCCGCTTGAGGCCACCGAAGAGGTCCACGACTCAAGTCCAGAACATCAAGACGACTTCGCCGCCATCACCGAAGTGCTCGACCGCTTCGCTATGCTGCATTCGCACGACAACTCCAACATCGAACCCGAGATCGACAACTCGGGATTCCCGGAGTCTTTGGATCACTTGGCGGAATCCGAATCTTTCAACCATTTTACGGGCGCGCCGCTGCCTGACGAATCCGCAGCCCCGCCGCCAGTCGAAAATTCTGAAATACCAAGTACCGAAACTCAAACCGATGACCACGTGGTTGACCAACCGGTGGTTACGCCCCGCGAGGAGGTGTTATGAGCGAGACCATGCCATTGCCACCAGCACCAGTGGAAACTGCCGCGCCAGCAAAGCGCGCCCACACCGTCTATTTCATTGACGACAGCGCCACCATGCGTGAAGTCATCAAGATTGCTTTCCGCCGGGAGAACGTCACGGTGATTACCGCGGGCGACGCCGCCTCCGCGATGGCACAGTTCGAACAGAATCCGCCCGACGCAGTCATCACCGACGTCATCATGCCCGATCAGGACGGCTACTCGGTCTGCAGCCAGATCAAGCAGCATCCGCAATTTAACGGCGTTCCCGTGATTCTGATGTCCGGTGTGGTCAACAAGAGCGTTGCCGACAAAGCGGTCTCCGTCGGCGCCGATGAATTGATTCGCAAACCGTTTCAGCCGCAGGAGCTCATCGCCCGCGTAAAAAGTTTTCTCGGTCCGAAAACCGGGCAGCATCCTGCTGTTCCAGTCGCGCCCGCTCCACGCGCAACTCCTTCGCCTTCGCTCAGCAGCCTGTTCGCGCCGCCCGCCCCAACGCCGGTTGCGCCGGTTCCCGTAGTCCACGTCCCATCGCCCGCCGAAGCGGCTTGGCCTCGCGCGCTCGCCGACTCTTTCAATCCGCAACCGCATGCCTTGCCGCACGCTCCACCCGCGTCTCAAGCGCCACCACAGGC
>WNFM01017172.1_pt1 | contig 30365 bp, 28 predicted proteins | sample 5400271 | NCBI WGS metagenome assembly WNFM01 (sample SAMN13153352, study PRJNA577476) | soil metagenome | isolation source: 60 cm saprolite on Douglas fir-dominated hillslope | place: USA:California | collected 2013-09-17 | reverse complement strand
GGGCCGCTCACGCGGATCTTGGTGGTGTTGCGCTTGTTGCCGTCCTTGTCCGTCCACTCGTCGTAGTGGATGGAGCCTTCGATGTAGACCTGCTTGCCCTTCTGGCAGTAATCACGGACGACCTGCGCGGTCTTTCCGAAGACCTCGACGCGGTGCCACTCCGTACGCTCCTGCTTCTGGCCGTCCTTGCCCGTCCACCTTTCGGACGTGGCCAGCGAGAAGTTGGCGATGGGCTCCCCGCCCTGGGTATAGCGGATCTCCGGATCCCGACCGAGGTTGCCGATCAGGATCACGCGGTTGACGCTGGCCATGTCAATGCCTCTCTAGCGTGGGTTGAGTTTCTCGCGCGCCTTGCGGCCGGCTTCCGAGTTGGGAAAGCGCTCGGCCACGAAGCGGTACTCGAGCAGGGCCTGGCTCCGGCGGCCCAGCCTCTCGAGGGCCATGCCCTTCTTGAAGCGCGCGTCCGGGATCTTGTCGCTCGACGGGTACTGGCGCAACAGATCGTCCCAGGCCTCTATCGCCTCCGGGTACTTCTGCTTCGAGTACTGGCACTCGCCGATCCAGTACTGGGCGTTGTCGCTGAGGTCGGTGTCGGGATAGTTCCGCAGGTACTCGCTGTACTCCTGGATGGCCAGGTCGTAGTTCCCGCGCGCGTAGTCGGCGTAGGCCTGGGTGTAGAGCTCGCGGGGGGCGGGGGCCTGGGGGTTGGCCGGTGCGGGACCCGGGGCCGGTGTGCCCGGCGTGATCGGCGCGGCGGCCGGGCCGCCCGCGGCCACCGGCGGCAAGCCGGGACCGGGATTGGCGGTGGACGGCCCGGGAGCCGCGGCCGCCGGCATCGTCTGCATGCGCTCGCTCAGATCGGACATGCGGTCCGTGATGTCTTTCAGCGCCGCGGAGATCGCCTCTTCCTGGACCCTCCGGTCGCCGACCAGCCGCCGCATCGACGCGTTCTGGTCGGCCAGCGACTCGTTGAGACGCTTGATCTCGCGGATGGTGTCCTCGGACGCCCGCTGCAGGTCGGCGATCTGCCCCTGGAGGGCCGAGATCTGGATCTGCAGCTGTTCGATGTCCTTGTTGGCCGCCATCGCCGGGAGCGGCGCCGCCAGCGCGCACAGGATCAGGATCACTCGACGAAGCACCGCGACCTCCTCGATCGAGCCCGACGCGGCTCGGAAGGATATTAATCCTATCGGCTGACGACGAAGTGCGCCCGCCGGTTCTTCGCGAACGCCTGCTCGTTGTTGGTGGGGTCGAGCGGCCGCTCCTTGCCCAGGGAGACGGTGTGCAGGCGATCGGCGGCGACGCCCAGGCTGGCCAGGTAATCGCGGACGGCACGCGCGCGCTTGTCGCCGAGGGCCAGGTTGTAGTCGACGGTGCCGCGCTCGTCGCAGTGGCCTTCGATCGTGACCTTCGCCGTGCGATGGTTCTGGAGCCAGAGGCCGTGCTTCTCGAGGGTGGCGCGCGCTACGTCGCTGATCTCGGCCTTGTCGTAGTCGAATCGGATGTCGTCCAGCGGTCCGTTCTCGCCGCTGGGGTCGTTGGGAGTGAAGTCCTCGCCGGTCGGACCGCCGGGAGGAATGGCGGTGGTGTCGGGCCCTTCCGTTACCGGTTGCTCTGGCTCGGGCGTGGCGGTGGCGGGCGGGTACGCGCCGGCGCCTGGCCGCTGCCCGGGTTCGGTGAGGACCGCCGGCGGGCGCTTCTTGGGGCAGCCGAGGATGAAGACCAACGCGAAGAGCACGAGAGGAAGAGTGTGGCGTTTCATGGAACCTCGATTCGCGATGGCGCGGCGGGGCTCACGGGCCCCAGTCCGGCTGGACGTTGTTGCCGGGTCCCGCGCTCAACGTGTCGATGGTGCGGCCCTCCCGGTCGGAGACGGTGATCTGCCAGGTGTTGCCGCGCTTGCAGGAGAAGACGAGGTGGCGGCCATTGGGAGCCCACGAGGGGTACTCGCAGCTCCCGCGGCCGGCGGTGACCTGACGGACCTGCCGGGTGGCCAGGTCGACGACAGCGATGTCGAAGCTGATCGGTCCGCCGACCTCGAGGCGCGAGGTGTAGGCGATCTCGCTGTACTCCTTCGACGGGTTCCAGGCGGGGGCGTCGTTCCAGTTGCCCACCGTCGTCAGCCGCCGGACGTTGAGACCCTCGCTGTCCATGAGGTAGATCTGGGGCGAGCCCGCGCGGTCCGACGTGAACGCGATCTCCTGCCCGGTGGGGCTCCAGGTGGGTGCGGTGTCGCTCCCGTGGCTCGACGTGATGCGGTGTGCGCCCGTGCCGTCCGCGTTCGAGATCCAGATCTCCAGGTTCCCGGACTTGTTGCTGGCGTACGCGAGGCGCTTGCCATCGGGGGAGAAGGTCGGCGCGAAGGCCTGGCCTTCGTTCTTGGTGATGTTGTCGCTACGGCCTTCGAAGATGCGGGCGACGAAGATGGCCGGGCTCCCCTGGCGGTACGAGGTGTAGGCGAGGGAGCGGCCGTCCGGGCTCCAGGCGGGCAGGATGTTGAGCGAGTTGTTGACCGTGATCCGCTTCGCGTTGAAGCCGTCGTAGTCGACGATGTACAGCTCCTTGCCGCGCGGGGGCTTGGTGGCGTCACGGTCGGAGGTGAACGCGATCTTGCTGCGCGCGACGCCCCGGTACTGGGTCAGGGCGACGATCTCGTCCGAGGCCTGATGCGCGAACGAGCGCGGATTGTCGGCGCGGCCCGAGTAGCGCTTCGAGAGCATGACCTGCTTGCCGTCCACGGAGAAGACGCGAGCCTCGACGGCCAGCTCGCCCGCGGTCACCTGCGCGCGCATGACCACGAGGATGTTCGCGCCCACCGAGCGCCAGTCCTCGAAGTTCGGGCTCTCGGGATTGAGCGGCGGCAGGGCCGCGAAGAGACTCTCGGGCACGAATTGGAAGAGGCCCTCGAACTTCAGGTCGTTGCGCAGGACCTGGGTGATCGTCCGGCAGGCTTCGCGGCTGGCCTCGTCGCCCGCGCGCGGGATGCAGTCCGGAACGGCGAACCGCTGGCCGCCGTTGGTGATGATGATCTTGCTGTTCTCGGGAGGCGCCTGGGCCAAGCCCAGGCGCGCCCCCCACCCGGCAGCGAGGATCACGCCGACGGCAAGCCTGACTCTAAGGTGTGGGTTGGAAGAGGGCCTGGATGGTGATTTTGTTGGTGCCATAGGTCTTGGGAAACGCGCCAAAGGGCTGCGCCGAGTAGACGGACCGCAAGGCGGCGTTGTCGAGCAACTGTACCCCGCTGCTCTGCACGGGGCGGACCGAACCGTCCTCCAAAGTGCCGTCGGCGAGGATGGTGAAGGAGACCGTGATTGGCTGACTGAAGCCGCTCTTCACCTGCCGGGTCCAGATCAGCCAGATCTTCTGCTGCACGGCGGCGAGGTACCAGTCACCGGCCGCGTCGCTCCCGTTCGGCGTCCCCGGACCGGGCGGGCCGATGATGCCCACGCCTCCCGGCGCCACGCCTGTGCCCGTGCCCCTGACGGTCGCCTTGGAAGGCGTGCGCTCCATCGGCGGCGGACCGGAATAGCGCGCGGGCGGCGCGGACTTCTCCGGCCTGGGTTGCGTCCGCTTGGCGTCGGGCGGCGGCAGTCCCTTCCGTGGCTCTTCCTTGGGAGGCTTGATGACCTTCGGCGGGGGAGCGGGGGCCGGTGGCTCGGGAGCCGGCGCCGCTTGCGTCGTCACGGGCGGGGCCGCCGCCGGCGCGGGCTCCGGCGCCGCCGGACCCCCTCCACCCCGTGGCATCGGCACGACGAACCCCGGCACCACCTCGATCGCCGGTCGCCGCGGCCCGAACCAGGACGCCGCGAACACGCCGCCCACGAGCAGGAGATGCGCCATGCCCGACATCAGGATCCCGCCGGGGAAGCCGCGGTCCATCGCCTCGCGCCCTTCGAGGACGCGGTCCACGGCCTCGTTCATCGAGGAGCTGCTTTCTCCGGCGGCAGGTCGTACACGAACCCGATCTGCTCGACCCCTGCGTGTTTCATCACGTCGACGATCTCGATCACCTTGCCGTAGCGCAGGGCCTCGTCGGCGCGCAGGTAGGCGACCTTCATCGACATGCCCTGCAGGCGTCCGCGGAGCTGGTCCTCCAGCAGCGGGAGGGCGACCGGCTTGTCGTTGACGTAGATCGTCCCCCGCGCATTGACGGTCACGGTGATGTTGCGATCCTCCGGTGCGATCTTGGGCTGATCCGCGACGGGCAGCGTGACGTCGATGCCGCGGCTCATCATGGGCGCCGTCACCATGAAGACGAGGAGCAGCACGAGCACCACGTCCACCAGCGGCGTGACGTTGATGTCACCCAGCACGGCGCCCGCGTGACGTGAGCGCATCGTGCGATACGTGGTGGCGGCGTGGGATGCGCCGCCGGTGCCGCCCTGCCCAGTCGCCTGCATTTGCTTTACGTGAAGTTACGCTCGACGATATTCAGGAATTCCAGGGCAAAGTCGTCCATCATCGACGAGAGCACCTTGATCCGGCTGTTGTAGAGGTTGAAGAAGAACGCGGCCGGAATGGCGGCGGCCAGGCCCATGGCCGTCGTGATGAGCGCGTCGGAGATGCCGGGCGCGACCACGGCCAGGTTCGCCGAGCCCATCCGCCCGATCTCCTCGAACGCGTTCATGATCCCCCAGACCGTCCCGAAGAGCCCGATGAACGGAGTCACGCTCGCCGTCGTGGCCAGGAACGTGATGCGCCGCTCGAGCCGCGTGACCTCCCCCGTGGCCGCGCGCACGAGCGCGCGCGAGAGCGACTCCAGGCTCCTTACGGTAGGACGCGCGGTAGCCGCTGCGGGTTTCTCTTCCTTGCCCGTTCCACGGACCTGCTGGTTGACCTCCTGATAGCCGGCTTGGAAGACACCCACGAGCGGGCTGGCTTGGAGCTGGACGCAGACAGAGTTGACCTCGGAGAACTTCGTGCTCTTGCGGAAGACGTCCAGGAACGTCCTGGATTGCGAGTAAGCCCGCTGGAGGGACATGCCCTTGTAGAGAATGATGGCCCACGAGACCAGGGAGAAGAGAGCCAGGAGCAGGAGGACCCCCATGGCCACTCCGCTGGTGTGGCTGAGAATGCCCCGGATACCGCCCGAAAACGCCGCTGTCGGCTGAGCCAGGATGAAGAGGGCGGTCGATGCCAAGGAACCTCGTTAAGTAGCGCTGTCCGCTGAGACTGGCACAAGCCCTTGGGGTCTGTCAACGAGAAAAGCCGCTTGGACCCCCCCTGACCCCTTGTCGCACCATCATTTACAGGCGCGCGGAGAGGTGTGACCCTCTCCATCGACAAAGACGATGCTTAAGTTACTGAAAATAAAGAATATCGCCCTCATCCACGGTGTCGAGCTGGAGCTGGGGCCGGGTCTCACCCTGTTGACGGGGGAAACCGGCGCCGGCAAGTCCATTCTCATCGACGCCCTGGGCCTGTTGCTGGGAGCCCGGGCGTCGGCGGACCTCATCCGAACCGGCGAAGACCTGGCCGTCGTGGAGGCGCTCATCGAGAGCAGCGACGCGCGCGCGGCCCTGGAGCGGCACGGCCTGCCCGCGGAGGACGACGAGATCGTCTTGCGTCGGGAGGTCCAGTCCTCGGGGAAGGGACGAGCCACCGTCAACGGCGCGCTCGTCCCCGTCGGCGTGCTGCGCGAGCTGGCGCCCTTCGTGGCCCACATCCACGGCCAGCACGAGCCGCAGGGCCTGCTCGACCCGCAGACCCATGTCGATCTCGTGGACCGGCACGCCGGCCTCGATGGGGAGGCCGCGGCCATGGCGGAGCCCCTGCGCCGGCTGCGCGAGGTCGAGGCCGCGCTCGAATCGCTCCGCCGTGACCGCCGCGAGGACGAGCGACGCCGCGAGATGCTCGAGTACCAGGCGGTCGAGGTCGAGCGCGCGTCGCTGCAGCCGGGGGAGGAAGAGGCACTCAGGCAGGAGAAACGGCTGCAGGCCAATGCCGGACGTCTGGCCGAGCTCTCGGGCGAGGCGTACGGCGCCCTCTATGAGGACGAGGAGGCCGTGCTGACGCGGCTCGGCCACCTCTACCGGAAGATCGAGGAGCTGGCGCGAATCGATCCGCGCTTTGGGCCCTACGTCGAGGCGCGCGGCGCGGTGCGGGCCCAGCTCGACGATCTCGCCTTGTTCCTGCGGGATTACCGCGAATCGCTGCAGGTCAGCCCCGGCCGGCTCGACGAGATCGAGAGCCGCCTGGCCCTCATCGAACGCCTCAAGCGCAAGTACGGCGCGACGGTCGAGGACGTGCTGTCGTTCGCCGCGAAGTGCCGGTCCGAGCTGCGGGAGATGGGCTCCCCGGAGGAACGCGAGCGCTCCCTGGTCCAGGAGCGCGAGGTGCTCGCCGGCCGCTACCTCGCCGCGGGCGTGCAGCTCTCGCGCAAGCGCCGCACGGCCGCGCGCGACCTGGAGAAGAAGGTCCAGGGCGAGCTCGCCCTGCTGGCCATGGAGCGCACGCGGTTCCAGGTGGCGTTCTCACCGGACAGCCCGGCCGCCTCCGCCGCGGATACGTCCGGCTGGACCGACCGGGGCCTGGAGACGGCGGAGTTCCTGCTCTCGCCGAACCCGGGCGAGGAGCTGCGCCCGCTGGCGCGCATCGCTTCCGGCGGCGAGCTCTCGCGCATCCTGCTCGCACTGAAGTCGGTGGCCAGCCTCGATGCGCGCGGCAAGACCCTCGTGTTCGACGAGGTCGATGCCGGGATCGGGGGCCGGGTGGCGGAGGTCGTGGGCCGGAAGCTCCGCGACATGGCCCAGCGGCATCAAGTCCTGTGCGTCACGCACCTCCCGCAGATCGCGTCCATGGCCGACCGCCATCTCGTCGTGCGCAAGCAGGTCGAGCGTGGGCGAACGACGACCGAGGTCGGCGTGCTCGACACGTCGGAGCGCGTGGAAGAGGTCGCGCGCATGCTGGGCGGCGAGACGGTGACGGATGCCGCGCGGCGCCACGCGCGCGAGATGGTCAAGCAGGCTCGCGCGTAGCAAGCAGCGAAAATCGATCGGCCTGCCATCGACGAACAATGGCCAACGGGATCCTTCAGGGAATAGAATGGATCTCCGCGCCATGACGACGAGAAACCGCTACTACATCGAGACCTTCGGCTGCCAGATGAACGTGAACGACTCGGAGAAGGTCGCCGGTCTTCTCGAGGCGGAAGGGTACGAGCCCACCACGTCGCGCGAGAGCGCCGACTTCGTCTTCATCAACACCTGCGCCGTGCGCGAGAAGGCCGCGGACAAGCTCTACCACGCCCTGGGCCGGCTCAAGCGGGCCAAGCGCGCGCGGCCGGAGCTGGTTGTCGGTGTGGGCGGGTGCGTGGCGCAACTCGAGGGCACCGCCGTCCTCGATCGCGCGCCCCACGTCGACGTGCTGGTGGGCACGCATAACCTCTCCAGCGTTCCCGATCTCGTCCGCCGCGCGCGGGCGGGGGAGGGCCGCGGCGTGGATCTCGATCGCAAGGCGGATAGCTTCGACGTCCCTGACTCCGCGGTGGCGCACTCGAGCCGCGTGCGCGCGTACGTCACCGCGATCGAAGGATGCAACCACGTCTGCAGCTTCTGCGTCGTGCCGCGCACGCGGGGCTCAGAGGTCTGCCGCGATCCCGACGGCATCGTCGCGGAAGTGCGGTCCCTGGTGGCGCGCGGCTATCCGGAAGTGATGCTGCTGGGGCAGACCGTGAACGCCTACCGCTACGACGGCGTCGACTTCGCGGGGCTTCTCGCGCGCGTGGACGCGATCGACGGCCTGCAGCGCCTGCGCTTCACCACCTCGCATCCCGAGCACGTCGACGCGGCCATGGCGCGCGCGCTGCGTGACCTGCCGCGGGTCTGCCCCTATCTCCATCTGCCCGTCCAGTCCGGCTCCGACCGGGTCCTGGCCGGGATGCGCCGCGGTTACACCCGCCAGCAGTACCTCGACACCGTCGCGCTCCTGCGGGCGCACGTCCCCGCGCTGGCGCTGACGACGGACGTGATCGTCGGATACCCGGGGGAGACCGAGCGCGAGTTCGAGGAGACGGTCAGCCTGGTGGAGGACGTCGCGTTCGACGGGGTGTTCGTCTTCATGTATTCCCCCCGGCCGGGAACCGCGGCCCTTCGCCTCGTCGACGACGTGGCCGGTGACGAGAAGCTCCGCCGGCTCCAGGTCATCAACACCATGCAGCAGCGCGCCCAGGAGCGTCGGAACCGGTCCCGCATCGGCCGCCGCGAGCAGGTCCTGGTGGATACGGTGACGGGGGAAGGCCGCGTGGCGGGGCGGACGCGCGATTTCCGCATCGTGCACCTCGACGGCGACGAGGGCCTGCTGGGGCGAACGATCGAAGTCGAGGTCACGGCGGCCGGGTCGAACTCCCTGGTGGGATCGGGGTCCCAAACCTCGCATTGACGCCACCTTCCGCGGCTCCTATATTCTGACCAGCCGGAGGGGTTTGCCCTCGGAGGGCGGGATGCAGATCGAGATGAATATCAAGGGGTTGATGATCGACCCCATCACGAACATGCCGATCATCATCCTCCGCGACCAGGAGGGGCAGCGCATCCTTCCCATCTGGGTGGGGGTCTTCGAGGCCAACGCGATCGCCCTCCAGATCGAGAATGTCCAGACGCCCCGGCCCATGACCCACGACCTCCTGAAGAACATCATCGACGACCTGTCCGCCCAGGTGGAGCGCATCGTGGTGACGGAGCTGAAGGAGAACACGTTCTACGCGCTCATCCACTTGCGCACCGACGGGCACTCCATCGAAGTGGATGCGCGTCCTTCCGACGCCATCGCGCTGGCCCTGCGGACGCGCTCGCCGATCTTCGTCGAGGAAGCGGTCATCCAGAACGCACGCAGCGTCGAGAACTCCCGCGAATCCTCCATGGACGTCACCCGCCTCCAGAAGTGGCTCGAGGGTCTTTCCGAGGACGAGCTGGGCAAATACAAGATGTAGCGTTTCCGGCTCCCGCCGGACCTCTGCGGACACCTCCGCCGACCACACTACAGCTCGCGGTGCCGGGGCTCACGGGCCCAGCATTTAGCCTTGACCCTGGGAAACGCCTTTGCCTAAGATCCCGATGGTTCCGATGTTTCCCGCCGTCCTGTTCCTCTCGGCCCGCCGCGTTGACGCCCGCCCCGGCATCGGAAACGGAGGCATTCGTTGATCGTCATCGCCATCGCCAATCAGAAGGGCGGAGTGGGCAAGACCACGACCGCCATCAACCTGGCCGCGGCCCTCGCGCAACGCGGCCGGCGTACGCTCCTCGTCGATCTCGACCCGCAGGCCAATTCGACGATCAGCTACCTCGACGTGCGCACGCTTCCGAAATCGATGTTCGACGTGCTCTCCAATGGCACGCCGCTCAGCGACGTGATCACGGCGTCGCCCGTCGCCAACCTCGACGTCGCGCCGTCGCGGATCGCCCTGGCCAAGCTCGAGTCGCAGCTCATCGGCGAGGTCGACGCGCACTTCCGGCTGAAGGATCGCCTCGACCTCGTGGCCGATCGATACGAGTTCGTCGTGATCGACACCCCGCCCGCGCTCGGCCTCATCACCGTCAACGCGCTGGTCGCGGCCACGCACCTGCTGATCCCGGTCCAGTCGAGCTACTTTGCGCTCGAGGGCACCGACGACCTCCTGGAGACGGTCGAAAAGATCCGGTCGCGGCCCAATCCCAACCTCAAGCTGCTGGGCGCGGTGATCACGCTGCACGACAAGCGCACGACGCTCTCGCGCGATGTGCAGAAGGCCATCAAGGACGTCTTCGGCGGCCGCGTGTTCCGCACGACCATCAGCAAGAGCATCCGGCTCGAAGAGAGTCCGGCGCACAAAGAGTCGATCTTCACCTTCGCGCCGCAATCCAGCGGGGCCTACGAGTACTACCGCCTCTGCGAGGAGGTCATCGAACGTGTCTAGCCCACGTCGGATCGGTCTGCCGGAAGCGCTGCGCATGCGTCACGACGTGCACTTCGTCGATCAGCTCGGACGTCCGGGCGGCGAGCCGGTCGGACGGATGGTGCCGATCGAAGACATCGAGCCCAATCCGCATCAGCCGCGCCAGCACATGGGTGACCTCACCGAGCTCATCGCTTCGGTCCGCGAGAAGGGCGTGCTGGAGCCGATCCTGGTTCGCCCGCGTGGCGCGCGGTTCCAGATCATCGCGGGTGAGCGCCGTTATCGCGCGGCGATCGAAGCCGGACTCGGCGAGATGCCCTGCATCGTGCGCGAGACGTCGGACTCGGAAACGATGGAGCTGGCCCTCATCGAGAACCTCCAGCGCAAGGATCTCAGCGCGTTCGAGGAGGCGGACGGACTGAAGACGCTGGCCGAGAGTTATGGCTACACGCACGAGGCGATGGCGGAGCGACTCGGCAAGAGCCGCACGTCGATCACCGAGATCCTCAGCTTGAGTGCGATGCCGGAAGACGTGCGCGACGCGTGTCGGCGCGCCGACATTCAGTCGAAGTCATTGCTGCTACAAGTAGTTCGTCAAGGCGATCTGCAGAAAATGATGGCCCTGGTGCAGCGGCTGCAGCGCGAAGGCGGTCGTCCGACGCGCGAGGACGCGCGACGGATGGCGAAGCAGGGAAAGGCGAAGGCGGCGAAGGGACGGCCGCGTCACTACGTGTTCCGCTACCAGCCACGTGAGAAGAACTTCGCTCTCGCGCTGCAGTTCCACAAGACCAACGTCCCGCGCGAGGAGATCGTGCGCGCGCTGCAGTCGATCATCGAGGATCTCCTTCGCGAAGAGACGTAGCCCGGTGCCACCCAGGCACCGTCGCTTGGGTCGCGCGTCGCTCGCTAAGCGGTCCCACATGTGAAAAATTGACGATCATCCGTGCCGCTCGCTCATGCGCGACCAGCGCGCGACGGTGCCCCCTGAAATCCGATCTGCACCGCTTCGCTCTTTCGAAATGCGGTCAACGCTCCAGGATGAACTTCTCCGTGAGGTAGCGGACGGCGCGGGTGAGGCCGAATGCGCCATAGGACGCGGCGTAGAGGACGGCGAGCCATCGGCTACGCGCCCACAGCCACTGACCGACGCCGGCGAGGGCGAGACAGAAGAGAGGGGCCACGATCTCGAGGTCCTTGTTGTAGCGCACGAGGTTCGGGCCCGGCAGACCGGCGGAGAGCAGGTTCAGCACGAGGTACGTCGCGGCCCAGGCGAGGACGAACGCCGCTTGGGGCCAGGACGCCTGCGCCCGCCACACGAGCACGAGGCCCGCGAGCACCGCGAGCGCGAAGCCGCCGTAGAACACATAGAGCCTCCACGCCGCCTTGCGCACGCCGCGCCAGGGGTTGACGGTGGGGCCTGCGAACGGATCGTCTGGTTCCTGCGGCGCCAGCTCGTCGGCGGGAACGGGAGTGCTGGGCTTCTCGAGCAGGATGCGCTCCTCCGCCATGGGCACGCCACGTTGCATGTCGATGAAGGTCGGCACGTAGCGTCCGTAGAAGACGACGAGCGACAGCACGGCGCCGAGCGCGCCCGCGATGACCAGTCCCAGCGCGCGCCGCCGCGTCTCCGCGGAACGGTCGCGCGCGATCAGCACGACGAGGAAGAGCGGCAGCAGGACCGCCAGATTCAGGAGCGACTGCGTGTAGGTCAGGAGCGCGAGGGCGATGAGCGCTCCCAGCGTCAGCACGACGCGCGGACGATTCAGCTCCTGCAGGCGGGCGAGGAGGTAGAGGATCACGATCGCGTCCACCGCATGTCCGACCATGGCGGGAAAGTAGGCCAGGCTGAGTCGCGCCAGGAACAGGGGCAGCAGGGCCAGAGCGGCCGCGGCCGCCACGGCGGTCCACGCCTGTGCGCGCAAGCGCCGCGCGATGCCGAAGACGAGGAAGGCCTCGAGGCTGTTCACCGACGCCGCCAGCACCGAGACCGCGACCTCCTGGCGCATGCGCGCGAACGTCACCAGGGGCCAGCACAAGATGTAGAACGCGGGCGGATAGGGGAACGCGTACCAGTGCCCGTTCTCCATCTGCAGGCCGAGGCTGAATCGGAACTGGTCCTCCGTGAAGTGGCGCAGGAACCCGACCAGCCCCCGCCGCGCGAGCTGCCACGCAAAGAGCGCGTGCACGCGTACGTCCGGGTAGTAGAACTGCGGGTGCAGAAGCATCGCGAGGCGCAGGGCAAGAGCGCCCAGGACGATGAGCACCAGCGCGCCCCCGACCCTCGCGTCGGCGATCTCGAGCGCCTCGCGCGTCCGGCGCCAGCGCGCGACGATGACCGCGATCGCCGCCACGGCGGTGTAGACGGCGCATCCCTCCCGCGCGACACGCTCCGCGGCCAGGACGTCCGCCCCGCATCCGGCGGCCATGATCGCGGCGAGCGCGAGCCCGTGCAGCAAGGCGGCGCGGAGGGAGGCCCCGGCGAGACGCGGCGCCACGAAGGCCACGATCGCCAGCAGCAGCAAGGCGAGGCGGGTCGCGGCGAGCAGATCGAAGCGGGCGCCCGGTCCCACGCGCTCGAGCTGCATCCAGTCGATCGCGATTCCCAGGGGCCGCGGATCCATCGAAGTTGAATCGATCGCGAGCCGGAACGGAGCCCGGCCTTCCAGCGGAGGCAGGTCCACGGCCATGATTCGATAGGCCACCTGGGGATCGGCCTGGATGTCGAATACGGACACGATCCGGTCCTCGGCTCGTATCGTAACTCTAGCGGGCTCAATTAGATGCCGTCTAATCCGCATCGTCAGGCGGAGGCCTTCACCCCGGGCGAGGATCGGAAGCCGCACCGCCGCGCGCGGCGTCGTCCAGTGGAAGCGCGTGAGGCGATCGCGCTCCCAGTCCTCGCGGAATCCGGTCACGTAATCGAAGTCGTTGGGACCGAGGTTCAGGACGGCGGGCCGTGCGTGGTGGGCGGCCAAGGCGGGGAGGAGCCACGCCGCCGCCGCCAGCACGAAGAGCGCCGCGAGGTCCGGGACGATCCGGCGGATCGGGCCGGCGGGCGCCCCCGACGACGACGGGCCGGCTACGTCGTCACCAATACGGCGGCGTAGTAATCGCAGATTCCGCTCTGCATGACGAGCTCCCGCTCCACCCGGCCCGCCTCGGAATAGAGCCGGCGGTAGTCCTCGACGGGGCGGATGAACTCGCCATTCTCGACCTGATGGATGAGGTGCCCGATCAGGTTCATGCGAGAGACGGCCGGTATGTCTTCGATGACGAGGACGCGCCCGCCATGCGCGAGCAGGCGGCGGCACTCGGAGAGGACGCCGCGGACTTCGTCGTCCGGGAGGTGATGCAGGAGCCCGAAGATGAGGATCTGGTCGAAGCGGGCGTCCGGCAGGTCCACGTGCTTGGCGTCGGAGACGATGAACGCGCCCTTGCGCGTGCGACGCGCGTGGTCGATGTATCGCGCGTTGAGGTCCACGCCCACGTAGTCACCCGCCTCGAAGAGGTCGGCGAAGGCGCCGGGCCCGCATCCGAGGTCGAGCGTGCGCGCGGACGGGCCCAGGTCCAGCTCGCGGCGGATGGTCGAGCGGATCGCGCGGAAGTCGTTCTCGAGGATCCCACGCACGAAGATGAAGAGCACGGGGTGATCCGAGATCTTCTGGACGAGGGTGGCGAAGAGTCCCATGGATGAAGAGGGGCGGTTACTCGAAATTCAGCGCCTGGACGGGATCCATGCGCGCGGCCTTGACCGCCGGGTAGAACGAGCCGAGCAGGCCGCCGGCGAGGCCCAGGGCGGAGGCGATGAGGGCCCACTCCCGCGTGAGCTGCACGGTGAGGGTGGGAAAGACGTGGGGGAGCAGCCAGCGGCCGCTGAGGGCCAGCGCGATGCCGACGATGACGCCGGCCAGGCAGATGAGCGCGCTCTCGTTGATCACGAGCTGCACGACCTTGGTCTGGCTGGCCCCGATGGCGCGCAGGATCCCGATCTCGCGCGTCCGCTCGATGATCGTCGTGTACATGGCCAGCAGCACCACCAGGAACGAGATCACCACGGCCATGCCGGTCAGGGCCTCCTTGAACTGCTTGAGGCCGGTCGCGTTCTCCTGCATCACCTTCGAGACCTGGGCCACGGGCGTGATCTTGTGGCCGGGGAAGCGCGCCTGCAGGGCCTGGGCGAGCTTGTCCGCCTCCAGCGCGGACCGGCCCTTGATCAGGAAGAAGGAGGCGCGGTCCGGCGTGCCGATGGCCTCCTGGACGTCGGGCAGGCGGGCGTAGAGCCGTCCCCCTGCCCCGGCACGGATGATCCCGACCACGGTGAAGTCGCGGTTGATCATGGGGAGCTTGTCCCCGGCGTGGATGCCGGTGGCGTTGGCGAGCACGGTGTCCATCACGAGGTCGTAGGGCTTCTCGAGGATCCGCCCCTCCACCAGGTCGAAGCCGCCGGAGATGCGCGCGAACGAGGGATAGTCGATGGCCCACAGGTTCACCGCGCGCGACTCCCCCTTGATGTTGGAGACGTGCCAGTTCAGGACGGGCGTCACCTCCGTCACGCTCTCCACCTGCTTCATGATGTCGATGTACTTCAGTGGCATCACGGCGCTGGTGGCGCCCAGGATGAGCGAGGCGTCCGGAGGCTGGAAGAGGACGTCCGCCCCCACGTTCTGCAGGCGCTCGGCGATGTCGCCGAGAGTCCCGTTGGCCATGCCGACCAGCAGCATCACCATCGCGACCTCGACCGCTACGGCCAGGACGGAGACGGCGGTGCGGGTCTTGCGATGCATGACGTTCGCGGCGGCCAGGTTCGCCATGGGAAGTGAAGCGACCTCCGGACAAGGCCCGTCCCGATGACGGAAGGGCGGCATCGCGCCGCATCGTGCGGCGCGGAAGGAGACGATAACCGCCGCTCGCGGAAGCGTCAAGGCAGATGCGCGCCATCTGTTATGATCCCGAGCTTCTCCGACAGGCCGCGCGGGAGGGCCCTGAATCAATGAAGTCGACCTGGACACGGGCGCGACGGGCCGCTCGCATCGCGGCGAAGGGCGCGCGGGCCCTGCTCCATACCGGGCACCCCATCCTCGTGCACATCGTGCCCATGCGGCGCTGCAACCTGGCCTGCGCCTATTGCAACGAGTACGACGCGGTCTCGCAGCCCGTGCCCCTGCCCCTGATGCTGCGCCGCCTGGAGAAGCTGGCGGACCTGGGCACGTCGATGATCACGGTCAGCGGCGGCGAGCCCCTGATGCACCCGGAGCTGGACGCGATGATCGTGCAGATGCGCCGGCGCGGCATGATCTCCTCCGTGATCACGAACGGCTACTACCTCTCGCCGGAGCGCATCCGCCGGCTCAACGAGGCGGGGCTCGACTTCCTCCAGATCAGCATCGACAACGTGGAGCCGGACGAGGTCTCGCTCAAGAGCCTCCGCCTCCTGGAGCCCAAGCTCAAGTGGCTGGCCGACCACGCGCAGTTCGGGGTGAACATCAACTCGGTGGTGGGCGCCGGCATCAAGAACCCGGAGGACGCGGTGGTGGTGGCCCGGCGCGCGCGCTCTCTCGGCTTCACGAGCACGGTGGGGATCCTGCACGACGGCCGGGGGCAGCTCGAGCCGCTGGGGGAGCGCGAGCTGAAGGTCTACCAGGCCTTGAAGGAGTTCGGCAGCCGGGGCGATGCGCGCTTCAACGGCGTCTTCCAGGACAACCTGGCCCGGGGCCGCGCCAACGAGTGGAGCTGCCGCGCCGGCGCCCGCTACCTGTACGTGGACGAGCACGGGATCGTCCACTATTGCTCGCAGATGCGCGGGGTGCCCGGCGTGCCCCTGGAGGACTACGGCCCGGCGGACATCGCGCGCGAGTACGCGACCAAGAAGGCCTGCGCGCCCTATTGCACGATCAACTGCGTGCAGCGGGTGGCGCTCTTCGACAACTGGCGCGGCCCGCAGACCGGTCACGCGCGGCTCATTCCGCGTCCGGTGGCCGCTCCGCCGCCCCGCGGCGAGATGGCCTGAAGAGGTCCGCGATTCCCCCCGCGGACATGCGCGCTCTGGTCACCGGTGCCTCCAGCGGCATCGGGGAGGCCTTCGCCCGCGCCCTGCGCGCGCGCGGCGAGCGTCTGGTGCTGGTGGCGCGACGCACCGACCGGCTGGCCCGTCTCTCCTCGGAGCTGGGCGGTGCCGATGCCGCGCTTCCCCTGACCCTCGACCTGGCCCGTCCCGAGTCCGCGGAGTCCCTGCTGCGGATGCTGGAGTCACGAGGGATCGGCGTCAGCCTCCTCGTCAACAACGCCGGGGTCGGACATGCCGGACGCGTGCACGAGCAGTCGCCCGAGAAACTGCGTGCGATGCTCGACCTCGACGTGCGCGCGGTCGTCGAGCTCACGAGGGCCTTCCTGCCCGCGATGATCGAGCGCGGCCGGGGCGCGATCCTCAACGTCGTCTCCATGGCCGCCTTCCAGCCGGTGCCGTTCCTGGCCGTCTACGCGGCGAGCAAGGCCTTCGTGCTCTCGCTGACGGAGTCCCTGGCCACGGAGCTGGCGGGGACGGGAGTGACGGTGCAGGCCCTCTGCCCGGGCAACATCCCCACCGAGTTCCAACAGGTCGCGGGCACTTCCGAGGCCAGGTTCAGCCGCACGCCCGCGACCACGCCGGAGGAAGTGGTCGAGGCCTCGCTCGCCGCGCTCGACCGGCAAACGCTCGTGGTGATCCCGGGCCTGAGGAACCGGATCACGGTGGGCGCGCAACGTTTCGTGCCCCGCGCGTGGGTGCGCCGGGCCGCTGGCGAGCTCTTCCGCCCACCTACCGGTGGTAGAGCCGGAGTATGAGAGTACGACGGATACGCTCTTTCACGACTTGCGGGAAAAGTTTCCGTGAAAATCGCGGAGCGCGCTGCTATCATAGGCGATCTCATACTGCAGTCCCTCTACACATCGGATCGGGGGAACCGGCGTGAGCAGAGAGGGAGATATGGAGGCGGCGCACAAGAAGGAAGCCGGGAAATCGGTGTTCAGCGACTACGACTACAGCAACTTCTATTACGGCTCCGGCGACGATCCCCTCAACCTGCTGCCTCCGTTCAACGAGTGGTACCGCGAGGCCAAGCCCAACGGCTACTACCTCTATGCCGAGCCCCTCGAGTCGGCGCCCACCACCAAGGTGCGGGTCCGCAACGGCAAGACGCACGAGGTCCGCGAGCTCGTCAACCTCGCTTCGTACAACTACCTGGGCATCTCGTACCGGCCGGAAGTCAAGCAGGCGGCGATCGAGGCCCTGCAAACCTACGGCCTCGGCGCCTCCGGTTCGCCGATCCTCTCCGGGACCTTCGACATCCACGTGGCCCTGGCCAAGGCCGTGGCCGAGTTCAAGGACAAGGAAGCGGCCATCCTGTTCCCGACCGGTTACAGCGCGAACGTCGGCTTCATCTCCGCGATCATGCGCTCGGGCGACCACATCTTCTGCGACCAGTACTCGCACGCGTCGATCGTGGACGGGGCGATCCTGGCCAAGTCCAAGACCGTCTTCTTCCGGCACAACAACCCGATGGACCTGGAACGCAAGCTCAGCGCGGTGCGCGGCAAGAAGCTGGTGGTGGTGGAAGGCGTCTACTCGATGGACGGCGACGTGTGCGTCCTGCCCGAGATCGTGGACGTGGCCAAGCGTCACGGCGCGCGCATCCTCATCGACGAGGCGCATTCGACGTTCCTCTTCGGGCCGAACGGCCGCGGCGTGTCCGAGCACTTCGGGCTGGACGACCAGGTGGACTTCCACCTGGGCACGTTCTCCAAGAGCCTGGGCGGGCAGGGCGGGTTCGTCGCGGGGTCGAAGGAGCTCGTCGATTACGTGACCGGCTTCGGCCGCTCGCGCTTCTTCTCCTGCAACCTCGCCCCCGCGCTGGCCGCGGGCCTGCTCGCGGGAGTCAAGATCGTCGAGAACGAGCCCGCGCTCCGCGCGCACCTCTGGAGCAACGTCGCCTACCTCCGCCGCCGCTTCGCGGAGGAGGGCATCGACATCGGCAAGTCGACCTCCCAGGTCATGCCCGTCATGGTCAACAACGACGCCAAGGTCTTCGCGGTGGCGGAGAAGATCCAGGAGGGCGGCCTCTTCCTCCAGCCCGTGACCTATCCCGCGGTGCCGAAGCACAAGTCGCGGCTGCGCATCTCCGTATCCGCCGCCCACTCCGAGCAGGAGCTCGAGTTCGCCGTGGGCGTGATCGCTCGCGTCCTCCGCGAGGAGGGGATTTGCCGGGCCTGACCCGGTACGGCTACCGCGACGCGATGAGCGGGTTTTTCGAGCTCCCGACCGAGAACGCGCGCCGCATCCTCCCCGCCAACCTGGAGCCGGTGGAGGTCCACCACGGCACCAGCGTCTTCGCCCTGACCGCCTTCGATTTCAACCAGAGCGAGGTCGGCGCCTACGGCGAGGTCGTGATGGCGGTGGTCGTGGCCCCGCTGGTCAAGCCCGGACAGCCCTTTCCGAAGTCGGCGATGTACCCGTATCTCGTCGCCACCACCACGAAGGCCGCGCGCGACCACGCCATCGAGCGCTGGCACCTGCCACACTGGATGGAGGACGTGGACATCGCGTTCGACCGAAAGGAAGATCACCTCTCCGTGCGCGTGAAGGCGGACGGCGCGCCGGTGGCGGACTTGACGATCTACCAGTACGAGTGGCATCCCGTCTCCCACCTGCACCAGTCCTTCATGAAGGACGGCGAAGCGAACTACCTCGCCCACATCACCATGGAAGGACTGCACAGCGAGCACGAGAACGAGAAGGGAAGCGTCAAGCTCTACGACCACCCCTTCAACAAGGCGCTCTCCATCGCCGACGTCTACGACGTCCCCTTCCGCGAGCAGTGGATGCGGGACGGGCTGCAGACGTTCCAGCCCCTGGAACAGCTCGAGGCGGCCTGACCGGGCCCTTGTCCGCGCCGGACGACATCTTCGTGGTCGTGAACCCGGCGTCCGGCAAGGGACGCGGAGGACGTCTCGTCCGGCCCGTCCTCGATGCCCTCGCCCAGGCCACGGGGGGCGCGGCTATCGCCCACGCCCTCAGCACGCGCTCGGGTGACGAGATCACCATCGCCCAGCAGGCCATCGCGCACGGACACCGCCGCCTCGTCGCCCTGGGCGGCGACGGCACCTGGAGCAACGTCGGCAACGCGATCCTGCGCTCCGGAAAGGACGTGGCCCTCGGGCTGGTGGCGGGGGGCACGGGGTGCGACCTCGCCAAGTCCCTCGAGGTTCCCGCCCAGGATCCCGCCGCCGCCGCCCGGGTCGTGGCCGCCGGCCACACCCGGGCCATCGACGTGGGCACGGTCGAGTCCCGCTACTTCCTGAACGTGGTGGGATTCGGTTTCGACATCGCGGTCATCGAGGATTCGTGGCAGGTGCGCTATCTTCGAGGCGCGCCGCTCTACCTCTACTGCGCGATACGCCAGCTCTACCGGTTCGCGGGCTTCCCGGTGGAGATGGCCGTGGACGGCGAGCCCGGACGCCGCGAAGACATGATGATGCTGGTGATCGCCAACGCGCGCGTCTTCGGCGGAGGCTTCCGCATCGCGCCCACCGCCGACCTCTCGGACGGCCGGCTCGACTGCGTCGTCTTCGCGAACATGCCCCCGCGGCGTCGGCTGCCGATCCTGATCTCCCTCCTGCGCGGCCGGCACGACACCGCCCCCGAGGTTCGCTTCCGCCGCGCCGCCTCCTTCAAGCTGCGGTTCGCGGGCCCGCCTGCCTACGAGACGGACGGAGAGTGGAATCGGGCGGGCGCGAGCGAGCTCACCATCGGCATCCGTCCGGCCGCTCTGCGCGTGCTCGTCCCCGCGCACGCCTGAGCCATGCGGCTGGCCGCCCAGATCCGAAGCCTGCTCGGGGTCGTCGGCCTCGTGGGATGGCTGGTCGTGGGGGAGATCTGGGAGCGGCTGGTGGTCTGGCCGGCCATGCGCCTGCGCCCGGCGCGAGCCCAGGCCGTCATCGCCTGGTACATGAAGGGGATGTCGAACGGCATCTTCGGTATCATCCGCGCGGCCGGGGGGCGCATGGCCCGCACGGGCACCATCCCCACCGGTGAACCGTGTTACGTCGTGATGAACCACCAGTCGCTGCTCGACATCCCCACGACGGTGCTGATGGCGCAGCCCTACGTCCCGCGCTTCATCGCGCGCGCCCGCTACGGCCGCTGGGTGCCGTCGGTGTCGCTGTGCATGCGCCTCCTCGGCTGCCCGCTCATCGAGCCGGAGAACCGCAAGGGCTCGCTGCGGGCCCTGCGCGAGGCGACACGGGCGCAGCCCCACGGGATCGCCGTCTTCCCGGAGGGGCACCGCACCCGCGACGGCGAGATCCAGGCCTTCCACACCGCCGGCCTCGAGATCATGCTCCGCGAGCGGCCGTTGCCGGTATACGTCCTGGTCACGGACGGGTTCTGGAAGGGCCGGCGCTTCGTCGACTTCCTGTTCAACATCGACCGCATCGACGGCCACACGGTGGTGCTGGGCGCGTTCCAACCGCCCGCGGACGGCGAGTACGGCCCCTTCCTGGAGGGGATTCGCCGCGAGATGGTCGAGCGTCTGCGACAGCTGCGCGGAGGCGCGGGTGTGGCCGCCTGAGGCGCTGCGCGCCGCGGTGGCCGCGCGCGTGCGTCCCTCGGCGCCGCGCCCCGACGCGGCCGCGGTCGCGCGGGCGGTGGTCGACGCCGGAGGCGAGGCCGTCCGCTCGGTCGTGTTCTTCGGCTCGCGCAAGACCCGGGCGCATCCGGACGCCTACAGCGCTTACGACCTCTTCGTGGTCGTCGACGCCTACACGCCGTTCTACCGGTCCCTCCGCGCCCGGGGCCGGCTGCGCCATCGTCCTTCCCTCGGAGCCGCGCTCAACGCCTGGCTGCCCCCCAACCAGGTCTCGCTGCCCGTGGCCCTCGCGGACGGCACGCGCGTGCTCGCGAAGTGCGCGGTGGTCAGCGAAGCGGCCCTGCAGCGCGCGACGTCGCCCTTGCGCAAGGACCACTTCATCGCCGGCCGGCTGTTCCAGCCGACGGAGCTGCTCTTCTGCGCGGGCCCGCCCGCCGAAGGATCCGTGCTCGACGCCCTCGTCTCCGCGCACGTCCTCACCTACGACTGGGTGAGGCCGTGGCTGCCCGCCCGCTTCGGCGTCAGCGAGTACTGCCGCACGCTGCTGCGCGTCTCCTACGCGGGGGAGATCCGCCCCGAACCGGAGGGGCGCGCAGAGGCGCTCTGGCGCGCCCAGGAGGACTACCTGCGGCCCGTGTATTCCGTCCTCCTCGACGCGCTGCAGGCCCGGGGTGACCTCGTCGCGCCGGAGCCCGGCACCTACGCGCTGGCCCGGCCGGCCACCGCCCGCGAGCGCCGGCGGAGCCGGCTCTATTTCCGATGGTCCCTCGTTCGCGCGACCGCGCGCTGGGCGAAGTACGTCGTCACCTTCGAGGACTGGCTCGAGTTCCTCCTCCACAAGGCCCGCCGCCACAGCGGGCAGACGATCGAGCTGACCGAGCGCGAGCGGCGGCTGCCCCTGATCTTCCTGTGGCCACGGGTGATCGACTACCTGCGACACAAGGACAAGCCGTGATGAGCTTGCGTCCGTCGGCCGTCGTGTTCCTCGTCGCGCTGGCCATCGCGGCGGCCTCGCTGGTGGCCTACGTCGCTTCCGGATCCCGCCGCGACGCCGACGCGGACCGCCGCGGCTCACGCTTCTTGATGGGGGCCGGCGACTTCCTCGTGCACTGGTTCCTGTGGGCTCTCTCCCCGCTGGACCGGCTGGCCAAGGCGCTGGGGCTCACCCCGGACGCCTTCAACGTGGGTGGGCTCCTGTTCGGGTTGGCCAGCGGGATCGCCATCGGCGCGGGGCATCTCGAGCTGGGCGGATGGGCGATCCTCCTGGGCGGAGTCTGCGACGTCATGGACGGCCGCGTGGCTCGCGCGCGGCAGGTCTCCTCGCCCTACGGCGCGTTCATCGACAGCACCCTCGATCGTTTCGTCGAGGTGTTCGTCTTCCTCGGGTTCGTCGTCTACCTGCGTGCCTTCGCGTACGGCCCGCTCCTGGCCGCGGGCGCGATCACCGGCTCCCTGCTCGTCAGCTACACGCGCGCGCGAGGGGAGTCGGTGGGCGTCCTCTGCAAGGAAGGCCTGATGCAGCGCGCCGAGCGGCTCGTCCTCACGTTCGCCGCGTGCATGTTCGACCACCCGGTGGCGGCGGCGCTGGGGTGGAGGCCGGGCACCCTCGTGCTGTGGATCCTCGGGATCATCGCCGCCGGCACCTTCGCGACGGCGGCGCACCGCACGCGGTGGATCGCGTCACGATTGCGCGAGGTGAAGTAGAGGCGTGACGCTCAGTTCCGGCACGTCGCCCGGCGGCAGCCCGTGACCTGGGCCAGCCGCGCGGACAGCGTCGCCATCAGCGCCGGATCCGCCCGGCGGTGCAGGCTGGAGAGCTGGTAGGGGTCCGAGCGCATGTCGTAGAGCTCGCGCTCGTTCGACTCGATCTCGCTGTAGGCGTATTCGGGCGTGCGCAACACTGCGCTGAGGCCTCCGGCATAGGAGATCGACTCGGAGACGGCGTCGCGCCGCCAGTCCGGAACGGACTCTCCGCGGATCAGCCGCAGCATCGAGCGGCCGTCCACGGAATCGGGGACGGCGGCGCCGGCCAGCTCGGCCAGCGTCGGCGCGATGTCGATGTTGAGGACGAAGTGCTCGTCGTCGCGGCTGGCCGCCGAGATGCCCGGGCCCATCACCACGAGGGGAACGCGGATCGCTTCCTCGTAGTTGACGTCCTTGGTGGTGAGGAGGCGGTGCTCGCCGAGCATGATTCCGTTGTCCGACATGAAGAACACGTACGTCTCGTCCAGGACCTGGTTCGCGGCCAGGACGGTGAGGACGTCCGCGAGCATGTCCTCCACCGCCAGCATCGTGCGCAGCCGCGCCGTCTCCGTCCGATCGAGCTTCCGGATCTCGGTGGGAGTCATGAGGGAGGCGTTCTGGACGAAGGCGGGCTTGTCGCTGACGTCGGCCTCGTTGAAGGAGGGCACGCGCGGCGCCTCCGTCCCGTTCATGAGCGTGGCGTGCCGGGGCGCGGGTATGGCCGGCAGGTGCGGGGCGTCCGGCGCGAGATACAGGAAGAAGGGCTTCTGGTCCTGGACCGAACGCTCGATGAAGGTCACGGCGCGGTTGGTGAGGACATCCGTCTCGTAGTCGTCGTCCTTCACGCCGAAGGGATTGACCGTGCCGTTCTCGTTGAGGAAGTAGTTCACGTACCGGTCCGCAGTCAGCTCGCTGAGCTGGGCGCGCCACTCGTCCCATCCCGGCGGGATGTAGTCGGGATGGTTGGCGGTGGGATAGCCGTTCATGTACTTGCCGACGAGGGCGGTGCGGTATCCGGCCGCGTGCAACCAGGTGGCGATCGTCGACGCTTCCTGGCCGCGGCGGAAGGCGCCGAAGCCGCCGTCGGGGCCCGTGTTGTCGAGCACGCGATGGTTGTGGGGGTACTGGCCGGTCAGGATGGAGGCGCGAGACGGCGCGCACAGCGACTGGGTCACGTAGGCGCGATCGAAGGTGCGCCCGTGCTGGCCGATCAGGGCCGGCAACCGCGGCATCATCGCGGTCGTGCGGACATCGAGGTCGTCGGCGAGGATGAAGACGATGTTGGGCCGGCGCGGCGGAAGCACCTCGGCGGCGGGCGAGGAGGGACCACCCGGTGAGCCACCCCCGCAGGCCGTCCAGAGGGTGGCGGCGAGGAACGGCATCCAGGGACGAGCGCGCAAGTTGAGCATGCATTCCTCACTGCTCCCGGCGGCTCCGATGCCGCCGGACCAGCACTCCCGCGTTCAGGCGCAGCCTCCATCGCCGGTCGGGCGCGGCACGCGGACGCGCCACGTCGCCAATCGCAGGCAAGGACTACTCGGAGGGACCCTGTACAAACGGCTGGACGGGATTGGGCGGAGTTTTGCCCGCGAGCGGCCGGGCTGTCAAGTCCGCTGGCGACGAATCCGCGAACCCAGAGGGGGCCAGCGGGCCCGGTCAGCGGCCGGCGAGGATCGTCACGATCGCGTCGAGGTGCGCCCGGGCCCGTTGCGCAATGGCTTCCGCTTCCGCCCCGGCGGCGGTGCGGAACGCCTCGTCCGAGATCCCGGCCAGGTTGATGAGGACGTTGCGCGAGGCGCCCCAGAGGCCGGCCTCCAGCGCCTTCGCGCCGACCTCGAGGTCCGAGCGCGAAGCGATGTTGCCGTGCCGCGCCATCTCCACCATCGGCTCCCAACAGCCGTCGCCCACACGCAGGACGGTGAGCGGAATTTCGATCGCCTTCTTGAGCCCCGCCTCCATCGCCTCCAATCGGCGCGTGGCCTGCTCTTCCGTCGCCTTGGGCAGGCCCAGGGCGGCCAGGTAATCCGCGAAGGCCTGCGTGTCCGCGTCGACGAGGGGGATCAGAGCCTCCATCGCCTCGTGGAGGGGAGGAATGAGCCGGCGCATCACCGCGTCCTTGTCCTCGAACTTGCGCTTGCCGTACGTCACCCATCCGACCATCGTCCCCAGCGCGGCCCCGAGCGCCGCGATCAGCGCGGACGCCGAGCCTCCGCCGGGAGCCGGGGTCCGCGCCCCCACGGCGCGGACGAAGTCCCGCACGGACGACGACGTCAGCGGCGCGTCGGCTTCGCCGGCCACCTGGTACTCGATGACACGCTTGCTGGGCACGAAGGGCGACACCGTCCCCAGGCCCAGCCGGTCCGCGACGAGCCGGATCTTCTGGCGCTCGTCCACGATGAAGAGGCCCTCCGCCTCGATGTAGTGCTGAGCGGCCAGGAGAAGGGCCTGCAGGGGGACGAGGCCCACGATCTCGGAGCCGGCCACGGCCAGCTTGAGCGCGCGCGCCTCCTCGACCACCGCCGCGAAGGCGACGTGCGGAGGCGTGACCTTGTAGTCGTCGAGGTTCATCGACACCTGGGCCACCTGGTACTCGTCGACCCACCAGCCCACGGCCTTGACCGCCCGTAGCCGTCCCGGCTGCTCGGGTCCGCGGCCCTGCTCGCGCAGCTCGAGGGCGATGCGGTGGGCCTGCTCCTTCGTGGCCAGCAGGTTCACGTTGTAGGCGATGAGGAAATGGCGGGCGCCGGTCACGGTCGCTCCCCAGGCAGGCAGGAAGCGCGCGGGCCCGAAGTCCGGGCGCCACTCCGGCCGCGCGATCTTCTCGGCGAGACCCTCGTATTCGCCGGCGCGGATCTGGCTCAGCGTGCGGCGATGCGCCGCCTCCGCGGCCGCTTCGTAGAGGTAGACGGGGATGCCGAGCTCCTCCGCCGCGCGCCGGCCGAACTCGCGGGCGCAGGCCACGCAGTCGTCCATGGTCACGCCGGACACGGGAACGAAGGGGCAGACGTCGAGGGCTCCCATCCGGGCGTGCTCGCCGCGGTGGGAGCGCATGTCGATGCGGGCGTGAGCGACGCGGGCGGCGGCGAGCGCCCCCTCCACCACGGCGTCGGGCGCGCCCACGAAGGTGTAGACCGTGCGGTTGGTGGAACGCCCGGGATCGACGTCCAGGAGGGTGCAGCCGGGCGTGCGGCGGATCGCCTCCGCGATCGCGTCGATCACCTCACGGTCGCGCCCCTCCGAGAAGTTCGGGACGCACTCCACGAGCCTCTTCATGCGTGGGAAGAGGCTAAGCGGCGCCTGGCGGCGGGTCAAGGCAGGCGGATCAGGCGCTCGCTTGCCGCGGGTCGGTGGGGCCTCTATCCTTTCCCATGTCGGTGGCCAGTGGGGAGGGGAAGGGTCCATGTACGTGAATACGCGCCCGGAGATGCCGGAGGGGGTGAAGACCCTGCCCGCGCGCTATTACACGGACCCGGCGCACTTCCAGCTCGAGATGGAGCGGATCCATTTCGACATGTGGCTGTGCGCCGGGCGGACCGAGCAGGTCGCCGCCCCCGGGCGCTACTTCCTGCGCCAGGTCGGCAACGCGAGCATCGTGGTGCTCGCGGGCGAGGACGGGCGCGTCTCCGCGTTCCACAACGTCTGCCGCCACCGGGGAACGCGCCTTTGCAATGCCGACGAAGGCCAGCTCCCCGGCCGCATCCAGTGCCCTTACCACGCCTGGACGTACGGCCTGGACGGACGCCTGGTCAGCGCGCCTCACATGGAGAAGGTCGCCGGGTTCGCGGAAGCGGATTATCCCCTGCAGCCGGTGGCCACCGCGATCTGGGACGGCCACGTCTTCATCAATCTCTCGGACCGGCCCCGGCCGTTCTCCGAGCACCTGGCCTCGCTGCCCGCGAAATTCGAGCCCTGGCGCATGGCCGACCTCCGCCTCGTCGAGCGCCGGGTCTACGAGCTCAGGGCGAACTGGAAGCTCATCATCCAGAACTACTCGGAGTGCCTGCACTGCCCGATCGTCCACCCCCTTCTGCACCGGCAGTCGCATTACATGAGCGGCGACAACGAGCCACCCCAGCCCACCTATCTCGGCGGGCGCATGGACCTGCGCGACGGGGTGAAGACCCTGACCATGGATGGGCAGACCACGCGCGCGTGCCTTCCCGGACTGGGACCCGACGACCAGCGGCACGTCTACTACTATGCGATCCTGCCCAACCTCCTCCTGAACCTGCACCCCGACTACATGCTGACCTTCACCATGTGGCCGCGCGCGGTGGACCGCACGGATGTCATCTGCGAATGGCACTTCCACCCCGACCAGATCGCGCGACCGGACTTCGACCCGCGGGACGCGATCGAGTTCTGGGACCTGACCAACCGCCAGGACTGGGAGCTCTCGCAATTCGCACAGGAAGGGATCTCCTCGCGCGGCTACCGGCCGGGCCCCTACTCCAACCGCGAAGAGCTGCTTCAGGGACTGGATCGGTTCGTGCTGGAGCGGACGGGCGCGGGGGCCCCGGGCCGCGCTCCGAGCCCGCTTCGACCGCAGCCCTGAGCTTCTTGCTACGATAGGACTCTTCGAGACTGCTCGGGCATGGCCCTCCTTGACCGCCTCCGCCGCCGCCCACGCTGGGAAGACCCGGATCCGAAGGTCCGCGCCGAGGGCGTGCGCGAGATCCCGGCCGACGAGCAGGACCAGCTCGCCCAGATCGCCACCAGCGACGCCGATCCGCGGGTGAGGCGGGCGGCCGTGCGCCGGCTCAGTGCCGCGGACGTGCTCGCGCGCATCGCCGCCGGCGATGAGGATGCGGGAGTCCGGGAGAAGGCGGCGGGCGCGCTGGTCACGCTGGCACTGGGAGCCGATGCGGCCACGGCGGCTCCGGCCGGCGCCGCGCTCACCGAGGCGGGGCACCTCACGAGCCTGGCCCTTTCCGCGGCGTTGCCGGCCGTACGGGCGGACGCCGTGGGACGCCTGCTCGACGCGCACGCCCTCTCCCGCGTGGCCCGCAGCGCCACCGATCCCGAGGTCCGCCAGCGGGCGGTGGCGTCCGTGACCGATGGCGCGGCCCTGGCCGAGATTGCCGCCCGCAGCGAGCACAAGGACGCGGCGGTGGCGGCGGTGGACCGCATCGAGGACGTGGAGGCGCTGCGGACGGTGGCGGCCCGCGCACGCAACAAGGCGGCGGCGCGACGCGCGCGTGAGAGGATGGAGGTCTTGCGACCGGCGGCGGTGGGGAGGCCGGCCGAGGACGAGGCGGCGGAAGGCGCGGTCGACGCGTCGGATGAGGAGGACATGGGCGGCGAGGACGTCACGAGCGGAGAGAGCGCAGCCAACCCAGCAGTTGGTGGCCGCAGCGCAGCCAACCAGCCAGTTGGTGGCCGCAGCGCAGCCGAGGAGCAGGCGGCCGAAGAGCAGGCGGGAGAGGAGCAGGCCGCCGAAGAGCAGGCGGCCGAGGCTGTTCCAGACACCACGGAATCGTCCAGCGAGGCGCAGCCGGAGGATGTCCCGGAGGCCGCCGCGCCCGCCATCCAGACGGAGCCGGCCGCCGACCTGCCCGCGGGCGAGGGATCCGCCCCGGAGGCGCCGAGCCTGGCCCCACGGCTGCGCACCGATCGCAAGGAGCGAACCGCGCAGGCGGAGGTGCTGTCCGCACGGCTCACCGCCCTCGTGGCCGCGAAACCGTTCTCCCTTCGCGACGCGGAGGTCGCTTTGCGCGAGGCACGGCTCCCGCACGACGACCTGGCCGCGCTGCCGCCCAAGCTCGCCCGCCAGCTCCGGGAGGCGCGCGCCGCCCTGTTCGCGCGCGCGCAGGAGGCGCGAGAAGCCGAGGAGTGGAGCCGCTGGGGCAACGCGACGGCCCAGGAAGAGCTGTGCCGACGAATGGAGGCGCTGGCGGCGCAGACCGACCTCGAGAAGGCGGCCAAGGAGCTGCGCACCCTCGACGGCCGCTGGGCGGAGGTGCGCATCGCGCCGCGCGACGAGGCGACCTCTCTTCGGCAGCGCTATCAGACGGCGCGCGCGCCCATCAAGGAGAAGCTCGACGCCTACTTCGCGGAGAAGGCGGCGCGCGAGAACGAGAACCTGCGTCTCAAGCAGGAGGTGACCGGGAAGGCGGAAGCGCTGGCCGAGTCCATGGAATGGATGAAGGCGAGTGAAGAGCTCAAGGCACTGCAGGCCCGCTGGAAGGAGATCGGCCCCGCGCCGCGCAAGCCGGGGGAAGCGGTCTGGAAGCGGTTCCGGGCCGCCTGCGACCGTTTCTTCTCGCGGCGCCAGGAAGACCTCAAGAAGCGCAAGCAGGAGTGGTCCGCCAACATGGCGCGCAAGCAGGCCCTGTGCGAGCGCGCGGAGGCCCTCGCGGCATCGACGGACTGGGAGGCGACCGCCGCCGAGGCGCGGAAGCTCCAGGCGGAATGGAAGACCGTCGGCCCCGTTCGCCGTGACCGCTCCGAGGCCGTCTGGCAGCGCTTCCGCACGGCCTGCGACGCGTTCTTCGAGCGGTACAAGCACCGTGACGAAGCCGAGCGCCAGGCCCGGCTCGCCCAGCGCGAAGCGGTGGTCAAGGAACTGGAAGCCCTCGTCGCGGGTGCGGGCACGGATCCCGCGCCGCCGGGCGTGGCCGAAGAGATCCAGAAAGTCGTCACGCGGGCGCGACAAGGGACGGCGCTGCCCCCCGCGGACGAGGAGGCCCTGAGCGGACGTATCGCGGCCGCGCGTGAGCGCGCGGTGGCGGCGTGGCCCGAGGCCTTCCGCGGCACGGACTTCGATCCCGAGGCCGGACGCACGCGGCGCGAGAAGCTCCTGGCCCGCGTCGAGTCCCTGACCGCGCAGGCGGAGCCGCCCGCATCCACCCTGTCGGGCCAGGACCTCGCGCGGCGTCTGAAGGAGGCCCTCGCCACAAACACCATGGGCGGCCGTGGAGAAGTCGAAGCCAAGCGCCGCGCGGAGGTCGACGAGGTGAAGGCCGCCCAGGCCGCGTGGCGGCGTCTCCCTCCGCTTCCTGGAGATGCTGGCCAGACCCTCGAGCATCGCTTCCGGACGGCCTGCGATCGCTTCTTCCGCGATCGCCCGCCGGTCCCGGCGGCGAGCCGCCCGCGCTGACGGCGCACCGGCTCCGTCTCACCGCCGACGCGCGGCACGCCGGCCGGCGCGCGGACGAAGTCGCGCGGGAGTGGCTGACGGAGGTCCTCGGCAGCGCGCCGTCGCGTGCGGCCGTCCGCCGCCTCATCATGGCGGGCGCGTTGCGCGTGCGCGGCCAGCCGCTCCGCGCCCCGGGGCGGCGGATCGACGGCGGGGCGATGCTTGATCTCATCCTCCGCCCCGAGCTCGTCCGCAGGGACGAGGGCCCTTCGTCGCTGGAGAGCGCGCGCGTCCTGTACGAGGACGACGCGGTCATCGCGGTGGACAAGCCGCCGGGGCTCGCGACGGTCCCCTCGGCCGACCCGCGCCGTCCCCACCTCGTCGGTCTGGTCGAGCGGCTTCTCCAGTCACGCGCGGCGCCAGGCCCGGCGAACGCGGTGCCTCTGGGCGTCCATCAACGGCTCGATCAGGACACTTCCGGAGTGATCCTCTTCGTGAAGGATCCCGCGGCCAACGCAGGGATGGCCGTACAGTTCGCCGCCCACGCCGTCGAAAAGACCTATCTGGCCCTCACCACCCGGCCGCCGCGTCTGCCTCCAAAGACGTGGCGCACGGAGACGGAAACGGAGGATGCGCGCCGTGGTCCCGGGCATGCCTCACGAACGGCCGTGACCGATTTCGCGGTCGTGGAGGCGCTGCCGCGCGGCCTGCTCCTCGAGGCGCGCCCGCGCACGGGCCGCAAGCACCAGATCCGCATTCACCTCGCGCAGGCGGGGATGCCCATCCTCGGGGACACCCGGTACGGTGGGGAGGCCACCGCCGCTCCGCGCGTCATGCTTCACGCCGCGCGGCTCACGCTCCGCCATCCGCTCACGGCCGCCCCCTTGTCCGTGACGAGCCCGCCCCCCGCCGACTTCCGCGCCGTCCTCGAACGGCTGCGCTCGAAGGGCGGGCCGGATGCGGCGCCTCGACGTCGAAGACGCGCGCGCTGACGAGCTCGGCCAGGAGCCCGAGCAGGCCGGGCCGGCCGAGCTGCGGCTGCAGCGACTCGGCA
>WNFM01344522.1_pt1 | contig 30389 bp, 25 predicted proteins | sample 5400271 | NCBI WGS metagenome assembly WNFM01 (sample SAMN13153352, study PRJNA577476) | soil metagenome | isolation source: 60 cm saprolite on Douglas fir-dominated hillslope | place: USA:California | collected 2013-09-17 | reverse complement strand
ACCCCGACGCCCCGCTCCGCTCCTCTTTCAACGGCGGGGGCCCCTGCACCCCGCCTGGCTCGTCGCTCGCGGGGACCCCGACGCCCCGCTCCGCTCCTCGCGACGCCTACTGCTCCCGCGTCTCGCTCCACGCCTCAGCGAGACGCCGCACCTCGCGTTTGAACACGCGGCCGCGCTCGATGTAATTCACGAACATGTCGAAGCTGGAGCAGGCCGGCGCCAGGAGCACCGTCTCGCCTGGCTTTGCCAGTACGAACGCCGTTCGAACCGCGTCCGACATGTCCGCCGCGCTGTGAATCGGCAGTGCGGACGCGAGCGCCTGAAAGACCAAGGGCGCCGCTTCCCCGATGGCCACCACCGCGGCCTGGCGGGCCACGAGCGCCTCGCGCAAGGTCGCAAAATCCCCCCCCTTGAACTTCCCGCCCAGGATCACCACGAGGCCCGCGCCAAAGCTCTCGATAGCGCGGAGGGCCGCCTCGATGTTGGTCGCCTTGGAGTCGTTGACGAAGCGCACGCCGCCCACGTCGGCCACGTGTTCGAGGGCGTGCTCGAGTCCGGTGAAGCCCTCCACCGCGCGCGTCATCGCCGCCGGATCGACGCCGGCCAGCGAGGCCACCGCCGCCGCGGCCGCGACGTCCGCCAGCAGGTGGCGGCCGAGCAGCTTGACCGCCGTCAGCGGCACCAGGACCTGTTCGCCGTCGACGGAGCGCCGCACGATCGCGCCCCCCGCGACGACGACACCGGTCGCCAGCTCACGCTCGAGAGCGAAGAACAGTCGCTGCGACCGCGCATCCTGCGCGATCACCTGGGACGCCTGATCGTCGGCGTTCAGCACCGCCCAGTCGCCGGAGGTCTGGTTCGCGAAGATCCGCGCCTTGGCGGCCGCGTATTCCGCGATGTCCGCGTGGCGATCGAGATGGTCGGGCGAAAAATTCAGGAGCACGGCGATCCAGGGATGGAAGGTCTCGGACCCTTCCAGTTGGAAGCTGCTGGCCTCGACGACGTGGATGGTGTCTTCGGTCGACTCGTCGACCTGCGCGCTCAGCGCGAGACCGATGTTGCCGCCGACCAGCACGTGGTGCCCTCCGGCTTCGAGCATCCGCCCCGTGAGCGTCGTCGTCGTCGACTTCCCCTTGGTGCCGGTGATCGCGACCACGCGCCCGCGGAGCCAGCGCGACGCCAGCTCCATCTCCCCCATGACCGGAACACCCGCCGCGCGCGCGCCGGCGACCTCGGGTTGAGCGGGCGGCACACCGGGGCTCAACACGATCAGATCCGCGTCGAGCAGCGTCTGGGGCCGGTGCCCGCCAAGTTCGAGCTGCACGCCGGCGTCGCGCAGCTGCGCGTCCTCGGCGATCGTCTCGCGCACGTCGGTGAGCGTGACCGTCGCGCCGCGGCGCACGAGCAGCTCCGCCGCCGCGACGCCGCTCCTGGCGGCGCCCACGACCACGACCCGCTTGCCCGAGACCGAGAACGAGGGGTTCGTCGTCATCGCAGCTTCAGGGTGGTGAGGCTGAACAGCGCGAAGATGATCGCCAGGATGACGAACCGGGCGATGACCTTCGGCTCGCTCCAGCCGATGAGCTCGAAGTGGTGGTGGAGCGGCGCCATCCGGAAGACGCGCTTGCCGGTGAGCTTGAACGACGCCACCTGAATCACCACCGACGCGGCCTCGATCACGAAGACGCCGCCGACGATGACGAGGACGAACTCCTGCTTGATGAGGAGCGCGACGGTCCCGAGCGCGCCGCCGAGCGCCAGCGACCCGACGTCGCCCATGAAAATATCCGCGGGATACGAGTTGTACCACAGGAACCCGAGACTGGCGCCGACCAGGGACCCGCAGAAGATCGTCAGCTCCCCGATGAGCGGCGACACCGTCGAGAGCTGCAGGTATTCGGCGAACACCCGATGGCCGCTGACGTAGGTCAGCGCCGTCAGCGCCGCCGCCGCGACGCCGAACACGCTGATGGCCAGGCCGTCGAGGCCGTCGGTCAGGTTGACCGCGTTCGTCCAGGCCACGCAGACGAACGCCGCGAACAGCACGTAGGCCCAGCCGAGATCCGGGATCAGCCGCTTGAAGAAGGGAAACAGGAGGTGCGTGTTGTAGAGATCCAGCCGCACGAGCACCAGAAGCGCCACGCCGACCCCCACGCCGATGACGGCCTGCCAGGCCATCTTGTAGCGGGGCCACAGGCCGTGATGGGACCGCCGGACGATTTTCAGATAGTCGTCCGCGAAGCCGACGGCGCCGAAGGCGGTCGTCGCGATGACGGCAATCCAGATGTACGCGTTCGTGAGATTCGCCCACAGCAGCGTCGGCAGGATCGCGCACGCGACGATCAGGAGCCCGCCCATCGTGGGCGTGCCCGCCTTGGCGCGGTGCGTTTGCGGGCCGTCCTGACGGATCACCTGCCCGATCTGGAAGTCGCGGAGGCGCCGGATCATCCACGGCCCCAGCACGAGGCTCAGCCCGAGCGCCGTCACGCTCGCGCCCGCGGTGCGGAACGTGATGTACCGGAAAACGTTGAACACCGGGATCGCGGTGTGCAGCTGGCCGAAGAACAGGTGGTAGAACATCAGCCGAACTCCACCTTCAGGCGATCGACGACGCGATCGGTGCGGATGCCGCGGGAGCCCTTCACCAGCACGAGGTCGCCGGGCCTGACCTTCTCGCGCGCGACATCGGCGGCCTCCGCGCTGGTCGCCACGTGGACGACGGTGGACGCGGGCATGCCGGCCGCGCGGGCCGCGTCGGCGAGGCGCCGGGCGGGGTCGCCGCCGACGGCGATCAGCAGATCGAGGCCGGCGCCGGCCGCGGCGCGCCCGCATTCGGCGTGCAGGCGTTCCGCGTGCGCGCCGAGCTCGAGCATCTCGCCCAGGACCGCGACCTTGCGCGCGCTACCCGTGGAGGCCCCGACGGTCTCGAGGGACTGCTTGAGCGCGGCGGGGCTCGAGTTGTACGAGTCGTCGATGAGCGTGATGCCGCCGGGGAGCCGCAGCAGCTCGCCGCGGCGCGCGGCGGGCGTCAAGGTCGCCGCGCGTTCGGCGATCACTCCGAGCGGGACGTCCATCTCGACGGCCACGGCCGTGGCGGCCAGCAGGTTCAGGAGGTTGCCCGTCCCCAGCAGCGGCGTCTCGACGTGGACGTCGCCGCGCGGGGTGGTCACCGTGGCCGCCATGCCGTCGAGGCCGCGATGACGGACGGCACTGGCGCGGTAGTCCGCACCGGCCGATACACCGAAAGTCCGGGTCCTTCCGGCAAAGCGTCCGGCGCGTGCGCGAATCCACTCGTCGTCCGCGTTGGCGACGAGCAGATCGCCGGGCCGCGCCTTCTCGAGAATCTCCGCCTTGGCGTCCGCGATGGCATCGGCGGACGCAAAGAAGCCCGCGTGCGCGTCTCCGACGTTCGTCCAGACGCGCACGTCCGGCTCGGCGATGCCGACCAGCGTGCGGAGTTCCCCCGCGTGATTCATTCCCAGTTCGACCACCGCCACATCAGGCCTGGAGCGCAGCTCCAGCAGCGAGAGCGGAAGGCCGATGTGATTGTTCAAGTTGCCCCTGTTCCGAAACACCGTGTACTTCGCCGACAGGAGCTCCGCCGTGAGCTCCTTCGTTGTCGTCTTCCCCGCGCTGCCGGTGATCGCGACCACCTTCGCGCCCGAGCGGCGGCGCACCTCGCGCGCGCCGTCCTGGAGCGCCCGGGTGGTATCGGCCACCTGAATCAGAAGCGGCGCCGGCCCGGCCTTTCCTGCCTCGGGCAAGGCCGGCGTCGCCGTCACCACCGCTCCGGCCGCGCCGGCGGCCAGTGCGGCGGCGACGAAGTCGTGCCCATCGAACCGGTCGCCGCGCACGGCGACGAAGAGATCCCCCGGCCCGAGCGACCGCGTGTCGATCGACCACCGTTCGATTCGCTGGTCCGGACGCCCGGACACCACCCGGCCGCCGGTCGCGGCGGCGATCTCGGCGGCGGTCAGCGCGATCGGCCCGGTCACCCTTTCGTGGCCTGCGAGCCGCTGCGGCGGCGGACCAGCGCCGCACGCGCGACCTCGACGTCGTCGAACGGCAGCGTCCGATCGCCGATGACCTGGTACTTCTCGTGACCCTTGCCGGCGATGAGGATCAGATCGCCGCGCCTGGCCTCCCGGACCACCTTTTCGATCGCCTCCCGCCGATCGACGATCGCGAGCGAGGAGGTGCCTTTCTGGCCCTTCGGCGCGATCCGATCCGCAGGCATCACGATCCCGCGCCGAATCTCATCGATGATCTTTTCGGGGTCCTCGCTGCGCGGGTTGTCGGACGTGACGATCACGAGGTCGCTGAGACGCGCGGCGACGGCGCCCATCAGCGGGCGCTTCGTGCGATCGCGGTCGCCGCCGCAGCCGAAGACCGTCACCAGGCGGCCGGTGGCCAGCGGGCGCGCGGTCTCGAGCAGGTTCTTCAGCGCGTCGTCGGTGTGCGCGTAGTCGACGATGACGCGCACGTCGTCGGCGGGATCCGAGACCACCTGGAAGCGGCCGGGGACGTTTTCGAGGTTGCTGACGCCAGCCTCGATGGCCGAGAACGGCACGTCGAGCGCCATCGCGGCCGCCGACGCCGCCAGGATGTTGTAGGCGTTGGGGCGCCCGACGAGCGGCGAGCGCACGTGGAACGTGCCGCGCGGCGTGCGTACCTCGAACGACAGCCCGTCCAGCGAGAAGGACAGCGGGCCCGGGCGGACGTCGGCCGCGGCCTCGATCGCATAGGTCACCGGGCGGCGCGCGGCGGCGGCGAGATCGGCGCCGCGGCGGTCGTCCACGTTGATCACGCCGACCGCGCCGTCAGGCAGGATCTCGAACAGGCGCCGCTTCGCGGCGAAGTACGATTCCATGTCGCCGTGGAAGTCGAGGTGATCGCGCGTCAGGTTGGTGAAGATCCCAGCGGCGAAGCGCAGATCGTCCGCGCGGCGGAGCGCGAGCGCGTGCGACGACACCTCCATCACGCAGGCGCCGCAGCCGGCCGTCACCATCTCGCGCAGCATCCGCTGCAGCTCGGGCGCCTCCGGCGTCGTCCGTGGCGCGTCGAGCTCCCGCGCGCCGACCCGGTAGCCGATCGTCCCGATGCGGCCGCACTTGATGCCCGCCGACTCGAAGATCGACGCCAGGACGTAAGAGGTAGTGGTCTTGCCGTTGGTGCCGGTAATGCCGACGAGCGCCAGCGCTTCGCTCGGGTGTCCATAGAAGGCGGCGGCCAGCTCGGCGAGCGCCGCGCGCGCGTTGGGCACCCGGACCCAGGGGACGGCGACGCCGGCCGGCGGGGCCGTCTCCGCGACCACCGCGATCGCGCCGGCGGCGATCGCCTGCGGCACGAACCGCGCGCCGTCGGCGTTGACGCCGCGGAGGGCGACGAACACCGCGCCCGGCGTCACCTGCCGAGAGTCGAAGGCGATCGCCGTGACCTGGGTATCAGCCACGTCCGCCTGAAGGCGGACGGCGCTGAGCTCGAAGATCTCGCGCAGCGTCATCGCGAGTCTCCCGCGGCAGGCGCCGGGGCGCGCCGTCCGAGCGTCAAGGCGCAAGCGTTCCCGCGCACGAGCGCGGCGCCGGCCTGCGGGCTCTGCTCCACGACGAAGCCGTCGCCGGTCATCCGCGCCGTCATGCCGATGCGCGACAGCGCCCTGAGGGCCTCGCGCGCGCTGAGGCCGCGCAGATCGGGCATCAGGCCGTTGCGCGCCGGCTCCAGGGTCACGGACAGGACGCTCGCCGCGCGCGCGGGCTGGGGGGCGGCGTCCGAGTCGCGCGACGGATCGTGCCGCGCCACCAGCACCGGCGGCGGCGCGTTCAGGTTCGGCCCGATCCCGAGGTACGTGAGCGCAGCCTCCGCGATGCGCTTGAAGACCGGCGCGGACACCGCGCCGCCGGTATATCCGTTTCCGTGCGGCGAGTCGATGACGACGAGAATCGTGAGCGCCGGGTTCCGCGACGGGATGAACCCGACGAACGACGCGTTGTAGTCGGCCTTCTGGTAGTGGCCGTTGACCAGTTTCGCGGCGGTGCCGGTCTTGCCGGCGATCGTGTAGCCCGGAATCTGCGCGGCGCGCGCCGTGCCCCGCTCGACGACCTGCTCCATGATGGCCGTCAGCGTGGCCGCCGTGTCGGCGTTGATGGTCTGCTGCACTTCCTTGTGCGGCACGTCGAGACGCCGGCCGTCCTTGATGAAGGCGCGGACGACGCGCGGCTGCAGCCGGTGGCCGCCGTTGGCGACCGAGCTCGCCGCCGTCACCATCTGCAGCGGTGTCACCCCGACCTGGTAACCCATCGAGACCGACGCCAGCGCGCTGTCGTTCAGCCTGGCGGGATCCCAGACGATGCCCGCGGTCTCGCCGCGGAAGTCCGGCCCGAGCGTCTGCCCGAATCCGAAACGGGTGATGTACTCGCCGAGCTTCTCGGGGCCGAGCCTGAGGCCGACCTTGATCGCCCCGACGTTGCTCGACTTCACGATCACGTCGGTGAACGGGATCAGCCCGTAGTGATGGGTGTCGTAAATCGGCTTGCGGCCCGGGAAGGTGATGAAGCCCGGGCTGGTCTCGATCATCGTCTCGGGCGTGATGACGTGCTGCTCGAGCGCGGCGGACGCGGTGACGATCTTGAACGTGGATCCCGGCTCGTACAAGGTCTGGATCGCGCGGTTCCGCCGGGCGTCCTCGTCGGACTTCGCGAACGCGTTCGGGTTGAAGGTCGGATAGTTCGCGAGCGCCAGGATCTCGCCGGTGTGCGGGTCCATGATGATCGCGGTCCCGGCAAGGGCGTGGTTCGCCTCCACGCCGACGCGCAGCTCGCGCTCCGCGACGTACTGGAGGTACTCGTCGATCGTCAGCTCGACGCCGGCCCCCGCCGTCGCCTGGCGCTCGACGCGGCTGAAGATCGCGTGCCGCTTGGCGTCGGTCTGGATCAGGACCTTGCCGTCCCGGCCACGGATCTGCGAGTCATACGCCGACTCGATGCCGCCGAGGCCGACGTTGTCGAGCCCGACGTAGCCGACGACGTGCGCCGCGAGCTCGCTGTTGGGGTAGTAGCGGCGGCTCTCCTTCAGGAGCGTGATGCCGGGCAGCCCCAGGGCACGGACGCGCCGGGCCTCCTCGGGCGTGACCTGCCGCGCGATGTAGGCGAACGGCGCGTGGCGGCCGAGGCTCTTCGCGATGGCCTGGCGGCGCTCGGCGGTGCAGGCGTCAAGGGCGCCGCAGACCTGGGCGGCGGCGCCCGCCGCGTCGTCGATGTCGGTCGGGACGGCGGCGATGGTGTCGGCGTCGACGCTGTACGCCAGGACACGGCCCTTGCGATCGAAGATCTCGCCGCGCTTGGCCGGCGGCACGGCGGTCCGCATCTGCTGGCGGTCGGCGCGGTTCATCAGGTCCGCGTGATCGACGACCTGCAGGTAGACCAGCCGCGCCTCGATGCCGGCGGTCCACAACCCGAGCGCGCCGGCGCAGACCAGCAGCCGCGCGCGGACGGTCTGGCGCCAGTCACTGTTCAGTCGCGGGGGCCCCCCGCCCCGCTCCCGCGCACTCCATTGCGCTCGCGCTTCGCCGCTCGCTCCATTCCGTTCGCGCTGCCGATGCGCGGACGCAGCCCTACCCACAGAGCCGAGCAGCGACCGGACGGAGACGCGCGAGAGGGCCATTGCGGTTCAGCGCGCGGCGACGATGGATTTTTCCGGGGGCGCGGCCGGCGTGACGCGCTCGATGACGATGGCCTGGCCCCGCGCGGGCGCCACGAGGTGCAGCTGCTCGGTCGCGATCCGCTCGATGCGGCGCGGCGCGCGCAGCGTCTCGATCTCGAGGCGCAGGTGCCGGTTGACCTCGTCCTCGGCCGCCCGCTCCTGCTGCATACGCTCGATCTGGTACCCGTGCCGCAGCATCTCGAAGTGCTGCCACGCCGAGAAGAGCAGCACCAGGACCAGGAACAGCCCGACGCCCATGGTCCGCCACAGCTGCCGCTGGCGGGCCTCGTCCACCTCGCGGACGATCGGGTTGTTGCGAATGTCCTTCTTGATCGCGTATTCGAAGTCCATCCCGCTCATGCGAACCTCTCAATCGCGCGCAGCTTCGCGCTGCGCGCCCGCGGGTTGCGCGCCACTTCCTCGTCCGACGGGACGAGTGGTCGCTTCGTCAGGATCCGCAGCCCCTCGCCGGCCTGCGCCATCGCGCGGAACGTGTGCTTCACGATGCGGTCTTCGAGCGAGTGAAACGTGATCACCGCCAGCCGGGCGCCGGCGAGCAGCCGGCGCGCCGCGTGCGCGAGGAAACCGTCCAGCCCGTCGAGCTCGCGGTTCACCCAGATGCGAAGCGCCTGAAACGTCCGCGTGGCGGGGTCGATCCGCTGGTGCCCTTTGTGCGGGACCGCGCGACGGACGACGGCGCCCAGCCGCCCGGTGGTCTCGATCGGCGATTCGCGCCGCGCGTGAACGATGGCGCGCGCCACCCGGCGCGACGCCCGCTCCTCGCCGAACCGGTAGATCACGTCGGCGAGCTCCGTTTCGTCGACGTCGCGCAGAAGCTCGGCGACGCTCGGACCCTGGCTCTGGTCCATCCGCATGTCGAGGGGCTCGTCGCGGCGGAAGCTGAAGCCCCGGCCGTCCGCGTCGAACTGCATCGACGACACGCCGAGATCGGCCAGGATCCCGGCCACCTGGTTGATCCCGCGCGCGTCGAGCACGCGATCCAGCTCGCGGTAATCGGCGTGCACGAGCTCGACGCGGTCGCCGAAGACGGCGAGCGTCTCGCGCGCGATCGCCAGCGCCGAGCGGTCCCGATCGACGCCGAGCACGCGGCTCGCGCCCGCCTCGAGCAGCGCGCGGCTGTGGCCGCCGAGGCCGACCGTGCAGTCGACGAACAGCCCGCCGCGCGACGGCTCCATCAGCTCCAGGACCGCGGGCACCATCACGGGCTCGTGCGTGGGGGGCAGAGTCACGGTCAGATCCCGAACTCCGACAACGCCCGCGCGTCGTCGTCGGTATAGGGCTCGCGCTGCATCTTCGAGACGAAGCGCTCGTGGTTCCATACGTCGAGGTGATCGACGAGACCGAAGACGTCGACCTCGCCCGCCATGCCGGCGGACTCGCGGAGGCGCTGGTGGATCACGACGCGTCCCTGCGCGTCGATCTCCGACGTCTGGCCGTAGTAGTTCACGCGGTCGAGGTACTTGATGCGGGCGGGATGCGTGGAAGGCGCGCGCGCGAGCTTGTCCTCGAGGGCGAGCCAGACGGGCATGGGATAGACGCGTACAGACTCCCCCGTCAGGCTCGTCACGAACAGCTCAGCCCCGTGCGTCTTCTCGACCAGGGCGCGGAAGGCGTTCGGGATCTTGAGCCGCCCTTTGTCATCGATTTTGGCGGCGTAATTTCCCCGAAGCATTACTGTTTACTCCACTTTGCTCCATAAAAGTCCACCGCGATAGTAGGGGTCGGTCCGTGTCCTGTCAACGGCAAAATGTAGAGCCTTCTGGGCTTACGCTTTATTTTCGCCCCATTTGGCGTGCTAGCATGTGCAGATCTGCGATGCTAAGAGCCGGCCTCATTGGATTCCCCGCATCTGGCAAGACCGCGCTGTTCCAGCTCCTGACGAGCGCCCGCGACGCCCCGCGCCCCGGCGGTAAGCCGGACGCCACCGTGGGCGTCTCCCGCGTGCCGGATGCGCGGCTCGACCAGTTGACCGCCTTGTTCGACCCGAAAAAACACACGCCGGCGACGGTCGAATTCGCCGACATGGGGGGCACGGCGGCCGGGAAAACGGGCGCCGCCGCCCTGCTGGACGTTGCGCCGTTCCGTAACGCCGACGCGCTGCTGCACGTCGTGCGCATGTTTCGCGATCCGTCGGTGCCGCACGCGGCGGGGTCCGTCGATCCCGCGCGCGACGTGCGCACGATGGAAGACGAAGTCATCCTCGCGGACCTCGGCGTGGTCGAGCGCCGTCTCGAGCGCCTCGAGCGCGATCTGAAAAAGGCCGGCGCCGCGCCGGAGCTCAAGAAAGAACAGGACATTCTCCAGCGGTGCCGCGCGCTGCTCGAGGACGGCAAGCCCCTGCGGAACCTGGAGCTGCCGCCTGAAGACGCCCGCCGCCTGCGCGGCTTTCAGTTCCTCTCGGCGAAGCCGCTCCTCATCGTGCTCAACCTCGACGAAGAGGATCTGCCGCAGGCCGATCGGGCGGTGGAGCTCGCGGGACTGCAGGAATTCGTGAAGGGGGCCGGCACGCGCGCGGTGCCCATCTGCGCGAAGATCGAGCTGGAGATCGCGCAGCTCGATCCGGCCGACGCGACGGCCTTCATGGCCGACCTGGGCCTCCGCGAATCGGGCCTCGACCGCGTCATCCGCGCGAGCTACGACCTGCTCGGCTACATCTCGTTCTTCACCGTCGGCGAGGATGAAAGCCGCGCGTGGTCGATCCCGCGCGGCACGAACGCGCAGAACGCGGCGGGGGAGATCCACACGGACATCCAGCGCGGATTCATCCGCGCGGAAGTCTGCCGCTACGAGCACCTGCTGGCGAGGGGCACGCTCGCCGGGTGCCGCGATCACGCCGAGCTCCGTCTCGAGGGCAAGGAGTACATCGTCCTCGACGGCGACGTGATCAATTTCCGCCACGCCACGTGATAGCGTTCCGACACCGGATCTCGGGGTTCTCGGGGTTCTCAGGGTTCTTTGGGTTCGCGAACCCTGAGAACCCGGAGAACCCTGAGAACCCCGAGACTCCCGAGACCCCCAGATGAAGACAATCGTGGTGTGCGAAGCCCAGGTGCCGTGCGAAGCCCAGGTGCCGTTCGTGCACGGCGGCGCCGAAGTGCACGTCCGCGAGCTGACGCGCGAGCTGCGCGCGCGCGGCTACGAGGCGGAGCTGGTCAGCGTGCCGTTCAAGTGGTATCCCAAGGACGAAATCCTGCCGCACGCGGCCGCCTGGCGGCTGCTCGACCTGAGCGAGAGCAACGGGCGCCCGATCGACCTCGCGATCGCGTCGAAGTTCCCGACCTACTTCGTCCGGCACCCGAACAAGGTCGCGTGGCTGATCCATCAGTACCGCGCCGCCTACGAGCTGTGCGGGACGCCGTACAGCGACTTCGGCCACAACGAGCAGGATGTGGGCCTCCGTGACACGCTCGTCCGGCTCGACACCGAGATGCTCGGCGAGTGCCGGCGCGTGTTCGCGAACGCGCAGAACACGGCCAACCGGGTGCGCACCTTCAACGGGATTCCGGCGGAGGCGCTGTATCACCCCCCCCGGCTGGCGGCGCGGCTCGCGGCCGCCAGGCCGGTCTACGGCGACTTCGTCCTCTCGGTCGGCCGCATCGAATCGGTCAAACGGGTGGACCTGCTGGTGTCGGCGATGGCTCGGGTCGATAAGCCGATCAGGCTGGTTGTCGCCGGGGACGGGACGCAGCGCGCGAATGTGGAGCGGGCGGCCGAACAGGCCGGCGTCGCCGACCGGATCGACTTCCTCGGGACGACCGACGACGAGCGGCTGCTGGCGCTCTATCGCGACGCGCTCGCCGTCGTGTATCCGCCGTACGACGAAGACTTCGGGTACGTCACGCTCGAGGCGTTCCTCGCGCGCAAGCCCGTGGTCACCGCCGCCGATTCCGGCGGGCCGAACGAGTTCGTCGTCGACGGCGTGAACGGGTTCGTGCGCGCGCCGGAGCCGGGGGCCTTGGCGGACGCCGTCAACGCGCTCGCGCGCGACAAGCGGCGCGCGGCGTCGCTGGGCGAGGCGGGGTACGATCGGGCGCGCACCATTACCTGGGACGGAACGAGGCGCAGACGCTGCCGGCGACGCTCGCCGATCTGCCGAAGAGCATCCCGGGCGTCGACGCGATCGAGGTCCTCGTGATCGACGACGGGTCGCGCGACGGGACGTCGGATGTCGCGCGCGCCTGCGGCGTGGATCACATCGTCCGCCTGCGCCGGAACAAAGGGCTCGCCGCGGCGTTTCAGGCGGGCATCGACGCGTGCCTCACGGCGGGTGCCGACTTCATCGTCAACACCGACGCCGACAATCAGTACGCCGGCCACGAGATTCCGCGGCTGCTCGCGCCGCTCCTGCGCGGCGACGCCGACATCTGCATCGGCGACCGCAACATCCAGGGCCTCGCCCACATGTCGTGGCGGAAGCGCCAGCTGCAGCGGCTGGGCAGCTGGGTCGTACGCCAGGTCTCGAACACGAACGTCCCCGACACGACGAGCGGGTTCCGCGCGTACACGCGCGAGGCGGCGCTGCGGATGACGATCGTGTCCGAGTTCTCGTACACGCTGGAGTCGATCATCCAGGCCGGCAAGAAGCGGATGGCGATCGCGCACGTGCCCATCACCGTCAACCCGCGCACGCGCGAGTCGCGGCTGTTCGGCAGCCTCTTCTCGTACATCAAGCGATCGGGCGCCACGATCGCGCGGATCTACGTGATGTACGAGCCGCTGAAAGTGTTCACCTACCTCGGGCTCACGATCGCCGGCGGCGGGTTCGTGCTGTGCGTGCGGTTCGGCTACTACCTGCTGCGCTACGAGGGATTCAGGCACACCGGGTCGCTCATCGCAGCCGCCGTGCTGATCATCGTCGGGTTCATGGTGCTCCTCATGGGACTGATCGCCGACGTCAACGCGGCCAACCGCAAGCTCCTCGAGGATCTGGTCTACCGCGTGCGCTCGTTGGAGCCGTCGGCGCGCGAGCCGGAGCGCGAGCGGCCGGCGCTCACGCGCGCGACCGACCGCGTCGATCGGTGGGAGCACTGAGTGGCCGATCCGGCCGCCGTCTCGATCGTCATTCCCGCGTTCAACGAGAGCGACTCGATCGCCGAGGTGGTCGGGCTCCTGCACGGCGCGGCGCCCTGGCGGGAAATCATCGTCGTCGACGACGGATCGACCGACGCGACGGGTGGGCGCGCGGGCGCCGCCGGCGCGACCGTCGTGCGCCATCCGTACAACATGGGCAACGGCGCCGCGATCAAGACCGGCATCCGCCGGGCCACCGGCGAGTACGTGCTCATCGTCGACGCTGACGGGCAGCACCCGCCCGAGGAGGCGCTCCGGATCGTCGGTCGCCTCGGCGCATTCGACCTGGTGATCGGCGCGCGCTCGAACGAGACGCAGGCGACCTTCCCGCGGCGCGCCGGCAACGGCGCCTTGAACCGGCTCGCGAGCTACCTCACCGGACGCGAGATCCCCGATCTGACGTCGGGCTTCCGCGGCGCCCGCGCCTCGGGGCTCCGAGAGTTCCTCCACCTGCTGCCGAACGGCTTCTCCACGCCGACGACGACGACGCTGGCATTCCTGAAGGCGGGCTATGCGGTCGCGTTCGAGCCGATCCACGCCCGCCAGCGTAGCGGCCAGTCCAAGATCCGGCTCGCGCGCGACGGCGCGAAGTTCCTGATTATCATCTTCAAGATCGTCACCCTGTTCAGCCCGCTGCGGATCTTCCTGCCGATCAGCCTCGCCGCGTTCGGGGTCGGCTTCTCCTACATGGCGTGGACGATCGCGACGCAGCACCACGTCACGAATTCGTCGGTCCTCCTGATCCTGTTCGCGGTCGTCGTGTTTCTCGTCGGGCTGGTGTCGGAGCAGATTTCGGCGCTGCGATTCGAAGGCCGCCGGTGACGCCGGCGCGGCCGGGAGACACGCCGGGCCTGCCGCACGCGTGGAACGCGGGGACCGCGAACCGCTGGGTCCTGGCGTGCGTCTGCGTCGGCCTCGCCCTGAGAGTCGCGTTCCCGCTGCTCTACTGGGCCGGCCAGCCGCTCACCCACGACGAGCGCGAATACCTGGCGCTGGCCCGCAGCGTCGCGCACGGCGAGGGGTTCCGCTACCCCCCCGACGAGCCGCCGCCGGGCACGGGGCAGCAGTTCGGCCGCGCCCCCGGCTATCCGTTGTTCCTGGCGGCGGTCGGCGTCACCACGCCGTCCGAGCACGCCCCGCGGCGCGTGCAGATCGCGCAGGCCTGCGTGGGCGCGCTCGGCGTCTGGCTCGTCGCCGCGATCGCGGGCCGCGTCGCCGGGCCGCGCGCCGCCGTCACCGCCGCCGCGATCGCCGCGGTGTATCCCCCGCTCGTGTGGATGCCCTCGTACGTCCTGAGCGAAACGCTGTATTCGACGGTCGCGCTCGCGGCGGCCCTGGCGCTCACGCCGCGCCGGGCCGCGGATCGAGGGTCGAGGGTCGAGGGTCGAGGATCGACAGACCCGGACCGAACCTCCGTGCGCTCGCCGATCCGCGATCCGCGATCCACGATCCGGGCCGCAGTCGGGACAGGAGCCGCCATCCTCATCCGCCCCGCGATGCTGTTCTTCGTGCCGCTCGCGGCGTCGTGGCTGCTGTGGCAGCGTCGGACCGCGGACGCGGGCCTGTTCGTCGTCATCGCCGTGCTCTGCGTGGCGCCGTGGACCGTCCGGAACCACCGCGTCTACGGCCGGTGGATTGCGGTCGCGTCGGAAGGGGGCGTGACGTTCTGGACCGGCAACCACCCGCTGGCGCGCGGCGACGGCGATCTCGCGGCGAACCCGGACATCAAGCGCGCCGAACTGGCATTCCGCGGCGCGCACGCGGATCTCACGCCCGAACAGATGGAACCGCTGTACTACCGGGATGCCTGGGCGTGGATCCGCAGCGACCCGGCGGCGTGGCTGGCGCTCCTGGCGCGCAAGGTGTTTTACACGGTCGTCCCGCTTGGCCCGTCGTATGCGGTACACTCGGCGAGATATCGCGTCGCTTCCGTGGCGTCGTACCTGCTGATCCTGCCCGCGGCGATCTGGGGCGCGTGGCAGCGGCGCAGGACCGGCGCGTCCGCCCCAGGCCCCGTGGCGCTCTGGCTCATGGCTGCCGCCACGGTCGCGGCGGGCCTGGTGTTTTTTCCGCAGGAACGGTTTCGAATACCCATAATCGATCCCGCCCTGATTGTGTCCGCGTCGCTGCTCGTGGGGCTGAGGCAAGGGAGATGACGGAGGCAACGGGTCTTGCGCACGGAGGCACGAAGGCACGCAGGCGGAGGGGGACCTGCGCCATGGGATCCGCACCCGCGGAACGAAACGGGGTGGGGATCCCATGGCGCACAACGCCGTTGGTTTCCGCGTCTCCGTGCCTGCGTGTGCAAGACCCGTTGTCTCCGTACCCTTCGTTCTCTCCCCTGAAACGATGAACGTCCTCGTCGTCACGCCGACCTATAACGAACGCGAGAACCTCCCGCTGCTGGCGGCCGGCGTCCTCGCGCACGACGGCTTCCGCCTGCTCGTCGTCGACGATGGATCCCCGGACGGGACGGGGGCGGTCGCGGACCAACTGGTGAAGGATCACCCCGGCCGCGTCGAGGTCCTGCATCGGACCGGGCCCCGCGGTCTCGGCCGCTCGTACATCGACGGCCTGCTGCACGCCATCCAGGAAGGGCGCGCGGAGTTCGTCTGCCAGATGGATTGCGATCTCTCGCACGATCCGGCGTACCTCCCGTCGCTCGTCAGCGCCGCCGCCGCGAACGAGCTCGTGATCGGATCGCGGTACATGAACGGCGGGGTGAGCGTCGTCAACTGGCCGATCAACCGGATCCTGCTCAGCGCGTTCGGCAACCGCTACATCCGGTTCGTCACGAACCTGGCCGCCAGCGACTGCACCAGCGGCTATCGCTGCTGGCGCCGCGAGGCGCTCGCGCGCCTGCCGATCGCCGCCATGGTCTCCGACGGCTACGCGTTCCTCGTCGAAATGCTGTACGAAGCCAAGCAGCGAGGGTTCCGCATCGCCGAGGTGCCCATCATCTTCGTCGAACGCCGGCTCGGGCAGTCGAAGCTGTCGTCGAACGTGCTGATCGAGTCGCTGATCATGCCCTGGCGCCTCGTGTTCCGCTCGCGGTCCTGACATGCGCCACGTCGTCGTGATGGTGACGACGTCGTATCCCCGGTTTCCCGGGGATTCGGTCGGCACCTTCATGGAGCCGATCGCGAAGCACGTGGCGGCGCGCGGCCACGAAGTGCACATCGTCGCGCCGTGGCATCCGCGCGTCACGCGCGGGACGGTCGAGGACGGCGTCTCGTTTCACTTCTTCAAGTACGCGCCGGTGCCGGCGCTGAACGTGTTCGGCTACGCGGCCGGACTGCGCGCGGACGTCGCGGTGAAGGGGGCCGCGTGGATGGCCGCGCCGTTCGCGATGACGGCCGGCTGGTTCAAGGCGCTGCGCGTCGCGCAGAAGAAGCGCGCGACGGTGATGCACGGACACTGGGTGGTGCCGGGCGGGGCGATCGCCGCCGCGGCGCGGCCCTCGCTGCCGCTCGTCGTGAGCCTGCACGGATCGGACGTCTTCGTCGCGGAGCGCGCCGCGATCGCGCGCATGGCCACCACGCAGGTCCTGCACCGCGCGGGATGTGTGACGGCCTGCAGTTCGGATCTCGCGAGGCGCGCGATCGCGCTCGGCGCGGCCGCGGATCGCCTCGAGGTCGTGCCCTACGGCGTGGACGTCTCGCGGTTCACGCCCGTGCCCGGCGCGCGCGAGACGGCCCGCGCGCGACTGGGAATGGCGGCGGAGGTCCCCGTGCTCTTCGCTGCCGGACGCCTGGTCAGGAAGAAGGGCTTCGCGTATCTGATTGACGCGCTCCCGAGCGTCGACGCGCATCTGGTCATCGCGGGCGGCGGCGATCTCGCGGCGGAACTGCGCGCCCGCGCCCGTGCCGCCGGCGTCGCGGACCGTGCGCATTTCCTCGGCGACCTTCCGCAGGACGCGGTGGCCGCCTGGTTCGCCGCGGCCGACATCGCGGTCGTGCCGTCGGTGAAGGACGACAGCGGCAACGTCGACGGGCTCCCGAACACGGTGCTGGAGGCGCTCGCGTCCGGCACGCCGCTCGTCTGCACGCCTGCGGGCGGCATCGCGAGCGTCGTCGAGGAGGGGCGGACGGGCGTGATCGTCCCGGAACGCGACGCCCCGGCGCTGGCCGCCGCGCTCGCCGCGCTGCTGCGCGATCCCGAACGGCGGGCGCGTCTGGGACGAGCCGGCCGCGCCCTGGTCGAGACGCGGTTCGGGTGGGAGGCCGCCGCCGCGCGGTTCGAGTCTGCCTATGACCGCGCCCTTGCCTTCAAGTCACTCACCCGATAAGATTTTGCTCTTCCATGTCCAAGCAGGGACCCGCGACGGGTCTGAGCGTTTTCTTCCCCGCCTACAACGACAGCGGGACGATCGCCAGCCTGGTGATCACGGCGCTGCGCACGGCGCGGAAGCTGACGCCGGACTACGAGGTCATCGTCGTGAACGACGGCAGCGCGGACGGCACCGCCGAGATCCTGGAGGAGCTCGCCAGCCTGTACCCGCAGGTCCGCGTGGTCCATCACGGGCAGAACCGCGGCTACGGGGGCGCCCTGCGCACGGGGTTTGCGAGCGCCACGCGGGAACGGGTCTTCTACACGGACGGCGACGCGCAGTACGATCCGGCGGAAATGGAGGTCCTGTGGCGGCGGTTCGATGACGACGTCGACATGGTGAACGGCTACAAGATCAGCCGCTCCGATCCCCTGCACCGCATCATCATCGGGCGCATCTATCACCACACCGTCAAGCTGCTGTTCGGGCTGAAGGTGCGTGACGTGGACTGCGATTTCCGGATGATGCGCCGATCGATTTTCGACACGGTGCACCTCGAGAAGAACAGCGGCGTCATCTGCCTGGAGATGATGAAGAAAATCACCGACGGCGGCTTCCGGATCGCCGAGGTGCCGGTGCACCACTATCACCGCGCCTACGGCAAGTCGCAGTTCTTCAACTTCCGGCGCCTCTATCGCACCGCGATTGACGTGATGAAGCTGTGGTACGCGCTCGTCATCAAGGGCGAACACAAGCATGCCGCCTGACGCCAAGGGGACCTACCGGGAGCTCTACCGCGGCCGGCGCGTGCTCGTCACGGGGGGCGCGGGGTTCATCGGCAGCAACCTCGCCCGGCAGCTCGTCGACCTGGGGGCCGACGTGCTCCTCGTCGACTCGATGATTCCCGACTACGGCGGCAATCTCTTCAACCTCGCGGGCCTCGAGGATCGCCTGCGGGTCGACTTCGGGGACGTGCGGAACGGGAGCATCATGGACGTCCTGGTGCGCGACCGCGAGATCATCTTCAACCTCGCGGGCCAGGTCAGCCACATCGACAGTATGCGCGATCCCTACACGGACCTCGACATCAACTGCCGCGCGCAGCTCTCGATGCTCGAGGCCTGCCGCAAGTTCAATCCGTCGGTGAAAGTGATCTTCGCCGGCACGCGGCAGGTGTACGGCAAGCCGGATCGCCTGCCGGTCGACGAAACCCACCTCGTCCGCCCGATCGACGTCAACGGCGTCAACAAGGCGGCCGGCGAGTACTACCATCTGCTCTACAACAACGCGTTCGGCGTGCGCGCCTGCTCGCTGCGGCTGACCAACGTCTACGGGCCTCGTCAGCTGATCAAACACGACCGGCAGGGCTTCATCGGGTGGTTCATCCGGCTGGCGATCGAGGATAAGGAAATCCAGGTGTTTGGCGACGGCTCGCAGATGCGCGACTTCGTGTTCGTGGACGACGCCGCGGATGCGTTCCTGCGGGCGGGCGCCTGCGACGCCTGCGACGGCGGCGTCTTCAACGTCGGCGGGCTCGAGCCGATCGCGCACCGCGATCTCGTCGAGATGCTGCTGCAGGTCGCCGGCAAGGGGCGCGTCAAGTACGTACCGTGGCCGCCGGACAAGAAAGCGATCGACATCGGGAGCTTCTACTCGGACTCGTCGAGATTCATGGCCGCGACGGGGTGGACGCCGCGCGTCCCTCTGCGCGACGGCTTCCGCCGGACGATCGATTTCTACCGCGCGCATCTGGCCCACTACGTGGAGGCCGGGTGATCCCGTTCCTCGATTTGAAGCCCGGCGTCGACGCGGCGGACGTCCGCGCGGCGATCGAGCGCGTCCTCGAGCGCGGCTGGTTTGTCCTCGGGCCCGAGCTGGAGGCGTTCGAGCGGGAGTTTGCCGCGGCCTGCCGGGCGCCGCACGCGGTCGGTGTCGGCACCGGCACCGACGCGCTCGCCCTCGCCTTGCGCGCGGTGGGCGTCGGCCCCGGGGACGAGGTGATTACGTCCCCCCTGTCGGCGGCGTACTCGGCGCTCGCGATCATGATGGCCGGCGCGCGGCCCGTCTTCGCCGACATCGATCCCGATCGCCTGACGCTCGACCCCCGCACGACCGAGGCGGCGGTGACGCCGCGCACGAAAGCCGTCCTGCCGGTCCACCTGTACGGCCAGCCGGCGGACATGCCCGCGCTGATGCAGGTCGCGGCGCGCCATGGCCTGCGGGTGGTCGAGGACTGCTGTCAGGCGCACATGGGCACGTGCGGGGGCGCACCGGTCGGCGGGTTCGGCGACGCCGCCGCCTACAGCTTTTACCCGACGAAGAACCTGGGCGCGCTCGGCGACGGCGGGGCCATCACGACACGGGACGCGGCCATGGCCGCGCACCTGCGGCGGCTCCGCAACGGCGGGCAGACCGACCGCTATCATCACGGCGAGTTCGGCGTGAATTCCCGGCTCGACGAGATGCAGGCCGCAATCCTCCGCGCGCGGCTGGCGTGGCTGCCGCGCTGGACCGCCGAACGGCGGACGCTCGCGGCGGAGTACCGGCGCCGGCTCGCCGGTGCGCCGGTGACGGTTCCACCCGAGTGCGATCCGGGCCATGTCTATCACCTGTTCCCGATCCTGAGCCGCGATCGGGCGGCGCTGCAGGCGCACCTGAAGGCCCGCGGCATCGAAACGCTGATTCACTTCCCCGTCCCGATTCCGCGCCAGCCCGCGCTCGCCTCGGAGCGCCCTGACCAGTGCCCGATCGCCGATCGCGTCTGCGGCGACGTGCTCTCGATTCCGCTGCACCCGGGGATGACACGCCGGGCCGTCGAGGAGGTCGCGGGCGCCCTCCAGGCGTTCCACGCCCCCGTCTGATGCGTGCCGGTCGCGCGCTGCTGCTGCTCGGAATCGCCGCCGCGCAGTTCGCGCTGTTCGAGGTCGCCCTCCGGACCTGGGGGCACTCCGAAGCGGCCCCCGCCTTCCAGGCCCTGTTCCTGCCGGATCCCCTCGTCGGCTACCGCCTGCGGCCGTATGCGCGCACGCGCTTCGTGACCGCGGAATTCGACACCGGGATCGCCATCAACGGGCAGGGCGTCCGCGACGACGCGGAGATCGGGCCCAAGCCGGCCAACGAGCGCCGAATCGTCGTCCTCGGAGACTCGCTGGTCCTGTCGGTGCAGGTCGAGCGGCGGCAGACGTTCTGCCAGCTCCTCGAGGACCGCCTCAATCGTGACGGGAGCGGAGGCCTCCACTACCGGGTGATCAACGCGGGCGTGCAGGGCTACGGTCCGGTCGAGGAGCTCCTGTTCTTTCGCGAGGTCGCGCGCGCCTTTCAACCCGATCTGGTGATCGAGACGATCTTCGTCGGCAACGACGCCGAGGAAGCGGTGACGTCGGCCCCGCGGCTGCGCGGCAACGCGAGCCCCGCCGCCGAGGCGCACTCCGGCTCGCTGGTCACCCGCCTGCGGCGGCTCGTGCGGCGCAGCATGGTGCTGCAGGTCCTTCGCCTGCGCGTGGTCGCCATGACCGACCGGCTGCCCGGTTTCGGCGCGCCGCCGGAGCCGCCCCTCCAGTCGTACGCGGCCGATCCCGCGCCCCGGATCAGCGAGGGGCTCCGCATCTCGCGCGACTGCGTCCAGGCCATCGCCACCGAGGCCGCCGCGTCAGGCGCCCGGACGATGGTGATGTTGATGCCGGCGCGGTTCCAGGTGGACGACGCGGATTACGGCCGCCTGAAGGCCGCCGTCGCGGGCGCCGGCGGCCACCTCGTGCGCGACGGCGCGACCGCGCGTTTCGCGGATGCCCTCGCGCCGCTGCCGCTGCCGCGTTTCGACGCGCTGCCGGCGTTGAAGGCCGCGCCCTCCGGACCGGACGTGTTCTTCCAGCAGACCGTCCACCTGACGCCGCGCGGACATGCGATCGTGGCGGAGGCGCTCGAGGCGTTCATTCGCAGGCAGGGGCTCTGACGCGGCATGGTGTTCAACTCCCTGCAGTTTGTCTGGTTCTTCCTCATCGTCTACGCGCTGTACCGGGTCGTGACCCACCGCGCGCAGAACCTTCTGCTGCTCGTCGCGAGCTATTACTTCTACGCGGCCTGGGACTATCGCTTCGTCGCGCTGCTGGCGGCCTCGACAATCGTCGACTACACGTGCGGACGCCTGCTGGCGAGGCTGGCGGACGAGCGCCGGCGCCGGCAGCTCATGTGGCTGAGCATCGGCTTCAACCTCTCGATGCTCGGGTTCTTCAAGTACTTCAATTTCTTCGCGGACAACCTGCACGCGTTGTTCGGCGCGATGGGCTGGGAGCTCGATTTCGTGACGCTGCGCGTGCTGCTGCCGATCGGCATCTCCTTCTACACGTTCGTCACCATGAGCTACGTTATCGACGTGTACCGCCGCGAGATCGAGCCAACGCGCAACTTCGTGGATTTTGCCGTCTTCGTGTCGTACTTCCCGCACCTGGTCGCGGGGCCGATCCTTCGCGCGACCGCATTGCTGCCGCAGATCGCGCGCCCGCGCCGGATCACATCCGCGCAGGTGCGCGAGGGGCTCTGGCTCGTCGCCTGGGGCTTCTTCCAGAAGATCTTCGTCGCCGACAATCTCGCGCCGATCGCGTCGCGCGTCTTCGCGCCCGACGCCCACCTCACCGGCGTCAACGTCCTCGTCGGCACCTACGCCTTCGCGTTCCAGATTTACGGCGACTTCGCCGGGTATTCGAACATCGCCCGCGGCACCTCGAAGCTGATGGGCATCGAGCTCATCGAGAACTTCCGCTTCCCGTACCTGGTGCTCACGCCGCAGGCCTTCTGGCGAAACTGGCACATCAGCCTGTCCACCTGGCTCCGCGACTACCTCTACAAGCCTCTGGGCGGCAACCGGGGGACGGCGTGGCAGACGCGGCGCAACCTGCTGATCACGATGCTACTCGGCGGCCTCTGGCACGGCGCCGCGTGGACGTTCATCTTGTGGGGGTTCTATCAGGGCCTGCTCCTGATTCTTTACAGACCTTTTGAGTCCGCCTTCGCCGCGCTGCGACGAGGATGGAGCTTCGGCGCGTGGCTGGTCATGTTTCACCTGACCTGCTTCGGATGGCTGATCTTCAGGGCCCCGTCGCTGGGTAAACTGCGGGAGCTCACGCACGCGCTGTTCGCCAACTTCGCGCCGTCGACGATGGACGTGACGGGCATCCTGCTACCGTTGCTGCTCTACGCCACGCCGCTCGTCGCGGTGCACCTCGCGGAGGCCCGGGCGGACGATGTGCTCGTCGTGCCTCGCTGTCGGGTGGGGGTGCGGTACGCGATCTACGTCGCGACGTTCTATCTGATCATGCTGTTCGGCCACTTCGACGGGTCCGACTTCATCTATTTCCAGTTCTGATGTCCTCGTTCCTGGCTCTTCTCGACGTCGTCATCGTGGCCTGGCTCCCGGGGGCCGTACTGGTCCGGCTGCCCGTCGCGGATCGCGACCGGCGCGCCGCCCTGCCGGCGGAGGAGCGCGCCTACTGGGCCGTCGTGCTCAGCATCGCCTCGTCCCTCTCGCTGGTCCTCGTGCTGGCGGCGCTGCATCGCTACAGCTTCAAGCGGCTGCTCATCGCGAACCTGCTCATGGCGGCCGCGCTGGCGGCGTGGGCGCGCTTCGACCTGCGGCTGGGCCCCAGGGCCCGCCGGCCGGGACTGGCCGCGTGCATTCCCCTCGCGCTGGCGCTCCTCGGCGTGTGGCGGTTCTTTCCGCCGTCGGAGTACGTCATCGGCGGCAAGGATCCGGGGGTCTATCTGAGCTCGGGGATTCAGATCGCCCAGCGCGGCGCGATCGTGGTCCACGACCCCGTCGTCGCGGGCGTGCCCGCCTTTGCGCGCGACCTGTTCTTCCCGCGGGACACGAACCGCGCGCGCTTCGTCGCGCCGCGGTTCATGGGGTTCTTCATCCTCGACCCCGACACGGGCGCGGTCGTCAGCCAGTTCCCGCACGTGTTCCCGGCGTCGATCGCGATCGGGCACGCGCTCCACGGCCTGACGGGCGCGCGCTGGACGTCCGGCGTCTGGGGCATCCTCGGGCTCCTGTCCGTGTACTTCGCGGGCGCGCGTCTCCTGGGCCGTCCGGCGGCCGCCGCGGCCGCGACGCTGCTCGCGCTCAACGTCGCCCAGGTCTGGTTCTCGCGCTACCCGAACGCCGACATCGTCATGCAGGCGATCCTCTTCGCGGCGCTGCTGGCGAACGCCCGCGCGCACGTGGACGACGACCCGTTCTTCGCGCCGGTCGCGGGCACGCTGCTGGCGCTCCTCCTGTTCCTCCGGTTCGACGCCGTGATCGCGGTCGGCGCCGTCGTCGCGGCACTCGCGCTCGGGTACGTCGCGGGCCATCGGGTCCGGTGGACGTTCTGGGCGCCGCTGGCGGCCGGCAGTGCCTTGTGCCTGTGGTATCTGGTCGGGCCGATGCGGGAGTACTTCGAGCTCCCGCTGGTTTTCATGTCCAACCTGCCGTGGTGGGAGTACACGGCGCTCGCGGCGGGCGCCGCCGCGCTGCTGCTGCTCTTGATCGTCGGGCGCCGCTCGCGGGATCTGTCGCGGCGCGTCGTGGATCTCTTCCCGACCACGCTGGCCGTGATCGTGACGGCGCTGGCGTTCTACGCCTTCGCGTTCAGGCAGCCGGGCGGGAAACTGACCGACTACGACGCCTACGCGCTGCGGACGTTCGCGAGCTTTTATTTCACCGTGCCCGCGCTCATCGCGGCGCTCGTCGGCTATGCGCTCGTCGCGCGCGGGCTGTTCTGGCGGGACCCCGCCTTCATCGTCACGCTGACGGCGTTCAGCGTCTTCTTCTTCTACAAGATCCGCATCGTCCCCGAACACTTCTGGGCGGCGCGCCGGTTCGTGCCGATGATCCTGCCCGGGGCGCTGCTGCTCGTGGGCGGCGCGGCGCTGACCGGCGTGCGCGCAGGGCTGGTGTTCACGCGCGCCATCCGGGGACCGATTGGCGTCGTGTTCCTCGCGCTCCTCGGCGTGCAGTACGCGCGGGCCGCCAGGCCCATCGCCGACCACGTGGAGTACGAAGGAGTCATTGCGCGCCTCGAAAAGCTGGCCGCGCAGCTCGGCGACGACGACCTCCTGATCGTGGAGTCGAAGGACGCCGGGTCCGACATGCACGTGCTCGCGCTGCCGCTGGCCTACACCTACGCGCGCAACGTGCTGGTGCTGTCCAACGCCGCGCCGGACAAGGCCATGTTCGCGGCGTTCCTCGAGCGCGCGCGCGCGCAATACGGGCGCGTGCTGTTCCTCGGCGGCGGCGGCACCGACCTGCTGTCGTCCAGGTGGAGCGTGCAGCCGATTGCGAGCGACCGCTTCCAGATCCCCGAGTATGAGTCGGCGAGGAACGCGTATCCTCAGTCCGTTCGTCACAAGGAGTTCGACTACAGCATCTATGCGTTCGGGCCGCCGGTCGCGCCGTCGGGGGCCAACGAGGTCGACGTCGGCATCAACGACGATCTGAACGTGGTCCGCTTCCACGCCAAGGAGTCGAGCGAGGGACGGACGTTCCGGTGGTCGCAACGGCAGTCGTTCGTCGTCGTCAACCGGATCGGCGCGAACGATCGCGCGGTGGCGATCTGGATGAACGACGGCGGCCGGCCGGCCGCGGCGCCGCCGGCGGACGTCACCGTGCTCGTCAAGGATCGCGTCCTTGGCACCGTTCGGGTCACCGGCGGCGGCTTCAAGGAATACGACGTGCCCATTCCCGCCGACGTCGCCGCGGCGGCGGCGGCCACCGGCGAGCCGGTCCGCATCGCGCTGAGAACCGCGACGTGGAACCCGCGGGTGGTCCTCGGCACGTCGGACGACCGCGAGCTCGGTGTCATGGTCGATCGCGTGGCGGTAAGATAGCGCACGCGTCACATGCCACGCCTGACCATCTACGATCGGCGCGAGCGGGCGCTCGTCGCCGCGGCGGATGCGCTGCTGTGGCCGGCGGCGCTCAGGCGCGCCTTCCGCCGGCGGGAGCCCCCGCCGCCGCGGCGGATTCTCTGCTTCCGCCTCGAGCGCATCGGCGATCTGCTGATGACGGCCCCGGCGCTCGCCGAGCTGCGCGCGCTGGCCCCGGACGCGTCGATCGACCTCGTCGTCGGCAGCTGGAACCGCGACCTCGCCTCGGCGATTCCCGGCATCGATCGGGTCGAGACGCTGGACGCAGCCTGGCTGGCCCGCGCAGGATCTGGCCCGCCGTCGCCGCTTCGTGGCCATGGCGCGGCAAGCTCCAGCGCGCTCGGGCTGGCGATCAAGGCCGCCGCGTGGCGATCGCGCCGCTACGATCTCGCCATCAACTTCGAGCCGGACATCCGGACGAACGTCGCGCTGGCTGCCGCCGGCGCGCGACGCACCGCCGGGTTCAGGAGCGGCGGCGGCGGCGCGCTGCTGGACGTCGCGCTCGACTATGACCTGTCGGGACACACGACCGACAACGCGAGGAGACTGGTGCACGCGGCCATCGGCCGCGAGCCGGACGGCCCGGTGGCATGGGCGCTCCGCCTTCCCGACGCCAACCGCGCCGAGGCCGCGCGGCTCCTCGCGCCGTTCGACGGCGCTCTGAAGGTCGGGATCCACGTGAGCGGCGGCCGGGCGATCAAGCAATGGCCCGAGGCGAGGTTTCGCGAGGTGGCCGAACACCTCGTGCGCGCGCGATCGGCGGCCATCGTGCTGACCGGCACGCCCGCGGATCGCGCGCAGGTGGACCTCGTCCGGGCGGCGCTCCCCCCGGATCGCGTCGTCGATCTCTCGGGCGACGTCGACCTCCTGACGGCCGCGGCGGTGATCGCCGAGCTCGATCTGTTCGTTACCGGCGACACGGGCCCGATGCACCTGGCGAACGCCGTCGGTACACCGATCGTCGTGGTGTTCGGGCCGTCCGACCCACGGCGCTATGCGCCGCGCGGAGTGCGCGACACCGTCGTCCGCATCGACTTGCCGTGCAGCCCCTGCAACCGGATCAGACGCCCGCCGGAGCGCTGCGTCGGCCACACGCCGGACTGTCTGTCCGGGATTGAGGTCGCGCGCGTGCTGGCCGCCATCGACGAGACCCTTCGTCCCGGGGCCACGGGATGATTCTCGACGTCGAGTCCGGTGCCGGCCTACGGCGTGTGGACCTCAGGGACTACCTGGACCCTGCGGGCGCCGAGCGCGCGCATGAAGACGCCTACGCCTGGATCAAGGCGGTGCGTCACCTGCGGATCGAAGGCGTACCGTTCCGCGCCCGCTTCACACTCCGGGGCGACTCGCTCTGGTGGTTCGCCGAGTTGTACCTCCATAAGGAGGAGGCGATCCTGAACGTGTTCCGCACGATCGCCGCGTTCGACGCGCTCGTGGAGCGCGACCGTCCGCTGACGGTCCGGTATGTCGACGGCCGTTATCCGGGCGTCATCGCTCAGGCGGCAGCCGCCCGAAAGATCCGGTACAGCGGACCGGCATGGCCGCGGTCCACGGGATGGAATCTCCTGAAGATGGATGCCCTGGCGAGGGGGCTGGCCACCGGCGCGCGGTTCTCCAGACAGCGCGCGACGCCTGTCGCGCCGGCGCGCGCGCGCGTCGCGGCGTTCGTTCACACCGCCTTCTGGCAGTCGGACGGCGTCGACGGAAGCGCCGAGTCGTACATCGGACCCGTCCTCCGCGCGATCGAGACACGCGTTGCGGCGGCCGACGTTCGCTACGTCGGCATCGGCGCGCGCACCAACTTCCGGGCGCGCCGCTGGTGGGATCCGCTGGTCGCGCCAGAGGAGGGACCGGTCGTCCCCGTCCAGCGTTATGCGCCGGCGGCGGCGCTGGCGGCGGCGCGCGCCGTCTATCGCGCTCGCCACCGCACCCGGCGGAGCATGTGGAACAGCGCCGAGCTCCGGGCCCATTCGGTCATCCGCGGGTGCGACTGCTGGCCGCTCGTCCGGCAGCAGCTCGCGGGGATCGCGCTCCTGCAGTTTCCCTGGTCGGCGCGCTCGATGGACGAAGCGGCCGCCGCGCTTGCCGCGATCGAGCCGGATGTCGCCGTGACCTACGCCGAGGCCGGCGGATGGGGACGCGCCCTGGCGCTCGAATGCCGGCGGCGCGGGATCCCGCTCGCGGGGCTGCAGCACGGGTTCATCTATCGTCACTGGCTGAACTACCGGCACGAGCCCGACGAGACGATCGCGGATCCCGCCAACCCGTTCGACCGCGGCTTTCCGTTCCCGGCCGCCACGCTCCTCTTCGACGAGCACGCGGCGCGGCAGCTCTCGACGGCGGGGCGCTTCCCGCCCGCGACGCTGGCGATCACCGGCAGCGCGCGGCTGGACGAGCTCTCCGCGTCGATGCGCGCGCTGACGCCGGCGGACGCGGACCGGGTGCGGCGCGAGAGCGGCGCGGCAGGCGGGCGGGCGCTCGTGCTGTTCGCCGCCAAGGAGCGGGAGGCGCGGCCGTTTCTTCCGGCGCTCGTCGACGCGGTGCGGGAGATGGCCGACGTGCAGCTCGTCATCAAGCCGCATCCGGCCGAAACGCCCGACGTTTATGCGTCCGCGATCGCCGGTGTGGCCAACATCCACCTCGAAGCCTCCGGGGCGGCGCTCCCGCCGCTGCTCGCCGCCTCGCGCGCGCTCGTCACCGTCAACTCGACCGTGGCGATCGACGCACTGTCGGTCGGACTGCCCTCCGTGGTCATCGGCCTGCCGAACAACCTGACGCCGTTTGTGGACGCGGGACTGATGCTCGGCGCGGGCCCGGCGGCTGAAATACGGACGGCACTCGCCAAAGCTTTGTATAATCAGGAGTTCCGCGACAGAATTCGCGCGGGTGCCGCGCATCCGGCCCATAATGACGGGCAGGCCGCGTCGCGGTCGGCCGAGGCGATTCTCGCCCTGGCGCCACTGAAAACGACGCCAACGACGGAAGAGAATGAGTAAACGATGCGTGTGCTGATTACGGGCGGGGCGGGATTCGTGGGGTCGCACCTCGCCGAGGCGCTGCTCGCGCGCGGCGACGAGGTGTATGTGCTCGACGATCTCTCGACGGGGTCCATCGAGAACATCGCGCACCTCAAGTCGAACCCGAAGTTTCACTACACCATCGACACCGTCACGAACGAGCCGATCCTCGCGGAAATGATCGATCGCTGCGACACCGTCGCCCATCTCGCCGCCGCCGTCGGGGTGAAGCTGATCGTCGAATCGCCTGTGCGCACGATTGAGACCAACGTGCACGGCACCGAGGTCGTCCTCAAGGTCGCCAACAAGAAGAAGAAGCTCGTCCTCCTCGCCTCGACCTCCGAGGTCTACGGCAAGAGCGCGAAGGTGCCGTTCAGCGAGGGCGACGACCTCGTGCTCGGCCCGACGTCGAAGCACCGCTGGGCGTACGCGTGCAGCAAGATGATTGACGAGTTCCTCGCGCTGGCCTACTGGAAGGAGCGCAAGCTGCCCGTCATCATCGTCCGCCTCTTCAATACGGTCGGGCCGCGGCAGACCGGGCAGTACGGCATGGTGGTGCCGAACTTCGTGCGGCAGGCGCTGGCGAACGAGCCCATCACGGTGTTTGGCGACGGCACCCAATCGCGCAGCTTCACCTACGTCGGAGACGTCGTGCGCGCCATGGTCGCCCTGATCAACGAACAGGGCCTCGCGCTCCGCATCAAGGAGATGACGGGCAGCACGTCCCCCATCGTCACCATCCCCTACGACCAGGCGTACGAGTCCGGGTTCGAGGACATGCCGCGCCGCGTCCCCGACATTGCGAAGATTCGCGCGCTGATCGGGTACGAGCCGACCGTCGCGCTCGATGAAATCCTGACGCGCGTCATCGCGTCGCTGCAGCTGTCATGAAGATCACCGCGACCGCGCGGCGGGCCGCCGAGTCGGTGCTTCGCAGCCAGGCCAAACCGATCCGGAAGCTGCTGCTGGCGACGGGGCGCGATCGCTCGCCCACCCTCCCGGAGATCGTCCAGATCGAAAGCACCAACATCTGCAACGCGAAGTGCGTCTTCTGCCCGCGCGACGACATGCACCGGCGGCAGGGCGTCATGAGTCTCGAGCTTTTCAGGAAGGTGGTGGACGAGTGCGCGGAGCTCGGCATCACGCACGTGCGCGTCCATAACTACGGCGAGCCGTTTCTCGACCGCCACCTGACCGAGAAAATCCGCTACGCCAAGGACAAGGGCATCAAGGAAGTCGGCATGATCAGCAACGGCTCGCTGATCACCGAGAAGATCGCGCGCGGCGTCATCGACGCGGGGCTGGACGCGATCAACATCAGCGTCGACGCCGGGGGCAAGGACGTCTTCGAGCAGACGCGCATCGGTCTCAACTACGACAAGGTCATCGCGAACGTCGAGCGGCTGGTCCGGATCCGCGCCGAGCTCGGCCGGCGGCGGCCGAAGCTCATCCTGTCGTTCGTCCGCCAGAACAACTCCGCCGACGAACAGGCCTTCATCGAGCACTGGCGCAACGTCGCCGACAAGATTCACATCACCGCGCTCCACAACTGGGCCGGAACGCTGAACCACGAATCCGACGTCACCTACCCCTGCTACCGCCCCTGGCTGACCTTCACGGTCCTCTGGGACGGACGCGTCTCCCTCTGCTGCGCCGATTTCGACGGCAAGACGATCCTCGGCGACCTGACGACGCAGTCGATCGCCGAGGTCTGGAACGGCGAGCCCTACCGCCTCGTGCGCCGCGAACACCTCGAAAGCGGGGGCCCGGAGGTCTGCCGCGCGTGTGATTTGCCGCGAAAAGACTCGCCTCTCTGGATTACCAAGCTGGCCTAAGGCTGATGGGCTCGCCCGGACGTCCTAAGAGGCGTATACTTTGGAGCGAGTCATTCCTATGAAAAACACCCTTCTGCGGTGCGCGTTCGCCGCGGCCCTGGCCGTCGGCTTCCTGGTGTGGTCGGGGCCGGCCTCCGCCGGCGAGTTGAAGCTGACGTTGCAGGATGGGCGCGTGACGATCATCGCCGACAACGTGCCGCTCCGGCAGATCCTACAGGAATGGGCGCGGATCGGTCAGGCGAAGATCGTCAACGCCGACAAGTTGAACGGGCCCGCGATCTCGCTGCAGCTGATCGACGCGCCGGAGAAGGACGCGCTCGACATTCTGCTGCGGTCCGCGAGCGGCTACATCGCGGCCCCGCGCGCGGTCCCCGTCGCCAATCTGGCGTACTACGACCGGGTGACCATCATGGCGACGAGCCGGGCGCCGGCCGCCACCGCCACTAACATGGCGCCGCCGACGTTCCAGCGGCCGCCGGTGCAGTTGTCGGACGAGAGCGACGAGCCCATCAACGGCGTGATGCCGCCGCAGAACGGCAATCCCATGATGACGCAGTATCCCGGCATGCCCCCGCAGCC
>WNFM01317817.1_pt3 | contig 30399 bp, 26 predicted proteins | sample 5400271 | NCBI WGS metagenome assembly WNFM01 (sample SAMN13153352, study PRJNA577476) | soil metagenome | isolation source: 60 cm saprolite on Douglas fir-dominated hillslope | place: USA:California | collected 2013-09-17 | reverse complement strand
CAAAGACGCTGTTGGGCCACACTGGCAACCTGGGGCTGAACGATGTGGTCAAGATTGTCTGCAGCCATCCGTCCACCCCCTACCACATCGCCTGGCGCATGTGGAGCTTCTTCGCGTACGAAAACCCCAGCGTGAGCGAGCTACAGCCCCTCATCGACGCTTACAACCAGCACGACCACAGCGTGGCGGCGATGGTGCGCGCCATGCTCACCTCACCCAACTTCTACGGCGACAAAGCCTATCGCCAGCGCGTCAAGAGTCCCGCTGAGTACGTGGTAGGCGCCGTTCGCGCGCTGGAGCTGCCCGTCGCTGGGCAGGGACTGACGCAGTTGTTGACCGCCATGGGCCAGGAGCTGTTGAACCCGCCCAATGTGTCTGGCTGGGATGGCGACAAGGTCAGCGCCAACTGGATGTCCACCCAGGCCTGGATGACCCGCCTCAACTTCATCAATACACTGTTGATGGCCGCTTCCACCCCGTCCAAGGGTGGCGTGACCTCGGCGAGCAGCAGCTCGGCGCTCCAAACGCTGGTGAACGCTCACCAGATCGCGACGCCCACCGCACTGCTCAACTTCTTCGTCAGCACGCTGCTCGATGACCAGCTCGCGGCCGACCGACGTGCGTCCGTCGCGGACTTCCTGACCGGGGCCGCCGCGGCCGGGGGAGCCGCGCTCGCGCTGCATGGCGGCCAGAGCCTGCCATTGACGGCGGTGCGCAGCGCGCTCTACCTGCTGATGTCCATGCCGGAATGCCAGCTCAACTAGCCGCGCGCCTGCGGGCACAAGGAGGACCACAATGTTCCTGTCACGTCGGGCGATGATCAAAGATGGTTTGCTGGCGGTCAGCGCGGGCATGATCATGCCACCGATCTTCGCACGCGCGGTGCGCGCCTCGCAAAATGCCGCTGAGGAAGGTGACACGTGGGCGCAGGCGGCGCAAAACCGGACACTGATCGTGGTACAGATGGCCGGCGGCAACGACGGGCTGAACACGATTGTGCCGCTGGACGACGCACATTATAAGCAGGCGCGCCCGACTCTGGCATTGACCCGGGATCAGGTGCTGCCGCTCAACAGCAACGGCCTCTACATGCACCGTATGTTGCAGCCGCTGCAAGCCCTCTGGAGCAGCAAGAAGCTGGCGATCGTCGAGGGCGTCGGCTACGAGCACTCCAGTCTCTCGCACTTCCAGGCGATGGACGTGTGGCAGACGCTGGATCTGGCTGGGCATGGCACGTCGGGGTGGCTCGGCAAGTATGTGGCGGGCCTCACCGACAAGGATGGCCATCCGTTCCAGTCACTGGCGGTCGGCACCACGCTGCCAATGGCGCTCCAGTCGATCAATGCGTCGGTGCCCGTGCTGGCGAATCCGGCGCAATATCAGCTGGCGCCCGACGGTGGCGGGTCGCGCAAGGCGGCCGACGCGCCGAGTGATCCACGCTTGCAGGCGCTGCTCAAGCTCTACAACACCTATCCGCAGTCCGCGCCGTACGCCGCGCTGCTGCGGCCGACCGCGGAGACATTCGTGCAGGGCTCCACGCAACTGGCGACCGCCGTCAGCCAGTACACCGCGCAGGCACAGTACGACCCGGCGGATGGGTTCGCCCAGGGGCTCAAGGTGCTGGCGGAGGTGACCGTCAACGATCTCGGCTTGCGTGTCGGCTATGTCACACTCGGTGGGTTCGATACGCACTCGGACCAGAGCAAGCGGCAAGACACGTTGCTGGCGAAGCTGGCCTCCGGGCTGACGGCGTTCTATCAGGACCTGACGGCGCACGGCAAGGCGAACAACGTCGTGGTGATGACCTGGTCGGAGTTCGGCCGCCGCGTCAACGAGAACGCCAGCCTGGGCACCGATCACGGCACGGCCGCGCCGCTGTTCGTGCTGGGCGATGCCGTCAACGGCGGCCTCTACGGCGCGCCACCCGACCTGACGGACCTGGACGAGAACCACAATCTGAAGTCGCCGGTGGACTTCCGCTCGGTCTACGCCACCGTATTGAACTGGCTGGGCGCGCCCGCCTCCGTCATTCTCAACGGCAGCTTCACCGACGAGGGCTTCCTCCCCGCAGGGTCGTGAAGGCGCTGGGACGCATGCGCCTCAACAACCCCCAGATGAATCCGGGGGCGCACCTCACTGGTTTATTCCTCGGTGTGTGCTCCAACCAGCGCTCGCGGCTGGAGCATGTGTTCATGCGCTGCTGGTGCGCCCCAGCGTTTCCGGCTCGACGACGCGTGTCGCCTCGCCGCGCACCCGCTCCGCCTTCTTTCCGCACACGCACGCCGTTCCGCGCCGCAGGTGACGTACAATACGGCCGCAGTGGACTTGCGGAAAGGAGCGGACGCACGTGACCTCCCTGCTCATCAAGCGCGCCACGTTGCTCGTCACCATGGACGATCAAGACCATCGCTGGGACGATGGTTGCCTGTACATCGTGGACCAAGTCATCCAGCAGGTAGGGCCCACCGTGCAGCTCCCGGACACGGCGGATCGCGTCATCGACGCGCGCGGGAGCATCATTCTGCCGGGCCTGGTCAATACGCACCATCACTTCTACCAGACGTTGACGCGAAATCTGCCCGCCGCGCAGGATGCCGATCTCTTCACCTGGCTGCGTATCCACTACCCCATCTGGGCGCGGCTCACGCCCGAGGCCATCGCCGTCAGCACCCAGGTGGCGCTGGCGGAGCTGATGCTCTCGGGCTGCACGACGTCGAGCGATCATACTTACATCTGGCCCAACGGCGCGCGGTTGGACGATCAAATCGCGGCGGCGCTGCAGATGGGAGTGCGCTTTCACGCCGCCCGCGGCTCGATGTCTGTGGGGGAGTCGCAGGGCGGCCTGCCGCCGGACTCGGTCGTAGAGGATGAGGACGCGATCCTGGCCGATTCGCAGCGGGTGATCGAGCAGTATCATGACGCCAATCGGTATGCGATGCTGCGCATCGTGCTCGCGCCGTGCTCGCCTTTCTCCGTCTCGCCGGAGCTGATGCGGCAGAGCGTGAAACTGGCGCGCGCGTATGGCGTGCAGGCGCACACGCACCTGGCTGAGACGCGCGACGAAGCGGAGTATTGCCAGATGACCTTCGGCCGCACGCCTGTCGAGCTGGCGGAAGATCTGGGATGGACCGGACCAGACGTCTGGCACGCGCACATGGTGCATCCGAGCGCCAGCGAGATCGAGCGGCTGGGGCGAACGCGCACCGGGGTGGCGCACTGCCCGACCTCGAACATGCGGCTGGCGTCGGGCATCGCGCCGCTGGGGGCGCTGCGACGGGCCGGGGCGCGCGTGGGTCTGGGAGTGGACGGCTCGGCCTCCAACGATGGCTCGCACCTGCTGGCGGAGGCGCGGCAAGCCCTGTTGCTGCACCGGGTCCTGGGAGACCCCGCGGCTCTCAGCGCGCATGCGGCGCTGCAGTTGGCGACGCGCGGCGGCGCGGCGGCGCTGGGGCGCGACGACATTGGCGCGCTGGCGCCAGGTATGGCGGCCGACTGCATCGGCTACCGGCTGGACACGCTTGGACTGGCGGGCGGCGCGGTGCATGATCCGCTGGCCGCGTTGGTGTTCTGTCAGCCGCCGCACGTTGACCTCAGCGTCATCAACGGGCGCGTGCGCGTGCAGGAAGGTGCGCTGCTGGATGTGGACCTGCCCGTGTTGGTCGAGCGCCACAACGCGCTCGCACGGACGCTCGTGGCGGGCTGAGCGTGCGCCAGCGAGGTGGCCAGATGCGGATCGAAGTTGTGTGCGAGCGGCGTGTGACAGCCGCAGGGAGGCGCCCTGGGGCCTGCGCTAGCCTTCGTGGGCCGGGCGTTTCCCGCTGAGAGGTGCGCCAGCGTCAGTGTCCGTCCTGTCGCCCAGGCGCAGCCCAATGGCCGCCGCCAGCTCGCGCAGCGTCGCGGCGCTCCCCGCATCCCCATCGTCCAGCGCACGCGTGGCCAGGCGATCCAGCACGTCCAAGGCGTGCGGCGTGTGCAGATCGTCGTCCAGCGCGTTCATGAACTCGGCGCGCGCCGCGTCGTGTTGCGGCGCATGGTCCGCTGACGCCTCCGGCGCCCGCAGAGCGGCCAGGCGGAGCCGCTCGGTGCGCGCCGCGGCGCGGGCCATCTGCGCGGGGTGGTACTCCCAAGATTCACGGTAGTGGTGGCCGAGCAACAGCATCCGGATCGCCTCGCCCGAGTAGATAGGGAGCAGCTCGCTGACACGGGTCACGTTGCCCAACGACTTGCTCATCTTCTCGCCGTCCTGCCGCACCATGGCGACGTGCATCCAGATCTGCACGAAGGGGCGCTCACCCGTCGCGTTCTCACTTTGCGCGATCTCGCAGGTGTGGTGGGGGAAGACCAGATCGGCGCCGCCACCATGAATATCGATGCGCGGGCCCAGGTAATCGGTGGCCATGGCGCTACACTCGATGTGCCATCCCGGCCGGCCCATGCCCCACGGACTCGGCCACGCTGGCTCGCCCGGCTGCTGGGCCTGCCAGAGTACGAAGTCCAGCGGATCGTCTTTGCGCGGATCGTCGGGGAAGTTGCCGCGCTCGTTCGCCGTGTGCAGCCACGCGTCGTAACCCTTGTAGCCGCCGGCGCTCGCCAGCCGACCGAAGCCTGGATCGCTAGCGACGCGGAAATACACCCAGCCGTCCCGCTCGTAGGCATGGCCGTCGGCCAGCAACTTCAGGTTGAGCGCGATGATCCGCGGCATCTCGCTACTCGCCAGCACATAGTGATCCGGCATGGCGACGTTGAGCGCCCGCAAGTCCGCCAGGTAGCGGGCGGTCTCCTTTCGGCCCAGCTCGTCCCAGGCTATGCCCACCTCACGGGCCTTGCGCAGGATATCGTCGTCGATGTCGGTGACGTTCTGCACGTAGGTAACAGCGCGACCCTGCCACCGCAGCGTGCGCACGAGCGTGTCGTAGACGACGTTGAGAAATGCGTGGCCCAGGTGCGTCGTGTCGTACGGCGTGATGCCACAGACGTAGAGCGTGATCTGGTCGCTGATTGGGATCAAGGGACGCTGCTCTTGAGTCAGGGTATCGAAGAGGCGCATACGGGATCATCCTCCTGCAAGGGGGTCGGGTAGGCGGAACACAGCCGCGGCGTTGCGGGTCGTTGCCTGCGCGACCTCCTCAAAGGAAAGCCCGCGAAGCTCGGCAAGGCGCTGGGCCGTGAGCGCGACGTGCCGTGGCTCGTTGCGCTTGCCGCGGAATGGCTGCGGCGTGAGATAGGGGCTGTCGGTCTCCACCAGCAGGCGATCCAGCGGCGCCCAGGCTGCCACCTCGGCCAGCGCGGTGTTGCGCGGATACGTCAGGGGTCCGGCGAACGAGAGCCAGTATCCCAGGTCTAGCGCATCGCGGGCCATCTGCTGGTCGCCGATGAAGCAATGAAATACGCCGCGCACTCCCTGCCCATGCGCGCGGAGCAGGGCGATCATCTCAGCGTGGGACTCGCGATTGTGCAGGATCACCGGCAACTGAGTCTCACGGGCCAGCGCGAGCTGGGTTACCAGCGCGTCGCGCTGCACCTCTGGCGGCGAGAGATTGCGATAGAAGTCCAGCCCGATCTCCCCGATGGCCACGATGCCGGGCTCCCGCGCCAGCTCGCGCTCGGCCTGCAGAGCGTCTGCATCAAGGGTGGAGGCGTCGTGTGGGTGCGTGCCGACGGCGGCGAAGACCCGACCGGGATGGGCCACCGCCAGCGCGAGGGCGGATCGGCTGCTTGCGACGTCCACGCCTGGCACCACCAGCTGCGCCACGCCATTGGCGAAGGCCGCCGCGAGAACGGCCTCGCGATCGGCGTCGAACTGGCGCATCTGGACGTGCGAATGCGTATCAACCAGCACGCGTGTGGGCTCCAATCCGGCAGGCTGCGCCGTGCGGCGTGCGGCCGGTGCTGGGCCGCGGGCATCACTGGCAGAGTATAGGCATCCGCCGCTACCACTGTCAATTTTGAAGCGCTCGGGCTCCGCCTAGAGATTGGGGGCCCCGCTATGGGCACGGGCGTCTACTCGACGCCTGCAGCCTGAATGACCGACGGTTTCAGGCTGCAGGTGCGCGCACCGGCAGGGCACGTGTCACAGCTGGTTGCGCGCGGCGACCTCCAGCGCCAGCCGATAGGCGTCGCGGCGGCTCATCCCCAGCTCGCTCGCCACTACGTTCGCGGCGTCGCGCGTGCGCCACCCTGCCGCCAGGAGCGCCGCCAGCCGTACGCGCGCACGTTCCCGGTCGGGCTCGTTGGGGGCTGCGATTGCCCCGGCGGAGGCCCCCTCCACTACGAGCGTGTACTCACCGCGCGGCCCGGCGCCCGCGGCGCATTGCGTCCGCAGCGCAGAGAGTGATCCACGGAGCACCTCTTCGTGCACCTTGGTCAGCTCGCGCGCCGCCGCTGCCTGCCGATCCCCCAGCACCGCCAGCGCGTCGTCCAGGCAGGCGAGAAGCCGATGAGGCGCCTCATACAGGATCAGCGTGTGCTCCAGCGGTCGGACCTTCGTGAGGGCGGCGCGCCGTTCCGTGGACCGACGTGGCAGGAAGCCGAGGAATGTGAACTGGTCGGTAGGCAGGCCCGACGCCACCAGCGCCGCGATGGCTGCGGAGGGTCCTGGCACGGGCACCACCTGATGCCCCGCCCGCAGCGCCGCCACCACGAGCGGCTGCCCTGGGTCGGAAACGCCGGGCGTGCCCGCATCCGACACCAGCGCCACGTCGCCCTCCACCAGCACGCGCAGTATCTCTGCGGTGCGGACCAGCGCGCTGTGCTCGTGGTAGCTGATGGTGCGCGTCGCGATCTGGTAGTGAGTGAGCAGCTTGCGCGTATGACGCGTATCCTCGGCGGCGATCAATCGCACCTCGCGCAGCACCCGCAGCGCGCGCAGCGACATATCTTCGAGATTCCCTATGGGCGTGGCAACGACATACAGCGTGCCCATCGGCTCAGCGCTCAGGCCCGAAGGCAGCCCACAGGTCGCTATCCAGCACCAGCGTAAACGGACCGTCGTTCACCAGCTCCGCCGCCATATCCGCGCCGAAGCGGCCACCCTGCACAGGCACTCCGCGCGCTCGCAGCTCGTCGGCGAAGCGGTCCACCAGTGGCGCGGCGCCGGCCCCGCCGTAGATCCGCGTAGAGGGTGAATTGCGAGATCACGAGCGCGCCACCTCCAACGTCGACCAGCGAGCGATTGATCTTGCCCGCTGCGTCAGCGAAGATGCGCAGCCCTGCCACCTTGTCCGCCAGGAGACGCGCCTCGGCGGCGCCATCGCCGGGGCCAACGCCGACCAATACCACCAGACCCGGCGCGGGCTCCAGCGCCCCGACGATCTCGCCGCCCACCAGCACGCGTCCCGTGAGGGCGCGCTGTACCACGGCCCGCATCAGCTGCCCGACGTGCTGTTGGAGGTAGACCCACCAGGACCGGACCCCGCTCCTTTGGACTCTACCGCGGCGGGCGCTGGAGTCTCGCTCTTCTTCTCGCCGCTGGAGCTCTCACCAGTCGTGGCCTCGCTGGAGCTGGTGGCGGCAGCCGCGCCATTCGCGCGGTGATCAGTGCTATAGAATCCGCCGCCCTTGAAGACGATGCCCGCGGGAAAGAGCAGGCGGCGAATCGGACCGCCACAGGTGTTGCAAGTCGTCAGCGGATCATCGGTCATCTTCTGCCAGACCTCAAAGCGCGCGCCGCAGGACTGGCAGAGGTACTCATAAGCGGGCATGGCCGCGCTTCGTCCTCCTCATGTTGTAGAAGTGCTGCGATGGGCGCAACATGTAGCTCGCCCGTCACGGAAGTGCGCGCCTCCCGGCTCGCGTGAGGCGCTCTCATTCGGTAATTATAGCACGCCCGGCAACGTCTGCCGCCCGCCGCGCGTACCCTATTGGCAGAGCGACACCCTCGACGATACCTTTTATCCCACGCGGCATCACATCGTCCGAACAAGCATGTGTTATCACTACCTGCCTCGTGAGCAGCGTCCCCGCCGCGCATGACAGAATGGCCTCCTGGCCGGAAACCCCTGCCACCGGCACGCCTGCGGGGAGCAATCGCGCCCCCTCCGCTCCTTTCGAGCAAGAGATGATTGACGAACGCTCATCTAGTGTGCATACTCTCAGTGCGCAGCGATTGTATTCATGGACGCATTTTTGTGCAGCGCTGTGCCACGATGCGACATATTGGGGCTGACTGTGAGTCCGTCGCGGATGGCGCTGTCGTGAGGGTTCTTGGGTTGAGAGGCGCGCCTGTGCGCTGGCAGCGGGTTTGTTCCCAGCGCGGGCGCCGCGTTACTGGGCTCATGTAGAGACTACAGAAAGGGGCACCGTGAGATGTTGGATCAGATGTTCCGCCGCGAGCGGGGTCAGGGGTTGGTCGAGTACGCCCTCATCATCGCGTTGGTGGCCGTCGTCGTCATCGGCATCCTGATTTTGCTTGGGCCAGCCATCGGAAGCATCTTCTCGAATATTCAGAACAACCTATAACTCGGTCCCGCAAGGAAGCGGGTCGGATGTTCGGCATCGCGCCCACATCCGCCACGAGCAGCAGCGTGGGAGCGGGAGCCTGAGGGCGCACCCCGCTCCCTCCTGATTCCAGCGGGGTGCGCCCCTGTCGCCAGGCAAAGGCCGACGCCTGGATCAGAGCGGCGCGCGACTTCCTGCTCCGCGCTATAATGAGTGAGTTGACCCGCGCGAGCAGGTCCTCATGCGCTGCACTGGAGAGGGAAGCCGCCATGCCCGACCAGCCTTGGCCCGCGGAAGATCAGCCGAGCGCATTGCAGGAGCAGCCGCTGGCGCGGCCAAGTGGATTCATGCCCTCGCGGCTGGAAGCGCACGCCCCTGCCTTCGACGCGCAGTACGCCGCCCACACCAAAGACGTCTTTCGTGAGGCGGTGAATCGCGATCTGGCGGCTGGCGGTGACCCACACCTGCGCGTCCACGAGTATGTCGAGCGCGGCAAGCCCGAATTCGCCCTCGCCTACCTCCTCGCCGCCGATCTGCCTGACGAGGAAAAACGCGCGCTCTATGCTGAGTCGTTCGACCGCCGCGCCGCCCTCACCGAGCAGAAGGCCGACGACTTCGATCGCCGCTTCCACCGTCCATTCCCCTTGCTGCAGCTGGAGGCCTCGAAAGATCGCGCCACCGCGAAGCGCGTCCGCTCCGGCGGCTCCCTGCGCCCCGGCCTGGGCCGCCCCCTGCCGACGCTGTGAGCGCGGGGACGCAGACAGGTGCCCAAGGTGGATCCGGCGCCAAGCGCGCACGGCCTCACGGCGCCCGCGCGGGCGTCAGGGGACCGAGCGGGCGGTTGGTTGGCAGGAGCTCGCCAGCTACCGAGCTGGAGCCGAACGTGAAGTTCACGATGGTGGTGTAGGTCGCGTCGCAGCTGCCCGCGCCATGTTGCAGGGCCCCCGAGCAAGGGGTACTGAACGTCTGCCCTTGTGACCCCTGCTGCGTGAGCGTGAACTTGAGCGAGAAGCCCGTCTCGCCGCGTGCCGCGCCCGTCACGGTGCAGCGCAGCATGATGCGGATGACGTCGATGCCTTCAGGAAGGTCGTGTCTGGTGCAGCTGAGCGCTGCGGGCGCTGGAGTCGCTGGCGTGCTGGATGCTCCAAGGGGCGCGCACGCGGCAAGTGTCAGGCATCCAGCGACTACTGCCACCATGACGAGCCAGGATGTCACCGCTGTGCGCATGTGGTCGCTCCTCTTCCCGCCTCCGGTCCCCCAGCTAGCTGGAGCCCAGGTCCCATTGAGTTAGACGCACCTGGCTGCGCAGATGTTCCCATCACAGAGCATGGCTAGCAGGTCGCTACCAGGCGTTTTCACTAGATTGCTTGGAAGCCCTGCGTGTGGTACAATGCGAAGAACAGGTTACCTTGTCTAACGGCGCCTCCCGGCGCGGATCAGACGCGGACAACGGTTGGCCGTTTGCGCGTTTCGGCTATTGAGCAAGCGGCGAGCTTAGGAGGCAAACACGTGGAGATGCAGACGGGGACGTTACGGGTGAAGCGCAACTTCCCCGAGATGCTCAAGGGCGGCGTGATCATGGATGTGGTCAACGCCGAGCAGGCGCGCATCGCCGAAGAGGCTGGCGCCTCCGCCGTCATGGCGCTCGAACGCGTCCCCGCTGATATCCGTGCCCAGGGCGGCGTCGCCCGCATGAGCGATCCCGAGCTGATCCTCTCTATCAAGGACGCCGTCACCATCCCGGTCATGGCCAAGTGCCGCATCGGGCACTTCGTCGAGGCGGATATCTTGCAGGCGCTGGGCGTAGACTGCATCGACGAGTCCGAAGTGCTCACGCCCGCCGACGAGGCGTACCATGTCAACAAGCACCAGTTCACGGTGCCGTTCGTCTGCGGCGCGCGCGACCTGGGTGAGGCGCTGCGCCGGATCGGCGAAGGCGCCGCGATGATCCGCAGCAAGGGCGAGGCTGGGACCGGCAACATCGTCGAGGCGGTGCGCCACCTGCGCGCCATCACCGATGGCATTCGCCGACTGACCATCCTGCCCGAAGAAGAGCTGATGACGGAGGCCAAGAACCTCGGCGCGCCGATCGACTTGGTGCGCGAGGTGCGCCAGCTTGGGCATCTGCCGGTGGTGCTGTTCTGTGCGGGCGGCGTGGCCACCCCCGCGGACGCGGCCCTGGTGATGCGTTTGGGATCGGACGGCGTCTTCGTCGGCTCTGGCATCTTCAAGTCTGCCGACCCGCTGCGGCGCGGCAAGGCCATCGTGAAGGCGACGACGCACTTCGAGGATCCCAAGATTCTCGCCGAAGTTTCGCGCGGCCTGGGCGAGCCCATGCGCGGCATCGAGCTGGGCGACATTCCCGAGCGCGAGCTCATGGCCGCGCGGGGATGGTAGCAGGGTATGATGCGAGTCGGTGTCCTGGCCTTGCAGGGTGATTTCCGCGAGCATATCCGAGCGGTCGAGCGGCTTGGTGCGATGGCACATGCCGTGCGATTGCCAGAACAGTTGACGGGGGTGGATGGCCTGGTGATCCCAGGGGGTGAGAGCACGGTGATGGGCAAGCTCATGGTGGCGTATGGTCTCGACCAGCCGCTGCGCGACCTCATCGCCGCGGGCGTCCCTGTGTGGGGCACCTGCGCCGGGCTCATCCTGCTGGCGCGCGAGACCGATAACGCGCTTGCCGGGCAGCCGCTCCTGGCGACGCTCGCGGCGCGTGTGTGTCGCAATGCCTTCGGCAGCCAGCGCGAGAGCTTCGAGAGCGACCTGCGTGTGCCGGCGCTGGGCGAGCCCAGGTACCATGCGGTGTTCATTCGCGCCCCCGCCGTCGAGTGGGCCGCGCCCGACGTGGAGATCCTGGCGCGGCTGGAGGACGGCGGCGATGCGGGCCGCGGGACGATTGTCGCGGTACGGGAGGGCTCACTCCTGGGAACCGCGTTCCATCCGGAGGTGACGGACGACCTGCGTTTTCATGACTACTTCCTCGATATCGTGCGCGGCAGAGCCGCCTGAGCGCCAGTGAGCGCCGCGGCGCGCTGAGCACGAGCGTATCGAGGTCGCGGACGAGCCTGCGCCGACTCGCGAGAGTGAGCGTTGAAGGCCGTCAAGAGAGAGCTGCATCACAGTGATACGGCCGATACTCTACGTCAATTTGCCGGCAGTCGTGTACGCTCTGGACCGCCGCGCGCGGGCACGGAACGGCGAGTTCGCCACCTTCATCTGCGCTCCCGATTTTGCGGAGCCGCAGAGCGGCCTCACCTCCCTCTTGAACGCCCTCGTTCTCATCAATCCCAGCGCGCTTACCTGGATCTGCGAAGACCGCTGGCGTCTGCTTGGCCTGGCGCAGGCACGCCGCCGCCGCAAGGCCGCCGCGTGGGACCTGACGTACCTCGCGGCCCTGACACCCCCGAGCGATCAGGCAGTCGCCCCGGCCGCGGACGAGGTGCTGGCCGAGCTGCTGGGGTATGCTCTCAACGCCGCCATCGCCCGTGGGGTGCAGCGCGTCTTCGCGCGGGTGGATGACGAGGCTCGCGAGCTGGAGCTGTTCGGGCGGGCCGGCTTCCAGCGCTACGCACGCGAGCTGAGGTACTGGCTACCCCAGACGCCACCTGCCTCGACGCTCGACGCGGAGGCGTCCGAGCCTGCTGGAAGCGGCGCTGGCACCGCCACGATGAATGGGGTCTGCTCCGGCTCTACGATGCGATCACGCCACATCGCGTGCAGATCGCCGAATGTCTCAATGGCGCGGAATTCATGCAGACGTACGCCGCTGGCGGCCGCATGGGCGCGATGCCTGTGATCGAGCCGCCCGTGCAGGCGTATGTCTCGGACCGCGGCGTACGCTTGGGGGGCTGGCTACGGCTGCGCTTTGGGCGCGGCTCCCAGCCACATCAGCTCTGGCTGATGGCGCACTCGGAGGATGCTGACCTGGCTGGCCTGCTGTTGCGCTTTGGCTTGCGGCAGTTCGCAGCGGCGCAACCGCGACCCATCCTCTGCCAAGTGCGCGAGTACGATAGCGTCGCGATCAATGCCTTGCGGGCGGCTGGCTTCGAGCACAGCGGCACGCGGGCGCTCTTGGTCCGCCATCTCGTGCTGCGCGCCCTGCGGCAGGCTCCCGCGCTGGAAACAACCCGTGTCGCGTATGGCGTGAAAGGGCTAGGAACGGCCCAATCGCACATGGACAGAGGTGATGAGACAGCTTATGCAACACACGATCACTGACGATCTCGACGCCCTGCTGACGACGCTCCCTCCTCATATCCGCGCAGCGATCGTCCAGATGAAGGAGCGGGCGGACTTGCTGGAGATCGTGCTGGACCTCGGGCGCATGCCCGAGGGGCGCTATCCCGACCGGGAAGTGATCTTGAGCGACACCCCTGTTTGCGAGGAGGACCTGGCGTATGTGACCGGGCGCATCGGCACCTTCGGGGACGACAACCGGGCGGGCATCGGGCGCACCCTGCACCGCATCAGCGCCATCCGCAACCGCCGCGGCCAGGTCGTCGGCCTGACCTGCCGCGTGGGCCGCGCGGTGCGCGGCACGGTGGCCCTCATCCGCGACGTGGTCGAGCAGGGCCGCTCGATCCTGATCCTGGGCCGGCCAGGGGTGGGCAAGACCACACTCCTGCGCGAGGCGGCGCGCGTGCTGGCCGACGAGTTGAACAAGCGGGTGGTGGTGGTGGACACCTCCAACGAGATCGCCGGGGATGGGGATGTGCCCCATCCGGGCATCGGGCGGGCGCGGCGCATGCAGGTGGCGCGGCCGGCGGAGCAGCATGGGGTGATGATCGAGGCGGTGGAGAACCACATGCCCGAGGTGGTGGTGATCGACGAGATCGGCACGGAGCGGGAGGCGCAGGCGGCGCGCACGATTGCCGAGCGGGGGGTGCAGCTGGTGGGGACGGCGCATGGGCGCACGCTGGACAACCTGCTGGTGAACCCGACGTTGGCGGATCTGGTGGGGGGGGGGGGCACGGTGACGTTGGGGGATGAGGAGGCGCGGCGGCGGGGGCCGCAGAAGAGGGTGTTGGAGCGCAAGGCGCCGCCCACCTTCGATGTCCTCGTCGAGCAGGAGGAGCGGCATCTCGTCGGCGTTCACCACGATGTCGCCGCCGCTGTCGATACGCTGCTGCGTGGCGAAGCGCCGCAGCGTGAGATGCGCGAGCGGCAACCTGACGGCACCATACGACGCTGGACCGAGCACGCGCCACGAGCCGCGCGCGCCGACGCCGTCGGCCTCCCCACCCGGGAGCAGCCCGTGCGGCGCGAGGAACGCTCCGCGAGCCGGCGCACCCATCGCGCCAGCCCACTGGTCGGCGAGCCTCTTCAGACGCCCTGGTGGGAGCAGCGTCGCGAGCCGTCGCGAGCTGAGGACAAGGAGCGCGGTGGCCGTGAAGCCTCAGCCGGCCAATGGCTGGATCCTGAGTTGGCGCGCGGCGCGGCACTTCAGGAGGCGGAGGGCTATATTGGCGGCGACATGGCGCGTGGCGACGGCGCCGACGCCACCACGGTGGGCGCTATACAGGACGGCAGGGCCTTCCGCAAACGGCGCATCTTCGCGATGGGCGTCAACCGCAATCACCTCGAACAGGCGATCCGCGAGCTGGGGCTGCCGGCTGTTGTCAGCCGAGACGAGCGCGAAGCCGATGCCGTCCTGATTCTCAAGAGCCTCCATCGCAAGCAGACCGATCGCGTCGATATCTATCAATCCAAAGGGATCCCGGTCTATGTGCTGCGCTCCGCCGGAGTGGAGCGTATCCGCGAAGCGCTCGCCGACCTCTATCGTGTGGACCTCGAACGCGCCAGGGCGCCGCAATCGCCACAGACGGACGATCCCTATACGCAGGCGTGAGCGCTGCGGCGTAGCCGGTCCGCTCAGACGAGCAGACTCGCCGCGGCGCCGCAGACATGCTCCGTGATGCTCCATCCCTGGTCGAGCGCGTCATCGTCGTCAGTAAAGACGGAGATGATGTACTTCTCGGATCCCACGCTGACGATCCCCGAGGAGTTCATGACCCACAGGCCATCTGGACCACCGACCCAGCCGTCTTTCACCGCCACCGTCGCGCCCGCGGGGGCTGTCGTGCCGACGCCGATCTGCTGATCGCTCTCGACAGACTCCATAAGATTCAGCGCCAGCGCGCGATGCTCCGCCGTCAGCACGTTGCCCGCATCCAAGAGAGCGAGCAACTGCGCCATCGCCGCCGGGGTGATGGTGCTCCAGCCCCACGTGCCGGAGGACGCGGTGAGTGCACTGACGCCTATCCGCTGCATGAATGCCGTCAGCCCCGGCGCATCGCCGATTTCCTCATAGAGCAGTTGAGCGGAATCGTTATCCGAGTTCTCGATCATGGTGGTGAGCAGATTCATCTCATCATCGTTCGGTTCCCTACCTTGATCCTCGATCTGCGTCAGCAGGGCCAGCATGATCGGCACCTTCACCGAGCTGGCGACGATGAACCCTTTGTCAGCGTTGTACTGATAGGTGATGCCGCGCGTCACGTCGTACAGGACCGCCCCGATGTGTTGGCCCTGGCGGGCCAAGTAGCCCGCCAGGGAGGGATCGAGCGCATCGAATTCCGCCCACGTGCCGCCGCTTGGGGCCGCGGCCGTGACCGCGGTCGCGTTGAGCCAGCCCGCGGCTTGCGCATGCGGCGTCTTCCAGGTGCCTTCGTACCAGAGGGTCGCGTCGACCCACTGCGTCACCGGCGCGAGCGTCAAGGGGAAGTTCGGTCCCACATGCGCGACACTCGCGCTCGCATCATCCGCTTGCGCGCGCAGCGTCATGGCGGCGGCGGTCCGCGCGGCGGTCCCGCTGGCGAGCCTCACCTCGGGAGGGCCGAACGTCCGCAAATAGTCCAGGCCGACAGGCAGCAGCTGAGGGGAAGATGCCGCGCCCGCCGCGGGCGCGTCTGTCGCTTGATCGAGCAGGAGCGCGTTATGCTGGAACATCTGCACGCTGAGCGTGCGCTGCTGGCCATCTCGCCGTATCGTCGCCGTCAAGACGGCGGTGAGCGGGTTGCCGAAGTCCGCTTGCCACCCATCCGGCGCCATGCTGGGGCCCGAGAGCGCCTGGTAGAAGCTCGCTGAGACGACGTGACCCATAGCCTTGCCAGACCGCGTCGCGGTTGCCAGGAATACGCCCCCCGTGGCGGTGGTGATTGGCTTGCCATGCCCGGTGGGGGCGGGCTGGAGGCGATCGGGCTGCGCCGCACGCCGCAGTTCGGCATAGGTCAGCTGGGAGTCAGTGGCGCCTATAGCCACCTGGCTCCCAGCTGACACGAGCGCCTGCAGCAGCGGGAGTCTCACCACACCGCTGGCGCCGTCGACCGCGCCATTCACCACCAGCTGCGTGAGCGCAGACTGGTCCCTGCGGACATCGAGGGGGAGCACGCCTGCCGCGGCCGGCGACGCGCCAGGCTTGAAGAGCGCGCCGTCCATGTAGAACTGTAGCCAACCGCCTGGCAGCGGCAACGCAGGCGTCAACGCAGGCCCCAGTGTGGTCGTGCCCGCATGGGCATCGAAGTAGGCGCGAAACAGCGAATCAGGGGCCAACTGCTGGTTGGCGAACGCTTCCCCGGCTGGATCGGCCGCGGTCACCGGGAGTGTGGCGAGGTACGCCGCCAGTCGCGCCTCATTGCGGGCCTGTTGGGCGGCGGCATCTAGTCGCGCCACCGTCATCCCGCTGAACACCTCAATGACAAGGCCCACGATGACCAGCGTGATCGCTGGTCCCTGACGCGACACCACCACCAGCCACCGTGGTCGGCGGTGCTCGCGGCGCTTGCGCCAATAGGAAAGCTGTCGCAGCACGAGACTCCCCACCCTCTTGCCTTCACACTGACCGCTGCGCTATGATGGCAAATCCTGTGCCACTGGCGCCTTGCTGGGAAAGGCAGCGCATCGTGGCAGAGTATGGCGCGGCTGTCTGAGATCGCGCTGAGATCAGCTTAATCAGGACTTAACGTAGTGGGCAGCCGGCGCCTCGGTCATGGGGCAAGATGCGACCGAAGATGCGCATGACAAGTGGTTCAGCACGTATTGGCAGCGCGACTCGACAGAGAGGTGGGGTAAGAGAGCGGCAACAAAGAAGAGACGTCCTGGCGAGCCCACCGCTCGCCAGGACGCTGTGGCTATGTGGGAGGCTGCAAGCGTCAAGACGACAAGAAAAGGATCAGACCTGCCCTCAATGCTCCTTTGGACGATCCAGCATTGTGGCCGACACACTCGCGAGCTTGCGACCACTGCTTCGTCTTGCTGCGTACCGTGGACATGTCTCGCGCCACTGCGGCATGTCATCTTCTCGCTAGCAGATGTAGCCGACACTGACGGCGATGGTGGTCGACTGTTGGTCGCCAAAGCGATCGGTCGCAGTGGCTGTGACGTAATGTTGAGTAATGGTGCAGGCGCCGCCCGTCAGACTATGCTGCAGCGGACTGCCCGTGCCCAGAGGGCCATCGATATTATCGCTCCAACTGATGGCGGAGCCCGGCAGCTGAAAGACGCCGTCATCGTATGCCGCCGCCGTGAAGGTAATGACCTGTCCCGGGCTAGCACCACTGTTGTTCGCTGGCGAGGTGATGGTGATCGAGCAGACGACACCTGTGTAGGTGGCGACGGTGACGCTGGCCGAGAGGGTGTGTCCGGCGCTGACGGTCGCGCTGGCAGTGACATGGTGGACGATGTGGGGAGCGCAAGCGCTGCCCGAGAGAGAGGCCTGCAGCGGACTGCCTGTGCCCAGAAAGCCACCCATGTCGTCGCTCCAGCTGATGGCGGAGCCCGGCAGCTGATGGCCAGTGGTGTCGTACGCGGTCGCCGTAAACGTGGTGGGCGATGTCGAAAGGACCAGGCTGTTGTTCCCTGGCGAGGTGATGGTAAGCGTGGGGGTCGGTGTCGCGGTCGCCGTTGGCGTCGCGGTCGCGGCCGCTGTTGGCGCGGGGATCGGCGTCGGCGTACGGGTCGCGGCAGGTGGAGCAGGCCGAGGTGTGGGGGTTCGCGTCGCGGTCGCTGTCGGCGTGGGGGTCGGCGTCGCGACGAATGCCGTCCCTCCGACGAACGTGGATGGCAACCTGGATATGGTAGATCGCCTCCAGCGGCGCCGCCGCGAACGCATGTCCAGCGCGCTGCGGGGCCAGCGCGTACTGGCAGATCAGCGCGTTCGGGATCACCTGCACGTCCCGGCGCTGGCCCGCGGCGAGCGCACCCCCGCTCGGTTGCACCTGCGCCCAGGGTGTGCCTGGGGTGAGCTGCTCGACGGGCGTGGCCGACCAGGAGACCGAGACGGTGCTGGCGGAGTTATCCATCTCGAACGTAAAGGGCTTCAGAGCGGTGCCGCTGGCGCAGGAGCGCAGCGTATCGCGCGCATGCACCTGCAAGGCGTCCGTCCCCTGGAGCGGCACCAGGCTGAGCACGAGCGCGATCATGCCGAGCACGACGGCCGTGGGAAAAGTGAGGCGCATGGCGCAGCCAGGGCGCACCCGCGCGAGGATCGCGGCGAGATCGTCGGCGGCGTATTCTCTCCCCGCTTCTTTGGGATTGAAGTCCTCGCGTCGTGTGACGATGTGGTAGGTCTCCACCAGATTGAGCAGGAGGCCCAGCGCGCTCAGCAGAATATCCGCGAGCGGCACCACGCGCAGGAACGTCGCCACCCACTGCGGTGGCACGAGATGGGTCACTTGGAGGAAGATGATGGTCGCGATATACAGCAGGGCGACCACGAGCGCGACCAAAGCGATGCTGAAGCTCACGCGCGAGAGCAATGGGGTGCGCTCGGCCGTTTCGGTCTTGGCCTCAGGAGTGGCAAGCGTGCTCATACGTTGATCCCATCCTTGTCGTGGAATCTGAAGTGACAGTGGGCGCGTGCGCTGTTGCCAGGCCGGGTTGGGTCGCTGAGGTCGCTCCGTGCCCGCTGAACGACGGGCGAGAACGGTCTAGAGGCCGGTGACGTTCAAATAGATGTTGAGCGCCGCCAACACCATCACCACCAGGGCCGCGACGATCTCGTTGCGCAGCCCGTTGCGGACTGCGCGGTGTCGCACGACGCGCCGCCGCAAGGTGTTGAGGTCGAACAGGATCGCGCATCCACTGATGACAATCGCCGCAATGGCAAGCACGGAGGTGATCGAGAGCCCGAACGCGACACCGCTCGTAACAGACGCCAGCATGGCATGGCCTCCTGGGATTGAAGAGCTGCATCCGCACCACTTCATGGAGATATACAGCTGCTTGATAAGTTCGCCGTGGCGGAGTGAAACGTACGATCGCGCCACTCCCCTCCTCTCGCCGCCCAGCAGACTACCGCTGGGCGATGAAGGCGGCGGCATCGGGCGCCAGGAAGGTGTTGCCCGAGGTGGGCAGCCGGAACGAGAACCGCTCACCTCGCAGCGAGCTCAATCGACCAGTGAAATCAGGCGCGCCTCGGCGCTGGACCTGCAGACGTGGGTGGCTGCAGCCGGTCGTCGAACTGCAAGCCACCCCTGCTCGGAAACGAACGCGCCCCGCCGCTAGGCGTGGGAGGAGACGAGCGGGCAGATCAGCACGACGCCGGTCGCCACCTCATAGGGATTGCTCGCCCCCTGGTTGATCGGGAGGAACTCCCCGGCCGCCTCTGCCCCATCCAGCGCTTCATCGCTGGTGATGGGCTTGAACCCTGGACTCATGGCCACCGCGGGGTTGTAGAGCAGCACGATGATCTGCCAGGGTCCCTTGAAGCTGCCCGCCGTCCCATTGGTGCCGAACCCCGGCGCTCCGGTCAGTACATGGTCGTGATAGCCGAAGACGATCGGCAGCCCCGGGTGGAAGCAGGGGTTGCACTGCGGCTGATAGCCCGAGGGCAGGGTGGCCGGCGGGCAGTTGACGGAGCAGCCGCCGAAGTTGAGGGGGTAGGCCAGGATGTAGAGCTCCTTGGCCTGGGCCAGCAGCTGGGGATTGGGGTTGGTGATCATGTGCGGCCCGATCATGTAGACGGTTTGGCCGTTGGCATAGCTGGGATCGATGGCGGGGGCGGCGTGGGCCCGGGGAGGAGTCGCAAGGCTGGTGACCAGCGCGAGAGTACCCACCAGGGTGGTGGCGGCGACGAGCAGGATCACGAGGATGCGGCGTGGCTGGGTACGGAACATGGGGGTTCTCCTTGCGCATGGGAGGCTCTGGGCGGGATCGCACGTGTTCCCGCCACTGGAGCGATAGGGCTGGCTCGACACCGGGCCAACCGGCCGCCTACAGGGACTCTCAGCCGGGCAGGGGAGCGCCCCCATCCGACTGGGCAGGGTACATCGCGTAAGCGACGTGCCCGGTGACATCCGGGATCACATTGCAGGTGCCGACGTTGGAGTAGATGTCTACCGCCCCACCGCCACCCAGCTTCACGATCACGCCGTTGGCCACTTTTGGCTTGAACTGCCCGCTGGCATCGATCGGCAGATTTCCCGCCGACGGCGGGGCATTCCCGGACTAGCTGATGAAGGCGACGGCATCCAGCACCAGCGGCGTACTCGCGCCGGATTGGTTCTGGATCGCCACCTTGCCCCCACTGCCCAACGCCGTGTTGACATGATTGGCCAGGAAGGTTATGCTGGCGGTGGTCGGCACCGCCGCCCCAGCTGGGAAGAGTGAGAGGTTGCCGTTGCCGCCAGGGCCGAGCACCGTGACATTGCAGATGAGGCCCAGGGCGCTCGATGGGATACCCGAGCCGCCCAGCCCAGCCACCGACAGGGCATAGATCTCGTTGGGGGCGAGCGCCCCACGGTTGACCAGGCCGCTGTTGGCCCCCCCACGCGCATCCAGCAGACGCACCGGGCTTGCAAGGTAGTTGACCGCCCCGCCGGACGTGTGGCCGGGCGCCAGCGCCGCCACCTTGCGACTGCCCCCCAGACGCCGATCCACATGTCCGCGTTGGCGTCGCGCAATTGGGTGCCGGCAAGCAGCCCCTGTACGCCGCTGCCTCCCCAGAGGACCTGGCCGATGATGCCTTGCTTGGAGTTGACGCCGACCAGCAGATCGATGGCGCCGGCGCTCGAATACGCCTGGACCCCATAGCCGGTGCCGTCGTGGACGCCCAGGACGCCGGGGCTGAAGCTGGTCGACTGCGCTTCGCCGACGGTGCCAGCGCTGTACGCCGAGGGGCCCCAGACGCCCTCCCCATGTTGCGCGATCCCCAGCACGCCGCGTCCGTAGGCACTGCCGCCGCCGTTGGCGTTCGTAAAATAGCCAGCGGTCCCAGGGTTACCTGGGTCGGCGCTTTCCGCATGGCCCCAGACGCCGAAGCCGCTGTCGGTGAACCCGTTCAAGCCACCGCCACCACTGAAACCCTGGCCGAAGATGGCCACGTTGCCGCTGCCAGTGACGCTGTTATAGAACGTGCTCCCGTCGTGGTGCTCGGGGGCGGCCTGGGCCGCGCCGCTCTGCTCGCTCAGGAGCACGCCAGCGACCCCGGCTGCGGCGGCCACCCCGCCCAGTTTGAGCAGCGCCCGACGGCTGCTGCGGTGGCGCGTGGGCGGCGGCGTGTCTTCCTCGCTCTGCGCGCGCTCCGCCGCCGCGTCTGGCAGGATCAGCACCGGCTCCGCGGTCTCCTCCTGCTGCGTCACCCGCAGCTGGACCACTTCCCGCCGCAAGTCGGCGGCCTCCCGACGCAGGTCGGCGTTCGCCTGTTCCACCTCGGCCAGCCGGGCCGCCAGGTGCTCCAAAGTCAGCGCGTCATCTCTGGTCCCCATCGGTCCTCCTCCTCGCACTTGGAAGGCTTGCGCCATCCAGCATCACCCCACGCTCGCACGATCACCGCGCCGCGGCTGAGCGCACGGTCCAGCTCGCGCGGCTTCGTGATCTTCGCCGGCCTGGACCCCGCCACCGCGTCGGTGGTTCGGTCTCATTACACCATTGGCCCGGCTCGCGCACTATCAAGCGCTTTACACCGCCACAGTCGAGTTCTTCACACTACCAGCGGTACCGCACCCCCTCCAGGAAGCTGGCGGCAGGGGACGGGCTGCCGTGCGCCCCGCCGTCCGCCTGCGAGCGCGCTGGTGCGGGCTCCCACTCAGCCGCGCCCCGCACGAGCAAGCATGCCTGAGCAGCGCCGGAGACGCCACACATAATCCACAGGATGACCCACGTAATGGCCCCACAGGATTGTGTGAAATGGGGCTAGCCCGCTCGCGTCTGGCATGCTATCATAGACATACACCAGGCGACCCGCCACTCACACTCTCGGAGGTGCTATGCAGAGCCCGCGTCCTGACGCCTTTGGTGAGTTGCTCCGCCACTATCGCCGTGCCGCGGGGCTGACCCAGGAAGCGCTGGGCGAGCGGGCCGGGCTGAGCACGCGGGGGGTCAGCGACCTGGAGCGCGGCGTCAACCGCACCCCGCAGCCCGGCACGCTGCGCTTGCTGGCCGAGGCGCTGGGTCTGGTGGGCGACGACCGGGCGTCCTTCATCGCCGCGGCGCGCCGCCCGCGGGGGTCCTTCCCTCCCGCTCCTACCAGCGCCCTCCCCCGGCGCCCCACGGCCTCCACGCCGCTGGTCGGCCGGCGTGACGACCTGGCCCAGCTGGAGCGCCACCTGAGGGGCGAGGGGCCCCCGGCGCTGCTGTTGGCCGGAGAGCCGGGCATTGGCAAGACGCGGCTGCTGCGCCAGGCGGCCGCGCGCGCCTGGGCCGACGGCTGGGAGGTGCTGGAAGGAGGCTGCCAGCGCCGCGATGCGCAGGGGCCCTACGCTCCCCTGCTGGGGGCGCTGGCCCAGCACCTCGCGCCGCAGACCCCCGCCCAGCTGCACGCCCACCTCCCCGGATGCGCGTGGCTGGTGCGCCTGCTACCCGAGCTGGCGGAGCGGGCGGTGGTGCCGCTGCCGCAGTGGGCGCTGCCGCCGGAGCAGGAGCGGCGGCTGTTGTTCGCGGCAGTGGGGCGCTACCTGGCCAACGTGGCGGGTCCCTGCGGGACCCTATTGGTGCTGGACGACCTGCAATGGGCCGGGCAGGATGGGCTCGATCTGCTGGCGAGTCTGTTGGGCCCTGCCAGCGCGCCGCCGCTGCGGGTGGTGGGGGCCTACCGCAGCACGGAGGTGCGCCCGGCGGATCCCCTGGGCATGCTGGTGGCCGACCTGGCGCGCGCCGGGCTGGTCGCGCAGCTGGACGTCGCTCCCCTGGCGCCCGCAGAGGCGGCGGCACTGGTGGCGAGCCTGCTGGCGCCCGACGACGAACACTCGCCGGAACCCCTGCCAGAGACCGGCGCGCGCCTGGTGGAGCGCGCCGGGGGGGTGCCGTACTTCCTGGTCAGCGGCGCGCGGGCGCTGGCGGCGGGGGCGGCGCCGGAGGTGCCCTGGGATGTGGGCCAGAGCATCCGCCAGCGTGTGGCGGCGCTGCCTGTGGAGGCGCAGCAGCTGTTGGGGGCGGCGGCGGTGGCCGGTCGTGTGGTGGGGCGGGCGTTGCTGGCAGCGGTGGTGGAGCAGGCGGAGGGGGAGGTGTTGGTGGGGCTGCGGGCGACGAGTCAGGCGCGGCTGTTGGTGGAGGCGAGCGCGGACGAGTACACGTTCGCGCACGATCTGGTGCGGGAGGTGGTGGAAGCCGCGTTGAGCGCGGGCGAGCGGCGCATGTGGCACCGGCGCCTGGCGGTGGCGCTGGAGCAACGCCCTGAGCCGAAGCGCACGCGCCGTGCGGCTGAGCTCGCGCACCACTTCGCCCAGGCGGGCGAAGGAGCGCGTGCCTTCCCCTACGCGCTCGCGGCCGGCGACGAAGCTCAAGCGGTCTACGCGCTCGCTGAGGCCGAGCGTCACTACCAGATGGCCCGCGATCTCGCGCAAGCCCATGGTGATCGTGCGACTGAGGCCGCGGCGCTCGACAGACTTGCCTGGCTCTCCATGTGGGGCACGGGGCGATACGCCAGCGCGCTCGAACTGTTCGAGCAGGCTGTGGAAGCCTACCGCGCAACTGGCGATCTGGAGGGGCAGGTGCGCACCAGCGTGCAACTCGCGCGCGTGTACGCACGCTCAGGAGGTCCGCGACAAGGGCTTGCACAGCTTGCGCCGCTGCTCGAGACGTTGGAGTCGGCCGGCGAGCATGAACTGTCCGGTGCGCCACGTGCGTACCGGGCTGCTCTGCTCGTAGCGCTGGCAGACGTCCATTATCACAGTGGCTCCTACGAGCAGCAGGTGGAGACTGCCGAGCGGGCGGCAGAACTGGCACGCGTGGAGGAGCAATCCAGTGCGCTGGCCGAAGCCCTGAACCTGCGTGGGATTGCGCTTGGGCTCCTCGGGCGCTGCGAGGATGCCGTGCGGACGCTGCAGGAAGCGATCACGCTCGCCGAGGAAACCGGCGACATCTATACCTGCTCGCACGCCCTGCGCCATCTCGCCGATGTCTACGAGCGGAACGGCCAATTCGCCGCGGCCGGGGAGGCCATCGCGCGTGGCCTTGAGCTCGCCGAGCGGCTGGGTCATGTGACGCAGGTTGGCATCATGGCATACCGACGCGGCCTCCACGCGTATTATCTCGGGGAGTGGGAGGATATGCGAGCGCGGTACGAGCGGGCCGAGGTCCTCTTCACGCAGGTCAAGCGCGAGATGCCACAGGCGTATGCCCCGTTGACGTATTCGTACGCCCCGTTCGTGCGGGGCCACCTCGCCCTGATCACTGGGGAGCGCGAGGTCGGCGTCCGCCACCTGGAGGAGGCCGCCACGCTCTCGACGAACAACAGGAATCTGCACGTCATGCGCAAAGCGCACCGCGAGCTCGCCGGCGCGTGGGCGACTTGAGCCGCTGGTCCTGGACTATGGCCGGCGGCAGGACACGGACCGCGCGCCGCTCCTGCCCCTGTTGGCCTGGGCGAGCGCAGAGCTAGGCGAAGAGGATCAGGCTCGGGCGCTTCTCTTGGATGCGGCGGATCGCGTGACCGCCCAGCGCCACCAGCTTGCCCTGCTCGATACCCTGCGTGTCTGTGCGTTGCTCGACGTGCGACAGGCGCGGTGGCACGAGGCCGAGCGCGCGCTGGAGGAGGCGCTGGCGCTGGCCCGCGCCATGCCCTACCCCTACGCCGAGGCCAAGGCGCTCCTCGTCTACGGCCAGCTCCACGCCGCCAAGGGCGAGCCCGAGCCGGCCCGCGCACGCTTTGCGGCGGCGCTGGCTATCCTCGATCGGCTGGGCGAGGGGCTCTACCGCCCGCACATCGCGCGCGCGCTGGCCGAGCTGCAGTAAGACGGTTTGGTATTACTGGCTAGTGCCTGTCCATGATAGGTGAGCGAGAATGTGGTACGCTGAGCCGCATGAGACCTCCTATCTTTGTGCGCCCGCTGACCGATGATCGCCTTGGCGGACGCTGGGGACTCATGCCCACACAGCAGGAGCTCCCCGCCGCACTGGACGCCCTCATTGCGGCTGCTATCCAGGCGTGGGAGGCTAATCATCCGGGGGAGGCGCGCGCTCGCCTCGTTGAGGCTGTAGATCTGCCAAGTGATCTCGTATTGAAGGAACGATTACGCCACTCCTACTCAACGCTTCGAGGCCACAAACTCCCTCGCTTCTCTCGCTAGAGGCAGCCATTCCTCTTCGGACGTTGATGCTACGGTGACCCACTCCTTCATCAGTTGCCCATGACCGGGATCAAACCGCTCCCCTTCTCCAGCGGCGATGAGCGCCTCCACCCGTGGCTTGGGAAGCTTGACGACGAGCTTGCCCCTGACGAGCATGGCAAAGATTTTGCCACTCGTGCACAGCGCAGCTGAGCCGAAGCCCTTCTTCCCCGCGGAGCCGAGGGTGACGTCCGGGCTGATGAGCGCCTCGACCAGCGTGGCATAGCGCTCCTCTGGAGTGCTGGGTGGATGACTCATGAAAGGGACACCTCCTCTATTGTTATCCGTTATGCGCGTCCAGATCCAGTGTATATGTGATCATGCGGCGGCGTACTCTGGCTCCCTCTCATCCGTCGCGGATGGTCACTTCCAGCGGGGAAGATGACAGGATACGACCGGCAGAAAGCCGCGAAAGTACGTCGCCGGATGATCACATGTACCGCATGCGAACCGCTACCCGTTCGTGACAGCTATCACCTTTCCTCGACGTCACACAGCGCTATGCTGCATGGCGCTGGCTTCTGTCGTCACTCCTGAGTCAGCCGGTACACTGCTCGTCCTCGTCGCAAGCCGCCGACTGCGGACGGCGAGCGCGGGCAGCGCGCCGAGCAGCGAGAGGCCGGCGGCCACTGCCAACGCCGGGCGGAACCCCGCGTTGACGCTCGCCGCTGTGCCCAGATGGCCGTTGGCGGCGAAGACCGCGGTCGCGACCGCGACCCCGAAGACGCTGCCGAAGCGCTGGAAAGTGCTGTTCGCCCCCGAAGCCTTGCCCATGTCCGGCGGTGCGACCGCGCTCAGCACCGCCGTCGGGGTCGTCGCGATCGCCATCGACACCCCGATGCCCGCGACGAGCAGCGGCAGGACCATCTGTCCGTACGCGACACCCGTCGTCGCCACCAGGGCAACCCAGGCCAGGCCCACAGCCTGGAGGAGCATTCCCGCCACCATCACCGGTCGCTGCCCGATCCGGTCGGAGAGCACGCCGGCGGCTGGCGCCACGAGCATCGGCGTCGCCGTCCAGGGGAGGAAGCGTACGCCCGTGCCCAAGGGCGAGAAGCCGAGGCCGAGCTGAAAGTACTGCGAGGCGAGGAAGACGGCTCCGAAGAGCGCGGCAACCATCAAGAAGCCCGTGGCGTTGGCGGCGGCGAACGCGCGACTGCGGAAGAGCCGCAGCGGCAACATAGGCTCCGGCGCTCGGCGCTCCCAGGCCACGAACCCGACCAGGAGCAGCAGTCCTAGGGCGAGGGTCACGAGGGTCTGTGCGCTGCCCCACCCGACGTCGCTGGCCCGGACGAGCCCCCACACGATGCCGATGGCGCCGCCTGAGACCAGCCCGACCGCCGGCAGATCGAGGCGCGTCGCCGGGCCGTGGCTCTCGGCCAGGCGGACGGTGGCGAGGACGGACGCGACCAGCCCGATGGGCACGTTCACCCAGAAGATCCAGTGCCAGTCGAGCCCCTGGGTGATGGCTCCGCCGACGAGCGGCCCTCCGGCGACGGCCAGGCCGCCGATGCCGCCCCAGAGCCCGACGATGGCGCCGCGGCGCTGCGGCGGGAAGGCCGTGGTCAGAATGGTCAGACTGAGCGGCATAATGATGGCGGCGCCGAGACCCTGGATCACCCGGCAAGCGATCAGGAGCTCCGCAGTCGGCGCCAGCGCGCAGGCGGCCGACGCGGCCGTGAACAGGGCTAGGCCGGCGGCGAAGACGCGCCGGCGCCCGAACCGATCGCCGAGAGCGGCCGCGGTGATGATGCCAGCGGCGTAGGCCAAGGTGTAGGCGTTGATCGTCCACTCCAGCGTGGACAGGCTGGCGCCGAGGTCGCGATGGATGGAGGGGAGCGCGGTGATCACCACCAGCGCATCCAGCGCCACCATGAAGAACGCCACGGACGTGAGCGCCAGGGCCCAGCCGCGCTGCGAGCGAGAGATGGTCATTGGGATAGCTCCTCCTCTGCATATACCGTGTATATGCACGTATTCACGACAAACAACATCCCTGCGAAGAACCGCAAGGATGCCTGCAGACGGATGATCAGGCCAACGCCGTGACCGCCGAACGCTCTGCCAGCAGCTCATCGCAGCGTTCACGACCAGGGGCACGCTCGATCCAGCTCGGCTTTCCTCCCACAGCTGCCAGCATGCCTGAGCGCCTGCTCCCCTTCCTCGGTCAGCAGCAGGAGGAGCAGGCAACTGTCCGTCATCCCCGCTTGGATATCCACTGGATAGACGACGGCCAAGAGCAAAAGTGTGCGGTCTGCTGGGAGATTTTTTTCTGCTCGATGAGCCTTTCAGGAGCAATGGCCCCCCGACCCTCGGGACCAGTGGCAAGGCATAAGCGCGTGCGCTATAATCGGGAGGTGTGGAACATCAGTTCTCACCTGTGGCTGGGTGCGCTGCTGATCGAGCCTGGTCTCTGCAAGAGCGATGAGGCGTCGTGAACGCTGAACAGAGGAAGACACAGAGCATATCCGACCAGGCGCAGCGCGTTGAGGTGGAAGCGTTCACCCGCCCTGCCGCCGACGCGTCGGACACGAGCGCCCTCATCGAGCCCTATCGCCGCGAGCTGCTCCTGCACTGTTATCGTCTCCTGGGATCATCACACGATGCTGAGGACCTGGTGCAGGAGACCATGCTCCGCGCCTGGCAGCGCTTTGACACCTTCAAGGGCGCAGCCTCGCTGCGCACCTGGCTGTATACGATCGCGACCAACGCCTGCCTCGACGCGCTCAAGAAGCGCTCGCCGCGCACGCTGCCTGTAGCCGCCTCCCCGGCGACGGATCCACTGAGCCCCTTTGTGCCAGCGACTGCCGAGGCACCCGGAAACGCACTATACCAGACGCGAGAGCGTCTCGCTCGCCTTCCTCACCGTCCTGCAACTGCTCCCGCCCCGCCAACGCGCGATCGTGATCCTCGCGGACGTGCTGGACTGGCGCGCGAGCGAGGTCGCGCACCTGTTGGAGATCTCGGTGTCAGGGGTGAACAGCGCCTTGCACCGCGCCCGAGTCACGCTGGCGAAGCACTATCACCCGGATGCGCGCGAACAGGCGCAGGGGAGTCGTGCCGATGCAGCGACGAGCGCGCTGCTCTCTCGCTATGTGCGCGCGTGGGAGACCGACGATGTCGCGGGGCTCGTGGCGCTCCTGAAAGAAGACGCGACGTTGAGCATGCCCCCGTTCCCGTCGTGGTATTGCGGGTGCGAACCGATTCGCGCCATTCTCACCGCCTTCCCCTTCAGCTCTGAGGTGCCGCACCAGTGGCGCCTCTATCCAACGGGGGCCAATGCGCAGCCGGCATTCGCCTACTATCGCGCCGACACAGCGGACGGCCCCTATCAGGCCAGGGGGATTCAAGTCGTCACCCTCGACTGGTCTACCTCGGCCGGGCGCATCGCAGCTGTGACGGTCTTCAATCTCCCATCGCTTGTCACTTCCTTCGGCTTCCCACCCTACCTGCCTGGGTGAGCCACCTGACGGCTGCGGGCTCCCACCGGGGGTGTCGTCACACGAACCACACCCGATGACGCAGCGCGCCAGCCAGCCGGAAGCCCGCAGCGGCGGGCGGCATAATCGCCGTGCTGAGGAGGAGATCCGCCAGGTCGCGTGGATCGTCCGAGGTGCCGCGCATGGCCCGCGCAAAGCGGAAGAGCGTCAACGCCCCCCAGAGCGTCAGCGCCCGCCAACTCAACGCGCGGCGATTGAGCAACAGCCCCGCGCTGGCGGTGAGCAACGCGCCGGCGGCCACATAGTGCCCGAGCGGCGGCCACTGGCGGACGTGCCGCCAGTAGAGTGTGCGATGCTTCTTCGCCAGCAAGGCTTCCTCGGCGTGGGCGCGCTGCTCACGCAACCCCGCGAGCCATTCCCGCGCGGGCAGGTCGTGAATCACCACGGCCCGCTCGGCGACTGCGAAGCCCGCCTGGGCCCCTAGCGCCGCCAATGCGAGGTCCACGCTGCCGTGCGCGTCGGATACGAAACGCTCGTCGAAGCCCTGCAGCTGGACCAGCAGCGCGCGTCGGTAAAACACGTTCGCCGCCGACCAGGGAGCCTGCACACGCTGGGTGGCTTCACGCACGGCGCTGGCCGGACGCGCGGGCAGCGGCACCACGACCGTGCCACTCACCACATCTATCGCGGGATCAAACAGGCTCGCCGCCGCCATCACCCACTCGTTGCTGGGGACGGCCGCATCGCCCGTAAAGCCTACTACCTCGCCGCGCGCCCGACGCCATCCTGCGTTGCGGGCGAGAGCAAGGGATGCCCCTGGGGCGCACAAGGTGTGACATAGACGCAGGCCGGGGCGCTGCCGGGCCAGCGTGGCCACCGCGCCCGCCGTCCCATTCCCGCACAGCCTATCTACTACGACCACTTCCATGCGCTCGACGGGATAGGTTTGCCGGGCCAGCGCCTCCAGGCAACGGACGAGGCGGGGCAGACTAGCGCGCGTCACCACCACCACGGACACGAATGGCAAGCGTCCGCTAGCACCACGTGCAGCTGGATCAGCGTCCTCCTGCCGCTCCGCGCGCGCCGCCACCGCTTCGCCCAGGTCATCGTGGGGAGTGGATAGATCGGTACTATTGTCCAGCCAGACGCGCGTGATGTGCTGCATGCCCTGAGCCTCCGGGTCGAACGTCGAACGGGACACTGGGCGATCCTCCCGGCGCGCGAGCGCTGGCTTCCGCCATGCCAAGTAGAGTCGCCGCAAGATGCGGGCCGACACATGCGTTCAATTTCGGGCGATCTCTCTGCCTATCTGCTGCTCCGCCGCGGAGCGGCTTCACAGCGTCCACGCGTTACGCTGAGCGCTCCAAGCGCGCGGCGCCCTGATGGCAGGAGCGGGCACCCACAATCTGCCACAATCTGGCATGGGGCGTGCGTCGGTGGGCCTGAGCACCTCAACCGTGGCGATTCTCGCTCGTATCACCAGATAATGACGAGCCTATGGCGGTGGATCGCGGGGGAAAGCGATGGATATTGGCCTGCTCGCGAGCGCGGCTGGCATCATCCTCGTCGATCTGGCGCTCAGTGGCGATAACGTGCTGGTGATCGCCGCGGCGGCCGCGCGCCTCCCCGGCGCTCAGCGGCGGCAAGCCATCTTCTGGGGCGGCCTGGGCGCGCTCGTGTTCCGCTTCCTGCTGGCCACCGTCGCCACAGTGTTGCTGGGCCTCCCCTTGCTCCGCGCGATTGGTGGACTGGTCGTCCTGGTGATCGCGGTGCGGCTCTTGCTGCCCGACGGCGCGCCATCCCAAGGGCGGCGGCCCGCGCGTGACCGGCTCTTCGGCGCTATGCTGACCATCTTGATCGCCGATATCACCATGAGTCTGGATAACGTCCTGGCGGTGGGCGCGCTGGCCAACGGCAACGTGCTGCTGCTGGCTGCCGGCTTAGCGATCAGCATGGGGTTGCTCTTCGTCGCCACG
>WNFM01259116.1_pt1 | contig 30400 bp, 24 predicted proteins | sample 5400271 | NCBI WGS metagenome assembly WNFM01 (sample SAMN13153352, study PRJNA577476) | soil metagenome | isolation source: 60 cm saprolite on Douglas fir-dominated hillslope | place: USA:California | collected 2013-09-17 | reverse complement strand
TTCCCGCCTCGCGATGTCCGGCGTGCGCGCACGCGCTGGCCTGGTCCGACAACATTCCCGTCGCGAGCTATCTCGCGCTCCGTGGACGGTGCCGTTACTGTCGCGCGCCGATCTCGGTCCGGTATCCGATCGTCGAGGCCCTGACGTGCGCCGTGTTCCTGCTGCACTGGCAGGTGTTCGGCCCATCGCCCCTGCTGTTGGTCCGGCTCGCGTTCGCCTGCGCCCTCATCGTGCTCTTTGCCATCGATCTCGAGCACCAGATCCTGCCGAACGTCATCACCCTGCCGGGCATCGTGGTGGGCCTCGCGTGCAGCGTCTTCCTGCCGCCGGGGCCGGTGACGGCGCTCGCGGGGGTCGTGGTCGGCGGCGGCCTCTTGTGGGGGATCGCCGAGGCCTGGTACCGGCTGCGGAAGGTCGAGGCCATGGGCTTCGGCGACGTCAAGATGCTGGCGATGGTCGGCGCGTTCCTCGGCGTGAAGCTCGTCGTCCTGACTTTTGTCCTGTCGTCCTTCATCGGCGGCCTCGTCGCCGTCGCGCTCGTCGCGGCCCGACGGGCCGATATGGCCACCAGGGTGCCGTTTGGCACAATGCTGGCGTTCGCGGCGCTGGTCGCGAGCCTGTACGGGGAACGCCTCGTGGCGTGGTACCTCGCGACGATGTAGCGGTGATGTCCAGAACGTCCTTCATCCTGTTTCTCCTGACGGCGACCCTCGGCATCGTGGTCGCCGGGCTCGCCTTTACGGTGCTGCGGCTGTTCGCGGCGGCGCGCCAGATGTCCCGCGGCAAGGAGGCGGCGGGCGCCGAAACGGCGTTCATGACCGCGGCCATGGAAGAGGCGCTCGCGAAGCTGCGCACGCGCGAGCAGGCGATGACGGCCCGCGCCGAGGCCTCCGAGCGCCTCAGCGGCGAGATCATCGCCAGCCTGACGTCCGGGCTCCTCGTCGTCGGCGACGACCGCCGCGTGAAGTCCCTGAACCCGGCCGGCCGCCGCCTGCTCGGCATGCCCGAAGCGGACTGGAGCGGCGATCTCGGCGACGTCCTGCTCACCGCGCCGACGCTCGCCCGCGTGATCGAAGAGTGTCTGGATACCGGACAGCCCGTGCGCCGGCGGGCCATCCACGTCAAGACGCGCGACGATCGCACCACCCATCTGGGCGTCACGGTGTCGCCGATCGGGACCGTGCCCGGCATCCGGAACGGGGCGATCTGCCTCTTCAGCGACCTCACGGACATCGTCGAGCTCGAGGAGCAGCTGCGCCTGAGGGACAGCCTGGCGCAAGTCGGAGAGCTGACGGCGGGGATTGCGCACGAGTTCCGCAACGGTCTGGCGACGATCCACGGGTATGCGCGGCTCCTGGACCTGGATCGGCTGCCCGCGGATACGCGGCCCTATGTCATTGGCATCCGCGACGAGACCGACACGCTCGGCGCGGTCGTCCGGAATTTCCTGAACTTCGCGCGGCCGGCCGACGTGGTGCTGGCGACGGTCGAGACGCAGCCGATCGCCGAGCGGGCCGCGGAGGAAATCCGCGCGGACGCCGTCGCGCGCGGGGGAGCCGTGACGGTGCGCGGAGAGTTCGTGCCGGTACTGGGGGACGAGGTCCTCCTGCGGCAGGCGTTCAGCAACCTGTGCCGGAACGCCCTCGAGGCCTGCACCGAAGCGCGTGTGGCGCCGCGCATTGTGATCGACAGCACCGTGGACCGCGCCCAGCGTGTCGTCCGCATCGCCGTCATCGACAACGGCCCGGGCGTGGATCCGGCGGTCGCGGCGCGCCTCTTCATGCCGTTCGTCACGACGCGCGCGCGAGGCACCGGCCTGGGGCTGGCGCTCGTGCAGAAGATCATCGTCACGCACAACGGCCGCGTGACGGTCCAGCCGGAGCCCGGCCGCGGCACGCGGTTCATCGTGTCGCTGCCGCTCGTCTCCGAGCCGGCGGGGTCCTCCGCCTAAAGGTGGAAGCTACGAGAACGCGACGAGAGCCCCCTCCATTACCACTCGGGGGCGTCCGCCTTTAGGCGGAAGATCCAGTACGCAGTCTCTACGTTCCGCGGCCTCCATCCACCGATCACCCCCTGCGCAGATCGCGGAACACTCGCGATCGAATTCGCGGATTCCTTCGATTTTTCGCTGGACCGGCGTTTGCAACCGCGAGGCGCGAGGTGCAGACTCTGAACGCTCCACGATCCACCCATGGCTTCACGCTGATCGAGGTCACGGTCGCCACGGGGCTGCTCGTCGCCTGTCCGCGAAGCGGCAGCTGGCGATGTCGCTCGCGGCGGCGCGGAAAGCCGACGAGCTCTGCGCGGCGGCGGCCGCGGGCCCGCTCCCGGTGTCGCCGCCCGACGCGCTCGAACGGGGCGCCGAGGGGTTCGCCGATGTCACGGAGGACGCCGGAATGATCTGCGTGCGGCGCTGGCGGGTTTCGTCGCCGCCGGGCTACGCCGGCGGGGCGATCGCGATCGTGGTGCGCGTCATCGCGGCCGGCGCCGGGGACGCTCAGATCGTCACGGTCTGCGAGGGGGCCGCTTCATGAGAGACCGTGCCGGCTTCAGTCTCATCGAGCTGTTGATCGCCATGGCGGTCATGGTCACGTTCAGCGGCGCGCTGATGTCGCTGATCCTGGCGGGGCAGTCGATTGCGCGCATGCAGCCGGAGGCGGCCGACGCGCAGCAGCGCGCGCGCGTCGCGCTGCAGACGCTCGGCGCCGAGCTCGCGCTCGCGGGCGCCGGGCTCGATCGCGGCCCCCAGGCGGGACCGCTCGCCCAGTTCTTTCCGCCGATCCTGCCCTCCGCCGACGGCGGGATCACCATCTGGTACGTCTCGACCCGCGTCGCGCAGGCCACCCTCGCGGCGCCCCTGCCGCAGGGGGCGACCAGCGCGCCCCTTCAGCCTGGCGACACCTGCCCCGCGCCGGATCCCGGATGTGCCTTCAGCCCGGCCTCGACGGCCATCGTCTTTGACGGTCACGGCTGCCGCGACGTGCTGCGTGTCGATGCCGTCACCGCCACGTCGCTCCAGGTGCGCACGGGGCCGCGAGGATGCGACTACGCCCAGGGCGCCGCGGTCGCGCAGGCGGAAGTCCGCACGTATCGCGTCGACTCCGCCGCGAGGCAGCTGCTCCGGCGCGACGAGGCGACCGGCGCCAGCGTACCGGTGCTCGATAACGTCACCGCGATGACCGTCGCGTACCTCGATGGCGCCCGGCACCTTCGCGTCACGCTGCGTCTCGCGGCCGCGACGCCCAGTGCCCTGATTCCGGACCTCGAGCTCTCGTACGACGTCATGCCGCCGAACCTTCAAGTGCGCTAGATGCCGCTCCTGACCGCGTTGTTCGCGACCGCCCTGCTCATGGCGCTCGGACTCTCGGTGGTGCTGCTCGGCAGCGCGGAGACGACGCTCGCGTCGCACGATCGCGACGCCAGGGCGCTGGCGTACGCCGCACGCGCCGCCGCGGCCATCGCGGCGGCGGACCTTCGCGCGCTGCCATCCTGGACCTTGATCGCGTCGCCCGGCCTCGTCCCGGAAGTGTCCGCGACCCCCGGGCGCTTCGTCGATTCGACGCTGGCCCCCGAGGCCCCGTGGCGCGGCCCGCCGCTTGATCTCCGCGCCCTGACGGTCCGGCTCCAGGCCGAGAGCGATGCGGCCGATCTGTCCGGCGATCCGGCTCCGGCATGGCGGCTGTTCGACTACGGCCCGCTGGCCCGCCTGGCGCCGGATGCCTCGGCAAGGAACCCGTACTACCTCGTCGTCTGGGTGGCCAGCGAGAACGGCACCATCGTGACCAGAGCGGTGGCCTATGGGCCGGGAGACGGGCGGTCGATAGTTGAGGTCTCCGTCGTCCGTCAGCCGGACACGGATCAGCCCCGGATCCTGACGATTCGGCCCGTGGCGTGAACGTGCTAAACTATGGATACCGAAGGAGAAAGGGTCCATGAAGCTCTCGAACGGTCTGATAGCTGCCGTGCTGCTGACAGTTACGGTTCCGGTGTGTGCCCAGAGCCTCGGCGACCTCGCCAAGAAGGAACAGGAACGCCGGAAGACGTTGCCGCCGGCGACCAAGACCTATACCAACGAGGATTTGAAAAAGCTTCCGCCGTCAGCCGACGACAACGTGAAGCCGGCCGACAAGGCCAAGGCGGACGACGCCATAAAGGCGGGTGACCCGGCCAAGCCGGGTGGGACCAAACCCGAAGCCGCGACCTCCCCGGAGCCGGCGAAGGACGAAAAGTACTGGCGCGGCCGGATCACCGCCGCCAAGGACGACATCGCCAAGAACGAGGCGTTCCGAGACGCCCTGCAAAGCCAGATTAACGGCCTTGCCGCGGAGTTTTCCGCCCGGGACGATCCGAACCAGCGCGCGAAGATCGCCGACGATCGGCAGAAGGCGCTCGCCCAGCTCGCCTCCGTGACCGAGGCCATCACGAAGGGCATCAAGGCGATTGCCGACATCGAGGAAGAGGCGCGGCGCGCCGGCGTTCCTCCCGGCTGGCTCCGCTGACGGCCCAGATCCTCATCGTCGAGGACAAAGACTCGCTGCGCACGATGCTCCGGCACACGCTGGAGCGGCAGGAGCACGTCGTCCTCGAAGCGCGCGATCAACCCGAGGCGGTGCGGATGCTGCAAACGATGCAGCCGGCCGTCGTCCTGTCCGATCTGCGGTTGCCGGCCGGCGACGGCTTCGGCGTGCTGCGCGCCACCAAGGAAATCGACGCCGACATCCCCGTCATTGTCATGACCGCGTACGGCAGCATCGAGGACGCGGTGAACGCGATGAAGGAGGGGGCGATGGACTTTCTGGCGAAGCCCGTCGATCCCGATCACCTCCTGCTCCTGGTCAGCCGCGCGCTCGAGCAGCGCCGTATCGTCACCGAGAACCTGCTACTCAAGGAGGAGCTGGCGGTGCGCCGCGGCGCGCCGCAGCTGGTGGGGGACGATCCCGCGCTCCGGAAGGTCTTCGCATCGCTGCAGCGCGCCGCCTCGACAGATGCGACCGTGCTGCTGGAAGGTGAGAGCGGGACCGGCAAGGAGTTGTTCGCGCGGTCGCTCCACGCGCTGAGCCCGCGCGCCGACGCGCCGTTTGTCGCGATCAACTGCGCGGCGATTCCCGAGAACCTGCTGGAAACCGAGTTGTTCGGGTACGAAAAGGGTGCGTTCACCGGCGCGGCCGGCCGGAAGCCCGGCAAGTTCGAGATGGCGCACCGGGGCACGTTGTTCCTCGACGAGATCGGCGACCTGCCGATGTCGCTCCAGGCCAAGATCCTGCGCGCGCTCGAGGAGAAGAAGTTCGAGCGGGTCGGCGGCACCGCGCTCCTGTCGGTGGACGTGCGGCTGGTGGCGGCGACCAACAAGGGCCTGCGGGCCGCCGTTGCGGCCCGCCGGTTCCGCGAGGATCTCTATTTCCGCCTGTCGGTCTTTCCGATCACGATTCCGCCGCTGCGCGATCGGCCCGGCGACATTCCCGTCCTGGCGCGGTACTTCGTCGAGCGGTTCTGCCGCGATCTGAAGAAGCGCCCCTTCGTCCTGTCGCCGCCGGCGCTCGAACAGCTCCAGTCGTACCCCTGGCCGGGGAACGTGCGGGAGCTCCAGAACTGTATCGAACGGGCCGTCATCCTGGCCGACGGGGAGACCCTCCTCCCGCGGCATCTCAACCTGTCGTTCGCGGCGCCGCTGACCGACGAGAACCCCGAGTCGCCCTGGGCGCACGTCGATCTCTCCGGCACCCTTGCGGAGGTCACCCGCCGCGTCACGGGCCAAGTCGAGAAGGCCAAGATCGAGGAGGTGCTGCTTGAGGCAGACGGGAACAAGGGACGCGCGGCCGAGCTGCTGCAAGTCAGTTACAAGACGCTGCTCTCGAAACTGAAAGAGCACCGGATCGAGTGATCTTCCGCCCTACCCGACAGGCGGAAGCCACACGATTCCTCTAGAGAAGATCCGGCTGGGAGATCTCGTGGCTTCCGCCTTCAGGCGGAAGAAATACCGGTCAGTCCGATCGAACGTAGCGCCGACGCGATCTCGTCTTTCGTGACGTCGGCGACCACTTCGCACTCGCCGATGCCCCGCGGCAGCACGTAGTGCAGCTGCCCTGCCACGATTTTCTTGTCGTGCGCGATCGCCTCGAGCGCCTCCGGAACCGCCACGTCGGCGACGGCCGGCAGCGGGCCCATCTTCGCGATCAGCGCGGCGAGGGCGTCGCGGTCCTGTGGCGGCATGGTCCCACGGGCGACGGCGATCTGCGCCGCCACCAGCATCCCGTATCCCACGGCCTCCCCGTGCCGGAGGCGCCGGTACCTCGTCACCGCCTCCAGGGCGTGCCCGGCCGTGTGGCCGAAGTTGAGCGTCCGCCGCAGGCCCGTTTCGCGCTCGTCCTGCTCCACGACCGAGGCCTTGATGCGGCACGACTCGGTCACGACAGCCATCAGCGCGTCGAGGTCGCGCTTGAAGAGCGCCGGCAGCGACGCGGCCACGCGGTCGAACAGCGGACGGCTGGCGATCACGCCGTACTTGATGACTTCGTACAGACCGGCGCGGAATTCGCGCCGGGGCAGCGTCGAGAGGAGCGCCGGGTCCACGACCACCAGCGCCGGGGGATGAAACGCGCCAATCAGGTTCTTGCCTTGCGCGTGGTTGACGCCGACCTTTCCGCCCACCGCGCTGTCCACCTGCGCGAGCAGGGTCGTCGGCACGTGGACGACGGGGACGCCGCGAAGGTACGTGGCCGCGGCGAAGCCGGCGGTGTCGCCGAGCACGCCGCCGCCGATCGCGACGACCGCGCTGGCACGGTCCGCGTGCGCGCGGATGAGCGCGTCGTAGATGCGGCCGACGGTCTGGAGGTGCTTGTGCCGCTCGCCGTCGGGGATCAGGATCGGCTCTTCCGAGGTGACTCCGGCGAACGCCTGCTCGTGAAAGCGCCAGACGGTCGGGTTCGACACGATGAAGCGGCGCCCGGGCACGCCGGCCCCGTCGAGCAGCCCGCCTGTGCGCGCGGCCGACCCGGGGTCGATGTGAATGCCGTAGCGGCCGCCGCGGCTGCCGACGTCGAGAAGCACGGGTGATACGATATCTCAGTGTGACGGGATACTGAATGTGCAGGCCGATTTCCTGATTATCGGGAGCGGCATCGCGGCGCTTCGCGCCGCGGCCGCCCTCGAAGGCGCCGGCGACGTGCTCCTTCTCACGAAGGCGGGCCCGCTGGCGGGAAACACGGGATACGCGCAGGGCGGGATCGCCGCGGCCGTGGGGCCGGGCGACAGTCCCGCGAGGCATCTCGCCGACACGATCGCCGCGGGCGACGGCTTGTGCGACGAGCGCGCCGTTGCCGTCCTCGTGGACGACGGTCCGCGGTATGTCCACGAGCTGATGGACTGGGGCGCCGCCTTCGATCGCGCGCCCGACGGGACGCTCGCGCTCGGGCTCGAGGCGGCGCACAGCGCGCGCCGCGTCCTGCACGCGCGCGACGCGACAGGCCGCGAGATCGGCCGGGCGCTCTGGGAGCGCGTCTCGCCGATGTCGAACGTGCAGATTCACGCGCAGGCCCGGGCCGTGGCGCTCATCCTCGAGGACGGCCGCTGCGCCGGCGTCGAGCTCCTGCAGGAAGACGGGACCCGGACCTCGGCGCGGGCGCGCGGCACGCTGCTGGCGACGGGCGGCGCGGGGCAGGTGTTCCGCGAGACGACGAATCCGCTGGAAGCGACCGGCGACGGGGTCGCGATCGCGTATCGGGCCGGCGCGGGCGTCGCCGATCTCGAGTTCGTCCAGTTTCATCCGACAGCCCTCAAGATGCCCGGACAGCCCCGGTTCCTGCTGTCGGAGGCGCTCCGGGGCGAGGGCGGGCGCCTCGTCAATACCGCGGGCGAGGCGTTCATGACGCGGTACGATCCGGCGGGGGATCTGGCGCCACGCGATCGCGTCGCGCGAGGGATCGTTCGAGAGGCGCAGCGCACAGGGGGTGAGATCTTCCTGACGCTGGATCGCCTGGACCCGGCGTTCGTGCACGCGCGGTTTCCCCTGATCTCGGACGCGTGCCGTCGCGCCGGGCTCGATCTCGCGAGGGATCGCATCCCGGTGGGGCCTGCGGCGCATTACCTGATGGGAGGGGTGGTCACCGACGTGGATGGCCGCACGACCCTCCCGGGGCTGTTCGCGGCGGGCGAGGTCGCGTGCACCGGCGTCCACGGCGCCAACCGCCTGGCGAGCAACTCGCTGCTCGAAGGCCTCGTGTTCGGCGCCCGCGCCGGCGAGGCGATGAAAGCCGGGGCCAGGTCCGCGTTTGCGGGCTCGGTCGTGCCAGATCTGGACCTGGCACCAGCCAAACCCGCAGAGACAGACCTGGCCCCGGTCGCCATCACAGCGTCGGACGCGCGCGACGTGATGTGGGAACAGGCGGGACTCTTTCGGACCGCGGACGGGCTGCGGGCGGCGCTCGAACGTCTGGGCGCTCCCCGGCTGGACGAGGATACGCGCCTCACCGTCGGACGCCTCATCGCGACCGCCGCCCTCCGCCGCGAGGAGAGCCGCGGCGGGCACTACCGGCTGGACTATCCGGCGCGCGACGATGCGCGCTGGAAGCGCCGGATCATGGAGACCGTGGAATAGTCCGCCTTCGCGGCGGCTTCGGCGGGACAAGGAACTTATGGCAGACAAGGCGGAGCAGAAGCAGGGCGAGGCGAAGGGGGGCGTGACCGAGATCACGCCCCAATCGGAAAACTTCTCCCAGTGGTACCTGGACGTCGTGCGCCGCGCGGAGCTGGCGGACTACACCGAGGTCAAGGGCTGCATGGCGATCCGGCCGTACGGCTATGCCATCTGGGAATTGATCCAGCAGGCGTTCGACAAGCGGTTCAAGGCCACCGGCCACGTGAACGCGTACTTCCCGCTGTTCATCCCGGCCAGTCTCCTGAACAAGGAGAAGGAGCACGTCGCGGGCTTCACGCCGCAGGTCGCCTGGGTCACCAAGGGCGGCGACGAGGAGCTCGCCGAGCCGCTCGCGATCCGTCCGACCTCCGAAGTGATCATCGGCACGTGTTACGCCAGGTGGATCAAGTCGTGGCGCGATCTGCCCGTCCTCATCAACCAGTGGGCGAACGTCGTCCGCTGGGAGAAGGTGACGCGCCCGTTCCTCCGGACGACCGAGTTCCTCTGGCAGGAAGGCCACACCGCGCACGAAACCGAGGCGGAAGCGCAGGAGGAGACGCTGAGGATCCTCGCGCTCTACAAGGAGTGCGCCGAGACCGAGCTCGCCATGCCGGTCGTCGACGGCCCCAAGAGCGAGAGTGAAAAGTTCGCGGGCGCGGCGCGCACCTATTCGATCGAAGCCCTGATGGGAGACGGCCGCGCGCTCCAGGCCGGGACGTCGCACAACCTCGGGCAGAACTTCGCCAAGGCTTTCGGCATCCAGTTCCAGGGGCGCGACAAGACGGTGCAGCACGCGTGGACGACGTCGTGGGGCGTGTCGACGCGGCTGATTGGCGGCGTGATCATGACCCACGGCGACGACAACGGGCTGATCCTGCCGCCCAGGATTGCGCCCTACCAGGTGGTCATCGTGCCGATTCCCCGCGGCAACTGGCAGGAGACGGTCCTGCCGAAGGCGAAGGAGATTCAGGCGTCGCTGCAGGCGCGCGGCGTCCGCGTGTTCCTCGACGACCGGGACTCGCAGACGCCCGGCTGGAAGTTCGCCGAATGGGAGCTGCGCGGCGTGCCGCTCCGGATGGAAATCGGCCCCAAGGACCTCGAGAAGTCCGCGGTGATGGTCGCGCGGCGCGACACGCGGACGAAGGAATCGATGCCGATGGAGGGGCTTGCCGGCGCGGTGGCTGGGAAACTGGACGAGATCCAGGCTGCCCTGCTGCAACGGGCGACGGCGTTCCGCGAGGACCACACGACGCGGGTGAGCTCGTACGACGAGCTCAAGAGCGTGATGGAAGGGCGGCCAGGGTTCGTCATTGCCGGGTGGTGCGGCAGCGCCGAGTGCGAAGCGCAGATCAAGGCCGACACGCAGGCGACGCTCCGGAACATTCCGTTCGGCGGCGGCGGCGTCCAGGGGCAGTGCGTCAAGTGCGGGCGGCCGTCGCCGTCGGAGGCGTGGTTCGCAAAAGCCTACTGACGCTCGCCAAGGCCAATGACCGATGACAAATGCCACGGGAACCCGGGTCGGCATTCGGCGGTGGTCGTGTGTCCTTAGAGCGCGCGTAGCGCTAGGGATCGTCGCCTGCGCGCTGGCCGCGCTCGTCGACCAGCGCGCAGGCGACTTCCCCTTCGTGTTCGACGACCGGACGAGGGTTCTGCTGAATCCCTCGCTTGTCGATCGGTGGGACCTGCGCGCGCCGCTTCTTCACGATCTCCCCGGGACCGCCGTCAACCTGTCCTACGCCGTCGACCGCGCGCTCTGGGGCTTCAGCTCCTTCGGCTTCCACCTCACGAACGTCGCGCTCCACGTGATCGTCGTCGGGCTCTTTTACGGCTGGTGCACGCGGGCGCTCGCCGACGGGGTCAGACCGGGGTCTGACCCCGGTCTGACCCCGGGAGTGCAGGGATCCGACTGGCCGGCGTTCTTCGCCGCGGCGACCTTCGGTGTACACCCTGTGATGGGGGCCACCGCCGCGTACGTGTCGGCGCGGTCGGAGCTGCTTGGCGCGGCTGGGGTCCTGGCCGCCTTGATCTACGCCCGCCGCGCCATCATCCGGTCGAGCGTGGCCGCGGGCGCCGCCGCGATCGCCTTCGGGGTCCTCGCGCTCGGCTCCAGCAGCGCGGCCGCCGGCCTGCCGGTGCTCGTCCTCGCGTACGACGCGTGGGTCCTCCGGGATCCTGCGTGGACGCGCAGGCTCTGGCGCGTGTACGTACCCGCCCTGATGGCGGTCGGGCTGGCGGTCGCCTGGGACCCGCGCATCGTGCTGCCGGCCGCGCGTGTTCCGCCGCGCGGACTGGTGGCCAACCTGCTCACCGAGGGGATCGTGATCTGGCGCTACGTCGGCCTGCTCCTCGTGCCCGCCGGCCAGGCGCTGGTCCACCAGGTGCGCTGGGTCACGTCGCCGACCGATCCCCTGGGGCTTCTCGCGCTCGGCGGGCTGGCGGCGGCGGTGACCGCGGCGGTGCGCGCGCGGCGCGCCGCGCCCGTGGCCGCGTTCGGCGTGTGCTGGTTTGTCATGGCGCTCGCGCCCACGTCGACCGTCGTGCCGCTAGGCGACGCGATGGCCGAGCCCCGCGCCTACGTCGCGGGCGCTGGACTGTGTCTCGCGGCCGCGTCGCTCGTGGCGCAAGCCCTCGCGGCTCGGCGCGCGGCCCGCGTGGCGGGGTTCTGCGTGCTGGCTGTCCTCACGGTCCAGTCCCAAGTGAGGTACGCCGTCTGGGCGGATCCGCTGCGGTTGTGGGAAGAGTCGGTGCACCGCTCGCCCGGCGCGTGGCAGGCGCACTTGGGGTACGCGGAGAGCCTGAGGGAAATTGAGCAGTGCGCCCGGGCGATCCCGGAGTACGAGACCACGCTGCGGCTCAACCCCGCCCAGCCGGACGCGGTGGCCGGCCTGAAGGCGTGTCGCCGCTGACGCGGCTCCCAACCGGTCCGCGATTCTACGGCTCTACCCCAAGAACCTTAGAACTTTAGAACCTTCGGCTTCAGGTGCGAGCCATCAGATCCGCGGTGGCCGCGGGCCAGCGGGCCATGGTCCGCTTGACCGCCGCATGACGGCGTGTCAGCCCCTCGCGGTGGACGATCGCGCGGAAGGCGGCGGCCACGTGCTCGCGCCACCAGGCATCGCCGCTGCGCGAGGACGCTTCGTACGCGGCGGCCAGCGTCTCGAGGCACGTCGCGTCGCCGATCTCCTCGAGGGCCGCGAGGAAGGCGACGGGGAGGCGGTCGGGATCGAGCAGGCTGTCGCGCAGGTCGTAGAGCGCCAGCCGGCTGTTCCGCGCGGCGAGCGCCTGGTGGACCGCGCCGCGCACCGCGCGCCATTCCTCGCGCCGCCGTGCGTCCGGCTCCCGCTGCTCGCGCGCGCGCACATGATCGACGAGGTGCTGCAGCTCGGTGAGCCGCGCCGTGCCGCGCCGCGACGCGAGCGCCTCCTTCAAGGCCCCGGGCGACGCCGGCAGGCGCCCCTCCACCGCGTCCAGCCACGCGGCGTCCCCGCTCGGCGCGGCGCCACCGGACGCGGGCGGCGCCGCGGGCGCCGCCCGCGCCCGGACGCCGGGGTCCCCGTCGTCCGCGAGGTTCTTGCGCACGGCTTCCCGGACGTCCGCCGGCAGCACGCGGAGCGCGTCGAGGGCGGCGATGCGGACCATCGCCGGCCTGCCGGCGTCGAGGGCGAGGGCGACCACCGCGTCGAGCGCGTCTCGCGCGCGCTCGGGGGCCGGCGACGTCAGAAAGGCGCGGAGCACGCCGACGGCCGCGACGGCGACCTCGGGATGTTCGCTGTGGGCCGCCCCGCGGGCGATCGGCAGCGCCTTGGGATCCGCCACGGCCTCCAGCGCGCGAAGGATGCCCGACTGGAGACGGGGCGCGGCCGCCGCGTATTCGTGCAGGAGGGGCTCGACCGTGCGTGCGCCGATCACCGCGAGCCGCGCCACCGCCGACTCGCGCTGCAGTTCGTCCGCGCCGCCCAGCGCGTCGATCAGCGGACGGACCGCCGCGCCGGCCGGAGGCCTGATGGGCATGTGCTATCGTAGCGCGGTCCACGCTGCTTCACGACATGCGCCCCAGGATCTGGCCCACGATCGCCGCCGCGCTCGCGCTCGCGCGCGTCGCCTGCGGGGCGGACGCCGCCGACGCCACGCTCGCGACAACCCAGGCGCTCATGGGGCGCGGAGAGTACCGCCAGGCGCTCGTGCTCCTCGAACCGCGCGCCCGCCCGCCCGCGCTCACGACCCTCCAGCGCGCACGGCTCTATCAGCAGTTGTCGGCTGCCCGATCCCAGGTCGGCACCGAGGATCAGGCGCTGGCCGACGCGGACCCCGCCGAGCGCGAGGCGCGGGCGATCGACGGGTTCGACCTGCTCGCGCGCATCGAGAGCGTGCGCGGGGTCGTGTGGCTGAACCGCGGGCGATCCGTCGAGAGCCTGCGCCACTTCAAGGACTGTCTGGCGCGGGCCGATCGGTCCGCGACGCCCGCGCTCGTCGCCGGCGCGTACATCACATCGTCGGCCGGTTTGCCGCGGAGTCGCTGGCGTTGTGTTCGGCCGGAGGACTGGCGGGCCTGCCGCTCGGCGCGGCCGCGACCGCGATCGTCGGACGGCTGGCTGGCTGGCTGGACGACGGCGGTCTCGCTGCTTGGAATGGGCGTCGCGCTCGGGATGGCGGTCGCCGCGGGACTGGCGTTCGGGATCTACCCGGCGCTCGTCGCCTCGCGCTGGACGCCCGCGGAAGCCCTCAGGGCGGAAGTGTGACACAGCCGACCGGCCGTGTCCGTTCCGGAGCAGGAACACTCTTCCCGAAGGAGGAAGGACGTATGCGCCGACTCTTGACGTTGATGACATGTGCCCTGGCCGCGGCGGCTGCCCTTGAAGGCGCTGACGTGCCCGGGAGCAAGGATCCGGTCTTCCTGAAGCGATACGCCGGCTCGGAGATCGTCTTTTCGACGACGCGGAGCTTCGACTCGTACCAGCTCGTCGTGCCCGACCCGAAAGATGCGACGAAAACGACCGCCGAAAACATGGAAGGCGCCATTACGCGATTGTTCTATCGCGTGCCCGCGGGTCACACAGCCCTCGAGCTGTTCCGCAATTACGAGCAGGCGGTCAAAGGTGCCGGATTTACGATTGCGTACGAGGGGCAGCCGTGCCAGGTGGAAGGCGGACGCGCGCGCGCCGATCAGGCCTTCGGATCGGCGAAATCGCTCACGACGAACACCGATCTCGTCGGCGGCGGCTTCATCGGCAATCCGTTCGTGAACCAGGGAGGGTCGGCGACGTTCGCGGCGGTTGGCGGTCCATTCTGTTTCTTCACGGCGACCGGCAAATCAGGCGGTCAGCGCGTCGGCCTGACCATCGGCGTCGGAGAGAAGCACGATGCCGAAAGCCTCGTGCTCCTCAAGGGACAACCTCCGACGTACAAGCCCGGCGAGATCGCCATCATGGTCGACGTCGTCACGACGAAAGCGCTCGAGAACAAGATGGTCGAGGTCAAGGCGGTCGACATGGCCGACGCGCTGGCGACCAAAGGGTTCGTCGATCTGTACGGCATCTACTTCGACGTCAACAAGGCCGAGATCAAGCCGGAGAGCACGAAGACGCTCGACGAGGTCGCCAGCCTGCTCAAGATCGATCGTTCGCTGAAGCTCGAGGTCTCGGGGCACACGGACAACACCGGCGACAAAGCCCGCAACCTGCAGCTGTCCGATGCGCGCGCGCAGGCCGTCGTCCAGGCGCTGGTGAAGACATACGGGATCGCTGCGACACGCCTCCAGGCCAAGGGCTACGGCGACACGAAGCCCGTCGCGCCCAACACCAGCGATGCGAACCGCACGAAGAACCGCCGCGTCGAGCTGCGCAAGCTGTAGCTCGCCATGTCCGTTCCCTCAATCAGGAGGGAGCAGAGATGACTACCATCACCGGACAGCGTGTCGCGCATGTCGCCATCGCCCTTGGGTTAGCGGTTGGCGCCGCGCGGCTCGGAGCGCAGGGCACGGACCTGTACAACAACACGAACACCGGCGGCGTCAGCAACAGGCCGGCCGGCAAGAGCGCGTTCTCACTGAACGCGACGGCGCAAATCGCGCAGATCGTCACGTACCACTGGAACAACGGGCGCGGTGCCACGCCAGGCACGATCAGCCTGCAGGCCAACGCGAACGGCCGGATCTTCGGACCGTATCGCGCGCGCGGTACCGCGGGGCAGGGGAACGCGCAGAACGTCAACTGGATCGCCGACGTCAACGTGACGCTGCCGGCCGGCAGTTACGTGGTGCTCGATTCCGATCCGAACACGTGGTCGCAGAACGCCGGGTCGGCGTATCGCGGCTTCGTCATCGTCCGCGGACGCTACCTCGGCGCGGGGCGGTTTCCGTTCCCCCCGTCGAACCCCTACCAGCCGACCGTCACGCCGCCGCCTCCGGCGCTGCCGCCGCCGTGCCATCGGACGACGGGCGCCCAGGTCGAGCTCGCGTCGCCGCCGTGCTTCGGTCCCGTGGGCACCACGCTGCGGCTCGTCGTGATGCAGCAGCTGCCGACGCCGCTTGCCGGCGTGGTGTTCAAGCCCGGGCCGATCGGTATGAATCTCGGCTTGCGTGTGCCGCCGTCCAACATGGCGGTCACCGTGCAGGCCGGCGGACGCGGCACCAACGGCCTCGTCCTCGTGAGCGGAACGGGGACGTCGGTGGGCAGCGTGTACCAGGTGCAGGCGCCGGCGTCACTCTGCATGCCGGGCCGCGGCGTCCAGTGGACCTGGGACATCTGGCTGATGTGGCCGGGCGGACGGCTCCAGGGAGATATCGACGCCTTTACCGTGACGGGGTGCTGACCGGTATACACCCGTAGGCCCGGCGTTTCGGCCGGGCCTACGGGCGGAATCTCAAATCACCTACTGGACTCTGACAACCAGCGCGGCTCGCCGATTCAGGCGCCGCGTCTCTTCCCGTGCGTTGTCGAACTTCGGCCGCTCCTCGCCGTAGCTCACCGTCTGCAGCCGGCTGGCGCCGACGCCGCGGCTCGTGAGGTATTCGCGGACGGCGTTCGCCCGGCGCTCGCCGAGCGCGAGGTTGTATTCCGCCGTGCCGATGTTGCAGGTGTGGCCCTCGATCGTGATCCGCAGACTGGGGTTGTCCTGCAGCGCCTGGATCGCCTCGTCGAGCGCGCGTGTGGCTTCCGGCCGCAGGCTGTAGCGGTCGAAGTCGAAGTGCACGTCCTCGAAGACGGCTTCCTTCACCGCTTCCTTAATCACCTGGATCGTGACGACGTCGGACGCCGAGCCGCCCTTGCCGTCGTCGACGCGGACGATGACCGGGACGGGTCCTTCGACCATCGGCGCCGTCCACGGCGTCTGCCGCGCGGACGCGCTCGTCAGCGATCCTGCCGGCGCGCTCCACCGATACGTCAGTGGATCGCCGTCCGGATCCTGCGCGTCGGCCGTCACCGTCGACGTCTTCCCGACGTAGACCGTGCACGGCTCGCACCGCGCGTGCACGGTGGGCGGGCGGTTTTGCGCCGGCGGCGGCGGTGGCGGTGGCGGCGGTGGAGGCGGCGGCGCGTAGACGCGCACGCCGGGGTGGTACCCGATGCGTCCCACCACGTCCATCTTGTCGCCCGCGCCGTTCGTGGACTGGCTCAGGAAGTCACTCCGCGTGTCGACGGTCGGCCGCCACGTCCAGCCCGCGCCGGCGAAGAAGCCGTTGGGGTGCTGCCACGTGAGCCCGAGGTTGACGTTGACGGGCGACCTCATGTCGTACGCGAAGCCGGCCGGCGCGAACGATCCGTCGTCGCCCAGGAGCTGGGTCGTCGTCGTCAGCGTTTTCTTCGTGTAGACCTCGCCGTCCACCTCCGCGGTGAACCGCAGCGACTTGCGCGACGGGAACCCCGCGCCGACGCCCCAGCGGAACCCGTTGGTCTCTTCGACCGCGCTCGGCGTGCCGCGGACGATGAAGCCGCCGTACCCGGAGATTTCGACGCGGCGGGTCGCCTCGGTGCTGACGATCGCGTCGAGGGCGACGTCCGCCTTGCCGGTGCTCGCGCCGCTGTCCGTGTCGCCCGTGGGCGCCTTGACCATGGCGCGAATCGCGAACGCCGCCGGCTTCTGCTTCCACTGCGATGCGAGGTTGATCTTCGCGCCCACCCAGAGGTCGCCGACCTTGTTGCCGCTCCAGCCGGCGCGCGCGAGCGGGTTCTGCGGCACGAAGCCGCCGATCTGCCTGTTGGCGGCGGCCAGTTGCGCTGAGCTCGCGCCGGCGAGGAACAGCGGCCGCACGTCGCGGTCGATCCGGTTCACGACGACGAACGATCCGAAGATCTCCGCGCGATCGCGCACGCCGTAGCCGACGGTGATCGGCCAGTTCGACACGTCCGTGAATCCCTGGTTGTCGTCGAAGTTCACGCGATAGCCGCTCGCCGACCACTTCCTGGCGGGGAGGATTTCAGCGGTCGGGACGTACCACAGGCCCGTGTCGCCGAGGAAGGTCGTGGTGGCCGGGCGAACATCGGTCGCCGCCGGGGGGGGCGGTGGGGGCGTCTTCGGCGCGGGCGTCTGGGCGAGAGCCGGGGCGGCGCCCATCAGCAGAAATAAGGTCCCCAGGGACGTAAGGGACCGCTTCATCTGTCTCATCTAGCTACACCTCATCAATATCCAATGGTAGAGCTACCGCCGGCCCCGAGTCAAAGGGTTATGCCGAAAGGAGCGTGTTTTCAGTCTGTTGCGGGCTGTTTGCGCTTGCCGAAGATCCAGGCGATCACGATGCTGATGAGGTACAGGCCGAGCATCGGGACGGCCATCACGATCATCGACATCGCGTCGGTCCCCGGGCTGACCACGGCCGCGACGATGGCGATGATGAGGACGGCGTATTTGAAGTAACGCAGCAGAAATCCGGCGCTGACCACGCCCATACGGGCGAGGAAGAACACGAGCGTGGGCATCTCGAAGATGAGCCCGAACCCGAGCAGCATCTTCGAGTACAGCGAAAACGCGTCCTCGATCTTCGGCAGGAAGATCATGTAGTCCGTGCTGAAGCTGATGAAGAACTGCCACGTCCATGGGAACGCCATGTAGTGTGAAAAGACCCCGCCCGTCACGAAGAAGATCGTCGACATCAGCACGAAGGGGATCGCGAACTTCTTCTCGTGCGTGTACAAGCCGGGGGCGATGAACTTCCAGACCTGCCAGAGGATCAGCGGCGAGGCGAAGAAAATCCCCGCGAGGAAGCCGATCTTCAGATAGAGCATGAACGGCTCGGCGCCGCTCGTGAAGATCAGCTTGTTGCCGCCGGGCAGCATGTTCTGCATCGGCTTCAGGATGAAGTCGACGATCTTCTGGATGAACAGGTAGGCGACGGCGCAGCCGAGGAGCAGCGAATAGGCGATGTAGATCAGCCGTTTCCGGAGCTCGTCGAGATGCTCCAGGAACGACATTTTGCTGCCGGATTCGTCGATGTCCCGGTCGTCGCCCTCGTCGTCACCCCGGGTGGCGCTGGGGAAAGGCACGAGCGCCATAAGGCGGCCTACGCGCTGCCGTTCTGACGCGGAACGCTGCCGATGCTGTGATCGGTGCCCGTATTCCGCGTGGCATCGTCGTGGATGCTCGCGACGTTATCGATGTGGTCCACCGGCGCAGCGACCCGGGGAGGTTCCTGGCGTTCGGTCGAGCGACGCTCTTCCGCCCGGATTTCCTCGTCGAGAGTGCTCTTCAGCTCGTTCGACGCCCGCTTGAATTCGGCGAGGCTTTTCCCGAGTGATTTCCCCAATTCGGGGAGCTTGCGCGGCCCAAAGATAATCAGCGCGATGGTGAAGATAATGATGAGTTCCGGAACGCCTACTGAGCCCATAATCCTGGAATTATACACCCCGGAAGTCTGCTACGATTTACCTATGCGTACTCGCCGGTTTTTTCCCGTGGCCATGCTGGCCGTGCTGCTGTCGGCCCTGGTGGGCGGCTTTGTCGGCAGCTCCGCCCAGGCCACCCAGGACCAGGTTTCCCAGCAATACCGGGTGTTTACGGCCGCCCTGGCGGCGATCGACCGGGAGTATGTCGAAGACGTCCCGTCGGACCGGCTGATTTACGACGCCGTCGGCGGGATGCTGCAGACCCTCGACCCGCACTCGAGTTTCTTCGATCCGAAGCAGTACGCCCAGATGCGCGAGCGGCAGGAAGGCAAGTACTACGGGATCGGCCTCTCCATCCTGGCCATCGACGGCGACATCACGGTGATGTCGCTCTTCGAGGGGTCGCCGGCCTATCGCGCCGGCATCCGCCGTGGCGACGTCATCGCCAACGTCAAGGGGGAGAGCGCCAAGAACTGGACGACGGAACAGACCGCCAAGCAGCTCAAGGGCCCGAAAGGGACGAAGGTCAACATCTCAATCCGGCGCCCGGGCTACGACAAGCTGATCGAGATGGAGGTCGAGCGCGACGAAGTGAACATCGTCACCGTGCGCGGCGCGTACATGATCGACCCGCAGACCGGCTACATCAAGCTGGGGGACTTCGGCGAGACCTCGGACAAGGAAGTCGGCGACGCGCTCGACAAGCTCAAGGCCCAGGGCATGAAGCGCCTGGTGTTCGATCTGCGCGACAACCCGGGCGGGCTGCTCAACGCCGCCAACGCCATCGCGAACCGCTTCCTGCCGCGCGGCGACATGATCGTCTACACGCGCGGCCGCGTGCGGGACGCGGACCAGGACTATCGGGCCACAGACGAACCGAATTTCACGGGGCCGATGATGGTCCTCGTCAACCGCAACAGCGCGAGCGCGTCGGAGATCGTCAGCGGCGCGCTGCAGGACCACGATCGCGCGCTCGTCGTCGGCGAGACGACCTTCGGCAAGGCGCTCGTGCAGTCGGTCTACCGGATCAGCGAAGGCGCGGGGCTCGCGCTGACGACCGGCCGGTATTTCACCCCGAGCGGGCGCATGATTCAGCGCCCGTGGGACAACGCGTTCGACGAATATCTCACCTACACGCTGAAGGAGCAGACCGGGCCGCGCGAGCACGGCGCGGCGCAGCTGAAATACACCGACGCGGGCCGCAAGGTCTACGGCGGCGGCGGCATCGAGCCGGACAAGTTCTTCGTCGGCCCGGTGCAGGGCTTCAACCCGACGCGCTTCGGCCGTGCGCTTGTCGCCCGCTCCGCCTTCGCGAACTTCGCCGAACGCTACACCGCTGAAGGGGACACGCGCATGAGCGCGGCGACCGAAGGCCGGAAGCGCCTGACGCGCGGGTTCGTGATCTCCGACGCGATGATCGCCGACTTCAAGGCGTCGCTGCAGGCCGAGCACATCAAGGTCGACGAAGACGCGTTCGCGAAGGACCTCGAGTTCGTCCGGTCGATGATCCACTACGACATCGACGTCGCGCTCTTCGGGGTCGGCGAGGCCCAGAAGAACCTGATTGCGAAGGACCCGCAGGCGCAGTTCGCGCTGGCGCAGTTCGGCGAGGCGGTGAAGCTGACCGAGCTGGCCAGAAATAAGACGGCGGCCAAGGGCGGCCACTGAACGTTGGGCATTGGGCCTATTAGTAGTGCGTTAGATAGTGCTTGCCCCTAGGTATGGGGCCTTGTTAGACTGACCGCCGTTCGTCGGCCCCAGGGGCCATTCCGCGCGGTGCGGAGTGTTGGGCGCCAGGAACGTAACGGCCGTTGTCCAGTCTGTGTATCCCGAAAACCTGTTGGTGTGAAGCGTTTCCAGCCGCTTCGATGCGGTAGTCCGTCTGCGCGGCCTGGATCAGTAATATGCGTTTGAATCGTCTCGAAATCGCCGGCTTCAAGAGCTTTCCCGATCGGTCGGAGCTTGCGTTCGACACGGGCGTCACCGCCATCGTCGGGCCCAACGGCTGCGGGAAGAGCAACGTGGTCGACGCCATCACCTGGGTGCTCGGCGAGCAGAGCGCGAAAAGCCTGCGCGGCGAGCAGATGCAGGACGTGATTTTCCAGGGCAGCGACGCGCGCAAGCCGACGTCCGCCGCGGAGGTGCGGCTGCGGCTGAGCGGCGTGGCGGCGCGTGTGCCCGGCGTTGGGGCGGTTCGTGAACCGCCCACTCTTCGCGAACCGCCCACGCCTCGTGAGCCCGCCGCGGTTCCCGAACCGCCCGTACAGGGGCACGCGGTCCTGGATGACGAACCGCTCATCGTCCGCGACGTGGAGCTGTCGCGCCGTCTCTATCGCTCGGGAGAGAGCGAGTACCTCATCGACGGCGAGGTCGTGCGCCTCAAGGACGTCCAGGACCTGTTGATGGACGCGGGCGTCGGCGTGAAGGCGTACGCCGTCATCGAGCAGGGCAAGATCGGGCAGATCCTGAGCGCGCGTCCGACGGACCGGCGGCAGCTGATCGAGGAAGCCGCGGGCATCACGAAGTACAAGTCGCGCCGGCGGTCCGCGGAACTGAAGCTCGAAGCCGCGCAGCAGAACCTCACGCGCGTCGACGACATCATCTTCGAGGTCGAAAAGCAGCGCGGCGCGTTGAAGCGCCAGGCGGCGAAGGCGCGGCGCTACAAGCGCCTGCGCGAAGAGCTGCGCCGCTGGGAAAAGGTGCAGTTCGCGCAGCGCTACCGGCTGCTCGGCGAGGCGATCGAGGCGACCCGCGGCCGGCTCGCCGACGCCCGCGCGCGGGAAGCGGCGGCGGCGGGGCACCTGGCGGAGGTCGAGACCACGCTGGAACGGCTCCGTCTGGAGCTGACCGGGGCGGACGCGCGGACGACGGCGGCGCGTGAAGCGGCGCACGCCCGCGAGCTGTCGATCGGGCGGCTGCAGCAGCAGGTGGCCTTCGACAAGCAGCAGGTGGAGACGCTCGGCGTCGCGGCCACCTCGCTCGAGGCCGAGATGGAGGCGCTCCAGGCGCGCCGTGAGCCGGCGCGCGTCGAGCTCGACCAGCGGCGCGCCGCGGCGGAGCGGGCCGTCGGGGAGCGCGATCATGCGGCGGAGGTGCTGGCGCAGGAAGAGGAGGCGCACGCGCTCGCGAACCGCACGATTGAAGGGCTGGAATCGGACGTCGAGGCGGCGCGGAGTGACGTCTACGCAGCCGTCAACGCCGCGACCGCGCTGCGCCATGCCTTGGAGCACGCGGCCGCGGCCCGCGTGCGGATCGGCGAGCAGCTCGCGAAGCTGGACGTGGAACGGAACGACCTGGCCGTCGAGGCCGAGCGGGCCGCCGCCGAGCGCGCCGCCGCCGAAGACGCCCGGCGCCGGTCGCGCGAGGCGATGGAGACCCTGCACGTCGATCGGGCCGCGCGCGAGTCGGAGCTGTCGGTGGCCCGAAGCCGCCGCGAGGCGCTCGGGAAAGACGTCCGTACCCGCGAACACGAGCTCGCCGGCGTCGTCGCCCGGCTGAAATCGCTGGAGGAGCTCGACGCCGCGCGCGCCGAGTACGGCGACGGGGCCCGCCTGATCCTCGCCGAGTCCGGCGACGCGGTCGCGCAGCTCGGATCGGTCGCCGACTCCGTCGAGGTCGATCAGGAGTACGAGCGCGCCGTCGACGCCGCCCTCGGCGATCTCCTCCAGCACGTCGTCGTCCGCACGCACGCGGACGCCGACGCGGGGCTTCAGTTCGTCAAGGAGCGCGCCGCCGGCCGTGTCGGCTTCGTCGTGGTCGTCGGCGACCCCGCTGACTCCGTGGACTCCGCGCCCCTCGCGCCTCTCGCCTCGCCCCTCGCGCCTCCCGCCTCGCCCCTCGGACAAGCCCTGACCTCCCTCGTGCGCGTGTCGGGGCCGGGGGCCGACGCGATCCGCGCGCAGGTCTCGCACGTGTTCGTCACGTCGACGCGCGACGAAGCCAGGACGCTGGCGCTCGAGACCGGCGGCACCGCCGTTACGCGCGGCGGCGAAGTGTTCCGCGGCGCGCATCGCGTCGAAGGGGGCGCCCGCGACGAAGCGCGGAGCCTCCTGACGACGAAGCGCGAGATCAAGGAGCTGCGCGAGCGCGCCGAGGCCGGGGACGCGACGCTCGTCCGGCTGCTCGAGGAGGCCGCCAGCCTCGACATGGCCATCGCCGCGGCGGAATCGGCGATCGCCTCGCTGCAGACCGAGCTCCATCGCCAGGAAAAGGCCGTCGTCGGCTACGACCTCCAGGTCAGGGCGGCCGACGACGCCGCCGACCGCGTGTCGCGAAAGCAGGAGCAGATTGCCCTCGAGCGCCGCAGCGCGGACGAGGAGCTGCGGGCTCAGGAGCGCCGCGAGGACGAAGCGCGGCAATCGATCCAGCGCATCGAGACCGAGCAGCGCGCGGCCGACGACCAGTTGTCGGCGGCGCAGCGGACGCTGTTCGGCGCCCGTGACACCGCCGCCAACCAGTCGCGGGTCACCGCGGAAGCCAAGGCGGCGCACGCGGCGCTCGTCGAGCGGACGAGCGCCCTGGCCACCGAAGTGCAGCGGCTGGAGGACGCCGCGCGCGAGCTCGAGCAGCGCGTCGTGGCGCGCGCCGGTGAGCTGCAGCGGAACGTCTCCCGCCGCGAAGAGCTGCGGGAGGGAATCGGCGCATCCGAGCGCCGGCTCGACGAAGACCTCCGCACGTTCGACGATCTGCGCGAGCAGGTGCGGACCGCCGACGAGGCGTCCCAGGAGCTGCGCGCGCGGTTCGACGCGCAGGAAGCGCGGATCCGCGACGCCCGGAAGGCGCTCGAGACCGTGCGCGACGACGCGTCGCACCTGGAAGTGCAGCGCGCGACCGCCGAGTCCGACCTTGGGCACTTGGCGACGTCGTGCGTCGACACGGTGCAGGCGTCGCTCGACGAGGTCTCGGCGGAGGTCGCGCAGATGGAGCGGGACGGTCTCCTCGCCAGCCCGAAGGCCGTCGAAGATACGCCGGAGCCCGCCGAGGTCGAGGAGGGCGCCGAGGTGGTGGCGGAGCCCGCGCCGGCCGCGTCGCGCACGCTGACGCCCGACGAGATGGTCGCGGACCTCCGCGCCAAGGTCGAGCGGATGGGCGCCGTGAACATGATGGCGATCGACCAGTTCGACGACCTCGAGTCGCGTCACACCTTCCTCACGGCGCAGCGCAAGGACCTCGTCGACTCCATCGCGGCGACCAACGACGCCATCCGGAAGATCGACAAGACCACGCGCGAGCGCTTCCAGGAGGCGTTCACGATCATCAACGAGAACTTCGAGGGGACTTTCACGACGCTCTTCGGCGGCGGGAAGGCCGGCCTCGTGCTGCTCGACGAGAGCGACGCGCTCGAGAGCGGCATCGACATCATCGCGTCGCCGCCGGGCAAGCGCCTCCAGAGCATCCAGCTGCTGTCGGGCGGCGAGAAGGCGCTGACGGCGATGGCGCTGATGTTCGCGATCTTCAAATACCGTCCGAGCCCGTTCTGCCTGCTCGACGAGATCGACGCGCCGCTGGACGACGCCAACATCGGGCGGTTCGTCGAGATGCTGCAGGGCATGGGTGACCACACCCAGTTCATCCTCATCACGCACAACCGGAAGACGATGGAAATCGCGGATCGGCTGTACGGCGTGACGATGGAGGAGCCGGGCGTGTCCAAGCTCATCTCAGTTCAGTTGAACTGAGTCGAGCTTTACGAACCTCGATTCACGAGTGAACGAAGACAGGGCGGCGCGCTATCACCGGTTGCGGCGGCGGGCAGCGGTCGCCTCCGCCGTCGCCGGCATGGCCTGGCTCGCGGGGCTGCAGGTGAGCGGCGCGGCCGCCGCGCTGGCCGCCAGGGCCGCGGCCGCCGGCCGGATGCCCGGCATTCTCCTCGCCCTCCTGTGCATCGGCGTGATCGCGCTCGGCTGCGAGCTCGTGTCGCTGCCGTTCGTGTTCTATCGCGCGTTTCTCCTCGAGCGGAAGTACGGCCTGTCGTCGGAGCCGCTGTCCACGTGGCTGGGCGATCACGTCAAGGCGCTCGGCCTCGGTCTCGCCCTGACCACCGCCGCGAGCCTCGCCGTCTTCGGCGCGATCGCCATCGCGGGCGACGCGTGGTGGATCGTCGCGGCCGGGTTCTTCGCGGTGGCGGCCGTGCTGCTGTCCCGAGTCGCGCCCGTGCTGCTCATGCCGCTGTTCTACCGCGTCAAGCCGCTGGAGCGCGGCGCGCTGCGCGAGCGGCTGTTGACGCTGTCGCGGCGCGCGGGCGTCCCCGTGCTCGGCGCGTGCGAGTGGGGGCTCGGGGAGAAGACGACGCGCGCGAACGCGGCCCTGGTCGGTGTCGGCGGGACGCGCCGCATCCTGGTGTCGGACACGCTCCTCAAGGACTATTCAGACGACGAGATCGAGGTGATTCTCGCCCACGAGCTCGCGCACCACGTGCACCACGACATCTGGACGGCGCTGGCGGTGGAGACGCTGGTGGTGGCCGCGGCGCTCTCTGCCGCGCAGGCGGCCGCCACGCGCGCGGGCCTGTCACCCGGGGCCGGGGGCGCCGCCGTCCTCGGCGCGCTGCCGATCATGCTCCTGGCCGGCGGCGGCGTGTCGTTCCTGCTCAAGCCGATCGCGAACGCCTGGTCGCGGCACAACGAGCGCCGCGCGGATCGGTTCGCCCTGACGCTGACGGGACGTCCGGCCGAATTCATCACCGCCATGCGCCGCCTCGGCGCGCAGAACCTGGCCGAGGCGCGCCCCTCGACGCCGGTCCTCTGGTTCTTCCACACGCACCCGACCATCGACGAACGCATCGCGGCGGCGAAAGAGTTCAGGGCCGCGTAGGCCGGGCCTGAAGGTCCGGCCCCCCAGACCGCCGCCTCTTACAACGGGTCCAGTTGGCCTGACCTGTCGGTCTGGCGCGCCGGCCCGGCCTGGTTGCTGATTTGAGCGACGCGCGGCCTGAAGGCCGCGCCAACCGGCCGCAAGGTAGAATCTCTCTCTCATGCGGATCCTTTTAGCGCTTCTTGCCTCGATTGCGTTGACCGCCGCTCCCCAGGCGGACAACCGCTCGTCATCGGTTCCGATCCCCGACTCCGTCTTCGGGTTCGCGCCCGGCGCCGACTACAAGCTGGCCACCTACGACCAGTCGATCGAGTACTTCAAGAAGCTCGCGGCCGCCAGCCGCTCCATCAAGCTGTTCGAGGCGGGAACGACGACGCAGGGCCGGACGATGTATTTCGCGCTGATCTCCACGCCCGAGAACCTGGCGAAGATCGATCGGTACCGCGAAATCTGGCAGCGCCTCGCGCATCCCCAGGGCCTGACCGACGCCGAGGCGCAGAAGCTGGCGGCGGAAGGGAAGGCGCTGGTCCACATCGACGGCGGCCTGCACGCCACCGAAGTGGCGGGCCCCCAGCACACGCCGCTGCTCGCGTATGACCTCCTCAGCAAGGTGAACGACACGACGACGAAGGCCATGCTCGAGAACGTCATCCTGATGCTCTGGCCGACCCTCAACCCCGACGGCCAGCAGATGGTCGCCGAGTGGTACATGAAGAACGTCGGGACGCCGTACGAGTTGTCGGGCCTGCCGCGGCTCTACCAGGACTACGTGGGCCACGACAACAACCGTGACGCCTACATGCTCAACATGATCGAATCGCGCGCCATCGAGCACACGTGGCGCCAGTGGGAGCCGCAGATCATCTACGTGCACCACCAGAGCGGGCCGTTCCCGACCCGGATCTGGCTGCCGCCGTTCTCGGAGCCGGTCGGCGTCGAAGCGCCGCCCGTCATCGCGCGCGAAGTCAACATGCTCGGCATGGCGATGGCGAAGGGGCTCGACGAGAAGGGGCAGCCCGGCGCGGTGCACATGGGCACGGCGTTCGACGCGTGGTATCCGGGGTACATCGACTACGCGCCCATCTTCAAGAACATCGCCGCCTACTGGACCGAGACCGCGCTCTATCAGTACGCCACGCCGCACGAGTACACCATCAACGATTTTCCGCAGAACATGCGCGACCTGCGCCCGCAGAGCCTCTACACCAGCCCGTGGGCGCCGGGATGGTGGCGCCTGCGCGACGCGGTCGATTACATGGAGACCGCCTCGCTCGCGACGATCGAATACGCGTCGAAATACAAAGACTCGCTCCTGATGAACCGCTACCGGGCGGGGCGCGACCAGATTGCGCTGGGAACGAGGAAGGCCCCCTACGCCTACGTCGTGCCGCAGACTCAGCGCGACAGCGTCGCGGCCGTGGAACTGCTGCGCCGGCTCGCGTTCGGCGGCGTGCGCGTCTCGCAGTTGACCGGCGCGCTGACGCTCGACGGCGTGTCGTATCCGGCCGGCACGTGGGTGGTGCCGACCGACCAGGAGTTCGCGGCGATGGCGCGCGAGGTGCTCGACGTCCAGCGCTACCCCGATCTCCGTCAATATCCCGGCGGTCCGCCCGAACGCCCCTACGACGCGGCGGGATGGACGCTGCCGCTGCAGATGGGGGTCAAGGTCGTCGGACTGTCGACACCGCTGACGGCCGACGCGCGGACGAAGATGAAGCTGCTCGGCCCCGCGCCGGACGTGCACGTGAAGCCGACGCCGTACAGCGCCGGCACCGAGGATGCCGCGGCGTTCGACAGCGTGCCGGGACACGGGTTCGATACAAGTCCGGGCGCCGCCGCGATCGTTCCGCCGGCGGGCACGCTGACCGGCAGCGGCCCCGCGCTCTCGCTCGATCCCGCGCAGAACAACTCATACCGCGCGATCAACCGTGCGTGGAAAAACGGCGCGGCCCTGCAGTTCGCGAACGGCCGCTACGTCGTCACCGGCCTGTCCGACGCGCAACAGTCCGAGCTGGTGTCGTCGCTCGCGCTCGTCGCCGAGCGCACCGCCGCGACCGGATCCCCGCTCAGGAAACCGCGCATCGGCCTCTTCCAGCCGTGGAGCGGCAGCATGGACGAAGGCTGGACCCGTTGGGTGCTCGAGCAGTACGGCTTCGAGTACATCACCCTGCACCCGGCCGACTTCAAGGCCCCACTCACCGGCAAAGTTGACGCGGTCATCCTCGCGGACGATGCGCGGCTGCCGCTAGAGGGGGCGTCGGGCCCCTCGACAGGCTCAGGGCAGACGGCGCGTGGCGGTCGCGGCGGCGGTGGGAACGTGCGTCCGGAGTACGCCGACCGCCTGTCGCCGGCGGATGTCGCCGGCTTTGAGCAGTTCGTCCGCGCCGGCGGGACCGTCGTCTGCCTGAGCTCCGCGAGCACCTTCGCCATACAGCAGTTCAAGCTGCCGGTCAGGAACGTCGTGGCCGGGCTTCGCTCCGAGGAATTCTTCCTGCACGGCACGATCGTCGACGTCATCACCGATCCGTCGCACCAGGTGATGGCCGGCATGCCGGACAGGGCGGCGGTGTTCGCCGACAGCAGCCCGGTGTTCGAGACGCTCGACGGATTCAAGGGCAAAGTCCTCGCGCGGTATCAGGACACCGGCTCGCCGCTGCTGTCGGGTTACCTCATCGGCGAGACGCACTTGAACGGCAAGGCGGCGGCCCTGGATGTGCAACTCGACGCCGGTCATGTGATCCTGCTCGGGTTCCGCCCGGAATGGCGGGGACAGCCGTTCGGCACGTTCAAGATCCTGTTCAACGCCGCACTCAGCGCCGGGCGCTGACGCGCGGCCGATCAGCCCGCGCGCGCGAAGTCGATGAAGCCCCGCGGGGGATCGGTGCGCAGCAGGCGGACGCGCAGGCGATCCCCGACGTCCAGTCCGGCCGTGTTGCCATCCAGCCGTCCCTCGATCGGCTTCCCGGTCAGCCGGACCCACGTCCCCTTGTCGCCGGCGCCCGTGACGACGGCGTCGAACTGCTGGCCGATCTTGTCGGCGAGCCACAGCGCCGCCGCGGCCTTCTTCGTCAAGCGCTCGACCTTGTTGGCGGCGTCCTCCTGGTGCGTGCAGTGGTCCGCCAGGGCGGTCAACTCCGTGAGCGGGTAGGGTGAGGGCTGGCGAGCGAACGCCGCCTTCAGCAACCGTTGGGTGACGAGATCCGGAAAGCGCCGGTTGGGCGCGGTGGAGTGCGTGTAGTTGCCGGCAGCGAGCGCGAAATGGATGCTGGGCTGGTTGGCCGTTTCCGCGACGTACTCCCCGCGGCCGAGCAGCTTGATGATGCTGAGCGAGAGATCGCTGAAGTCGTCCGGCTTCGCGGCGCGCTGGTCTTTCAGGAACTGCTGCAAGGCGCGGGCGTCCGGGGCGGACGGCAGCGTGGCCCCATGCTGCGCCGCCAGGTCGACGACGCGCGGCCATCGTTCGGGTGATTTGACGACCCGGCGGATCGACGCGAAGCCGCTCGCGGTGAGGAGGCGCACCGTCACGCCATTGGCCGCGATCATGAAGTTTTCGATCAGCTCCGTCGCGCGGTTCGCCGTCTCGACTTGAAGATCCCGGACGCCCTTGTCGTCCACGACAGGCCGAAGCTCGGACCGGGCGAAGTCCAGCGCGCCTTCCTCGGTCCGGCGGGCCTGGAGCTGGACGGCGATTTGATCCTGCAAGCGAAGCTGTCCCTCGAGATCCGGCACGCGCGACAGCGCCGCCGGCGCGGGACCTCGCCCTTCGAGCCAGGCGCCGACGGCGGAGTAGGTCAGTTGCGCTTGATTGCGGACCAGTCCGCGATAGATGTCGGAGGCGGTGAGGTGGCCGGCGCCGTCCACCGTCATGTCCACGACGATCGCCGCCCGGTCCTGCCCCTCGTTCAACGACGTGCGATCCGTCGAGAGCTCGGGCGGCAGCATCGGAAAGATGATGGCCGGCGTATAGACAGACGTCGTATTCGCGTGGGCGTGCGCGTCGAGCGGAGAGTCCTTCGGGACGAGCGCATCGACGTCCGCGATGGCCACGAGCACGCGGGTGCTCGAGCCGCTGTCTGTGAGGCAGACCTCGAGTTGATCCAGGTCGCGCGAGTCGTCGTTGTCGATCGAGGACCAGGGCAGCGATCGCAGGTCACGCAAGCCATCGGTCGCGGCCGCGACGAGGTGCGCGAGCTGCGTGACTGCCGCAGGGGAGAAGTCGGGCTCCAGCCCATTGGCCCGCATCGCATCGCGCGCGATCGTTTCGAGCTGATGCTTCTGGCCGCCGCTGCTGACCGGAGCTGTCATTCCTGCTCTCCTTGCGGGCGTGCCGCCCAGCGATCCCAGCAGGCGCGTGCGACCTGTGCGATCGTCCCGTCGCGCGTGGCCTCGTCGGCCGTGGAGTCTTTCACGAACACCGCGACGGCCAGATGACGGCCGTCCGGCAGCGTGACGATGCCGATGTCGTTGGTCGCGGCGGTCCGTCCCCCGCGCGTGCCGTCGGTGCCGGTCTTGTGCGCGACGGGCGTGCCCGGTGGCAGCCCGCCTTTGATCCGCTTCGGCCCCGGCGTCGACCCGGTCAGATCCTCGAGGAGCAGGGCGCGGCCGGTGGGGGAGACGCCCCGTCCGTTCTGGAGGGCCTTCAACACGTCGACCGCCGCCCGCGGCGTCGCGTAGTTCTTGTACTGCGCCATCGGATCGCGCGCCATCTCCCGCTCCGTCGTGACCACGGCCATGTCGCGAACGCCGAGGCCGCGCAGGTACGCCGTCACGCGCGGGCCGCCGCCGGCCAGGTGGAGGAGGACGTCCGAGGCCGTCCCGTCGCTGTCCACGATCGCCGCGCGGAGGAGGTCCCGGACGCTGACGTCGATGCCGCCGTGCGGATGCCGATCGCGGATCGGACTGTGGACGCCGGGCACGAGGTCCCGCGCCGTCAGTCTGACCTTCTGGGTGAGCGTCAGCGTCTTGCGCTCGACCTGATCGAGGACCGCCATCGCGATCGGGAGCTTGTACACGCTCTGCATCGGGAAGCGCTCGCGGTCGTTCATGCCCGCGCTCTCGGCCGTTTCGACGACCTGCGCGAAGACGCCGACCTGACCGCCGCTGGTCTTCGCCATCGCGGTCCACTGATCGGAAAGCG
>WNFM01130701.1_pt5 | contig 30418 bp, 27 predicted proteins | sample 5400271 | NCBI WGS metagenome assembly WNFM01 (sample SAMN13153352, study PRJNA577476) | soil metagenome | isolation source: 60 cm saprolite on Douglas fir-dominated hillslope | place: USA:California | collected 2013-09-17 | reverse complement strand
GCAAGGTTCTTAATCGTTGCTGTCCGCAAGCCGAAACAGATTTCCCGCTATCACCATCACAACCAAGATCGCGACTATTCCAGCGGGCCAGAACCACCACGGGGGCAAGTTTCGCTTGAAGAGTGACCACACGAAATTGACAGCCAGCCCGAGAGCGAGGAGTCCCGCCAAGAACTGAAAGCTGAAGCCGAGAACCGCTAAATAGCCTCGTAGTGGGCCTGTCATTTGTGGGTACCGCCTTCTAAGTCAGTGCAGAAGAGATTTCCACAGCCGACCAAGTAATTTTTCAGATTTCCGTACACAAAAATACAGCCCCGGACTAACGGGGAGGTCGCAGGCCCGCCGGGAGCCAATTAATATGGGCGTGACAAAAACCGTCCGACGTCTCGGCTGAATCGAGTTCTTTCGCGGTTCACCAGCAGGTCGTAATTGCCATCCGGCAATCCATCCGTGATGTCAGATTCCATAATCCTGTAATCAGAAAACACTGCTGGGTATCCGCCGAGCGTGGTCTTGGTTGCTCGCACCTCGCAGTCCACTCGCTGGCCCTCGCCGATGATTGTTCCGCTAAACATGATTGTTTCTTGCACGATATATCGCCTCCTGTGACATGGCCGCAAGACGCTTTAAACTGCGTCGTGTCTTCATCTCACTCAGCCCAGTGTTTCTGCGAGTATTTTCAATGCTGTCAGCGCGTCTGTTAGCGCTATCACTTCGTGATGATGGTCTGCGCTGTTTTCTAATTCTTTGAATCGCAATTTGACAGCTTGCGCAGCGGTCGCAATTTTCTGTTCGAGTAGTTTAGGATTTATTTCTATTACAGCTGCTCGGTAGGGCTCCTGCCAGATTGGGTATTTCAGATCTATGTCGTGCACGGTGTGTCCTTCTCGGCCAACCCGGCCCGATAGGCAACACGCTCTCAGCGGTTTCGTCGTGAGGACAGCCCGACGCATGAATTCAGCGTCTTCGGTCAAAACACCTCAACGCGATTATGCATTCTATCGGGTTAACGGTTACAGCTAGTCGAATATGTTACGCATGGGAAGGCCGAAGTCAAGAAGCGATTGTCGCCATCGGAATACATAACTAACCCTATTAGGCGGGAGAGAGACGACGTAATTTTCGCGGGCTGGGTCTTGCGGGTCAAGCATCGAATGTCAGCGGCTCAAGGTTGGAGATGCTGCATTCGGCGGGAACAAAGCATCAACGCGTTCTAGCAGCTTCGGAATACCCTCCACTTTTGAGACGAAATCAACGCCGATTGCTTCACACAGAGTTTTGGGGAGCTGGTCGGTATACGTAAACAGGATGACTGGGGTTTCGGGCAAATCGCTTTTCAAAACTGTAGCCGCTTCTAGTCCGTTCAAGCGAGGCATGGCTAGGTCAAGGATTATCAAGTCGGGTTTCGATTTTTTGGCCTTTTCGACAGCCTCTACGCCGTCAATGGCTTCATACACCACAAGCTCCGGGTATCGGGCTTCGAGCAAATGCCGGACAGACAGGCGCATGGCGAAGCTGTCATCCGCAACCAATATAGTCTTGACCACGGGCGGAGTTAAAGCCTGTCTGGTGTTTGAGGCAATACACAAGAAACTGTAATTCTGCATACCCACGAGAAATGCCTTCGCTACTGATTTCGGCACGCGAACCACGCCGATATGGTCACCAACCTTGAAGTCGCTCATGCGATCTTCCCGGAAGATTGCGCGGATGCTATCACGGAAGTGCGGGCCGATGTTTTGGGAGGATTAGGTGCGCCAGCGTACGCTTTAAAAATCCTAGTTGACTCGCACTCGCCTAAGGTGTATCTAACGCCCAAGTCTAGTCCCCGCCTGCTAATTCGAACGGAGGCAGTATGTGCGTCAAAGTGTTTCTGGCGGACGACTCAGAGATCATGCGTCGCGCAATCCGTAACTTATTAAGCGAACGGGAAGACATCAAACTTGTGGGCGAAGCCGAGACGTTCACTGAAACAATCCAAAAGGCGACGGAATTGCAACCCGACGAAATTATTTTTGACCTGTATATGGCGGAACGTGCAAACGGGCATCTACCCACTCTACCCACTGGCCCGAAAGTACTGGCAATATCCCTTGCAAACGATGACGAAGCGAAAGCGTTGGCCGAAAGAATTGGAGCCGCCAAACTCTTGGATAAGATGGAACTGACGAACGAGCTGATTCCGGCAATTTTGGAACTGGCTCCAGTGGGAAGCAGACCTTCTTGATTACTTCAGTTCTTCCAGAAGAGTTCTTAGGTGGGTGATTCGTTGGTTGATACGCTGAGTTTGGTGCGCGGGAAGCCTGAAACGATTCACGAAGCGTTGTGCGGTGTCGTGGGCTTTCTGTGCATTCTCAATTTTGCGGTGCCATGTCGCCGCGCTGCCCGCTGACAGCGCAACTTCACAACATTTGATGCCCAGAGCTAGGTCTTCAGCGACAAAATTAATACGTGTTGAGGCGCGGCGTTCGGTGTGTATGGGTTTGCTGACCACAGCCGGATTGTGTGTCCATGAAATGGTCGATGCAAGTAATTTGTTTGACCCACCATCGCGGAAAGTACTGGAGGGGCAGGACGCAAAGGTTCTCGTGCTTTGCGCCCCGCCAATGGGATGCTCGGGGTGATTAGCCCAAGTATTTGGGACGACGCTGTCGGAGTCAATCATGTGAATTTCCTAGCCCTTGGATTAGCCGTTTCTTAAGCTGATTCGTTCGGAAACCTTCTGCGCCACTCAGTCCTTGCTTCACGGAGTTGCATCACAAACTCTCCGCGTGGCGCTTTCCTCATATTCGCTGTCGGCGAGTTCATGAATTTTGCGTCCTGACCGAATCGGAGCAGTTCGGCGTCATTCATCTTGCGGAGACGGAAGCGCAGCGCTTCCACGGCAGCCGATGTTGTTTGAATGCCGGACATCTAATCCGCTGCTTCTCTAATCCAGTCGTGCGCCGTTTGGCGGTCAATATTATGCAATCGCATGTGTGCTTCGACAGCCGCATTCACCAGACTTCTCGCTGTCTGCAACATGCAATCTTCCCGTTCGCAATCTTCCACAGTTCGTTGCGCTTCGTTTGTTGTCTTGTAGACGCCGACTGTCACGCCAGCGTTTTGATTGACTATGAACTCAGGGCCGTGGGGTGTGATTCGGTACGTGTCGGCCATGACGGTGAACCTCAAACGCAAATATAAACCGTCACGGCCGGAAATCGTAGGGGGGAAAAACTGTACACTGACGTTTACGGTAGTCGCTCTAAATTGAGGGCTTTCTCACGCACCGCGACTCTTTTCACCGCATTTAACGAATTGAATCCATCCTGCAATGCAACGCGCTCATCGAAACAGTCAGCACTCCCGTTAAGTTCAGCACTCCGCTCCTGCGTCCTAAACCAATCCCAAACATTTGCAATCGTTTGCGATATGCAACAACGCAACGATGCATATCATGAAACTTTTGGATGCCTGCGCCGATATTCTTCCCGGCATATTTTCAACTGTCGATCAAACGCGCTCAGGGTCGGAGTGACAACGTCACCGCACAAAATACGAAGCCGTTTGCCTACTTTAGTCGGTTCGGTGTCCGATAGCGTCCGCACGAACTTGCGGTATTCATCTTCGTTGAATTCACGAAAACCGATTGCGCTGGACATCGCGACACCCACGGTTGGAGTCGCAGAGGAAGGGTTAGGAAGATTCTACAATACGGAAGACGCCCGAGGGTGCGGAACGGGATTCGGAATAGTCTTTAGTCGCTCATAGCGGTGTTAAAATCACGGCAAGTACAACCGCCACGACCGCTTCCCCGCGCCTCCGCCCACTTGGGACACGGCCCAATATCGTTTCCAGCTATACGGATGATGAAGTCCGTAGCTTGGTGCGAGAAACAATGCCGATTGCACTTCTGACAGCGTTGTTCACCACGGCGTTCTTGGAATACCCCGTGGTGCATCAGAGCGCAGTGGCGATTTTCAACGAATACGTTCAGTAGTCAGCCCCGTAAAGATCGTCGGCTAAACGAACGGCTTCGGCATGTTGAAAGTGGATGGCGTACCTTCGTCCCGTGCGCCATGTTCACCAGGCTGCGTAGCGTAGGATTCCCATCGTTGAATTTTCAAGTGGACTTCGAGATTACCTTTGAGGTCATTCTTCCGATTGTCGGTATCTTGCTTGAGCTTGTGAATTCGCGATTTGCAAGATGGATTAACGTTGGCTGCTTCGCTGTCGCAGGATGTTTCTGGTTGGCAGCGCCAGTCTGGTGGCGGTCAGACTCCTTTTTTGGCGTTCTGCTAATTATCGCGTCATGCCTGCTGACAATTGCCGGAATAACCGAGATTATCTACAGAGGTACGAGGAATATCCCTTTCGATGTAGCGTAGGTCGCCTTACCGGACACGTCCCAAAACCGAGTCTTGCAGGCAGCAAGGGGATACGCTTGAAACGTTGGTCTGAAAGGTTCTTATGGAGCCATCGTCGCTACGGGCGGAGCAACGGGAAACGCCATACCACTTCGCAGCGGGTGTTTTGTCCTGTCCATTCGAACTGTCTTTTCAAGGCTCTGTACGGCAGGGGACAGACAGGCAACATCCCCGAGGCGCACTATCAAGCCCCGAGGAATCGATATGGGCCGACCAGAGTCAAGTGAACGGCACATCCTCATGCCTGTCGTCTGCACGCACTGCCAGCAGAAACTGAAAGTTAAGATGCGTGCCCGGTCCGAATTTCACGCGATGTATCCTCAATCCTTGCAGTGCTTGAAATGCGAACAAGTCTTTGAGGTCACAATACCTGACGAAATTATAGGTGGGCCGTTTGAACCGTAGCTGCGATGCCCGCCACGGGTGGCATCGTGCAAGAAACAATTATCTTTAATGCGAAAGAAGTCCTTATGGAACTCTCTCAAGCAAGATGGGCTTTACGAAAGTTCGCGGATGGGAACAAGTTGGACGCACCTACAACTAGAGAGCTATATCTGGCAGGCTATATCCAAATCGAATTGCTCTCGCCCGGACATGAGCCACATCCGACGTTGATTACTGAAAAAGGAAAGCGGCTCTTGGAGGCCTAACAGTGCGAGCCGAGAAGAAAACCGCTTTGGGTTCGACTCCCACACGCTTCCGCCACAAATCGTCAATGTTTATGCTGGTATTTGGCGTTTAGAAAGTTCGAGTAGCGCAGACGTTGAAGAAGCACTCGAATGGGTTCTCGGCAAAGACCTGTAGGGCGCGTTCTAAACAGCCGCTCGCGAATTCGAGTTGACCTTCTCCGCCTGAAACAAAGCCACCCCGGACGAAACACCAAACGCGCAATGAAGCGCCAACGCTTCAGCTTCTTCAAGCGTGTCGGCAGTTCCAACAAACCGAACTCGGTTGTTATCTAACTTCATGAACACATCGAATCGTGGGCGCATGCCGCACTTTATAAATGCGGATGGCGCACAATCCAATCGGGTCAAACCTTGAGTCGCTACTAGAGGCTTTGCCGGACTAGCTCCGGGAACGTTTACAGAGTCACAGCCTTGCACGGACTGCGCATAGGAAGCCCTGACCAAAGAGTCGGGGGAGAAGGCGCGTCTCAAATATCCCTGAACAACCGCTAGAATTAAACCCGCATGGCTAGTTCACCGGTTAGGACAAAGAACTCCAGCCCGACGCCAAATGTTCTGCAACTGACAGGCTGACAATAGACTACTCGCGCCCTAGCCCACAGGTCGCCGCTTGGGGATTCGACGACGACGCAAGAATTGGGTGGCCAAGCCCGTTCGGTTATGAGTCGCGCACCGAGAGAACTTAGGTTTTGTGTTGGACATGCCTCACTCACTAGTGGCTTTTCTTCAGAGAAGATTTGCACGAGGAATCTCTCGAGATTCCGTGTGCGTCTGCGGCCCTCCCACATTCTAGCCTCAATTGGCCGGGCCGGTAACGAGGAGCCTCCGACTATCATGTTGCGGCTGTGCGCCGTCAATCCGGTGATGACCTGAAACTGAATCAGTGAACGTGGCATAGACATGAGTCAGGTCTAATCACGACCGCGATAGAATCGCGCGCAATCTTCCGGGGAGGATTCACCGTGAGCGACCTCAAGGTCGGCGACCACATCACGGTGAAGCTATCTGGCGGGAGGCTAGTGACCGCGGTGATAAAAGCTGTCGTCGAGGCCTCTGAAGGCCAGCGCCTGCAAGTGTCGTTTGGGAATGAGACCGCCCGGATTTAGTACAGTTTCTTGTGTATTGCCTCAAACACCAGAACAGGCTTTAACTCCGTCCGTGGCGAAGACTATATTGATTGCCGATGACAGCGCCTCTCTGCGTCTCTCTGTGCGGCTCTTGCTAGAGCGTCGGCACCCGGAACTTGCTGTGCGCGAAGCAATTGACGGCCTAGATGCCATCGAGGAGGCTAAAAAATCGAAGCCCGATTTGATACTTCTGGACCTTGCCATGCCTCGGTTGAACGGAGCGGAAGCAGCCACGGTGTTGAAGAATGTTCTGCCGGAAACGCCGGTCATCCTCTTTACGATGAATACCGACCTGCATGCCGAGTCTCTGTGTACGGCCATCGGCGTTGATTTCATTTCAAAAGTGGACGGTATTCCGAAGCTGCTAGAACGTGTTGATGCTTTGTTCCCGCCAGTTCTCCCGAACGACGGAGCAACGCTGTCGTAGGCACTCGTAGGCACCCGAAAACAGTAGGCCCTACTCCACTAGCTATTTCTGGAGCCGACTCCGAGGGTCGAACTCGGGACCTTGCGATTACGAATCGCATGCTCTACCAACTGAGCTAAGTCGGCCTGCAAAAATTATCCCATCAAGCCCGTCAGCTTATCAAGCGCGTCCCGAGACTCTGCTTCCGAAGTTTCCACATAGAATCCGAGGGTGGTAGCGATGTCGCTGTGTCGCAAGATGGCTTGAATCACTTTCGGCTTCACACCCAACGCGTAAAGATTAGTCGCCAGCGAACGGCGGAAACAGTGCCAACCCTTCCACTTTGGAATGGATTCATCCAACTCAAAAGGGTTCTCAATTTTCTCGTGAAGATGTTTCGGACTGTGGCAGACGGAGCACCGTGTCAGCAGCGGAATGATTACGCGGCGCACTAGATTAGGGAGGTTCATAGAAGTTCCACGTCGGTCGCCCCGGAACATCCAATCGGTGGGCTTCAAGACCTTCCCCAAATTTTCCTCGTCCACTGAACCCGTTAAGTAGTGGTGATAGTTTTCCAGCATCGAGCGGAGTATGGGGAGCACTGGGACTGTGTTCTCGCTGGATTCCGTCTTCGGGAGTCCTTGATTGGTTCGCCACATGGTTCGCTCTACCGACAGCTTGTCACCCGTGAAGTCTCTCCATTGCAGTCCACGGAGTTCAGCCAAGCGCAATCCAGTGAATGCCGCAGTCGCTACCACCGCGAAGGCGACCCGCCCGGAGTAGTCAGGCCAGTAAACGGTCGCCAGCAAGGTGGTGATTTCCTTCACCGTGTATGTATCGCCTTTGAATTTCACGCGCCGTACGCTCCTCGGGAGAGTCACGTCACGCATCGGATTCTCGTCGTCTAAATATCCCTCGGTGCGCGCGTGTTTGAATACGCCGCTTAGAAAACTCTTTAACCGCAGCAAGGTCTTGTGCCCCATCTCGGGGTTGTCTTTCGCAATCGCGGAGAGCACACGCTGCCCGTGGGCAACACGAAAGTCACGGAGCCGAAGATTTCCTACTCGGTGCTTAAAATGTCTCTCCCATTCCTCTCTCTTATAATTTTTGTAGGTGCTGGGGCGAAGGAATTGCTTTGCCATAGGAAGATAGACGGTTTCAATGAATTCGGTTATCGGAGTTGCGGACTCAGGTGTTTGCAGCCGTGTGTTAATCGGTTCGAGTTGCTTCCACGCCAGCGCTTCGACCGACCGCTTATCCGGATAAGCTGCACCGATAGGCGCGAGTTTCTTATGGGCGTTAACCCGGACCCGGACGCCGTTTCGGATTTGATACTCCCAATAACGTAGCAGCCAGTGCCGCCCATGCTTGATAATTGTCCCCTTTTGCACGACTGCATTGTACTACAGTTTGTGTTCAAAACTGTGTGCCACGAATCGGTTTGTTCTGGAAGTAGAGTCCTTCTAAGTGCCGTAAATAGTGTGTTTTCAACGGTGCTGGAGCGGGAACCTTGCTTTACGAATCGACTGCTCTACCACTGAGCTACTTCGGCCTGACTTATTTACGATAACATTGGCGATTCGAATGCGCAATTTACTTAGCCAGCGGTGTTTTCAATTGTTTTTCTAACGTGAAAAGGGGTACATCAGCCAGCCCAGTGCGATTCCCACCAGAAGAAACATGGCGAAGGACCAGGCTGCATATTTGAGCCGCTCGAGCGGGCGGCGGCGGCCGAGGGTGCCAAAGGCCAGCGAGATAATCAGCGCAAAAAGGAGCAGCGCCTGAAAATGGGAAAATTGCAGTGGCACCATGCCGGTCAAGCTTTCCGCCCGCGGGCTGCTTCATACGCGTGCAGCGCGGCCAGCAGATTTAAAACGCCGGCAGTGGCAAGAAAGCGCGTGCCGTAATCGCCATCTGCGTGGGATACATCTGCACCTGATCCTTCGAGCATGCGCGCTACCACATAAAATCCACCGGTGCCCAAGTCGGCGGCATAGCCGAGCCGTTCGAACGCATCTTCACCGCCGGGAGCGAAGAGATTTCCCCGCAATCCCGCGCCAAGATACACAAGGCAACCGACCGCCAGAAAAATGGCCACTGCTCGCCCCCACATTTTTTGCAAGGCGTGACCGAGCCCTGGCACCAGCCATCCCATGAGTGCGACGGCGATGGCGCGGACTTCGGATTCCATACTGCCGTGCGATTGATGCACTGGATGATTGGTAGCGACGTCGGCTGGTTCTGGAGTCTGCGGGACGCCAACGGTATGACTAGGTGTCGTTTCGTCGGACATTTGGCTTCTGCGTCGTGGCTAAGCCAACAACGCCAGAATCTCCTTTTGCACGGCGCCGGTGACCCGTGCCTGGTCTTTGTCGAGGTAGACATCCACTTCGCTGCGCATGCCGAATTCCGGGAGGTAAATTCCCGGTTCGATCGAGTTGCAGGTTTTGGGAATCAGGTGACGAGTGTCGTGAGTTTCCAGGCCGTCCATGTTGACGCCGTTGCCGTGGACCATCTGACCGATGCTGTGGCCGGTGCGGTGAAAAAAATATTTTGCGTAGCCTGCTTTTTCAATGACGGTGCGAGCTGCCTTGTCTACTTGCCAGCCTTGCAGCGGCTTGCCGACGGCGATCGAAGTCTGAATGAGCGATACTGCGGCGTCGCGCGCCTGCACGATCACTTTGAAAAGCTTCGCATACTTGTCCGGAACCTTTGCGCCAAGATAGCCAACCCATGAAATGTCGTAATACATGCTACCGGCCGCGGTCTTTTTTCCCCAAACGTCCAGGAGCAGCAAATCGCCTTCTTTGATTTCGGTTGGACGATCCTTTGACGGAGCATAGTGCGGATCGCTGGCATGTGCGTTCACGGCGACGTCCGGGCCTTCTTCGGTGGTGAGGCCGGATTTTGCAAATTCCGCCAGGATCCACTGTTGCAGTCCGAATTCGGTGACTGGTTCCATTGCTCGAACGGCATTCGCGGCATGCAAGAATGCTTCGCCGACGATGCGGTCAATCACTCTGCCGGCTTCGAGATGCGATTGCAGTTGCTCGGGAGTCCAGCAGGCTTCGTACTTTTGCACGAGGTCCGCGGAGGTTACGACTCTTGGGCCGCAACTTTTCACGAGCTCCACGGTGCCGGCGTCCACCATTGCCACATACGGAATAGCATTTTTCGGCGAATACTGCATCGCCACGTTTTTCGCGCGGCCGAGCATCTTCTTCAAGTTGCCGCGCAATTCCTCCTGGCCCGAATAATAAAAGGTGTCTCCGGGAAGTGCGGCCAGCGAGGCCGTTTCAATTTTGTGGACTAGCTTCTTCGGCGTTCCCTTGGCCGGCACAAAATAAAACCAGCGCCGGGTGCGCATCCCGTCGGGCAGCGCCAAGATGCGGTGCGCAATGGGGTCGCGTCCCCGGAAGTCGTAAAACAGCCATCCATCGAGTTTGGCGGCGCGCAGATCGGCTTGGATTTCACTGAGTTGGAAGCTCATCGTTTCGCGGTCATTCTCCGAACAACCTTTTGCTCTTACGCTTCGCGCGGCAACAGCGCTTCAACTTCTGCGGCGGTCACCCCGACGATTTCGACGCGCTTGGAGCGGCTGCGCTCGCCGGACAAAATTCTAACAGCCGACTTGGGCCTTTTCAAAAGCTCCGCGAGGAATACGCATAAAGCTTCATTCGCTCGATCTTCAACTGCTGGCGCCTGCAGTCTGATTTTCAGCGCCCCATCCATCAGTCCGGTGAGTTCGTTCTTACTTGCGCGCGGCTGCACCCGAACGGCGAATACAACAGTTCCGCGCTCCGGATGGGCTTGTACGTCGAACGGAGGCATGGTCTACCAGGCCCGCTCGTATTGCACCGGCGGCTTCAATTTGGCACCCAACTGTTTCGCGGCGCGCCGTGGCCAATACGGATCGCGCAGAAATTCACGGGCTAGGAAAACCAGATCGGCCTGGCCATTCGTCAAAATTGCTTCGGCTTGTGCGGGCTCGGTGATTAGCCCCACGCCGCCGGTGGCGATGACGGCTTCCTTTCGAATCGCGGCGGCGAATGGCAATTGGTAGCCAGGGCCTACCGGGATGCTCACGCGTGGCACGAGACCGCCGCTTGAAACGTCAATCAAATCAACGCCTGCTTTTTTCAGCAACTTCGCCAGTTCGATCGACTGCGGCAAATCCCACCCGCCATCTTTCCAATCCGTTGCGGAGACTCTGCAGAAGAGTGGCAGGCGCTGCGGCCAAACATTTCGAATCGCTTGCGCAACTCGCACCGCCAATCGCGTGCGATTTTCAAAACTGCCGCCATATTCGTCGCCGCGCTGATTCGAGAGCGGAGATAGGAATTCATGCAGCAAGTACCCGTGCGCAGCGTGAACTTCGATCACCTGAAATCCCGCGGCCAGCGCGCGTTCCGCCGCTCTCGTGAAAGCATTCACCAAGTCATCGATTTCCTCGATGGTGAGCGCTCGTGGAACAGGGTAGCCGTCATCAAATGGGATCGCGCTTGGTGCGACCGCCTGCCACGCGCCTTCGCCAGCCTTTAGCGGCTTACCGCCGAGCCAGGGCAACGACGTGCTTGCTTTGCGTCCGGCGTGCGCAAGTTGCATCCCCGGAACCGCGCCTTGCTCGCGCACAAATTTCGCGATCGGGCGCCACGAATCCACGTGCGCATCAACATAGATTCCGGTGTCTGCCAGCGAAATACGCCCGCGCTCTTCGACCGCGGTGGCTTCGCTAAAAACCAGGCCCGCTCCACCCACCGCGCGACTGCCCAAATGAACGAGATGCCATGGCTGCGGATGGCCGTCCACCGCCGAGTATTCGCACATCGGCGACACCACGATGCGATTCCTAAGCTCCACGTCGCGCATCCGAATCGAGCTAAAAAGATTCATTCGTATTTGTCCTCTAAGCGATTGGATGCGGCGGCAAAGCGCGGGTTCCAAAAAGCGCCGTTCCGACCCGGACTTCGGTCGCGCCTTCTTCGATTGCCACTTCGAAATCGTGCGACATTCCCATTGATAAAACCGGCAGCGTTCTTCCCAAATGTTTTTCCAGATGTTCCTTCAGTCCGCGTAGTTCGCGGAAATACGGCCGCACTCGCTCGGCGTTGTCCAGAAACGGCGGGATGCACATCAGGCCTTGCAGATCCAGGCCGTTCAGCGTAACTAACTGCTCGGCTAGCTTGGGCAGATCTTTTCGTTCCACACCGCTCTTGGTAAGTTCCGGCGCGATGCGTACTTCGATCAATACTCGCAATTTGTGGACTGAAGCGATTTCCGTTCGTGCACGATCCAGACGCTCGGCAAGCGCCAAATCGTCCACAGAGTCAACGCTGTGAAACATTCGCGCCGCTTTCGCGGACTTGTTGCTCTGCAGGTGACCGATCAAGTGCCACTCCGCGCTCAAGCCTTCGACCGCGCCACGCTTCCCTTCCCATTCCTGTACGCGATTCTCGCCAAAATGTTTTATGCCGAGATCGTACGCGGCGCGAATCGCCTCGGCGGAATGGGTCTTCGAGACAGCAATCAGCGTGATTTCGGCGGCGCGGCGGCCTGCGCGTTTCGCGGCGGCGGCGATGCGCTCCCGTATCGCTGCAACTCTTTCCGATAACGTGGATTCTTTCATAGGCGAACCAAAATCGTACCACGTCGGCTTTGCGGCTTCCCGCGGCTCCGGTTAGACTAACGCACAGCGCACATTCGGCTCATGAGCTATCCCGGAAAACTGATCGCTATCGAAGGAATCGACGGCAGCGGCAAGCAGACGCAAGTAAAGCTGCTGGCGCGCCAGCTGGAATCGCGCGGCCACAAGGTTCTGGCCACCGGATTTCCACAATATGACTCGTGGTTCGGCAAGATGGTCGGGCAATTCCTGAACGGCGATTTCGGTCCGCTCGATTCTCTCGATGCGCATTTCACAGCCTTGTTTTATGCCGGGGATCGCTTCGAACGCAAGCAGCCGATTGTGGCCGCACTGGAATGTGGAGAAATTGTGCTCGCCGATCGCTATGTCGGTTCGAACCTCGCGCATCAGACAGCGCGCAGCGCACCCGAAAAGCGCGCGGCGTTTCGTTCGTGGATCGAACACCTCGAATACAACATCTACGGCCTGCCCAAGGAAGATCTGGTGCTCTATTTGCGAGTTCCGCCGCGCGAAGCGCAAAACCTGGTCGCGAAGAAATCCGCCCGTTCGTACACCGACGCGGCGCACGACATTCTGGAATCGAACATTCGCCATTTGCAGGATGCAGCGGATATGTATGACCTGCTGTCGCGCGGTTCGAACTGGAAGACGATTGAGTGTTTCGACGCGGCAACACAGGCAATTCGCGCCCCGGAAGCAATCGCGGCAGATATTCTGGGTGCGGTCTTGCCGTGCCTATCCAAGCAAAAGGAGACCGTCTAGCGATGGCCTTCTCCGAATTTCGCGGCAATCCACAAATAGTGATGGCACTGCGCGGTGCGATGCGCGCGGGACGCGTACCGCACGCGCTGCTTTTCACGGGCCCGCGTGGCGTCGGCAAATACACTTTGGCGCGGCTTTTCGCGCAAGCCGCGAATTGCGAGCGCCTGACGGATGATGCGTGCGGCGAGTGCCACACCTGCCGGCGCATCGCGCTGCTCGCTGAGCCACAACGCCTGATTGAGCAAGGGCTCGCCGAACGCGGCGAAAGCGCCGACGCGGCGATGGTGGAGCGAACTCCGCTGATTCTGCAAACGCACCCGGATGTGTGGGCGCTGGTGCCCGATCCGGTGCGACTCAAATCGCCAGTGGCACGTCCGGTGCTGCGCATCGGCCAGCTCCGCGCGGTTCAGCGCGCCGCGTATTTTCAACCGATGGGCCGCCGCCGCGTATTCATTATCGACGAAGCCGAGACCATGCGCTGGGATGTTGCCAACGTGTTTCTTAAAATTCTGGAGGAACCACCTGGCTCGGCAACGCTAATTCTGACGGCGCCGTCGCCGTACGCGCTTCTGCCCACCATCGTTTCGCGCTGCATGCAATTTCATTTCGCTCCGCTGCCGGAAGCCGATGTTGCTTCAATCCTTAAGGACAAATCCGGCCTCTCGCCGGCCAGCGTGCGCCTCGCCGCGCAACTTTCCGAAGGCAGTCCTGGCTTTGCGCTGGAAATGGATGCGGAGAAAGAAAGCAAGCGGCGTAGCGATGCGTTGAAAATCCTCGATCGCGCGGTGCGCGGCGAGGAATTTGGCCAGCTATTCGCGCAGACTTCGGTTATCGCCAAAGATCGTGAAACCTCCTTTGAAGAACAACTCGGCGTTTTTTACAGTTTGCTCTCGGACCTGCTCGAAATCAGTTCGGGGATCGCATCTCCGCAAATCCGCAACTTGCCGCTGCGAAAAGATCTGGAGGTGTTGGCAAAAAAAGTTGACGCGCGCTGGGTGATGCAGGCGCTGCGCGGTCTGGACCAGCTTGCGGCCGGCGCCCGCCGCAATCTGAATCGGCAGCTAGGCCTCGACGCGCTCGCCGCCGAGCTATCCCCTAGTGTTTCTTCCCGTCAAACGTAGAGGAAGTTCCCTGCGAGGGGCTTGTAACTTTTTTTTTTGAACTGTAACCCGCCGCTCGCAAAACGCATCTCACACCTATTGGTGCTAATTCCCTACCTTTGGGCCAAAAAGGAGTTATTTATGGTGAATCGCCGTATGTTCCGCCCAGGTTTTGCCGACGTCAAAGAACCCATGCCACCCCGCACCGCGCATGGCAACCACAACGCCGGCCCTGGCCCAGCCCCAAGCAAGAAGCCCGCACCGCCTGAAATAACCCATGCCGAGAACTTCTATTGGATCAAGCAGATGCAATCGCGTACGCCAATGGCGATCGTTCTGGAGAGTGGCGAGACGTTGCACGGTATTGTCGAATGGTATGACCGCGACTGCATCAAGCTGACCCGGCAAGGCAGCCCCAACCTGATGATCTTCAAGCGGACCATTAAGTACGTGCACAAGGACGGCGAGGAAAATGGCGAGGAGTAGGGCCTAGCGCGCTGGCTTCTTATGGCTTAACTTCTGTTTGCTGGCGCTTTCCACGGCGGCGAGACGGTCGACTTCGCGAGCATTTTCCAACGCGCGTCCCCCTGCCGAGCCAAAGGTCATCAGTGCCTTCGCCGCCAGTGCTCCTTCGTGGTTCCTGACGTCGCACTCCACTACCATAAAGTTCCGACCCGCCCTTAGCACCCTTCCTTCGGCTTCGATTTTGCCCTCTGCGATCGGCAGCAAGTAGTTGATTTTCAGTTCGATCGTGGCGAGTTCAACCCCTTCTGGAGCAACGGTATAGGCCGCTATTGCCCCCGCAGTGTCGGCCAGAGTCGCGATAGCGCCCCCATGAACGACGTTGTGAATCTGGCGATGGTGGTCCCCAACGGTCATGCCCAGGACGGCGCCGCCTTCGGATAAGCGCTCGACGTCAATCCCCATCAAAACGCTGAATTTGCTCAACTTCATGCGGCTTTTCGCGTACTCCAGGTGCTGCTTTTCCAGGTCGCGTTTGCCAGTTTTGGCCAAGTCAGGCTCCTTCGTTCATCGTTCACGCACCCTGCGGACCGCGAGGGCTATTAGTCCGGGCTCTCTAGGACGACAATGTCACGGTTTTTGTGGCCCGAGCGTCTAACCGTGAGTAAAGTCGCCGCGTCGGCAGCGTTGCCTCGCCGTCATTCTAGCAGCAAGCCGCACGGTCGGTGTGTTAGCCTGCCTCCGGCAACTGAGACCATCGAAACCATGCGCATCGGCATAACTTGTTATCCCACATACGGCGGCTCGGGAGTCGTCGCCACTGAGCTTGGCCAGGAGCTAGCTGCACGCGGCCACGACGTGCATTTCATCAGCTATGCCCCTCCGATTCGCATGAATTTGAACGATCCGCACATTTTTTTTCACGAGGTTGAAGTCGCATCGTACCCACTGTTCGATCACCCGCCCTACGCGCTGGCATTAGCCACCAAGATGCTCGAAGTATTTGAGGCGGAGGCGTTGGACCTGCTGCACGTCCACTACGCTATTCCCCATTCGGTCAGCGCGATGCTGGCCCGTTCGATGGCTGCGCCGCGCCGTCTGCCGTTCATCACCACGCTACACGGCACCGACATTACGCTGGTTGGCAGCAACCGCTCGTACCTGCCAATTACCAAGTTTTCGATCGAGCAGAGCGATGGCGTCACCTCCATCTCGCGCTACCTTTTGAACCAAACGCTTCGAGACTTCGATATCAAGCGGCCGATCGAAGTGATCCCGAATTTTGTGAATTGTGATCTCTACACGCGCCAGCCAAACGTCGCGCAGCGCGCCAAATGGGCGCCCGCCGGCGAGCCAATCTTGATGCACCTATCCAATTTCCGCCCGGTGAAGCGAATTACCGATGCAGTGGAAATCTTCGCGCAGGTTCGCGCGAAAATGCCGGCCAAACTCGTGCTGGTGGGAGACGGACCAGAGCGCGGCGCCGCGGAATTCCTGGTACGCAAGAAGAAGCTGCAGAAAGACGTGCACTTCCTCGGTAAACAAGATCAGGTCTATCGACTGCTCTCCGATGCGGATCTATTCTTGCTGCCGTCTCAGTTGGAATCGTTCGGTCTGGCGGCTCTCGAAGCCATGGCTTGCGAAGTACCGGTCATCGCGACGAATGTGGGCGGGGTACCGGAAGTTGTGGAGCATAATGTGGACGGCTATCTGGTGGAACCGGGAGATGTGGCAACGGCCGCGAAATACGCCGTTGACCTGCTTTCCCGCGCCGACCGCGGCCGCGAAATGGGCCAGCTCGCTCGCCTCAACGCCAAGAAAAAATTCTGCGCCAACGACGTCATCCCCTCTTACGAACGCTACTATCAGCGCGTCCTCTCCGAGTCGCGCACGGCATCCGCTTAATCGCTCCCCGGCTCAGTGTCGCCTGTGCTCGGTGTTAATTTTTTTTGTCTTCGACTTCAAGGCGAATGTGTTCCAGCACGCGCATGTGAATGCGATGAATGACGTAGTCTGACCACCAATGCCAGTAAGTTTCCGGCCACATGGAATGGGAATACCAAGTGGTGCCTTCGACGCGGGTACGTCCGGCCGGCAACTCGGCCAATAGGAATTGCCCCTGATGCGATTCGAAATAGCCGTGCAGATGGCGCGGTTCGATATGCCCATAAGGTGTTAATTCATTTAACGGCGCAGGATTTGCGCTGACGCTGAATCGCAGCAGGTGTGGTTCATCCCAGACGGTGATCGGCTCAATGAATGGCCCGGTTGAAAACACACAGTGCCGCACCGCGCCTGGCCCATGCCCTGCAATCTCTGCTCGAATCGGATACGCAATCCCGGCACGGAAGAGAGTTTCCTGTTCCTGAGGCGGAGGAATCTCCGCGAACGCCACGACTTTGTCCCAGACTTTCTGCGGCGGCGCGTTGATTTCGATCGCGCTTTTCACCTCGAACAAGCCGGCTTGCGGCCGCAAGAAATGTTCGATTCCATAAAACCCTGGTGTCAACAACACCGCCATGGACAAAATCGCAGGAGCATTTCTCCGCCCCCAGTGCGCCGCTTGAATGATATAGCCCAAGCTCCCGCCCAACAGCGCCAAAATCAGCGCCAGCGGAGCAGCCATCAGAATGCAGATGATTCCTTCGATCGCTACGAGCAGAAGAATTGCTCCTAGCATCACCACTGGAAGGACCGCCATCGCCGCGCACTCTCCGTAGCCGCGCGGTTCGCGATAGCTGTGCATCAGCACCGCGAACAGTCCAAGACAAAATGGCAGCCCGACGAAGAGCCCCCAGCCGTAAGTCGCTACAACCTGCGTCCCGAGCAGAGCAAATCCGAGTCCAATCGCCGCGGTGATCGCGATACTCACCAAGGCGCTTCGTGGCCGCGATTTAGGAACCCAAGTGTCCAGAAAACTCGGGCCGGGCCACGGAGCGCCTTCCTCGCGTCGCGTTTCGAGCGCCGATGGCTTCAGACTCAGCACTAGAAAGAACAGCAAGTTGGCAATCGGTGCAAAAAACAGTGCCGCAACCCATGTCGGCTCGCCCGCATCGCGCAGCCGCTTCACCGTCATCGCCAGACCCAGCCAGATAAACGGGACCGCAATCAGCAGCATGGTACCGGCAAAAATACGGTCTTCCAGCCGCAAGCCGTGAATTCCTGAAATCGCGCCGAAAGGACGCCAATAGCTCAGCAGACTCCACGAACGGAGGAAGAGCCGCGTCACTACCAGCCAATCCACCAAAAACTTCAGGGCAAACGCAACCACACCCACCGTCGCGTAAGTCGCGCGATCCGCTCGCCCTTGCCATTGCCAGAAGTTTCCGGCACTCATTCGTCACCTCCGCCTGATCGAAAGGGACACGAACTTCAAATAAACAAGGCACTTAATCCGTAGGCGAGCGTTGCTCTTTCAAATCTGGTCGTGCACTTCGCAGCCCTCAGCGGCACACCCACGCTTCGCGGCGATCCATTTGTACCCACCGTCCATCAACGGCATCATTCCCGGTACCGTCGCAATCCATATAAGCGGCCGCGCCCACCAGATCTCCTGGGCCACTGCCAGAACAGCTCGCGCCCCTCCAAACTGGGTTCCATCACTTAACAAAAATCGCAATTCTTTCAGTAATTCCGCTCGGGTCATTCCTAGCAACGCGCCCACGCGGGGATCCTGCAATGGCGCAACTCCCAAGCCCCGCCGCGCCAGAACCGGCGCCAGCCATCGCGCGATGCGCGTGCAGAATCCGCATTCCGCATCAAAAAACAGCCACCCGCGCGCCTGCCGTCCTTTGCGATCCGTAATCTCATCCACCAGCGTAATCATGGTCCGCTACGCTCCCTCCCGTGGTTCCATTTTTGTTTCGTCTTCTCTCTGTGCCCCTGTGTCTCTGTGGCAAATCTTCTTTCATCCAGCCTTTTTGTTACTGGACCCCAGAATCGTCACCACCTTTCCGCGCAGCTTGACCACGCTCTTCAGCGCGCCGGTCGGCATCCGCAAAATTTCTTCGAACAGTCCGGTCATCGCGGTCAGAAATTCCAGCATCGCTTCCAGCCGCTCTTTGGTGTGCGCATCACCTTGTCCGCCTTTGGCGTCCTGCACACACTCCGCCAGCACCCGCAGCGTCGGATCAATCTCTCGCTTCTTGCGCTCTTCCGACACAATACGAAAGATCTCCCAAACATCCTTGAGCGTTTCGAAATGGTCGCGCCGGTCGCCCAGCACGTGAACCACGCGCACAATTCCCCAGCCCTGCAACTCCCGCAAACTGGTGCTGACATTCGAACGCGCCACCGACAACGTCGTCGAAATCTCATCCGCTGGCAGTGGCTTAGCTGCCAAGTACAAAAGCGCGTGCACCTGCGCTACCGTTCGGTTAATCCCCCACTTCGTCCCCATCTCGCCCCAGTGCAAGATGAATTTCTCTTCCACCGGCGCCAAGCCGCTCGATTTCGAATTTACGTGTTCTGTCATCTATCACCTCATCCATTTCGCGGCTTACGCCACTGCCCAACCAAATCGTTCGCTGCTGCAGTCCAGCACGGAAATTCAAATGCGAAGCCTTCGCTCAGCAGGCGTCCGGGCACCACGCGCCTGCTCTTCAATATCAGTTCGGTTTCCGTTCGCAAGAGAAGGGCACCAATTTCCAGCATGCGTTCTGTCGCTGGTAGACCGATGCGAATTCCCCAGGCCTCCCGCAATTTCTTCAAGAACTCATAATTCGTCACAGGATTTGGTGACGCCACATTCACCACGCCATCGATCTTCCTGTCCGCAATCAGAAATTCCACCGCTCGCACGAAATCCACTTCATGGATCCACGAGACGTATTGTTTCCCCGACCCGAGCCGGCCGCCCAGTCCAAAGCGCACCAATCGAAGCAGTGCGTCGAACACGCCTCCGCGATCTGGACTCATTGTCATCGCACTCCGAAGCGCAATTTTTCGGGTCTTCGGCGTATTCGCCGCAAAAAACTTCTCCTCCCAACGCCTGGCAACCTCAATGCTGAATCGCCAAGAATCCGGCACTCCGGTTTCTGCTCCTCCAAGCTCGCCAGTTTCTTCATCCATTGGGCGATCCGTCGCGTGGCGATAAATCGTCGCGGTGCTGGCATTCAGCCAAACGGATGGAGGCGATGAGAGCGTGTGAATTGCCTCGCCCAGCAGTTCTGTCGATCGAATCCTCGAATCGAGAATCTCTGCCCTGTTTCTAGCGTTATATCGGCAGTCTACGCTTCGGCCTGCCAGGTTGATGACCACATCCGCGCCATGAAGCGCGGTTACCCACTCACCGGGATCCAGTCCATTCCACGCCACCACTCGCCAAGGCGCGGAAAAGGTAGTGCGAGCTAATACACAGAGGTCGCTACCTTGCTGGTGAAAGTGTCGTGCCAACACTGTGCCGACGTGCCCGCTACCGCCAGCTAGTACGATTCGCCGCGGCCTTCGAGCCGGGCTGCTTAGCATTACGGGATTGAGTGTTATTGCAGTCATTTCTGTTGTTACAGAATATACTGCAATTACGGGCTGGCTGTCAAGGGCTTCTTTAGCGGCGCCTTCGCCCTCCTTCGCACACACCGCCGCTTCAATCAGATTACGCTTCCCTGCACTCTTAACCTGGAATTACAACTGACTAGCCGCTACCGTCTCGGGACCGTCTCCTGCATCGCCGGAACCAGTTCCGGCACTTCAATTCGAATGATCGTTCCCTGGCCCGGACGGCTCTCAATCTCCAATCGAAAATCCGTGCCGTACAGCAGTGATGCCGACACCGTTGTCTTCAATTTCTACCCGCAGACGGCCTTCGTACTGCTCGGCATGCAGACGAATCCGCCCGCCCTCGATCTTCGGCGCCAGCCCGTGTTTCAGGCAGTTCTCTACCATTGGCTGGAGCAGCATGCTGGGCACAAACGCCTCCAGCGTTTCATCGTCAATCTCCTTGATGATCTCCAGATTGTCTTTGCCGAATCGTGCGACTTCGATATCGAGATAGTCGTCAATAAATTGCAGTTCTTCTTTCAATGGCACGAACGTTTCGTGTTTGCGCAGCAGCCGCCGCAGAATATTGCTCAACCGCAGCACCACTCCGCGCGCCGAATCTGGATCGAATCGAATCAGCGCCGAAACCGTATTCAAAGTGTTAAACAAAAAGTGCGGATTGATTTGGCTCGAGAGCGCATCCATGCGCGCCTTCAGCAGCAGTTGCTGGTGCCGCTCCAGATTCATCTCGATGCGGGTGTTGTTCCAAATCTTCAGCGGCGCAGCCACTGACATCAGCGTCGCGATCACTGCCAGCCCCAGCCACCAGTCCCAATGCTGGTCAATCGCAAACAGCCACTTAGGCTTGGTGGCCAGCACCAGGCCCACGCGCCCCAGCTCCAGCCCAACGCAAGCGCCCAGCGGCAGCATCTCCCACGAAATGTCCACCTTTCGTAGAAATCGCACGACCGCTTTGGGAATGTTCAAAAATGTGAACGGCCCAAAATTCCACAGTTCTTCTTTATTGGGAATTGCCTGTCGCATCAACCCGCCGAGCAAGCCGGCCGCGGATGCCAGCGGCATCCCCAGCCATTCGTGCTCGATCAGCGCAGGAATCGTAATGATCGCTCCGCCGATCGGGCCCACCACGCGTCCGCCGAGCAACCCCATAAGGAATGCGCCTTCCAACGACAAATCGGCAAATTTGTACTGCGCGCCAACCAGCCGCAGGGTCACCCCCAGAATCAGCGGCGGGGTCATAAACATCATCAATTTCAATTTTTGGTCAACGTCGCGTTCTTCGGTGAATAATACGCGGCGAAACGTGTTCCAGCGCGCCAGCAGCGCGGCAAACGACGCCGCCACACCAACTTTCAGCAGCAGCGTAAACAGGAAATCTCTTGGAGAAAATGACGCTTCCATATTCCTCGGCGGAATCCGCGCATTCCGCGCCGCCATGCCACCAACGCTAGCCAATCCTATGTCGTCTGTAAAGCCGCGCGCGGCGTCTGCGCGAATTTTACACCCCTGCTATAATTCTGGATTCTCATGGCCAAGAAAAACTCACTGTCGCCCCGTGTCGCAAACAATTCCGTCGAAGACGTCGCGCACGCCGAACTTCCCACCCGCTACGGACGCTTCACCATTCACGGCTTTCGCGGAGCGGGTCCGCAGGACGAAGCGGTCGCACTGGTTCGCGGTAAAGTTCGCGGCCCTTTCAAATCCAGGAAGTTGGCTCCGCTGGTGCGCGTGCACTCGCAATGCCTCACAGGTGATGTACTTACCTCGCAGCGTTGCGATTGTCGCGCGCAACTCGAACTCTCCATGAAAAAAATCGGCGAAGCGTCGTCCGGGATTCTTTTGTACTTGCCGCAGGAGGGCCGCGGCATCGGCCTGATGAACAAGCTGCGCGCCTACGAACTGCAGGATCAGGGCATGGACACGGTTGAAGCCAACGAGTCGCTGGGATTCGCGGCGGATGCGCGCGACTACGACTTTCCTGCTCAAATCCTGAAGGAGCTAGGCGCCACGCAAATTCGCCTGCTCTCCAACAATCCAGAAAAGGTCCGCCAGTTGCAAGCCGCAGGCATTCACGTTGCCGAACGCGTCCCCTGCCAGCCGCGCATCTCCAAAATTTCGCGGGGCTATCTAAAGACGAAAAAGAAAAAAATGGGACATTTGTTGAAGGGCGTATGAGGCGGACAGTTTTTTTGTTCCGTCAGATCTGCCTGCCTGCTACCCGCCGCCCACAAATTGAACTATTTCGTAGCGATCGCCTTCCGCAACGTTCGTCTCGTTCCAAGCCGCTCGCGGCAATATCTGCATATTCCGCTCAATCGCCACTCGGCCACCTTGAATCCCAAGCGTTTGCAGCAATTGCGTGACGTTCACGCCTTGCGGCGACTCCCGCGTCTCTCCATTCACAACAATCGAAATCATCTCGCTCATTCGCACCGTTCTCACGCGCGCGGCTTGGCGCGCAACTGAAACCGCAAATGCCCTTTGGCAACGCCATGGCTGGCCTCAATCACCAGCGCAACTTCCGGCCCGCTCAGCTTCGGCATCTCAAACTGCAGCGTCACGCCGCCGTCGCTCCCGGTCTTCGCAGAAAATTCCGCCGGCCGTTCGGCGCCTTCCACGCGGGCTTTGGTCTCCGCTCCCGCGATCGCAGTCCCGGCCCCATCCCTAACGACAATCTGCAACGTCGCATGTTTGCCCGCCAGCCATGTTTTGGCATTCGTCAGTTCTACTTTCAAGACTAACGGCGCCACAGTTGCAGGCTTGGCCACAACAGGAGCCTCCGACTTAGCCGCCAAAGACGAAGGTGTAGCTGGAAGCGTCAACTTCAGAGCTCCCGTTCGAATCTCCTCAATCACCGTCTTGTGCTGATCATCGAGCCGCGCCTTGAGCGTCGTTTCCCGCTCCGCGTCCAGCGGCAGCAAATCCAGATAATTGTTGGTGCGGCGATGCAGTACCCGCCCCTTCCAGTGCACCGTGGTGTCAATGAACGCGTGGTTCGCGCCGCGATCCTCGGTTTGCACATGGACGACAGCAGTTCCAACCGTTACGTTGCTGTTATGGCCAAACAACATTCGTGGAGTCTTTCTTCGACTGAAACAATCTAAGTATCGGTCATCCGGTTGTCTGTTAACCGATTTGACCGAATGGCTTCTACTCGATATTATACCGCTTCGCCTATGAGTGGTTCTGGTCTGCAAACCTACGGGCCGCTGGTCCTCCATCTACTGGTCGCTGCCATCCTGGCTGGGCTGATCAGCACTCTTTCCGTTTTGATCGGCTGGCGCCGCCCTAACCGCGCCAAACAGCAGGCCTACGAGTGCGGCATGGAGCCCACCGGCGACGCCCGCGAGCCTTTTTCTGTCAAGTTTTACCTCGTCGCCATGGTCTTTATCCTTTTCGACGTGGAGGCGATTTTTCTTTATCCCTGGGCTGTCGTTTTTCGCACCCTGGGCCGCTATGGCTTCTATGAAATGATGCTGTACATCGCGATTCTTCTGGTCGGCTATTTCTATCTTTGGAAAAAAGGAGCGCTGAACTGGCATACGTAGCCGGCGGCGCAAATCGGATAAATCGTGTCTGAGAGTGGCGGTCAAAACGCTAATGTTGTAGCCGAACAGCTTCGCGGTTGGAACGCGAATGCAGTATCGGAAGTGATCGAATTTCACGGTGAAACGACGATTGTTGTCCCGCGCGAACTGCTGCGCGCCGCCGCCGAATACTGTCGCTCGAATCTGCAATTTAATTATCTTTCGGACGCTACTTCGTTGGACCGCTTCCCCATCGAGCCGCGCTTCGAACTGAATTACCACCTGGTTTCGATTCCCAACAAAAGCAAGATTCGCCTGCGTACCCGCGTCAGCGGCGCTGACCCGGTCGTCGATTCGCTGGTTCCCGTGTGGCCCGGCGCTGGCTGGCTGGAGCGCGAGATTTTCGATCTGATGGGCATTCGCTTCAACGGACATCCGGACTTGCGGCGCATTCTGCTCCCGCAGGATTGGGAAGGCCACCCGCTGCGGCGCGATTACCCGACCGAAGGGTTCCGCGACGTTCCGGCAACGATTTTGCCAGGCTTCAAGAAATAAAGATTTTTCAGAGATACAACCATGACTACCGTCGAAACAGCCACTGGCCCAGCAAAAACGATGATCCTCAATATGGGGCCGCAGCACCCGTCCACCCACGGCGTGCTGCGCGTGGCGCTGGAGTTGGACGGCGAAATCATCGTTAAATCTGACCCTGACATCGGCTACCTGCACACTGGCATCGAGAAATCCTGCGAACACAAAACCTACATGCAGGCCATCACGCTGACCGACCGGATGGACTACCTGAACCCACTGGGCAACAACCTGGTGTACTGCATGGCAGTGGAAAAGCTTCTCGGTATCGAAGTGCCGAAGCGTGCGCAGTATATCCGCGTAATGATGGTCGAACTGCAGCGTATCTCTTCGCACTTGGTTTGGCTCGGCACCCACGCCATCGATATGGGAGCCATGGCGGTCTTTCTCTTTTGCTTCCGCGAGCGCGAGGAGATCCTGAACATTTTCGAGCGCTTCGCCGGCCAGCGCATGATGACCAGCTACATCCGCATCGGCGGAGTCGCGCTCGAACCGCCGGCCGGCTGGCGCGAAATGGTCAACCGCTTCCTGAAAATGATGCCCAGCCGGGTGGATGAGTACGAAACTTTACTGACCGAGAACCGCATCTGGATGGCGCGGATGAAGAACGTGGGCAAGATCAAGCTAGACGATGCCATTGCCTACAGCATGAGCGGCCCCACTCTGCGCGCCGCGGGACTGGCACACGATAACCGCAAAGTGTTTCCCTACTCCAGCTACGAAGAGTTCAATTTCAAGGTTCCCACCCGCACCGATTCCGATTGCTACGGCCGTTATATGGTGCGCGTCGCGGAAATCCGAGAAAGCCTGAAAATTGTTGAACAGGCCATGGCCAAGATCACCGACCAGGGGGCGATTCGCACCGATGCGCCAGGCATCATTCCTCCAGAGCGCGAAAAGATGAAGACCGAGATGGAAGCGCTCATCTACCACTTCAAAATTTTCACCGAAGGCTTTTCGCCGCCTCCGGGAGACGCGTACGTGGCTATCGAATCGCCGCGCGGTGAACTCGGTTGCTACATCGCCAGCGACGGCTCGCCGAAACCGCTGCGCTGCCATTTCCGTTCGCCGTCCTTCATAAATCTGCAAGCATTGCCCCGCATCATCGAAGGGCAGTTGCTGTCGGACGTGGTTGCCTGCATCGGAACGATTGATATCGTGCTAGGTGATGTGGACCGCTAGCGGCGCGATCGGCTCAGCGGGAGTTTTGCGGTAAAGGATATGGAGTGCGGGAGCCGGGCTCCCGCTATTGCGACTTCTGGAGCGGCGACGGCAGTAAAAGCAGCAGCCACGCTGCCGCACTCCAAAAAGAAGCAATCGACGACGATCTTTTTTGATTTGAAGCAGCACAATCTGGAGATTATGCAACTGTCACCACAACTTACGGCGCGATTCGAACGCCTGCAGAACGCCTATCCGGTCAAGCGCAGCGCGCTGATCCCGATGCTGTTGTACGCGCAGGACGAATTCGGTTTCGTCAGCGACGAAATGATCGCGGAAATTGCCGCTCGCCTCGATCTCCGCACCGTTGAGGTCGAAGAGACGCTCGCCTACTACTCGATGCTGCATCGCAAGCCGGTGGGCAAGCATCACGTCCAGGTCTGCACCAACGTCGCTTGCATGCTGCGTGGCGGTTACGATATTCTCGAGCGCGCCAAAAAACGCCTGGAAATCGGCCACAAGGAAGTCACCAAGGACGGCGTCTTTTCGTTGGAAGAAGTAGAATGTATCGGCGCCTGCACCGGCGCGCCGGCCATTCAAGTCAATTACGATTTCTACGAAAACCTCACTCCGCTCTCGTTCGACAAAATCATCGCGGATCTTGACGCCGGCAAAAAGCCCGCTCCGGTTGCGGTCATTTCCGGCGCTCTTCATGCTCGCGACCCGCAGGAAACTCCACTCATCAGCAAACTGTGGGGCATCAAGGATTCCCGCAAGATTGACGTCTACCTGCAGCACGGCGGCTATCAGTCGCTCGAAAAAGCGCTGAAAGAGATGACCCCGGCCTCGATTATCGACGAAGTCAAAAAATCCAATCTGCGCGGACGCGGCGGCGCCGGCTTCCCCACCGGCATGAAATGGTCCTTCGTTCCAAAGGACAGCCCGAAAGCAAAGTACGTCATCTGCAACGCCGACGAATCAGAGCCCGGCACCTGCAAAGATCGCCCGCTAATGGAAATGGACCCGCACCAGTTGATCGAAGGCATGATCATCGCTGGTCGTGCCATCGGAGCCAATCAGGGGTTCATTTATATCCGTGGCGAATACCGCTACGTACTCGATCTCGTCGAAGAAGCCATCCAGGAGGCCTACCAGCGCGGCTACCTCGGGAAGAATATTCTCGGCAGCGGCTTCGATTACGATTTGCTGATCCACACTGGAGCCGGCGCCTACGAGTGCGGCGAAGAATCCGCCCTTATGGAATCGCTCGAAGGCAAGCGCGGTTATCCGCGCATCAAGCCTCCATTCCCGGCCGTCGTTGGCCTCTATGGCTGTCCGACCGTGATCAATAACGTCGAAACCCTCAGCGCCGTGCCGGCCATCATTCGCGAAGGCGGCGACGCTTACGCCAATCGCGGCACGCCGCGAAACGGCGGAACTCGCCTGCTCTGCGTCGCCGGTCACATCAACAAGCCTGGCATCTACGAAATTCCACTCGGCATGAACATGAAAAAGTTCATTTACGATATGGCCGGCGGCATACCCAACGGCAAAAAACTCAAAGCCGTGATTCCCGGCGGCAGCTCCTGCCCGCTGCTCACCGCTGCCGAGATCGACGTGGCAATGGACTACGACTCGGTCGCCAAGATTGGCAGCATGATGGGCTCCGGCGGCATGGTGGTCATGGACGAAGACACCTGCATGGTGGACATGGCCCGCCGCATCATGCATTTCTACGCGCACGAATCCTGTGGCTGGTGCATCCCTTGCCGCGAAGGAACCACCTGGCTTCGCAAAATGCTGGAGCGCTTCCACGCCGGCCTCGGCCGCACCGAAGACATCGACCTGATGGCCGAACTTTCGAAAAACATGCTGGGTCGCACCTTCTGCCCGCTCGGCGACGCCGCCGCCATGCCGACCATCAGCATCGTCGAAAAATTTCGCAGCGAATTTGAAGATCACTTGAACGGCCGTTGCGCGTACAAAAATACCGAAGCCCTTTTGGGTGCCCGCTAGAAAATCATGAGCGAACAGAAATTAGTCACGTTCAAAATTAACGACCGCGAACTGCAAGTCCCCGCGGGCACGCTGGTGATCGAAGCCGCCAAGCAGATCGCTACCGAAGTTCCGTCCTTCTGTTACTACCCGGGACTTTCGCTGCAAGCCGCCTGCCGCATGTGCCTGGTCGAAGTCGAAAAGATGCCCAAGATGCAGACCGCTTGCACTCTGGTCGCGACCGACGGCATGGTGGTTCGAACCGACACTCCGCAAATCAAGCAAGCTCGCAAAGGCGTTCTGGAATTTCTCCTCACCAACCACCCGCTCGACTGCCCGGTCTGCGACAAAGGCGGTGAGTGCGAGCTGCAGGACATGGTTTTCCGCTACGGCGCCGATACCAGCCGTTTCGTCGAAGAAAAACTTCATCGTCCCGAAGAAAAATGGTCGGAAATTGTTTATTACGACGCTCCGCGCTGCATTCTCTGCTTCCGCTGCGTGCGTGTTTGCGATGAAGGCATGGACGTCAAAGCTCTCGGCGTCGGTATGCGTGGCGCCAACAGCGTCATCATCCCCAATCGCGAAGATCATCTCGAATGCGAAGAGTGCGGCATGTGCATTGACATCTGCCCGGTCGGCGCGCTCACCAGCGGCACTTATCGCTACAAGACCCGCCCCTGGGAAATGGAATACATTTCTACCGTGTGCGCCCACTGTTCGAACGGCTGCAAGACCACTCTCAGCGTCCGCAATCATGAGATTCTGCGCGCCAACAATCGCGACATGAGCGGCATCAACGGCGATTTTCTCTGCGTCAAGGGCCGCTTCGGCTTCGATTTCACCAAGCACCCCGATCGCATCAAGCAGCCAATGGTCCGCAAGGGCGATAAGCTCTTCCCAGTCTCCTGGGAAGAAGCCGCACAAACCGCCGCTGCAAAATTGAAAGCGATTCACGCTAAAGATGGCGCCGACGCCATCGGCTTCATCGGTTCGAATCGCACTTCTAACGAAGAAAATTATCTTCTCCAGAAACTTGCGCGCGAAACTTTCGGCACCGCCAACATCGATCACCACCGCACCGCCGACTACACTGGCCTGATCACCGCGCTCGGTGACAACGCCAAGGATTCCCTGCTCACCATGGAGCAGCTTTACAAATCCAGCGCGGTTCTTTTGATCGGCAACGATCCCACCAATCAGAATCCCCTGGCCGCCTGGCAGATTCGTACCGGCGTTCGCCACCACAATCTGAAACTTTCCGTCATTAATTCCAAAGAGATCAAGCTCGAACGTAAAGCCGAGCAGTTCGTGCAAATCGCCGAAGGCCAGGAAGCTGCAGCAGTTCGCTGGTTGCATAACGAATCACCGCTCGGTCCGGGCCTCGTCGAACAGCTCACGCAACTCAAGGCCGCGCTCGACGCGCAGCCAGACGTCGCCATCGTCTTCGGTTCCGAACTGAGCGGCGCCGCCATCTCCGAACTCGTCGGCTTCGGCTCTAAGCTTCACGGCAAAGTGCGCTACATGCTGCTCGGCGATTACGCCAATTCGCGCGGCGCTGCAGACATGGGCGTGCTTCCCGACCGCGGCCCCGGCTACGCCAAAGTTTCCAAGTCCGGCCTCACCGCTCCGCAAATGGTCGAAGCCGTGCAGAACGGCAAGCTCAAAGCTCTTTACGTTGTCGGCGCAAATCCTCTCGCTCACTTCGGTACGCTCGGCTTCGGACGCGGCAAAGCCGAACTCGTCATCGTCCACGAACTTTTCATGACGGAAACCGCCAAGCAGGCTGACATCATTTTCCCCGCCGCGTCCGCCTACGAAAAAGACGGAACCGTCACCAACACTTCCGGCGAAGTCCAACTCCTCCACAAAGCCGCCGAAGTCATGGGCCCGCGGACCGATTTCGATCTCTTGCGCATCTTGTCGCATCAACTTGAAAAACAAGGGCTCGGCAAAGCCTTCCATTACAAAAATCCCGTCGCCGTCTTCGAAGAAATTCGCAAGACCGTTCCGGGCTACGATCTCGAACTCACCGCCCTGCTTACCGGCGGCGCCGAATCCGCGCACGTCGAGGTCAAGCGCAACGACAGCGCGCCCTACGACGTCCCCGTCGGACTGATCCGCTCCGCGCAGGACACTCTTTTCACCAGCGGCACGCTGAGCAAATTCCTTAAGACCATCGAATCCGTTCCGGAGGCGCAGCCGAAATCGTGAACTCCGTCACCTCATTTCTGACCCAGGCTGGCGGCTTCTGGGTTCTGACCCTCGTGAAGATCGCCCTGCTGCTGTTCATCGTTCTCACGGTAAACGCCTACCTCACCTGGTTCGAACGCAAAGTTGTCGCGCTCATGCAATCGCGCATTGGCCCGCATCGTGTCGGTCCGCACGGACTCTTGCAACCCGCAGCCGACGGCCTGAAATTTCTCTTCAAAGAGGACGCCATGCCCGCGGGCGTCGACAAATTCGTCTATCTCCTCGCGCCGTTTCTCGCGTTAACACTTTCGCTGGCATCCCTTGCGGTGATTCCTTTCGGCCCGAAGCCGCTTGGCGTGAAATTTTTCGGCCACCAGATCGATCTCTGGATCACCAATCCCGATATCGGCCTGCTCGTTCTTTTTTCCATCACCGCTCTCGGCGTCTACGGTGTCGCCCTCGCCGGATGGGCCTCCAACAGCAAGTACCCACTCCTCGGCGGCCTGCGCAGCTCCGCACAAATGGTCAGCTACGAACTCTCCATGACCATGTCCGTCGTCGGCGTGCTCCTGATGGCCAACAGCTTCAGCCTCACAAAAATCATCTCCGATCAGGACAGTTCCAATTTCGGGTTCTTATCCTGGAATTTTATTCCTCAAATCGTCGGGTTCATCTGCTTCTTCATCTCCGCCATCGCCGAAACCAATCGCGTGCCCTTCGATCTGCCCGAAGCCGAGTCCGAGCTCGTTGCCGGATTCCACACCGAATATTCCAGCTTCAAGTTCGCGATGTTCTTCATCGCCGAATATACCAGCATGATCACCGTCTCCGCGCTGTGTTCGATTCTCTTCTTCGG
>WNFM01144568.1_pt1 | contig 30420 bp, 26 predicted proteins | sample 5400271 | NCBI WGS metagenome assembly WNFM01 (sample SAMN13153352, study PRJNA577476) | soil metagenome | isolation source: 60 cm saprolite on Douglas fir-dominated hillslope | place: USA:California | collected 2013-09-17 | reverse complement strand
CGGCCGGAACAAAAAGGTCTTCGCCGCGTGACTCCGTTCAAGGTCATCCGTGCCCGCGCCGAGAAACGCAAGGGAGGGGCGAGCGCCCTCACCAAGCTTCTGCCGCCCGTTCCGAACGCAAAATCGCTGGCCAAACTCGGTGATGACCGCGTTCTCGCCGAGATGACCAAGCGCGTGTTCAGTGCGGGTTTTGCCTGGAGCGTTATCGAGACCAAATGGCCCGGGTTCGAGGAGGTCTTTCTCGGCTTTCAGGCGGCAAAACTCGCGTTCAAGCCCGACGAGTTCTGGGAAGCTCTGACGAGCGATACACGTATCGTGCGCAACGGTGCCAAGATCATGTCGGTGCGCGACAACGCCCGCTTTGTGCAGGAGATCGCGCGCGAGCACGGCAGTTTTGGGAAATTCCTCGCGAAGTGGCCGTCCGCCGACGAGATCGGACTATTGGACCTGCTTGCGAAACGTGGCAGCCGACTCGGCGGCAATACCGGCCAGATGCTGCTGCGCTTCGTTGGCTGGGATGGTTTTGTGACGTCGAAGGACGTCGTCGCCTGCTTGCGCGAGGCGGGCCTCGATATCGCCGAAGAGGTCAAATCGAAGAAGGATCTCGCCAAGGTGCAGGCGCAGTTCAACAACTGGGCCGAGGAAACCGGACTTCCCTACTTACATCTCTCGCGCATTTGCGCGATGTCGATTGGTGAAAATTACGACATCGGCGAAATCGTCCGTCGCGCAAGAGGCGGGGATTGATCAGGGCAGACTTGCGTAGGGTGGGCAAAGCCAACGGGTCGGCGCGAAGCGCCGCCCGATGACAGGCTCCGCGTGCCCACCATTCCAACGTGACATCAGGATTGGTGGGCACGGCGCAAGTGCGCCTTTGCCCACCCTACGGGAGTTTCTGCGGCTTACGCCACCGTCGGCGGCTTCTCGCCGTGACGCTGCGACAGCGTGAAAATTTCGACGCCGCTATTGGTCACGCCGACCGAATGCTCGAATTGTGCCGATAGCGAACGGTCGCGGGTCACCGCGGTCCAGCCGTCGGACAAGATCTTCACATGCGGCTTGCCGAGATTGATCATCGGCTCGATGGTGAAGAACATGCCGGGTTTCAGCGTCACGCCTTCGCCGGGCCGGCCGATATGGATGATGTTCGGCTCGTCATGGAACATGCGGCCGAGACCATGTCCACAAAAATCGCGCACCACGCTCATGCCCTGCGGCTCGACAAAACTCTGGATGGCGTGCCCGATGTCGCCGGTGGTGGCGCCGGGTCTTACCGCGGCGATGCCGCGCATCATGGCTTCATAGGTGACCTCGATCAGCCGCTCGGCCTTGCGGGCGATCGGGCCCACCGCATACATCCGGCTGGAATCGCCGTACCAGCCCTCGACGATGAAGGTGACGTCGATGTTGACGATGTCGCCCTCCTTCAAGAGCCGGTCGCCCGGCATGCCGTGGCAGACCACGTGGTTGATCGAGGTGCAGGTCGAATAGCGGTAGCCGCGATACATCAAGGTCGCGGGATAGGCGCCATGGCTGAAGGCGAACTCGCGGACGAAATCGTCGATGTCAGAGGTCGGCACGCCCGGTTTGACGATATCGGTCAATTCATCGAGGCATTTCGCGACCAGCGCTCCTGCCTTGCGCATGCCGGCAAAGCCGCTCGGCCCATGCAGCTTGATTTGCCCGGTCTTGCGCAGGGAGGTGTCGGAGGCTTCGATGTAACTCATGGGCGGAATCATGTGTTCGGGAGGGAACGGGCCAAAAAGGGTTACTTTGCTGCTCTAATTTAATGATCGGGGCGGTCAGCGCAAGCAAAGCTTGGATCGCCACCTTGTGATTGCTCAACTTGGTCCATGCTTTTTTAGGTTGCGCGCGGCGTCAGGTCGTGGCGTCGACCATGGTCTCCACCGGCAACGCGCCGCCGCGGATGCGGAGTTCGCGCACCGGATAGGGTACCTGGATGCCCTCGCGCTTGAAGGCATCCCACAGCGACATCATCACCTCGCTCTTGACGTTGTCCATCCCGTCAGGGTCGGCGATCCAGAAGGTCAGGGAGAACTTCATGCCGGCCTCCGCAAATTCGATCAGGAGGCAGCTCGGCGGCTTGCTCTTGATGGCGCGCGAGGCCGCGGCGGCAATTCCCACCGCCAGCTTGCAGACCAGCCGCGGATCGGCATCGTAGTTGGTGCCGAAAGTGACTTTTACGAGCGTGTTCTTGTCGGTGTAGGTCCAGTTGACGACTTTTTGGGTGACCAGGTCCTCGTTCGGGATCAGGAATTCGCGACCGTCGCCGGCGGCGACCGAGATGTAGCGGGTCTTCATCTCGTTGATGCGGCCGGTAGCGTCGCCGATGGTGACGAGATCGCCCGGCTTCACCGATTTGTCCGCGAGCAGGATGATGCCGGAGATAAAATTGGCGATGATCTTTTGCAGGCCGAAGCCGATGCCGACGCCGGCGGCACCGGAGAAGATCGCGAGCGCCGACAGGTTGATGCCGACCGCGCTCATCACGACCGTGACCGCGAAGGCCATCAGTGCGAGGCGGATGATCTTGATCAGCAGCACCTGGAGCGACGGCGTCAGGTCGCTGGTTTGCGTGATCCGGCTCTCCACGAATTTGCTGGCGATATTGGTGAGCCACAGCGCGACCGCCAACAGCACGGTGAGCTTGATCAGGAGCAGCGGCGTCAGCCGCAATCCGCCGACCATGATCGCAACCGAGTCGAGCGCGTCGATGACCGGATCAAGCTCGCCGAGAATGCTCAACGCCGCCACCAGCCACGCCGACAACGACACCAGGCGGACGAGGAAGGTGTTGCGAATGACCGACGTGACGAGGAGGATGACGAGCCAGGCAAATGCCAGTTTGGCGGATATGCTGAGCAGATAACTTCGGCTCGGCCAGGTCGACGCCACCATGATGGTGCGCGCAATCCGCATCAACAGTGCGAAGACCGCCGTCGAGGCGCTGCCGGCCAGCACGCGGATGAACAGCCGCAGCGGCGCCGGCCAGCCCATGCCGAGCGAAGTCAGGTCGATCCGCGCGCGGATCGCCGCACTCGCGGCAAGCGAGATTCCGGCGCCGGCCAGGATCAGGCCGAGCTGCAGATAGAACCAGGGCGAGGCGACCTCCGCGCCGACCGAACGCGCCACGGCATGCAGGACATCGAGGATGTCGGTGAGGTTCAAGTCCATCGGCAAAGCCCAGCGTCAAAGTTCATCAAAGTCTCTTGGCACAAAGTTGATTCGAATATCGCCCAGATTCCCATAGTCGCAGCGCCGATACCATCGCTGCGACGGCGATTTGAGGCCTTCAAACCGGGCACTTTGCCGCTGCGGCCAGAAATGGGTTGGCGTCGAACTGTGGCGACGATAAGGATGCAAGGGCAAGTATTTGCGATGATTTCGGAGGTTCATGGCTTCTCTTGACGCAGTCAGCATAGCCATTCTTCTCGGCTCGGTTCTGGTGATGGCCGGCATCCTGTCGAGCCTATTGGCGTTGCGTTTCGGCGCGCCGTTGCTGCTGGTGTTTCTCGTGATCGGCATGCTGGCCGGCGATTCCGGGCCGGGCCGGCTGCACTTCGACGACGTGCGCACCACCTATCTGGTGGGCTCCGTGGCGCTGGCGCTGATCCTGTTCGATGGGGGTTTAAGGACGCGGTTTCAAAGCATCCGCGCGGTGCTGGTGCCCTCGATGGTGCTGGCAACGATCGGCGTGCTGCTCACCGCGCTGATCACGGCACCGGTCGCCAAATATGCGCTCGATCTGAACTGGACCGAGGCGTTCCTGGTGGGTGCGGTGGTGGCGTCGACCGATGCGGCGGCGGTGTTCTTGCTGGTGCACGCGCAGGGCCTGCGGCTGCGACCCCGGGTCGGCGCGACGCTTGAAGCCGAATCCGGCACCAACGATCCGTTCGCGGTGTTTCTCACGCTGATGCTGGTCGAATTCATCTCGGTCGGACACGAGGCCGTGCTCGGCGCGATCCTGGGCGTCACCGGCGGCCGTCTCGTGGTGCTGGCGCTCAATCGCGTGGCGCTGCCGCAGGGCCTGCACGCGCCGTTTGTCACGACCGCCGCGCTGGTGATCTTCGGCGCGGCGCAGATCGCGCACGCCTCGGGATTTCTGGCGGTCTATCTCGCCGGCATCATCATCGGCAACCGCCCGACGCGGGCGCATAATTCGGTGGTGACGTTTCTCGACGCCGCCACCTGGCTGGCGCAGATCGTGATGTTCGTGCTGCTCGGCCTTCTGGTATCGCCGCAGCGGCTGATGAGCAGCGTCGTTCCGGCCGTGATGGTGGCGCTGGTGCTGATGCTGCTGGCGCGGCCCATCGCGGTGTTTCTGTGTCTCGCGCCATTTCGCTTCAACTGGCGCGAGAAGATCTTCATCGCCTGGACCGGCCTGCGCGGCGCGGTCGCGATCTTCCTGGCGTCGATCCCGATGCTGGTCGGGCTATCAAATGCCTATCAATATTTCGACGTCGCCTTTGTCGTCGTCATCATCTCGCTGCTCTTGCAAGGCTGGACGCTGGCTTACGCCGCGCGGCGGCTGCATGTGGCGCTGCCGCGCGCCGATCGCGGACCGCGGCGTGTCGAACTCGACCTGCCCGGTCAACTCGAGCAGGAGCTGGTCGGCTATCCGGTGCGGACGAAAAGCCTTTACTACCGGCGTGGGCTGATTCCCTCCTGGTCGAAGCCGACGCTGGTCATCCGCAACCAAAACATTCTCTCGCCGGCGGAAGCCGATCCAATCGCGCCGGGCGATTACATCTATCTGCTGGCGCCGCCGGAAAGAGCCGAGGCGCTGGATCGGTTCTTTGTCGACATGCTGCCGAGCACCGCGCCCGATCCGCACCTGCTCGGCGATTTCATCGTGTCAGGCGAGCACACGCTTTCCGAACTTGCCGAGATATATGGCGTCAAAGTGAATGAGGCGGATGCAAGACTGACACTGGCCGATTATTTCGACGTTCATCTCGACCGCGCGCCGAAGGAGGGCGCGGAGCTCGCGCTCGATTCCATCGTGCTGGTGGCGCGCAATATCGGCGGTGGCCGGGTCAACGTCGTCGGTTTGAGGCTGCCCGAGGACGAGGAAGGGGGCCAACCCTTGACACGGATGCAGAGGTTCAAGCGCAAGCTCGCCGACCTCTGGGCGTCAGTCGCGGGGGTCTAGGATGCGATGTTGGCGGTTGAGGAATGAACGGACCGAATGGTGGGTTGGAGGCGAAGTGGTAACCCGCCATCTCGCCGCGTGTACCGGCGGATTACGCCTTCGGCTCCAATCCGCCCTACGGGCTTATGAGTAAGGCAGCGCGTAGGGCGGATTGAGCCGAAGGCGTAATCCGCCGTTTGCGGCTCCGATGCGGACGTCCGCTGCGTTATCTTGCGACCGGTGCCGAATGATCTGCGTTAATGCAACAGACGCACAGGCTTAAAACGACGGATTGCGCCTTCGGCTCCAATTAGATAAGCATTATGATCGCACGACGATCGTTCGGCTCGGATACTCGTTCGCTCACGTCCGCATTACGTGACAATGCTCTCAAGATATTTTACCTATGCGATTGTCCGCCTGAGTGCCGGCCAATGACGCGATATGGTAATTAAGGGCACTGCCACCCACGGACTGATCGCCGATTGCCCGACGGGCAAATCAGTTCGCCTCCGCTTGCCGCCAGATTGCAAATGTCCAGCCCCCATTGAAGAAATATTTCGGTTTTTCAGAAATGCAAATCAGGCTATATGATTTGCCATCCCGTCCCACAGAGGGGCGTATCGCGATCGTCACGAACGCGGGAGGGGATGCGGTGGACGCGAAGCGTCGGCGCGCAACGGTGTCGCAGGGCGAATTCACTCGTGAGCGGTCAACCGGCGCGCAGGACGACGGCGCTTTCAGCGTACGGCAAAACCGTGTGGTCCCGACACCCGTTGCTGGTGCCAAGCTGTCGGTGGCGGCATCGATCCGACCGGATCCGATTCCCCATCAAGCCGGCAGCGACGGTGACAAGACGAATTCGTCGCCGGGGAGAGCGCGGCATAAGCCGTAAAGCCATTGCGCAGGGAATGCCGGAGTGCCTCCGCTGAACCTGTATGCTCGTGTGCGTTTCTTCGCACAATTTTGCACACGAGACCGTGGGTGCAGCGCGCACCCGGCATTCCCTGCTCCCTCGTTGTTTTCGGGAGACATGGACGTCGCATCGACTCGGGGCGCGCGTCGCCTGCGAGTGTAGACGTGTGTCCGGGCTTGTCCCGACTGTCCGAGGCCGGTGCGGTCGTTGGCCGCGGGGCTTGGGTTGCGATTTCGGCTGTTGAGCAACGGGCCGACTATCTCTAGTCTGGCCGCAGGTCGCATGCGACCTCACGATGGAAACGCAGGAGAGACACAACAATGTCCGCCCCCCTCGATGAACAACTCGGCTTTGCCCCAGACTACGATTCCCCGGTCCCCTATATGCAGCGGACCCGCGATTACTACACCGCAATCGGCTACACGACGCCCTATCGCTGGGCGCATTATGTCGATGCGCCGTTCCAGCCCTTGAAAAAGCCCTTGGCACAATCGCGCGTGACCATCATCACCACCGCCGCCTCCTATGATCCGGCGAAGGGCGATCAGGGCCCGGGTGCGGCGTATAATGGGAGCGCGAAATTCTACAAGGTCTATGACGGCGACACGTCGAAGCAGCACGATTTGCGCATCTCGCATATCGGCTATGACCGCAAGCACACCAGTGCGACCGACAGCGGCACCTGGTTTCCCCTGCCGCAGCTCCTGAAGGCGAAAGCCAGGGGGAGGATCGGCGAGGCCGCGCCGCGCTTCTTCGGCGCGCCGACCAATCGCAGCCATCGGGTGACGATCGATGTCGATGCCCCGGAGATCCTGGCCCGCTGTCTCGCCGATGCGGTCGATGTCGCCGTCTTGGTACCGAACTGCCCGGTCTGCCACCAGACGTCAGCGCTGGTTGCCCGCCATCTCGAAGCGGGCGGCATTCCCACCGTGGTGATGGGATGCGCGAAGGACATCGTCGAGCACGCTTCCGTGCCGCGCTTTTTGTTCTCCGACTTCCCGCTCGGCAATTCCGCGGGCAAGCCGCACGATATCGACTCGCAGGCACTGACACTGGAACTGGCGCTCGGTCTATTGGAGCACGCCTCCGGCGCGCGCACCACGATGCAGTCGCCGCTGCGCTGGAGCGAGGATGCCTCCTGGAAACTCGACTACAACAACATCGCGCAGATGAGCCCGGAGGAGCTGGCGCGGCGCCGCGCCGAGTTCGACAAGCAAAAAGAGATCGCGCGCGGCAACCGAGCGGCCTGACGCTGCATCAGGAAGCAAGAACAAGAAGAAATACCATCAGGAGGGCGTCCGCGTGACCCGACCGTTCGAAGGCGTGAAGATCCTTGACTTCACGCAGGTACTGGCTGGCCCCTATGCGAGCTACCAGCTGGCGTTGCTCGGCGCCGACGTCATCAAGGTGGAGCGGCGCGAAGGCGAGGACATGCGCCGTACGCCCCTGAGCCGCGAATGGGCCGATCGCGGCCTTGCGCCTGGCTGGCAGGCGATCAACGGCAACAAGCGCAGCCTGACGCTCAACCTGCACAAGAGCGAGGCGATCACCATCGTCAAAAAGCTCGCCGCCCAGGCCGACGTGGTGATGGAAAATTTTCGTCCCGGCGTGATGGACAAGCTCGGCATTGGCTACGCCGCACTCTCGGAGATCAACCCGAGGCTGATCTATTGCGCGGTTTCAGGGTTCGGCCAGACCGGCCCGGAACGATCAGGCGCCGGCTACGATGGCAAAATCCAGGCGATGTCGGGCATCATGGCGATCACGGGTCACCAGGAGACCGGGCCGACCCGCGCCGGCTTCGCGGTCTGTGACGTGCTGTCCGGTGCCACCGCGGCGTTCGGCGTATCGAGTGCGCTGTTCCAGCGCACCCACACCGGCAAGGGGCAGTTGGTCGACGTCTCCATGCTCGAGGCGACGTTAGCGTGTCTGTCGGGACCGGTGGCGGATTACACGGTTGCCGGTCATCGTCAGCAACTGTCCGGCAATCAGGCGGTGAGCCGCCGGCCGACCGCCAATCTGTTCCGGGCGGGCGACGGTTATCTGTTGCTCGCCGTGAACACCGAGAAGCAATACCGCTCACTGATGACGGCGCTCGGCCGCGCCGATACGTTTGATGACCCGCGCTTCGTTGATTGGTTCGCGCGGCAGGAAAATGAGTCCTCGAGGCCGCGGGCGCGCCCTGCTCCAGCATCTGGAAGGTCGAGGAAGTGATCGATCACCCGCAGATTTTGGCGCGCCACGCCGTTCAGGAGCTCGATACGCCCTATGGCCGCCTGCGCTTTGCCGGCAGCGGTTTTCAGCTCGCCCATGGCGGCGGCAGGCTCGATTCGATGGCGCCCGCACTCGGCGCCCACTCCGATGAGGTGCTGAACTCGCTCGGCTACGACCGAGAGGCAATCGCGGATTTGCGCGCGCGTGAGATTGTCTGAGCGGTGAAGCGGATCTGCGGCTCGGCCATGGATTGTTCTCCGTCGAGGGCATGCCTCGGATCATGAGAATGGCAAAGAATCTCGGCCTGAGGAGCGGCCTCTTAACCGCGTCTAATACGACTGACCGATTGTCCCCGTCAGCACTGCGTGATATAACTACCAGCTCGGGCCATCGACAACCGCCCGATGAGCTTCCGCGGCCAAGCGTTGTCTCGCTCCATTTTGGAGGTGAGACATGTCTTGCAGTAGCGCGAGTTGTACTTCAGCCGACGACATCGAAACGCGCCCGACCGCCGTTTCCGAGCCTCAAATGGTCTCGGAAAAACCCGCCAGCATGGTTGGTCAGAACTGCGCTCGAGTGTGAGCGACGGCACGAGCGCACGCAACTTCTCGAACTTGATGACCGATTGCTCGCCGATATCGGCATATCGCGGCAACAGGCCGTCGAAGAGGCGCTTAAGTTCTCCTGGACGCACGTAATAATGTGGCGTGCCTACCAATGACAGCCTTTGCAGACACCAAGCGACAGTCGGATATTTTCTATTTGTATGCCGCGCGGGCACTGCGCGGTTTCGGCGACGGTTTCGCCGTCATCATCCTGCCCGCGTATCTTTTGGCGATCGGCCTCACCCCGCAACAGGTCGGAATCGTTGCGAGTGCCTCGTTGCTTGGAACCGCGGCGCTGACGCTGCTGGTCGGGTTCGTCGCCCCCCGCTACGATCTCAAAAACCTGTTTCTTGTCGGTGCTGGTCTGGCCACCGTCACGGGGCTTGTGTTTCCGATGGTCGGAACGATTGCGCCGGTTTTGCTCGTCGCATTCATAGGAACCATCAATCCTTCAGCCGGTGACCTCGGAATGTTGATTCCCCTCGAGCATGCCCTGCTAACGCAGGAAACAAGCGATCGGGACCGCACCGGCGTTTTCGCGCGGTATAGCCTGATCGGCTCGCTGACGGCGGCTTCTGGATCGCTCGCCGCCGCGCTGCCCGAATTTCTGGCCGTCAGAGGGTTTGCCGAAATCAGCGCTCTCCGGCTGATGTTTTACGGTTATGCGATGCTTGGATTATTGGCTGCGGTTCTTTACAGCCGCCTGCCGCGCGATCATTTGCGCGCGGCAACCCGCCCAAGCGCGGCGCTGGGGCCCTCGCGCAATATTGTCTACAAACTGGCCGCGCTGTTCAGCCTCGACGCCTTCGCTGGTGGCTTTGTCGTTCAGTCGCTTCTAGGGCTTTGGCTCTTTCAGCAGTTTGATTTGTCCCTCGGCGCAGCGAGTGCCTTTTTCTTCTGCTCCAGTCTGTTGGGTGCCATGTCATTTCCGGTTGCAGCATGGCTCGCGAGGCGCATCGGGCTCGTCAACACGATGGTGTTCACCCACATTCCATCAAGCGTTTGCCTGATCGCGGTCGCGTTCTCTTCAAACCTCACAGTCGTTCTCAAGTTGTCGCAAATGGACGTGCCGACCCGATCTTCCTACGTGATGGCCGTCGTGACGCCCGTGGAACGAGCCGCGGCGGCAAGCGTGACTGCGGTGCCGCGCAGTCTGGCCTCTTCAATCAGCCCGGCGATCGCCGGGTTCATGCTGGCCGGGCCGTTCTCGGGTTTGCCGCTCGTAGTGTGCGGATGCCTCAAGATCGCCTATGACATAGCCCTGCTCGGGCTGTTCCGGCACACGAAGCCGCCCGAGGAATCCTGAGCCCGAACGACGCGTCGAAGGGTCAGGCAGGGGCGCCCGGCAGCACCTTGACGCCACCGAGCGCGGTCACCCGTCCACCCCGGAGCATCACGATCTGTGTCGCCAGTTGGCGCAATTCGGCGGCATCGTGGCTGACATAGACCATCGGCACATTGGCCTCGTCGCGCAGCCGCACCAGATAGGGCAGGATCTCGACTTTTCGTCCCTCATCGAGTGATCCCAACGGCTCGTCGAGCAGCAGCAGTCGCGGTTTTGACAACAGCGCGCGGCCGAGCGCGACGCGCTGGCGCTCGCCGCCGGACAGCTTTCCGGGGCGGCGATCCATTAGATGGCTGATGTCGAGCAATTCGGTGACGCGCTTGAGTTGCGCGGGATCGTCGGCGAGCCTGTTCATGCGCCGCCCATAGTCGAGATTTTGCCCGACATTGAGATGCGGAAACAGCCGCGCGTCCTGGAACACATAGCCGATGCGGCGGCGATGAGGCGGGACATGCAGGCGCGCTGAGGTGTCGTCGAGGGTCTCGCCGTCGATCGCGATGATGCCACGATCGGGCTTCAGCAATCCCGCGATCATGTTGATCAGCGAGGTCTTGCCCGCACCGGAGGCGCCGAACAGCCCGGTCACGCGCCCCTCGCTAGTGAAGGAAGCTTCAATCGAGAATTCGCCGAGTTTCTTGGTGACGTCGACGCGCAGCATGATCAATTCCCATGCAGCCGCTGCGTGGCGCGCCGCGCGAACCATTCCGACGTAATCAGCGCGCTCATCGCAATGACGATGGAGACGATCACCAGCCGCAGCGCCGCGGTGTCGCCATCCGGGGTCTGGATCAGCGAATAGATCGCCGAGGAAATGGTCTGGGTTTCGCCGGGAATATTCGACACGAAGGTAATCGTTGCGCCGAATTCGCCGATCGCCTTGGCAAAGCCGAGCACCATCCCGGCCAGCACACCCGGCAACGCCAGCGGCAACGTGACGGTGGCAAACACCCGCCAGGGCGGCGCGCCGAGCGTGCTTGCGGCCTGCTCCAACCTTCGGTCGACGGCTTCGATCGACAGCCGGATCGGTCGCACCAGAAGCGGAAACGCCATCACGCCGCAGGCCAGTGCCGCCCCGGTCCAGCGAAACGCGAACACGATGCCGAGATGGTCGGCAAGCCATGCACCGACCAGGCCGCGCCGGCCGAACGTCAGCAGCAGTAGATAGCCGGTGACGACCGGCGGTAGCACCAGCGGCAAGTGGATAGCCGCATCCGCGACCGACTTGCCCCAGAAATCACGCCGCGCCAACAGCCACGCGACCGCGATCCCGAGCGGCGTTGCGACCAGCGTCGCGACCGTGGCCACCCGCAGCGAAAGCTGGATCGCGGTCCATTCCGTTGGCGAGATGTCGAACACGCGAAGGGATCAGGAGGTCGGGCGGATCAGATACGTAAATCCATATTTTTCGAGAATCGTCTTCGCCGCCGACGATTTCAGGAAGGCCAGATAATCGGTAGCTTCCGCCTTCGCGGTCGCCGTCGCCGCAACCGGATAGATGATCGGCGGGTGGGAATCGGCTGGAAAAGTGCCGACGATCTTCACGCCGGGCTCGACTTTGGCGTCGGTCGAATAGACGATCCCGAGCGCTGCTTCGCTGCGCGCCACTAAGGTGAGCGCCGCGCGCACGCTATCGGCCATCGCGAATTTCGGCTCTGCCGCCTGCCAGGCGCCAAGTTTTTCCAGCGCTGCCTTGGCGTATTTGCCGACCGGCACGGCCTTGACGTCGCCGGTGGCGATCTTGCCGGAGCCTGCGAGTTTTGCCAGATCGAAACCTGGTCCGATCGTGACGTTGTTGATCTCCGAGTCTTTTGGGGCGATCAGCACGATGCTGTTGCCGAGCAGGTTGACCCGCGTCGGCTCGTTGATGTTTTTCTTACTGATCGCATAGTCCATCCAATCGGTGTCGGCGGAGACGAAAATATCTGCCGGTGCGCCCTGTTCGATCTGTTTTGCCAGCACTGAGCTTGCGGCATAGCTCGCCTGGACCCTGACCCCGGTCTTTGCGGTATAGGCTGCGTCGATATCGTCGAGCGCGTTTTTCATCGACGCCGCGGCAAACACGACGAGGCTCTTGTCCTCCGCGAGCACCGGCGAAAGAAACGATCCGCACAGGATCATGAAGGCGGCAAAAAGTCCGGCAAGACGATGCATGATGACGCTCCGTGCCTGTTCGCTCAGCGCGATCCGCGCGCGCAAATCAGGCGTTGGTGGGACACACGGCGCGACACGCGGAAGCGCCGTTCCACATGCTCCCGGCGACTTACGGTCGATCGGGAATTCGCGAGCAAAAACAATAACAGGCTGGGCGTTTGGGTAAAGGCCCCAAGTTACTGAAGGGCGCATGATCCGACCGCTCTTTAGCGGATCATGCGCTATTCGGACGGCAGGATCGCGATCGATAACGAATCCTCTTTCGTCCCGCTGATCTGCAGCACGAACGGGCTTGCCGAAAGTTCGTACTTCATGGTCTTGCGGATGCCGTCACAGTCGGTCGCGCCGCTAAAACCCTTGGGCTTCACAAAATGCCCGTCCTGCACCACGTCGACCCAGCCGCCGGCGGAAAGGCTGATGGTGTACAGGCCCGCTTTCGGCGCCTTCTTGAAGTTTGCAAAACCGGCAAATGTGCCTTCCTTGGGCGCGCGTTCCGGCGGCGAGGGCAATTTTGCCTCACCGGGTGTGACCAAAGCGAGCGTTATCCCCGTCGAGGGCAGCGCGTTAAGTTCGCCGCCCGACACAAGCTTGATGCGATCCGGCGCGGTGAGCGCCGCGCGCTCATGATCGATATTCCATTTGAACTTGTCGCAGCCGCTCGGCTCTTCCGCGGCATAAGCGGGAGCCGTGCCGAGCAAAACAAGCGCGATCAGCAGGGGCGTCCGCATGATCAATCCACCGCAATCATGACGTCGGAAGCCTTGATCACAACGGTGACGGGACCCTTGGCCTTGATGCCCAAATCATCGACCGCCTCGTTGGTGATCGAAGAGGTCACGATCTGGCCGCCGCCGATATCGACGCGGACATGCGAGGTGGTCGCGCCTTTCTTGACTTCGACGACGGTGCCTTTGATCTGGTTGCGTGCACTGATGCGCATGATGGTTCTCACAGGGGTTGGATTGGGCTGTGCGCGGCCATGCCGCGGAACGGAGGGGTCGCGCGCTTACGGCGCAGCGACACCCAACAGTAGCGCATTTCGAGGCTGAGAGGATAGCCGCTTAAACACTACGGCTTTGCGTCCGGCGCGGCCAGAACCTGGCGGCAGGCGGCCGGCAATTGCGCCAGCGTTAACCCCGGCCGCGGCTTCGGCGGCTCTTTCGGCGGCTCCGGGTGGATGATCGAATCCTTGAACCAGAACGCCAGATCGTCGGCGCTACAACCTTCGCCCGATGCCGGGTCCGGCTGGCTCTCGCACTCTTTACTGCCGGGGGGACATTTGATGCGGATATGGAAGTGATAGTCATGGCCATACATCGGCCGGACCTTGGAGAGCCAGCTGCGGTCGCCCTTGGCTTCGCGGCACAGCGCCTTCTTGATCGCGGCGTTGACGAAGATGCGCTGCACGGTCGGCTCCTGCGCGGCGGCGCGGATCATGATGAGATGCCCGGGCGTCCAGACGGTCGGGTCGACGTCGAGCCGGTCGGCGCGCACCATCATCACCGCCGACATTTCCTCGCGCTCTTCGCGCGACAAGCGCCGGTCCGGCATCGGCGTCAACCAGACATCGGCGTCGAGGCCGACCTGATGGCTGGCGTGCCCGGTGATCATCGGGCCGCCGCGTGGCTGTGACATGTCGCCGACCAGGATCCCCGGCCAGCCCGCTTCCTTGTGCACCTTGGCTGACAACCGCTCCAACAGCTTCACCATGTCGGGATGCGCCCAGTTGCGGTTGCGCGACAGCCGCATCACCTGCCAGGTGTTGCCATTGATCGGCAGAGCGTCCGCGCCTGCGATGCAGCCCTTGGCGTAGAAGCCGATCACGCGCGTCGGCATCGCTGCCGGCAAGACCTTGCGGCCGAACAGCTCCTTGGCGCCGATTTTGGGGTCTTTCAGATTGACGAGTGGCGGCAGCGGTTTTGGGTCGACGCTGCCCTTGTCCTGCGCCGGCGCGGCGGAGGGATTGGCGAGGGCGACGGATAACACGAGGGGAATGAGAATCAGGCGGGGATTCATTGGATCACTCTGGCGCCAAGCGTAGCATGGAATTCAAGCGCCGGGGCTATGGCGCGGCAATCGCAATTGCTTGATTCTCGCAAGACGGCTCCCGCGAGCCCGCCGGCGCGTCGCATGGCTGCGTCAGGCTGCATGCCGCGACATTGTTCGCATTGGTCGAACGCAACGGGCCACGCCATACGCGGATCGAGATTTCGAACTAGCGCCGCGGTCCGCCTCAGCGCGACCGCGATCTTAACCGTTCGATAACCCTTCTCATCATTGGCGAAATTTCGTGTGTTCGCGTGGAAAATCGTCGCACTCGTTCTGCAATCGCGACATTCGTTAAAAAGCGTAGATGATTTTGCCTTGCTCGTTCGCGGGCGGAGCTGATTGCATGCTGCCGCACAACCTTTGTCACGCTGATACCGGCGAGTTCGCCGCATAAACAGGCAGCTTGAATACAAGGCGCTTCCCGAAAAGCCCTCGCGATCGAACCGCCGCATCGGCAAGAGATACCCTTTTTTCAGATGCTTGTCGGAAAAGGGGAACCCGCAGGAATGCTAAGTGGGGCGGCGGTATGCGAAAAGTCCGGCCAAAGGCGGCCAAAAAGCTGAAGCACGCGGCGGTTGTCCGGATTCCCGGGCTGCCGGCGAAGGCCATTCCGAAGCTCGCAGGCTCGAGCCGGCGCGTATCGGCCGAGATCGGCGAGATCGCGCGCAAGCGCGCCGAAGCGGAAGCCGCGATCGCGGATGCGCGAAAATCTCACGAGCGGTTGCGCGAGGCGATCGACATTCTGCCGCAGGGCATCGTGTTTCTCGATGCCGAGGGACGCTACATCCTCTGGAACAAGAAGTATTCCGAGATCTACAGCCGCAGCTCGGACCTGTTCGAGCCGGGCGCGCGGTTGCAGGATACGATCCGGATCGGCGTCGAGCGCGGCGATTATCCGGAAGCGATTGGCCATGAGGAAGAGTGGATTGCCGAGCGGCTTACCAGACTTTTTCGGCCCAGCGAACGCCATGAGCAGGTCCTTGCCGACGGCCGCGTCATCCTGATCGAAGAGCGACTGACCGAGGACGGCGGCATCATCGGCCTGCGCGTCGACATCACCGAATTGAAGCAGCGCGAAGCCTCGTTCCGGCTGCTGTTCGACTCGAATCCGGTCCCGATGATCGTCTGTGCGCTGGACGACGAGCGCATCCTCGGCGTCAACGACGCCGCGGTCGCGCATTACGGCTATAGCCGCGCCGAATTCGAGAAATTGACCATCCGCAAGCTGCAGGCCTTCGAATCCGAACCGCCCTGGGCCGGCGACAGTGACGAATTGACGGCGCGCACCTGGAAGCACGTCCGGGCCGACGGCACGCTGATCGATCTTGCCATTTATTCGCGCGAGCTCGTCTATAACGAGCAGCCGGCAGTGTTGCTGGCGCTGATGGATATCACCGAACGCAAGCGCGCCGAGGGGCGGCTCGCCTTCATGGCCCAGCATGATGGGCTGACCGGGCTGCCGAACCGCAATCTGTTGCGCCAGCAGATGGACGAGATCCTGCTGCACACACGCCGCAGCGCGGACAAGGTCGCAGTGCTGGTGATCGGCCTCGACAATTTCAAGGCGGTCAACGACACGCTCGGCCACGCCATCGGCGACAAGCTGTTGCGGGGCGTCGCCAAGAGGCTGCGCTCGATGCTGCGCGAGGAGGATATCGTCTCCCGCCTCAACTCCGACGAATTCGCGATCGTCCAGAGCGGGGTGAACCGGCCCGAGGATGCGGCGTTGCTGTGCCGGCGCTTGCTGGAGGCGGTCGGCGATCCCTATCTGCTCGACGGCCATTCGGTCGTCATCGGCGCCAGCATCGGCATCGCGATGGCGCCTGGCGATGGCGACGAGTCCGAAAAGCTCCTGAAGAACGCCGACATGGCGCTGTCGCGCGCCAAGAGCGAGCAGCGCGGCACCTTCTCATTTTTCGAAGCCGGAATGGACGCCCGCGCCCAGAGCCGCCGCAAAATCGAGACCGATCTGCGCGACGCGATCCAGAACGACGTGCTGCGGCCGTATTATCAGCCACTGATCGACCTTTCGACCGGGCGCATCACCGGCTTCGAGGCGCTGGTGCGCTGGCCGCATCCCGAGCGCGGCATGATCTCGCCGGCCGAATTCATCCCCGTCGCCGAAGAGACCGGCCTGATCAATGCGCTCGGCGGGTTGATGCTGCGCCGCGCCTGCATGGACGCGGCGGACTGGCCCGATGATGTCCGCGTCGCGGTCAATTTGTCGCCGCTGCAGTTTCGCAGCGGCAATCTGTTGTCGGTGGTGATGGATTCGCTGAAACAATCCGGCCTACCGCCAAAGCGGCTCGAGCTCGAAATCACCGAAACCCTGCTGTTGGAAAAGAGCAGCCAGGTGCTCGCCACGCTGCACGCGCTGCGTACGCTTGGCGTGCGCATATCGATGGACGATTTCGGCACCGGCTATTCCAGCCTGAGCTATTTGCGAAGCTTTCCGTTCGACAAGATCAAGATCGATCAGTCGTTCGTGCGCGACCTCGCCTCCAATCCGGACGCGCAGGCGATCGTGCGGTCGATCATCAGCCTCGGCATCGGCCTCGGCGTCATCATCACCGCCGAGGGTGTCGAAACTGAAGCCGAATTGAGCTGCCTGCGCTCGGAGGGTTGTCACGAGGGACAGGGCTTTCTGTTCAGCCGCGCGCGGCCGAATGTCGAGATCGTCGGATTATTGAAAGCACAGTGCGGGGTGGATTCGGTGGCACTTACCGATGCCGACGAGGAACCTGCGCTGGTGGCGTAGCCTTCGTAGCCCGGATGGAGCGGAGCGTAATGCGGGGCCGGTCAATCCGCGTGGACAAAGCCCCGGATTGCGCTGACGCTCCATCCGGGCTACGCGCTACGAGCCGCTACTTCGCCGCCTTCCGCTTTTTCAGATGATACGTCAGCGCCAGCGCCACGCAGTGGCGAAGCGCCGGTTCGGGAAGTTTTTCCGCGGCGCCCAACAGGATGCATCGGTTACCCTCATAGCTGAACTCGCTCGGGTACAGCTCGCGAAAAGTCTCCACCAAATCGGTCTGGCAGTGAAAATAGATCGCGTATTGGTTGCCGGCGGATTTTATCTGATCGATGCGGATGGTGCTGCCGCTCTTGGTCTCCGGGGTGAGATAGCTCGGCTGTCCCCATTTCAGGGTTTCCTCGATCCGGCCGACGCCTTCTGTCATCTTTGCGGTGTCGAATATCAGCCGGCGCAACGCCAGCAGTTTTGCGTTGATCGGCTTCGGATAGGAGCTGAAAACCGCGCTAACGGCTGGGTCTGAGAAATCTGCACGCGGTTTCCTTGCGCTCTTTACGGCGCTCTTCTTCGGCTTGCTCTTCATGGCTGTCCGCGGATTAAGCTGGTTATCGCGCGAACAGCCTAAATCAGGGACCTCCGGCGCGGAAGGGGATTTGTCAGCCGGCTATTTCTTCCGCGCTGTCGTTCGCCCTGTCTTGCGCGCCGCCGACCGCTTCACGGCATGTCGCTTGCGGCTTGCGGCGGCTTTTTTCGCCGAACGTGATCGCGCCGCAGCCGGGCGGCTGGCGGCTGCCTTGCCGCCGCGCGGTCCGCCGATCCTGCCGCCGCGTTTCGAAGATAGGTTTGATTTGGGAACACCTCGTCCCGAGCCGCGCTTCTTGCCGCCGCCGGTCTCCTTGTTGACCGTCGCCCAGGCGCGCCGTTCGGCTTCTCTCCGGCCGGTGCCCCGATCCTCGTAGCCTTCCTCGATTTGTTCGGCCTGGCGTTTCTGCTTGTCGGTATAGCTCGATTTGTCGCCGCGTGGCATGATCGTCTCCCTCATTTCTTGCGGGTCCCAAACCTCGCAACGCGGATCGGCGCGACCTAGTTCCGCTTTTTGTGAACCTCGACCGCGCTTTCGTCGACTTACAATTGGAATTGGGTATCTCGCATGAGCCGTGACATGAAAATGTCCCCGACACCAATGCCGCGCTACGCGCGGTTCTCACGCCGTGTTCGCGGTATGATGCTCGACTGGATCATCACCCTCATCGTCATTTTTGGCGCGGTGCTCGTTGCAACCACGGTCGGAAGCGACCATCTTTCCCGCCCGCTTGGAATCCTGGTGGTGATTGCGCTCTTGCTGTACGAACCGGTTCTGGTGTCGTTCACCGGCGGCACGCTCGGGCATTATTTCAGCAATCTGCGCGTGGTGGACGAGCGCAGCGGCGGCAATGTCAGCTTCCTCAAGGCCTGCGCCCGCGTTGTCATCAAGGGCGTGCTCGGCTGGTATTCGTTCATCGTGATGACCGCCACGCGCCGCAACCAGGCGGTGCACGACCTTTTGACGGAATCGACGGTGCAAATCCGCGATCCGGCGAAAGCCTTGCCGTATCAATACATTACCGAACGAACCGAGCTCTCGGATTCAAACATGCCGTCGCGCTGGCGGCGGCTTGCCGTCATGGTTTGTTACCTGTTGCTGATCTTCGCAATTTATATCGGCGTCCTTGGGGGCGTGATGACGATGGGCGGCCTATCGCGGGGTTGCCTCGACAACAATTACTGCTCGATGGGTGAGCGGATGGTCAGTATCGCGATGCCGCTCTTGCTGCTGGCGGCGAGTGCGCTGTGCATTGCTCTCGGCTGGAGAGGCAAACTGTTCGGCGCGCGCGGGACCTCTTAAACTCCTGACGCCTAGGCGGCGTCGCGCAGGCCGGCCAGGAAAATATCGACGCTTTCGAACAGCGCGCTGGCGTGTTGGCTGAGTTCGCCGGAGGCGACCAGGACATTGTCGGCGAGCGCGCGCGACTGGTCGGCGGCATGGCTGGCGCCGGCGACATTGTGCGAAACCTCGCTGGTGCCGGCGGCAGCCTGCTGCACGCTGCGGGCAATTTCGCGGGTTGCGGAATCCTGCTCTTCGACCGCGGCCGCGATCGTGGTGGCTATGGCGCTGATCTCCCGGATGGTGTCGCTGATGCCGCCGATCGCGGTGACGCAGTCGCCGGTGGCGGACTGGATCGCGGTGACCTGGCCTGCAATCTCTTCGGTGGCCTTCGCGGTCTGGCTGGCTAATCCCTTGACCTCGGCGGCGACCACGGCAAAACCCCGGCCGGCTTCGCCGGCGCGCGCCGCCTCGATGGTGGCGTTGAGCGCCAAGAGATTGGTCTGGCTGGCGACGGCGCTGATCAGGCGCAGCACGTCGCCGATCCTCTCGCTGGCCGCGGTGAGGCTCGCGACCATCTCGGTGGTGTGTCCGGCCTTGACCACGGCAGCATCGGCGACGCCGCTGGAATGGGTCACCTGGCGTCCGATCTCGGCCACGGAAGAGGCAAGCTCTTCGGTGGCTGCGGCAACCGTGCTGACGCTGGCCGAAGCCTCCTCGGAGGCGGCAGCGGCCGCCGCCGTGCGCTCCGAGCTGCCATTGACGCTGGCGGTGATTTCAGCGGCGACCCGCTGCATGTCGGCCGTCGCCCTTGCGACCGCCCCGACCACGCCCTTGACGTCGGCCTCGAACCGGTCGGCCATCTGGCGCTGCAACGCCTTCTTCTCCAGTTCGGCCTCCCGCTTGGCGGCCTCCTGCGCCTCGCGGAGCGCGCCTGCCTCCAGCATGTTGCGGCGGAACACGTCGACCGCGACCGCCATGGTGCCGAGTTCGTCCTTTCGCTCGCCGCCCGGGATCGTCACATCGGTGTCGCCGCTCGACAGGCGGTTCATGACCGCGGTGATCGCTGTCAACGGCCGTGACATGCCGCGGCCGAGCAGGAATGCCAAGAGTGCGGCGCCGGCCAGGATCGCGACGGTGCCGAGAATCAGATGGCGCTGCGAATTCGCTGCCGTCGCCTCATATTCGGTGGTGTCCTTGACCAGCTCAATCACCGCGACCGGCTGCCCGGCATAGTTCTTGATTTGCCCGACATAGAGCGCGGCGGCGTGGCCGTTGAGGGTCGCGTCACGGCGCAGCGTGGCGCCATCGAATACGCTCTTCAACTCCTCCGGTGTGGCAACCATTGCGTCGCCCAGCGTCGAGGACAGCTTTCTAAAGCCCTTGCCGTCGTACCAATTCACGGCGAGGTCGACGCCAAAACGCTGCTTGGCGCGCTCGACGAATTCCTTGCCAAAGGCGACGCCGATATCGGTGTTGGCGATGCTCTTGCCGTCGCGCATGATCGGCGTCATGGCGAAAATGCCGAGCGTATCCCGGCCCGGTTCGACGCCGACAATCGACCTGCCGGTCCGGTTCGCTTCCACCACCGTGGCGCGGCGGCCGGAGGCGTCGTCGCCGAATGCCTTGGGGTCGTGGACCCGGTAGAAGGCCATCGCCGGCGGGGTCTGGAACGTGACCAGCGCGATACCTTGCGCCTTCAGCGCCTTCATGGCGTCGCCGAGCAGCGCCCCCAGCGCATCACGGTCGCCTTTGGCGATGGCGTCACCCACCGGAGGCAATGAGGCGATCACCGCACTGACCGCGAGACCGGCGCGGCCCTCATAGTCGAGCGCGGCGATGATGCTGTCATATTGCAGCTTGAGCTGCTGGTCGAGCGCGAGCTGCATCAGCGCGCGCTGCTGGATGATCGAAAAGGTCCCGAGGATGGCGCAGGCCACCGCAACCGTCAGCGAAATGGCCAGGATCAGGCGGGCTGCGATCGATCGAAGTTTGAACATGGGGGGATTTCCGAAGCTCCGCGAGGGGACCATTCGGAAGTTCCCAGAAAGTGTTTAACAACCGGGTAAATTATCGCAGGTGGCGTTAGTCATAAGCCGGTTGGCGCCCATGCGGCCCACGCAGGCCGGCGCGGAGCTATCGACGCCTTCGAATATCGCAGCCTCTTGGCAGCTTCTATTTGGCAGCTTCTATGTTGTCGGTCCGCGTGGCAGCACAGCGGCGCTCAGGATCACCTTGCCGACATCCTCATAATGGATATCGCGGGCCTGGATCTGCTGGGCGATGNNATTGTTGGCGCGGAATACGGCGGTGGCGCCGGCCATGTGATAGGCCGCATCGACCACCGAGGCCGCCTGGTGAATGGTCCAGGTCGACGCGAGGCGAAGCGCTATCCGGTGTTGTTCGCCGAGATTCCCGGTCTGCGTCAGATCGCGCCAGGCCTCATTGGCTGTCGCATAGAGATAGGCGCGCGCCGCGCGCAAATTGCCTTCGGTGCGGCCGATCAAGCCCTGAACGGCGTTGTTCTCGCGCATCGCCTTGATGCCGACCGACGCCTTGCCGCGCGCGAGCTCAATTGCGGCATCCAGCGTGGCGCGGGCGACGCCGAGCGAGATCGCGGCGAATCCCAGTCCGAACATGGTGTAGGTGGTGATCCCGTAGAGCGGGCCTTTTTCACGCAGCGCCGTGAAATCGTCGCGCAGCGCGGTGAATTTCTCCGGGATGAACAGATTTTCGACCGAGTAAGAGTCGGTGCCGGTGCCGCTCAGCCCAATCACGTCCCAGACATCGTACATCGTGGCGCTGGTCGCGGGAAACACGATGGTACGGATTTCCGGCGTGCCATTCGGTTTCAGCCGCTTGGTGCCGTCGGCCTCGACGACCTGGACGTGGGCGCCGAGCCAGTTGGCCTGGCGCGAGCCCGAGGCAAAATCCCAGCGCGCGGTGATGCGAAAACCGCCGGGAACAACGTGCACCTCGTGGGCGATGGCGCCCCAGGCGAGGATGGCATCTGGCGCGCTGAAAATCTCGCGCGCCACGTCTTGATCAAGATAGGCGGCCGTCATGGCGCAGACGGAACACTGCCCGAGGCACCATGCCGTGGAGGCGTCGGCCTTTGCCACCTCCTCCAGCATCTGCATGAAGATTTCGGGGGGCGCCTCGGCGCCGCCGATGCTTTGCGGCAGTAGCGCCCGGTAAAGCCCGTTCTCGATCAGGGCGGAAACAACAGGCGGCGTAAGCCGCCGGGTCCGCTCGATCTCGTCGGCCTCCCGCGCAATCAGTGGCGCTAGCGCTTGCGCGCGCTCGATCAATCCGAAACCGGGAAGCTTGTTCATGCGTTTCCTCGCCCTTTGTTGGGTTCTTTGGCCGGCGAAGGCGCAATGGTGATCTATCCGCGGCGGCGGATCAAGATGGGGGAGGGGATGGCAGAGCCGCAGATGCGGGGCGTGCTCTGGCGCGAACCCTGGACGACGCGCTCAGCTGTCCACCTTCAGCGCGGCGATAAACGCTTCCTGCGGGATGTCGACCTTGCCGAACTGCCGCATCTTCTTCTTGCCTTCCTTCTGCTTCTCCAGAAGTTTGCGTTTGCGGGTGATGTCGCCGCCGTAGCATTTTGCGGTGACGTCCTTGCGCAGCGCGCGGACGGTTTCGCGCGCGATCACCTTGCCGCCGATCGCGGCCTGGATCGGAATCTGGAACATGTGCGGCGGGATCAGTTCCTTCATCTTCTCGACCATGGCGCGGCCGCGGCCCTCGGCGCGCTGGCGGTGCACCAGCATCGAGAGCGCATCGACCGGCTCGTTGTTGACCAAGATCTGCATTTTCACGAGATCGGCCGGCTTGTAGTCGGTCAGATGATAGTCGAACGAGGCATAGCCCTTTGAGACCGATTTCAGGCGATCGTAGAAATCGAACACCACTTCGTTGAGCGGCAGTTCGTATTTCACCATCGCGCGGTTGCCGACGTAAGTGAGCTCCTTCTGCGAACCGCGCCGGTCCTGGCAAAGTTTCAAAACGCTGCCGAGATATTCGTCGGGGGTGAGGATCGTGGCCTCGATCCACGGCTCTTCGATCTCGGCGATCTTGACCACGTCCGGCATGTCGATCGGGTTGTGGATCTCGATCACCTGCCCGTCGGTCAGATGCATCTTGTAGATCACTGAAGGGGCGGTCGCGATCAGATTGAGGTCGAATTCGCGCTGCAGGCGCTCCTGGATGATTTCCAGATGCAGCAGGCCGAGGAAGCCGCAGCGGAAACCAAAACCCAGTGCGGCCGAGGTTTCCATTTCAAACGAGAAGCTAGCGTCGTTGAGGCGCAATTTGCCCATCGCCGCGCGCAGCGTCTCAAAATCGTCGGCGTCGACCGGAAATAGGCCGCAAAACACCACCGGGATCGCCGGCTTGAAGCCGGGCAGCATATCGGTGACCGGCTTGCGGTCGTCGGTGATGGTGTCGCCGACGCGGGTGTCGGCGACTTCCTTGATGGCGGCGGTGATAAAGCCGATTTCGCCGGGGCCGAGCTCCTCGATCTGGGTCATCTTTGGCGTAAAGAAACCGACGCGCTCGATGTCGTAAGCAGCGTTGGTGCCCATCATCCGGATGCGCTGGCCCTTTTTCAGCGTGCCGTCGACGATCCGCACCAGCACCACGACGCCGAGATAGACATCGTACCAACTATCGACCAAGAGCGCCTTCAGCGACGCCTCGCGATCGCCCTTCGGCGGCGGCAATCGGTGCACGATCGCTTCCAGCACGTCGTCGATGCCGAGGCCGGTTTTGGCCGAGATCATCACCGCGTCCGACGCATCAATGCCGATCACGTCCTCGATCTGCTGCTTGACCTGGTCGGGTTCGGCGGCTGGTAGGTCGATCTTGTTGAGCACCGGCACGATCTCGTGACCGGCGTCGAGCGCGTGATAGACGTTGGCAAGCGTCTGCGCCTCGACGCCCTGGCTGGCGTCGACCACAAGCAGCGAGCCCTCGCAGGCGGCGAGCGAGCGCGAAACCTCATAGGCGAAGTCGACATGGCCGGGGGTGTCGATCAGATTGAGGGTACGTCTGCGCCTTGATGGTGATGCCGCGCTCGCGCTCGATATCCATGGAATCGAGCACCTGTTCCTTCATCTCGCGCGCCGCCAAGCCGCCGGTGGTCTGAATCAGGCGGTCGGCCAGCGTCGATTTGCCATGGTCGATATGCGCAACAATGGCGAAGTTGCGGATGTTGGAAATAGGGATGGATGTCATGGGCGCGAGATAGCACTGGCGCCCCGGGGCGGCAACTATATTGCGCCGTTTTAACGGCGCTTCTTCACGCCAAGCTGATTCCACTTGCGCCCAAAACGCGCTACGCAGAAGTCCATGTCGACTGCTTCATTTTTGCCCGCGGCCGCGCGGGCGCGCCGCAGGCCCATCATCCGGCGGCTCAAGGCATGGCTTGCGGCCACGGCCTGCGATCCCAAAGCGAGCCTGTGGCTGGTGATCGGGTTTGCCATCGCCCATGCGGTGCTCTGGACCCTGATCCTGATCAATCTGAAGGCGGCGCAGGACGTCCATATGGACGTCGCGGAGGCCTTTGCCTGGGGCCAGAAGTTCCAGTTCGGATACGGAAAACATCCGCCGCTGGCCGGCTGGGTCGCCGGCCTCTGGTTCAAGCTATTTCCGGTCAAAGACTGGGCCACTTACGCATTGGCGATGGCGACACTCGGTTGCGGTCTTGTGATCACCTGGTTGATCGCGCTTCGCGTCGTCGATTACCGCCGCGCGTTCTTTGTCGTGGTGATGCTCGCGCTCTACCCGATCTTCAATTTCAAGGGATTCAAATATAATCCCGATCTGCTGCAGCTCGTCCCGCTGCCGCTGCTGGTGCTGGCTTATCTGAATGCGTTTGAGAAACGCAGCGTCCGCGCCGGCCTGTGGCTTGGCCTCGCCGGCGCGCTGGCGCTGATGACGAAATACTGGGTGCTGACCATGATCGGCGCCATTGGTCTCGCCGCGCTGATTCATCCCGAGCGGCTAAAATTCCTGCGCTCGCCGGCACCGTGGGTCGCGATCGCGACGCTTGTCGTCGCCATGATTCCGCATCTGGTGTGGCTCAAAGAGGTCGACTTCTTGCCGCTGACCTATGCCGGCGATGTCTATGGATTGTCGAGCCGCGCACAGAGCGTTCAGCTCGTGCTCGGCTATCTCGGTCACAATCTGGCGCTGCTTGCGGTGCCGGTGGTGCTGGCGCTGATCGCACTGGCGCGGGTGCCACGATGGTGGGCGAAACCGTCCGCGCTGTTCGCGCACGTGTGGTCACGCGGTCCCAATCCGGGCGTGAATCTGTCGCAGGCGCTCAACATCTGGATCATCCAGATCGTGGTTGCGATCGGGCCGCCGCTCGGCGGCCTGATTTTCACGATCTATATGAAGACCGATTGGGGAATCTCGCTGTTCTTCCTGACCCCGTTGGCGCTGGTCGCAATTCCGTTGCTACGCGTTCAGAAAATCGCGCTGTTTCATATCGCGGCGATCTGGCTCGTCGTCACGCTCGCAGCGCTTGCCGCCTCGCCCTACATCGCGAGGGAAGAGATGGCGGTGAATCCAAATGGCGCTGCGACCTATGGCGCGCGCTCCGAGCTTGCGCGCGAGCTGACGGAAGCCTGGCGCACGCGCTTTAACTCACGATGGGCGGTGGTCGCCGGCACCACGGAAATGGGCGAGCCGATGACGTTTTACAGTCCCGATCACCCGGCGCCATTCACGCCGGGAGAATTATGGTCGTCGGGGTTGACCTCGCTCGAGGAAGCAAAACGGCTTGGCTTCATCGGCATCTGCGATACCACCGACGGGCGGCTGCCGGTCTGCGAGGCCTGGATGAAGGAGAACGGCAAGGACGCCGAGCAGCTCGCGATCACGACGCAGCGCTTCTTTCACGGGCATCCCGGGCCTGCGATCAGCTGGAAAGTTCATATTGTGCCACCGGCGAAGTAGAAGATTTGCCGTCGTCCCGGCCTTGAGCCGGGACCCATAACCACCGATGTCAGTTGTTAGAAAGCCGTCTGGCCCCAGCGCCAGATAGCGAGGCCGCGGCGTATGGGTCCCGGCTCAAGGCCGGGACGACTAAGAATCTTGATCACGTATTCTCTTCGTTGAACTTGCTGCCGACCAATTCGGTGATGGCGTCGACGGCGGCTTGCGCGTCGGGGCCGATCGCGGAGACGGTGATTGATGTGCCAGGTCCGGCCGAGAGCATCATCAATCCCATGATCGAAGTGCCGCCGACGGTCTCGCCGCCTTTGGTCACCCAGACCTCGGCATTGAAGCGCTCGACCATCTGCACGAATTTCGCGGAAGCGCGCGCATGCAGGCCGCGCTTGTTGATGATGGGAAGTTCGCGCGACACCGCGCCCGTTGGGACGCTCGGCCCGGCCTCGTTCTCAGGCGACGGGGCGTCGTCGCTCATTTGCCGGCGAGAACCCGGCTTGCAATTGTGACGTATTTGCGGCCGGCTTCCTGGGCCATCGCGATCGCGTCGGGCAGCGAACGTTCTTCGCGAACTTTTGCCAGTTTGACCAGCATGGGGAGATTGATGCCCGCGAGCACTTCCACCTTCGGGCGGCTCATGCAGGAGATCGCGAGGTTGGAAGGCGTGCCGCCGAACATGTCGGTGAGGATAGCAACGCCATCCCCCGAGTCGACGCGGTTGACCGCTTCAATAATGTCGCTGCGACACAAATCGGAGTCGTCCTCGACATGTTCGAGCGCCGCCTTGAACTCGTCGGCAAGGCGCCCATGGGTCACAAGTACTAGACCAATCATCGGAAACTCCTCGCGGGTGCTTTTTGGTGCACCGCACGAACGCGCCACTTTGACCATCCAGAGCCCCCGCGCAAGAGGGCACCTTCGCGATTCTCCCGGAAATAAGCGGTAGGGAGGGGAGCGTGCGTTGGTTTATTCTGTGGCGATAGTGGGGCTTATATGGTTACCAATCCCCTTCGAGCAATCGCCCGAAGGTTGGGCAGAAGATGAATTCGCAGTCATGGTTAGGGCCGCGACGACCAGGGGGAAGGCCGAAAAGCCCGCTCCAACGGGAATCCGAGGTATTATAACACCGTCTATGTGAGTTAGAAGTGCCTCCGGCGGCGGCAGGCGCTCTGCGTCCGCAGCAGAGAGATCGACCACGAGACCGACGATTGCTTCCTCAATAAAGTCGCAACGGCGGATGCCTAGCCCCCTGATCTCCATCAGACCGGCCAATTCCCGCACCGGGCGGACCACAATTTTTTCGTCAGCTGTGTCGAGATGGACACGGTCATCGCCGACCAAAACGGCGTGCGGAATTTGCCCCGCGCGCCCGGCCATGATGAGATCGAAGGCAAGACGCGACTTGCCGGAGCCTGACGGCCCGCGGATCAAGACCGCGCGATTTCCGACGTTCACCGCGGAAGCGTGGACGCTCGCAAGCCTCGCGTTCATGGTGCGGGCAGCCTGACCACAAAGCGCGCGCCCGCAACTGTTGCCTCGCCGTCGGCATTGAGGGCGCCTGCCCGGTTCTCCGCCCAGATCCGTCCGCCATGCGCCTCGATGATCTGTTTGGAGATCGAGAGCCCAAGGCCAGAATTCTGCCCAAAGCCCTGATGCGGCCGGTCGGTGTAAAACCGCTCGAAGATTTTCTCCAGCGCGTCCTCGCGGATCCCCGGTCCGTCATCGTCGATGATGATCTCTATTTCCGACCGGACGCGGCGGCAGATGATGCGCACCTTGCCGGCGGCTGCGGAGAACGACTGGGCGTTGACGAGGAGGTTGGAAATCACCTGTCCAAGCCGTGAATCATGGCCGGGTACCGAAAATGTATCGCTGACGCTGCGGCCTTCGAAGCGGACTTCGACTGCGACGTCGTGGCCGAGCCTGGTCTCGTTGGCGACCGTCGTCAGGGTCATGAGCAGGCGGCGCAGATCGACCGGCGTCACATCCTGCCGCTGCAGTTCGGCATCGAGCCGGCTCGCATCGGAAATGTCCGAGATCAGACGATCGAGCCGTTTGACGTCGTGCTCGATGACCGCAAGCAGCCGCGCGCGGCTGTTGTCGTTACGCGCCAAGGGCAGCGTCTCGACCGCGGAGCGCAGCGAGGTCAGCGGGTTCTTCAATTCATGGGCGACATCGGCGGCAAACGTCTCGATCGCCTCGATGCGGTTATAGAGCGCATCCGTCATGTCGCGCAGCGCGCCAGAGAGATGGCCGATCTCGTCGCGGCGGCGGGTGAAATCGGGAATTTCGACGCGGGTCTTGATCCGGCGGCGAACGCGCTCGGCGCTGTCGGCGAGCCGGCGTACGGGACCTGCGATGGTGCTCGCCAATAGCAGCGACAGCACGATCATGACCGCGGACGCGACGCCGCCGACTTTCAAAATCGCAAGCCGCTCGACGGTGACCATATGATCGATGTCGTCGCCCTGGGTCGAGAGCATCAAGCTGCCATGGATCGCGCGGCCGCGCTGCACCGGCACCGCGACCGAGACGATCACCTCGCCGCGGGAGTTGACCCGCACCATGCTGCGCTTCTGGCCTTTCAGCGAGTCCGCGACCTCTTCATAGCCGTTGCCGTTCTCAGGTCCCAATTCGCGATAGAGCGGGAGGTCGCCGCGGTTGAGCCAGGTGCGGATCGCGATCATCGCGCGCTCGGCGATGCCCGGCTTCTGGGCGGAAGGTGGCGGCAATTCGAAACGCAGCACGTTCTCGAGATTGCGGCTGTCGAGGATCAATCCGCCGTTGGGATCGTAAATGCGGGCGCGGGTCTTGGTCGGCGAGATCAGCGTGCGCAAGACGGGTGCTACGCGCTCCGGATTGATCGGAAAATCGAGCCCCGAATATTCATCCGGCGCGCCATAGGTTTCGCCGGGCTTGAGGTCGAGCAAGCGGTCGGGATCGATGGTGATGGTGTTGGTCTGGACGGTGGCCGAGGCCGCGATGGCGCCGGCGATGATCTCGGCCTGCACCAGAAGGCTCTGCGCCCGCGCATCGATCAGGCCGGCGCGGAACTGCGAAAGATAAAGCACGCTCGCCACCAGCGCGACCAGGCCGGCGAGATTCAAGGATACGATGCGCCGGGTGAGGCTGGAGAAGCTCAGCGCGAAGAAAAACTGCCCGGCGCGACGTAGCCAGCCGAGCGGCCGCCAGCTCGCGACCGGCGGGCTTTCGATGGCAACATTGTCCAGAACCAGGGCCTGCGAGGCGGCCTCGGCGTTCAGGCTTGGATCAGGCTGCGTTCGATCAAGCAATGGCCAAAACTGCCGGTTGTTTCGATTGCATTTTCAGGAGGCGCCACCCCTTCCATCCTACCCCGGACGGACGACGGCGTCAGTTACCAATGCGCGCGTTAACGGCAAGCAAATCAGGTTTCCCCGATAATCAGGTTTCCTTGAAGCGGTAGCCGACGCCGTACAGGGTTTCGATCATCTCGAAATCGTCGTCCACCACCTTGAACTTCTTGCGCAATCGCTTGATGTGACTGTCGATGGTGCGGTCGTCGACGTAGACTTGATCGTCATAGGCAGCATCCATTAATGCATTGCGGCTTTTCACTACGCCTGGGCGCGTCGCCAATGCCTGCAGAATGAGAAACTCGGTCACCGTCAGCGTCACCGGCTCATTCTTCCAGGTGCAGGTGTGGCGTTCCGGATCCATGCGCAACAGCCCGCGGTCGAGCGCCTTGGCGTCGGTTTCCTTTGGAACGGCTGTTGGATCCTTCGGCGCCGCGCGGCGCAACACGGCTTTCACGCGCTCGACCAGCAGCCGCTGCGAGAACGGCTTGCGGATGAAATCGTCGGCGCCCATTTTGAGGCCGAACAATTCGTCGATCTCCTCGTCCTTGGAGGTGAGAAAGATCACCGGCAGGTCGGACTTTTGGCGCAGCCGCCGCAGCGTCTCCATGCCGTCCATCCGCGGCATCTTGATATCGAGGATCGCGAGATCCGGCGGTGAGGTGCGGAAGCCGTCGAGCGCGGAAGCACCATCCGTGTAGGTCATGATGCGATAGCCTTCGGCTTCAAGCGCGATCGAGACCGAGGTGAGGATGTTGCGGTCGTCATCGACCAAGGCGATTGTGGGCATGAGCCTGCTTTCAGAGACTAAGGTTGGCTGAAACGGCGAGCAATCCAGCGATGCGCCGCGTAAAGTGGGCTTCGAGCCCGGTCAACGAGCAATGCAAGCTGGGCTGAAGTGTGACCGAGTTCCGCAAGCCCCAAACGAACCATGGGTTCGCCGCCTTATAGGATATTGGCCCGGCCTCGAAAAGCCCTAATTTTGCAATGAGATGACCGGATATGACCTATGCAACCGATCGCTGACTTCGACCCTGGCCGGCTCGCCCGGTCCCTGCTGCGCCGAAGCCG
>WNFM01215598.1_pt1 | contig 30521 bp, 31 predicted proteins | sample 5400271 | NCBI WGS metagenome assembly WNFM01 (sample SAMN13153352, study PRJNA577476) | soil metagenome | isolation source: 60 cm saprolite on Douglas fir-dominated hillslope | place: USA:California | collected 2013-09-17 | reverse complement strand
ATCCGGGCGCCAGGAACGGTGCGCTCAATGGCGGGCCGCAGATGGGCGAGATCAGCCGCGACGGAAGCCGGGTCTATTTCACCAACTCGCTCTACGGCGCCATCGACGATCAGTTCTATCCCGACGGCGTCGAAGGCTGGATGGTCAAGCTCGACGCCAAGCCCGAGGGCGGCATTGAATTCGACGAGAAATTCTTCGTCGCCTGGCCGAAATCGCACCGTCCGCACCAGGTCAGGCTGGAAGGCGGCGATTGTTCCTCGGACTCCTACTGCTATCCATAGGGACGGCGGCGGCTTACGGAGCCGAGGCACATGACGGAGTTCTGGCCCTGGCTCGTGCTGGCCGGGCTCGGCGCCTTTCACGGTCTCAATCCGGCGATGGGGTGGCTGTTCGCCGTCGCGCTCGGTCTCAATCGCAAGAGCCGGACCGCCGTTTTCTGGGCCCTGCCGCCGATCGCGCTCGGCCATGCGCTGTCGATCGCGATCGTCGCCGGGATGGTCGTCGTCGCGGGGGTGATCGTCGACCAGCGTCCCTTCCTCGCCGGCGCCGGTCTGCTGCTGATCAGCTGGGCGATCTACCACCAGCTCTATGGTCATCGCCATCGGGTGCGGGTGGGCATGCAGACCGGTCAGATCGGCCTCGTGCTGTGGTCCTTCCTCATGGCGACGGCCCATGGTGCCGGGCTGATGCTGCTGCCGGCTCTCATGCCGCTCTGTCTCTCGTCGTCCCCCGTTCAAGCGGTCACCGCCAGCGGATCGCTGGCGGTGACGCTCGTCGCGGTCGGCATCCATACCGGCGCCATGCTGGCGGTGGCCGCCCTGATCGCCGTCATCGTCTATGAGTGGGTGGGTGTCGCGATGCTGCGCACGGCCTGGCTGAATTTCGATTTGATCTGGACGGCGGCCCTGGTGACGACGGGGCTTTTCCTCTTATAGGGACGTCCCGTCAGCTCAGCCTTTGACGAGCTCCGCGAGCTTGACCGCGGGATCGGCGAGACGCTCGGGGTCGACCTTGCGGCCGGCGGCGACGAGCATCTTGACGAAGCGCATGTCGCGCGCGTTGTTGACCGTGGCGCCACCGACGGGAACGCCCTCGGCGAGGGTGAAGAGGGTGAAGCGCCCGTCCTCGACGCGGCCGCGCCAAGCCAGCGTGTCCCAGCGTTCCGGCGCCCCGGCGGTCTGCAGATTGACGTCGTACTGGTCGGACCAGAACCACGGCAGCTCGGCATAAGGCTGCTCACCGCCGGCCATCACCTTGGCCACCGCGATCGCCTGGTTCTGCGCGTTCTGCCAGGCCTCGAGCCGGATCCGCCGGCCGAGCAGCGGATTGAAATGGCGCGTCGCGTCGCCGGCGGCGAAGATCCGCGGATCGCTGCTGCGGCCATGCGCGTCGACCACGATGCCGTCCTCGACGGCGAGATCGGCGGCGGTCGCGAGCTCGCTGTTGGGCACCGCGCCGATGCCGACGAGCACGGCATCGGCGGTCAGGCTCTCGCCCGAGGCCAGGGTGACGACGGCTTCGCCGCCGCGCGTCGCGATCGCGGTGACCGCCGCTTCGGTGCGCAGCTCGACGCCATGGCCGCGATGGAGAGCGGCGAAATAGTCGCCGAGGGCGGGCGGCGCGACGCGCGCCAAGGGCGTCGCGGCGGCTTCGAGGATGGTCACCGCGCAGCCGCGGCCGCGCGCCACCGCCGCCGCCTCCAGCCCGATGAAGCCAGCGCCGATGACGATGAGCCGCTTGCCGGCGGCGAGCACGTCGCGCAGCGTCAGGCAATCGTCGATGTCGCGCAGGTAATAGACGCCGGGACCGGTGCCGCCGGGGAGGGACAGCCGGCGGGCACGGGCGCCCACGGTCAGGAGCAGCGAATCGTAGGGCAGGGTGGTGCCGTCGGCGAGCCGCACGCGCTGGGCCCGGCGATCGATCTCGACGGCCGGCGTGCCGAGATGGAGCGCGACACCGGCCTGCTCGTAGAATTCGCGCGGCTTGAGATAAGTGCGCTCGACCGCGCAATTGCCGGCGAGCAGATCCTTCGACAGCGGCGGCCGCTCGTAGGGCGGGTGAGTCTCGCTGCCGACCAGCACCACCTTGCCGCCGAAACCGGCGCCGCGCAGCGCCTCGGCGGCGCGGCCGCCGGCATGGCCGGCGCCGAGAATGACGATGAGGCGATCGGAATCGGGAGGCAAAAGAGGGCGCTGTCGCTGCGGCAGTGAAGTCGTCGCAGCATCTTTGTCATGGCCGGCGGATTTTCGCCAGCCCCGCGACCATACCCCCTCGCGCGCAGCCTATTGACCGGATGCGGCTAAATTGCTTCGCTCACCACGCCATAGCCGTTCGACAATCCCGACCAGCCGTCAGCAATCACCCAAGGGGGGAACCATGAGTGCCGTCCGCAATCCCGCACGCGAGCGTCTGGAGCGCGGCGAAGTCTCGCTCGGGCTCGGCATCCGCCTGAGCCGCAGCGTCGACATCGCCAAGATCCTCAAGACCAGCGGCTATGACTGGCTCTTCCTCGACCTCGAGCACGGCACCATGTCGCTCGACACCGCCGCGCAGATCTCGGTCGCCGCGCTCGATGCCGGCATCGCGCCGATCGTCCGCGTGCCGGCGATGCAGCACGCGATGGCGACGCGCGCCCTCGACGGCGGCGCGCTCGGCATCGTCATGCCGCATGTCGACACCGCCAAGGAGGCGCGCGAGATCGTCGATCACCTAAAATACCCGCCGGTCGGTCACCGCTCGGTCGCCGGCGCGCAGCCGCAATTCGACTACCGGGCGATGAAGACCGGCGAGCTGACGGTCGCGCTCAACGCGGCGACGCTCACCGTGGTCATGGTCGAGACGCCGAAGGCGATCGCCAATGTCGAGGCGATCGCGGCGGCGCCGGGCGTCGACGTCGTGCTGGTCGGCACCAACGATCTCGCCGCCGAGATGGGCATTCCCGGCGACTTCGCCAATCCGAAGATCGCCGCCGCCTACAAGAAGATCATCGCCGCTTGCAAGAAGCACAAGAAGTTCCCCGGCATGGGCGGCGTCTACAGCGACGAGCTGATGCGGAAATATGTCGGCATGGGCATGCGCATGATCCTCTCCGGCGGCGATGTCGGCATGCTGATGCAGGCGGCGACGCAGCGTGCGAGCTTCCTGCGCGGTTGCGCCTGAAACCTGCGCGCTTGACTCCGATAGAGTTTCGATATATCTATTTATTCGTTATATCGAAACACTATCGGAGTCTCTCATGTTTCATCGACATCAACACGACCACCGCGGTCGGCGTCATGCGCGCGGTTCCTTCGGCTTCGGCGGCCGGCATCTCGGCGAGCGTCGCGGCGAGCATCGCGGACGGGGCGGCCATGGCATGCGCGGCGGCCGCATCTTCGATCACGGCGATTTGCGCTACGTTCTGCTCCAGCTCATCGCCGAGAAGCCTTGCCATGGCTACGAGCTGATCAAGGCCATCGAGGACAAGCTCGGCGGCATGTACAGCCCGAGCCCAGGCGTCATCTATCCGACGCTGACCCTCCTGGAGGAGCTTGGCTATTTGCAGTCCGAGACCGCGGGCGGCACCAAGAAGCTCTATTCCATCACCGAGGAAGGCACCGCCTTCCTGACCGCCAATCGCGCCGTCGTCGATGCCATCTTCGCTCGCGTGGCGGCGGCGAGCGAGGCCTATGGCGATGGCCCGGCGCCGGAGATCCTGCGCGCCATGCAGAACCTGACGATGGCGGTGCGGGTCCGTCTCGGCAAAGGCAGGCTGAGCACGGAGCAGGTCCGTGCCGTCGCCGACGCGCTCGACCGCGTCGCGTCCGAGATCGAGCGCGGCTGAGACGGCTACGGCGCGACGACGATCAGCGCGCCTTTGGCGGTGTCGCGGTGGAACTCGCCGATGAACTCGTAGCGCCCGGCCGCCAGGGGACCCACCCGGACGATGACCTGGCGGCCGGCCGAGATGACCTTCTCGATGTTGAGCGCGCTGCTCTCGAACTCCTCGGGGCTGCTATCGGCGTTGTGGACGGTGATGACGAGGCGCTGACCGGCCGGCACCGTCAGCTCCGTCGGCTCGAACAGGTGGTTGCGGATGGTCAGCTCGAACTTTGCCTCGTCGGCGCCCCGTGCTGCGGTGCCGCCGATCAGCGCCGCTAGCGCCGCCATGCCGACGAGATTAAATCGTTTCACGCGCCTGTCTCCCCGAAATATGTTGCAAGTGATTATCAGTCGCGATAATCACTCGTCAATTGAGAATCGCTTGCATCGTTTAGAGGGGGCCTCATGCACCGCTATCATCGTCTCGCCGGCATCACCGCCTTGGCCTTGCTCGCCGTCGGCCCGTCGGCGGGTGCCGCGGCGCCCGACCTGCTGCATGCCGATCTCTGCCTCGCCCGCGTGCCGAAGCTGGCGCATCCTTACGCGCGGCTGGCCGCGCTGCAAGTCGCCGCCGCCGATCCCGCCGGCATCAGCGCCGAGGATCATGCCGAGTTCCTCTTCAAGCTCGGCCTTCTCGAGGGCCATCTCGTCATCGGCAAGGCGCTGCTCGATATCAACCAGCCGCGCGCCGCCCTGCCGCATTTCGGCCACCCGGTGCGCGAGCTCTATGACGATATCCACGAGGCGCTGCCGGCGCGCGGGTTGAAGGATTTCGACACCGACCTCATCGCCCTCGAGGCGATGGTCGCCGCCAAGCCGCGCGACGCCGCGACCACCGCGAAATACGACGACGTCATGCGCATCGTCGCGGCGGCGCGCGCCACCGTGCCGGACAGCTTGCGCAACGCCGAGCCGTTCATGCTCGGCGTCCTCGCCGAGATCATGGAGACCGCCTCGGAGGACTACAACGAATCGATCGAACGCGGCCTGCTTTACGCCGCGACCGAGATCGCTCGCCTCGAGGCGACGGCGACGATCAAGAGCGACGCCAAGATGAAGGCCTTCCACGCCGAGTTCGACCGGGCGCGCGCCATCGTCGGCCCGCTGCTGCCACCCGAGCGCCCGCTGAAATCCGTCGCCCAGTTCAAGGCCATCGTCGCCGAGGCGAAGACGATCGCGAAGGGCTGAGCCGGCTCATTCCGCCGGGGCGGTGGTATCCGCCCCAGCGGGCGCGTCGGCTGCGGGCGCGTCGCCCGCAGCGTCGGGCAGCGCCTTGGCCGGATCGGAGAATTCGATCCCCGTCATCGTGCGCTTCGAGCGCAGCGGCCGCTCGCTGGCATTGAGCGAGGCACAGAGAATGACCGCGATCCACACCGTCGCCGAGATCGCGCCGGCAGCGCGCGCCGCCGCCGGCATGGCGCCGATGCCGCCGAGGGCGCGATCCCAGGCGCCGCGGCGAAAGACCGCGGCATTGACCACGCCCAGCGCGATGAGGACGAGCTTGGGCAGGAACCAGGTATGGCTGGCGAGCTGGATCGGATCGAAAAGGAACAACACGATGCCGCTGACCATGGCGACGCAGAAGCTGGCATAGGTCCAGGGCAGGACATGCGGCGCGAACTGCCGCAGGGCGAGGTCGCGGGACAGTCCGAAGAGGCGCAGATCGAGCAGCAGGATCGAGCCGAAGAAGATCGCCATCGACAGGATATGCGCGATGCGGAACAGCGCATGGAATTCCTGCAGCCGGTAGACATAGAGGCGGAAGGCGCTGCTGCTCAGCCAGACGAGAAACTCGGTCGGCAGGTAGATACCGTAGGGGGAATAGACGCCGGGCATGGTTCCTCATCCGTGTTGTCGCGCGGCCTCTTTAGGCGGAATCGCCCATTAGCGCAAATGAGAATTAGTCGCAGGAATTCCCGCAGCCGCGCTGCGGCTTGACTGCGGGGGAATCGTCGCGCGCCGGCGTCGGCCTTAACGGTTGCTCAAGGTTTTTACGCCATAACATTGTTTAATTGTTCCGGGTCCGCAAGCAGCCGTGCCGAGACTTCGCCGCGCCGCGCGGCAACGACGGGAGGGCCCGACGCCGCTGCATCGGCACCGACGCATCCAGCCGACTCGCTGGCGGCGTTTTCCGCATGAGGGCGTGAATGCCGTCGACCTTGCGTTCGCTGACCGATCCGCGTCTCGATTTCGGCCATGCGGTGCCGCTGCGAAAATCCTACGTCATCGCCTCCTCCTTCCGGTCCGGCAGCACGCTGCTCTGCGTCAAGCTGTGGGAAACCGGCCTGCTCGGCGCGCCGTGGGAGTACCTCAATTTCTACAACGAGATGCCGCTGATGATGGCGCGCCTGAAACCGGCGTCGCCCGAGGACTACATCACCAAGCTGTTGGCGTGCCGGACCTCGCGCAACGGCGTCTTCGGCGTCAAGGCGCATTTCCACGATTTCGCGACGGCGCTCAGACGCTACAAGAATTTGCGGGCGAGCCTGGCACCGATCACCTACATCTACATCGATCGGCGCGACAAGTTGGCGCAGGCGGTATCGATGGCCAAGGCGCAGCAGAGCGATTCCTGGACATCGCTCGCCGCCCCCAAGCGTGAGGCCCTGCGCTACAGCAAGCAGGAGATCGCGCGCTGCTTCGAGGAAGCCAACCGCCAGAAGAGCAGCTGGCGCCGCTGGTTCCGCGACCACGGCATCAAGCCAACCCTCATCGATTACGAGGATCTCGTCGCCGATCCGACCAAGGTGGTGGACGCCGTCATCGACCTTCTCGACGTGCGCGGCGATCGGCCGGAACACGTGCTGGTTCCCCAGATCGAGAAGCAGAGCGACGCGATGAACGCGGAGTGGATCGACCGGTTTCGCCGCGGCGCCTGAGACCGCGGCGCGGCCTCTCGCGGAAGCGTAGCTTCCGCTGGCGGCGTCAGGCGAAGCGTAGCTTCGCCGAGAGCCCGGCGATCGTGCCGGGAACCATCCCGAGAATTATGCCGAGAACTATGCCGAGCCCGGAGCTTAACGCCCGCTCGCCCGTTTGCGCGGCTCGTCCGTGACGGCGGCGAAGGCCCGGCGGATGGTGGCCAGCAGATCCTTTCCGACAATCGGCTTAAAGACGAATTCCGTGACGCCGAGCTCGCGCGCCCGCGCTTCGTCGGCGGCCTCGCCGAAGCCGGTCGCCATGATGATCGGCAGATCCGGCCGGCGCTGAAGAACCTCGCGGGCAAGCTCTTCGCCCGAGAGGCGCGGCATCGAGCGGTCGGTCAGCAGGAGATCCCAATCGGCCGGCGCGCGCCGGAACGCCGCCAGCGCTTCCTCGGGATTGGCGAAAGCGGTGACGTCATAGCCGCGCCGCGTCAGCACCGTCTTCGTCGAGTCGAGCAGGGCGCGGTCGTCGTCGACCAGCAGGATGCGCTCGCTGCCGGCAAGCTCGGCGATCTCGCCATCCGGCTCGCCGGCGTCGGAGGCGATGACGGAGAGGGCGCGGCGATCGGAGAGCGGCAGATAGATCTCGAAGATGGTGCCTTTGCCGACGGCGCTCGACACCGCGACGACCGCGTTGTGGTTGCGCAGGATGCCGTGCACCGCGGCCAGGCCGAGACCGGTTCCCGCACCGACCTCCTTGGTGGTGAAGAACGGCTCGAAGATGCGCGCCATGGTCTGCCGATCCATGCCGCTGCCGGTATCGGCGACCTTGATGCAGCAATAGTCGCGCGGGCTGAGCGCCCCGATCCACATACGCGACCAGCCGCCCGCCAACTCGGTCACGCCGAAGGAGGGCTTGTTCTCCTGGCCGCGCAGGCCGATGTTGAGACCGTCGGATTGCGAGGCATCGAGCGTCGTCACCGCGACGGTGATGGTGCCCGGCTTGCCCTCCATCGCCTGGCTGGCGTTGATGCAGAGATTGAGCATCACCTGATGCAGCTGCGTCACGTCGGCCTCGATGAAAGCCTTCTGGAAAACCTCGCTGGTCAACGTCACGGTCGGCGGCAGCGAGCTGCCGATGAGGGCGAGGCTTTCGCCGATCGCCTCGTCGGCGGCGACCAGATTGAGCGTCAGCTCGGCGCTCCGGCTATAGGTCAGGATCTGCTGGACGAGGGCCTTGGCGCGATTGCCGGCCTTCATGATCTGCTGCAGGCGCTCGCGCACGTCGTTCTGCTCCGGCAGATCCTCGAGCAGGAGGAAGCAATTGCCGAGCATGCTGGCGAGAATGTTGTTGAAATCGTGGGCGATGCCGCCGGCCAGCGTGCCGATCGCCTGCATCTTCTGCGAGGCGTGGAACTGCTCGCGCAGACGGCCGCGCTCCTCCTCGGCATCGACGCGCTCGGTGATATCCGAATCGATCTTGACGAAAGAGGCGTCTGGCAAGGCGAGATAGCGGGTCTCGATCGCCGTGCCGTCGGGTCGCCGCCGCTCTATGCGCTTCTGGCCGCCGCTGCCGGCACGCAGCTCGGCGAGGATGCGCAGCTGCTGGTTGACCTGCTCGGCGACGCTTCCTTCGCCATAGGCGCCGCGCTCGGCGTCATAGGCGAGGAGTTCGCTATAGGGCCGCCCCGTCGTGACCAGCTCGGGCGGCAGGTCGTCGAGCGCCGCGAAGAGACGATTCGCGGTCTGCAGCTTGAGATCGGCGTCGAACAGCGCGATGCCCTGATCGATGCTGTCGAACGTGGTTTGCAGCAAGGCGGTCTTCTGCGTGAGCTCGATCTCGCGCTCCTTGAGCTCGGTGACGTCGGTGTGAACGCCGACGATGCGTCCGTCGGCGGTCTTGCGCTCGCTGATCTTGAGATGACGTCCGCCGCTGACCCGGCTCTCGACGACCCCGCCGGGGACGCGATGGCCGCGCAGGCGCTCGTCGACCCAGGCATCGACCTGGTCCGACGGGATGGTGGCGCTGTCGTGCGATGCGGCGATGCGCAGTAGGTCCTCGTAGCGCGCGCCGACGGCGATCGCATCGGCGATCGCCGGATGCATCTCGCGGTATCGCTCGTTGAACAGCGCGACGCGGTCCTCCTGGTCGTAGATGATGAAGCCCTCCGAGACGCTCTCGATCGCTAGCACGAGCTCGGAGCGCGCGATCTCGGCGGCCTGCTCGGCACCGCGCGCGTGGACGACGAGCCGTTGCGTGCGCAGAATCTGGCGCTGCAACAGGAAGAAGAGGGCGATGCCGGCGCCGAGAATGGCGACGAAGAGGAGGAGGAGCTGATAGTAGATATGCTCATGACTCTCGCGTTCGGCGGTGAGGGTCGTGTTGTCGTAAAGCAGCGCCTTGCGGACCATTTCGCGCAGCGGCTCGTGCAGCGCCTCCACCGCATGGCGGAAATCGGCCAGTTCCTTGCCGTCGGCGCGGTTGAGGCGATGGAGCCCCGGCTCGAGCGCCTCCATGCTCTTGACGAGGCCGGTGGCGGCCTCGACCAGCCCCTCGACCTGGCGCAGCGGCTTGGTCGGCTGCCCGGTCAGCAACACCGGCAGCCGGCTCCAAAAGATCTCGAAACGATCGGTCAACGCGTCCTTCGTCAGCCGCTCGTCGCCCAGCGCGAAGAGATCCAACGCGCTGACGAAATTGAGATATTCGATCTCGGCTTGGGCCAGGAACCAGATATTGACGCGGCTCTGCTGCTCGATCAGCACCTTCTGATTGAACAGCGCCTGGAAGAGAAAGAAGATCGCCACCAGGAAGACGCCGGCCGCCAAGGCGAGACCGCCGAAACGCGGCTGCACGCCGCCCAAGAGATCGACGCGCTTGCCGCTCCAGGGACGAAGGGAAAAAAGACGCGGCAGGGTGAAAATCGGTCGACCTTCCGTTTGCCAGAGCGAGGTATCCGGGCTCGTCATGGGCGATCGCCCTGGCGTTGCGGAATCTCGCTCGTTAGATCGATGCCGGCCATCTCAGGCGCTTCCGCAGTGACTTCGCTACGGATTTGATAGACCGCCTGTCTTAGTTTTCGATTAACACTGTCGCCGCCGCGCGTCAGCTCGGGCCGCCCGCCGCCCGCTCGCGCTCCATCTCGCGCAGGCGGAAACGCTGCACCTTGCCGGTCTCGGTCCGCGGCAAGGCGGCGACGAACTCGATGGCGCGGGGATATTTGTAAGGGGCGATCTGCGCCTTGACGAAATCCTGCAGCTCCTTGGCGAGATCGCCATCGGCGCAATCCTCGCGCTTGACGACGAAAGCCTTGACGATCTGGCCGCGCGCCGCGTCGGGGGCGCCGATGACGGCGCATTCGCGCACCTTGGGATGGTCGAGCAGCACCGCCTCGACCTCGGGACCGGAAATGTTGTAGCCGGCGCTGATGATCATGTCGTCGGTGCGCGCCTGGTACCAGAGATAGCCGTCCTCATCCATCCGGTAGGCGTCGCCGGTGAGGTTCCAGCCGCCCTGCACGTAGACGGTCTGCCGCTCGTCGGCGAGGTAGCGGCAGCCGGTCGGGCCGCGCACCGCGAGCCGGCCGACGGTGTTGCGCGGCACCTCCTGCCCGCTCTCGTCGACGACGATCGCCTGATAGCCCGGTATCGCCTTGCCGGTGGCGCCCGGCCGGATATCGTCGCCGGCGGTGGCGACGAAGATATGCAGCATCTCGGTCGAGCCGAGCCCGTCGATGATCTTGATGCCGGTCGCCGCGAGGAAGGCCTGGAAGACTGGGAGGGGCAACGTCTCGCCGGCCGAGACGCACTTCTTGAGGCTCGAGAGATCATAATGCGGCGCGAGCTCGGCCATCAGGCGGAACATGGTCGGCGCGGTGAAGCAGATGGTGACGCGATGATCCTGGATCGCCTGCAGCAGGATCTCGGCGCTGGTCTTCTCGAGCAGCAAGGTCGAGGCGCCGACGCGCATCGGGAAGAGCAGCACGCCGCCGAGCCCGAAGGTGAAGGCGAGGGGCGGGCTGCCGACGAAGATGTCGTCGGTGCCGGGCTTCAGCACGTATTTCGGAAAAGCATCGCAGATCGTCAGCACGTCGCGGTGGAAATGCATCGTGCCCTTGGCCGCCCCGGTCGTCCCCGAGGTGAAGGCGATCAGCGCGACATCGTCATGCGAAGTCGCGACATTGGCGAAAGCGGGAGCCTGCAGCGCCATGCGCGCCTCCAGCCCGTCGGCCGCCGCGTCATGGAAATAGACCACGCGGCGCAGCGGCGGCGCCTTCTCACGTGCCGCTTCAAGTTCGCCGGATAGGCATTTATCGCATAAGGCGAATTCGACCTTTGCCTTCTCGATGACATAGCTCAGCTCGCGGGCCCGCAAGAGCGGCATGGTGCCGACGGCGATGCCGCCGGCCTTCATCACCGCGAACCAGCAGGCGGCATGCATCGGATTGTTGGCGGCGCGCAGCAACACGCGGTTGCCGGGCACCAGCCCCATCTCGGAGACCAGCACGTTGGCGATGCGGTTTGCCTTTTCGAGCAGCTCGCCATAGGTCCATTGGCCGCCTGGCCATCGGATGCAGGGCCGGTCGGCGAAGCCGCGCTCGACCATGCGGTCGAGCAACTCGACCGCGGCGTTGAGCCGCTTGGGATAGGCGAGCTCGGGCAGCCCGGCATAGTCCATCGCCGGCCAAAGCGCGCACGGCGGCAGGTTGGCGCGTGCGAAGCCGTCGATATGGGCGCTCGGATCGAGTACGGACGGATCAAGCACGGGCGGATCAAGCATGGCTCGGCTCGAGGGACGGGGTTGAGAGATCGGGCATCGGGAGGGCGACGGTGACGCTGTTCGAGGGCGGGCTGTGCCGTCCCGAGCTGTCATAGGCCATGACATGATAGGTGTAGGTGAGGCCGCCGAGCACGTTGCGGTCGGCATGCTTGGCGCTCTTGACCGCCTCGACAACCATCGCCGCGCCGCCATCCTCGGCGCGGAAGACATCGTAGCCGGCGATTCCCGCCCCGACCGCGCGCCGCCAGGTCAGGCGGATCGTGCCGTTCTCGACCGCCGCCGCGAGGCCGGCCCCCGCCGCGCCCCAATCCGGCGCGGTGCCGGTAAGATCCTCGCGCGGCGCCTGGACGGCGCCTTTGGGCCACAGGAAGCAGCTCACCAGCTTGAAATTCTCGTCGAGCTGCTTGCAGACGTTGCAGTAGATGCAGCGGATGATCTTCTCGGGACGCCGCTCCTCGACCTTGCGCACCCAGTCGGGATCGGAGAGCAGCTGGCGCGCCATGCCGATGAGGTCCGCCTTGCCCTCTTCGAGCAGGCGCTCGGCGTCGCCGGGATCGCTGATCTTGCCGACCGAGGCGACCGGCACGCTATAGCCCTTGTCATTGATGTAGCGCTTGATCTCGGCGGCGAGATTGGCGTGCGGCAGGGCCGGATACCAGTCGCCCGGCATGCAGCGATCGCCGGAATAGCCGGTATAGGGATAGAGCGGCTGGCCGGGCTTGTGGACCGCGTCCTCGAACTTGCCGCCGACCGAAAGCGAGATGTAGTCGACGCCCATCTGCGCCAGGCGAAGCGCGATGCGCTGCGCGTCGGGCAGGCCGTAGCCATCCTTGATCGATTCCTCGGCGAGGAAGCGCACGCCGACCGGAAAATCGGCGCCGACGCGCTCGCGCACCTTGAGCATCACCTTACCGAAAAGGCGCAGCCGTCCCTCAAGGGTGCGGCCGTCATACTCGTCGCGCCTGGGATTGTGCCGCGAGAGGAACGAGGACAGCGTGTAGGCATGGGCGGAATGCAGCTCGACGCCGTCATAGCCGGCCTCGCGGACGCGCGCGGCGGCGTCGGCGAACATCGCGATGATTCCATCGATCTCGGCTGACGTCAGGCTGTCGATCGTCTGCCGCCAGCCCGAGCGCGCGACTTTGAGGAAGTGGATGATCTGCGGGACGATCTTCGAATCCGAGCTGGCATGGACGCGGCTGACGAGGTCGCGATGCCCCGGGATGAAGCTGTCGTCGGAGAGGCGGAGCAGCGGTCCGGATTTGTTGCCGTGGATCGCCGTCGCCTCGACGACGATGAGTCCGACATGGCCCTCGGCATAGCGCACGTAGCGGTCGATGACGGCGTCGTTGACATAGCCGTCCTCGCCGGAGAGCCGCGTCACCATCGCCGGCACGATCACCCGATTGGGAATCGTCATGCCGTTGATGCGGAGCGGCTCGAGCAGCTTCATCGCCAGCAATTTCCTTTAACTGCAGGGGCGGGGCTCTGCCCGGCCCCTGCAAATAGGATTTTATCCATTGGCCAGCACCTGGCTGGCGATCACCAGCTTCTGAATCTCCGTGGTGCCCTCGTAGATGCGCAGGGCACGGATCTCGCGGTAGAGGCGCTCGACCGGGACGCCGCTGACCACGCCCATGCCGCCATGCAGCTGCACGGCGGCATCGATCACCCGCTGCGCCGCCTCGGTCGCGTACATCTTCGCCATCGCCGCCTCGCGCGTCACCCGCTCGGCCATGCAATCCTTGGTCCAGGCGGCGCGGTAGATCAGCAGCGCGGCGGCATCGATCTCGGTCGCCATCTCGGCGAGCCTGGCCTGGGTCATCTGGAACTCGGCAAGTTTCTTGCCGAAGGCCTCGCGCGATTTGACGCGCGAAACCGCCTCGTCGAGGGCGCGGCGGGCGAAGCCGAGCGCGGCGGCGCCGACGGTCGAGCGGAAGATGTCGAGCGTCGCCATGGCGATCTTGAAGCCGTCGCCGGGCTGGCCGAGACGCTGGCCGCGCGGCACGCGGCAATTGGTGAAGGCGAGGGTGCCGAGCGGGTGCGGCGCGATGATGGCGATCTTTTCGCTGACCGTGAGGCCCGGCGTCGCGGCGTCGACGACGAAGGCCGAAAGCCCCTTGGCACCCGGCGCCTCGCCGCTGCGCGCGAAGACGACGTAATGGTCAGCGATGCCGGCATTGGAGATCCAGGTCTTGCTGCCGTCGAGCACGTAGTGGTCGCCCTCGAGCCGGGCATTCATGCGCAGCGCCGAGACGTCTGAGCCGCCCTCGGGCTCGGAGAGGGCGAAGGCGGCGATTTGCCTTCCGGCGCAGACCCTCGGCAGGTAGCGCTGCTTCAGCTCATCGCTGCCATAGAGCGCGATCGAGGCGCTGCCGAGACCCTGCATGGCGAAGGCGAAATCGGCGAGGCCGGAGGTGCGCGCCAGCGTCTCGCGAACGAGGCAGAGGCTGCGCACGTCGAGCTGAGCGAAATGTCCGCCGTACTCCTGCGGCACGGCGTAGCGCAGCCAACCGGCATCGCCGAGCAGCGCGACGAAGCGGCGCGCCAGCGCGTCGACATCGCTTTCGTCATGCGCATGCGGCGCGATCTCCTTCGCCGTCCAGCCATCGAGCACCGTCGCCAGCGCGCGATGCCGCTCGTCGAAGAAGGGCCAGGCAAGGAAGCTGCGGTCAGGCATTACACGAATGCTCCGCCACTTTTCTCCCTCTCCCCTCGCGGGAGAGGGAGGGGACCCGCGCAGCGGGGAGGGTGAGGGGGCTGGCGCAAGATAAAGCGCCTGGTGGCAACATCCCCCTCACCCTCCCATTGCTGCGCAATGGGCCCCTTCCTCTCCCGCAAGGGGAGAGGAAATAGAAGAGCGTATTGCGCGCCGACCATCATCAATTGCCCTCGAAAACCGGCTTCTTCTTCGCCGCGAAGGCTTCGTAGGCGCGGGTGAAATCCTTGGTCTGCATGCAGATCGCCTGGGCTTGCGCTTCGGCCTCGATCGCCTGCTCGACGCTCATGTCCCATTCCTCGTGCAGCATGCGTTTGGTCATGGCGTGGGCGAAGTTGGGACCGGCGGCGAGCTCGCCGGCGAGTGCCTGCGCCTTACCGAGGACGCTCTCCGGCGTGCAGAGCCGGTTGAGGAAGCCCCAGCGCTCCGCTTCTTCGCCGGGCATCGAGCGGCCGGTGAAGAGCAGCTCGGCGGCGCGGCCCTGGCCGATTATGCGCGGCAGGATGGCGCAGGCGCCCATGTCGCAGCCGGCGAGGCCGACGCGGGTGAAGAGGAAGGCGGTCTTGCTGCGCGCCGTGCCGAGGCGCAGATCGGAGGCCATCGCCAGGATGGCCCCGGCGCCGGCGCAGATGCCGTCGATCGCCGCGACGATCGGCTGCTTGCAGAGCCGCATCGCCTTGACGAGATCGCCGGTCATGCGGGTGAAATCGAGCAGCCCGCCCATATCCATCTTCGTCAGCGGCCCGATGATCTCGTGGACGTCGCCGCCGCTGCAGAAATTGCCGCCGGCACCGGTCAGCACCACCGCCTTGACGTCCGCCACCGCGTCGAGGCCGCGGAAGAGATCGCGCAGCTCGGCGTAGCTCGCGAAGGTGAGGGGGTTCTTGCGCTCGGGCCGGTCGAGAGTGATCGTCGCGACGCCGCCCGCGACGTGCCAGCCGACATGCGCCGTCTTGATCTCAGCCGCTTTCATGACAGCCTCTCGTTGCGCCGCGCCGCGCGTTTCAGCTTGCCGAGGAGATCGAGGAGGCGCGCCAACTCGTCGCGGCTGAGCTCGCCCATCATGCCGTCGATCCATTCCTCATGCGCCGGGGTCATCGCGTCGAACGCCCGCTTGCCGTCGGCGGAGAGGCGCAGGCAGAGGCTGCGGCGGTCGCTCGGATGGACCTCGCGCCGCACCAGCCCTTCGCGCACCAGCGCATCGGCGAGCGCAGTGACGTTGCCGTTGGTCACCATCAGCCGCGAGCTCAACTCGCCCATGGTCAACCCGTCGGGCGCGCGGTCGAGCTGCGCCAGGAGATCGAAGCGCGGCAGGGTGGTGGCGAAATTCTCGCGCAACAGATTGCGCACTTGCCCCTCGGTTGGCGCAGGTGAGCAGGCGCAGCCAGACCTTGAGCTCGAGCTTGTCGTCGCTGGCGACGGCGGATTCGCGATCGGCGCGGATGGCGCGCGCGGCGACCGGTTTGATGCGCACCTCGCTCACTTCATCACCTCGCCGCCGGCGACGGCGATCGCCTGGCCGGTCATCGCCGAGGCGCCCGGCAGACAGAGGAAGGCGACGGCGGCGGCGACCTCGTCGGGCGTCACCAGCCGTCCCATCGGATTGCCGCGGGCCAGCTCGTCGCGTGCCGCCGCGGCGCTGCGCCCGGTCTTGGCGGCGATGGTCTCGGCGGCGCGCGTCACCAGCTCGGTATCGGTGAAGCCGGGGCACACCGCATTGACGGTGATGCCGGTGCGGGCGAGCTCGAGGGCGAGGGCGAGGGTCAGCCCGACCAGCGCATGCTTGGCCGCGCAATAGGCTGTGACATAGGGATAGCCGGTGAGCCCGGCGGTCGAGGCAATGTTGACGATGCGGCCGGCGCCCGCCGTGGTCATTCCCGGCAGCACCGCCTGGATGCAGCGCAAGGGGCCGAGATAGTTGACCGCCATCATGCGCCCGACCAGCGCCTCGTCGCTGCGCGCGAAGGGCGCGCTCTCGGCGGCGCCGGCATTGTTGACGAGGATGTCGATGCTGCCGCGCCGCATCACCGCCGCGGCGAAAGCCGGCGGGACGGCGCCGGCATCGGTGACGTCGAGGCTGGCCGCATGGGTCTCGGCACCGTACTGCGCCGCGAGCTCCTGGGCCCGGCGTGTCAGCGGGTCAAGGCGGCGTCCGAAGAGGGTGAGATCGGCCCCGAGCCGCGCCAGCTCGCCGGCAATGGCGGCACCGATGCCGCTGCCGGCGCCGGTGATGACGGCATGGCGACCGGCCAACGGCCTCGCCGCTTCGCTCGTCGCCGTCGCTTGCGTCTGCTGCACCGAAACTGCCTCGGTCCGAGGATATTTCAAGTCTAAAATATTCTAGAGGAGGGCGACGGGAGCGGCAAGTGCGGACGGCGACAAGGGTTCAGTCCGAAGTCGAACCCTCACTCACGCAAGCGCAGCGCTTGAGACACGCAAGACGCCCTTGGTGCAATCGGGACGGCAAGGTCCCCTTGTGGCCGGCTTAAGCGCAGCGCCCGATCAAAGCAACTCGGCGAGCTCGGGCTGGGCGTTCAGCACAATGTCGATCAGGCCGGGAAAGCGCGTCTCCAGATCGTCGCGCCGAAGCGAGACCAGGCGGGTTGTTCCCTCGGCCCGGGTGCGGGTTACGCCCGCCTCGCGGAGGATCCGCAGGTGATAGGACAGCTTCGTCTTGTAGGCGTTATCGCCGAGGCCGCTGCAGGCGACGCCCGACGCGCTCTCGGCCAGCCGCCGCACGATGGCGAGGCGAAGCGGATCGCTGAGCGCGGCCAGCACAAGGCTGAGCTGCAGCGCGTCGGCCTCAGGGTGGTAGATTGGCTCCATAGATATCGAAGATAGACCCCGCGGCATAGTTCAACAAGTCTTGAACTTGTTCATTGACAGCGGCTCGGTTCGCGCCGTCTATGTTCAAACGTTTTTGAACTTAGAGGCAAGATATGAGTCCGTTCCTATATCTCCTCGCGCTCGGTGCCTTCGCCATCGGCATGGAGGGCCTGATGATCGCGGGGCTGCTCCCGGCGATCGCGGATCACCTCCAGGTCAGCCTGTCCGCCGCCAGCTGGCTGGTCATCTGCTTCTCCGGTACCTATGCGGTGGCGGCGCCGCTTGCTGCCGCCCTCTCGGCGTCGTTCGAGCGGCGTTCGGTCCTGATCACGGGCATGGCCGTCTTCGCTCTCGGCAATCTCGCTTGCGCCGCGGCTCCGGATTTCATCACGCTGATCGTGGCGCGGCTGGTCACCGCCGTGGCGGCGGCACTCTACATGCCGTCCGCCATGGCGTATGCCGGCGCCGCGGTCCCGAACGACCAGCGCGGCCGCGCGCTCGGCCTCGTCGGCGGCGGCGTGACGGCATCGCTGGTGCTCGGCGTCCCGCTCGGCACCTGGATCGGCACTGTCGGCAATTGGCGCTGGCCGTTCCTCGTGGTTGCAGGGCTCGCCGCGATCGCCATCGTCGGGTTGATCACGGGAGTACCGCGCCGGGCTGGTGGAACTAGCGCCTCGATCCTGGAGCGCCTGTCGGTGCTCAAGATCGGGCGCATCCGGGCGACCTTGGCGGTGACCGTGCTGTGGGCGACCGGCGCCTTCGTCGTCTTCACCTTCATCGCGCCGGTGCTGGCGCAGGCCGCGGGGATCGGCCCCGACCGCCTGCCGCCCTTCATGCTCGCCTGGGGGATCGCCGCATCGCTGGGCTCGATCGGCGGCGGCTGGGCGGTCGATCGCTTCGGCGCGCGGCAAGTCGCGATCGGGGGTACCGTGCTGACCGGCCTTGCCATGGTAGTGCTGTCGGACATGACGGCGATGCCGATCATGACCATCGCGCTGCTCCTGGTCTGGGCCGTCGCCGGCTGGGCGGTGAACCCAGCCCAGCAGACTCGGTTGATCGAGGCGGAGCCGGCGGTGGCGCAGGTCAGCCTGTCCTTCCACGCTTCGGGAATCTATCTGGGCTCCGCGTTGGGCTCGATGCTGGGCAGCGTCGTGGTCGCCTACGGTCAGCCAGCCCGCTTGGGCTTGGTCGGTGCCCTGTGCGAGCTGGCCGCACTATCGCTGCTGCTCTTGTCGACGCGGCGGCTAGCGGCCGTGCGCCGCGGGGGTGGAGCGGTTGGTACCTATGCAGCGCCAGCAGCGGCCCGGCACAGCTCCGAATAGGCGCAGACGATGTGGTAGAGCGAGCTTGCCCGCGCCGGCTCGCTCACCACACGCCGGTATTCGGCATCGACGCCCAGGGCTCCTGCGGCGGCTTGCGCTCGCCCTTCTGGAGGAGCTCGATCGAGATGTTGTCGGGCGAGCGGACGAAGGCCATGTTGCCGTCGCGCGGCGGCCGGTTGATCGTCACGCCTGATTTCATCAGCCGCGCGCAGGTCGCGTAGATATCGTCGACCTGGAAGGCAAGATGGCCGAAATTGCGGCCGCCGGTATAGGTCTCGGGATCCCAGTTATGGGTGAGCTCGACGAGCGGCGCATGCTTCTCGCGCGCCCGCCCGGCATCGTCCAGCGCGGCAAGGAAGACCAGCGTATAGCGGCCCTTCTCGTTGCGCGAGCGGCGGATCTCGACCATGCCGAGCTTGTTGCAGAAGAAATCGAGCGATTGATCGAGATCGGTCACCCGGATCATCGTGTGGAGATATTCCATGACGGGTCCTCCGCTGAGGTCGCTTGCCGTTCGCGGCCATTCTAGCGCGGTCGCGCCGCGCCGCCACCCGGCTTGTCGACAACGGGAAAGCCAAGCGGGGGAGGGACCCGTTTACCGGCGGCCGCGGCTTACGCCGCGTCGCGCAACCCGGCGAGAAAGCTGTCGACGCGCTCGGCGAGCGCCGTGCCGTGGCGGCTGAGATCGCCGGCGGCGGATTGGACCTCGACTGTGCGTGAGGTGCAGCGATCACGTAGAATCCGCCGGAGCGTTTAAGATCGACTTAAGAGCACGCTCCGGTGGTTAGGACTGAATTAAGATCTTCAAGGGTCGCCGATGAGCAACGAGGCCGAGATCTTTCGCGCGGCGACCGCGCTGATCGAGCAGCACGGCGAAGGGGCCGCCCTGGTCGCGGCGAGCCACGCCGAGGCCGCGCTGCAGCGCGGCGAGCCGGTGGCGGCGCGGCAATGGCAACGCATCGCACGCGCCATCGAGCGCCTGCAGTCGATCGGCCCGGCGGCGGAGGGCCCGGCGGACGAGGAGTGACGGCGCCGCTGTTTCAGCCGCCGAAGCCATCGCTGGAGCGTCGGCGGCCGGCCTGCGCGACGCGCGCCGCCGTCGGCGCCGCCGATCGCGCGCGGCAGCGGCCGAAGAGGCGGCGGATGGCGCAATCGAGCGTCGCAGGATGCTCGACGAGCTGGCGGAGCAGGCTTCGCCACTCGCCGCGAGCCCATAGTTCCTTGGCGCGGAAATAGCTCTCCAAGGCGGCGAGCCGACGGCTCCGCGCCTTGAGGCGCCGCGATTGATGCGGCGTCAGGTTTGCCGCATCCGCGCGCAGATAGCCTTGATTGATGTCATGCGCCATCTGGAAGTCATAGCGCCGGCGCGCGGTATGCGACCACCGACGCGAGATGGCGCCAAAGGGCTGCGTGTAGAAATAATAGGGCGTGTCGGCGATGGCGGCTTTTCCGCCGAGGAGGAAGAATTCGAGAAGATAGAAGAAATCCTGGCCGTGCCGCGCGCGCTCGTCATAGGAAAGACGCGACGAGCGCACGAACTCCGTGCGCAAGACGGGCTTGAGCATGCCGAAATTGAAGGCGTCATAGACATTGGAGCCGAGCAGGAAATCGTCGAAGCTCAGCTCCCAATCCGTGTCCCCGCGCGGCCAGGCGAGACCGACGACGGTTTGCGCAACGGCATCGTAGAAGAATTGGTTGTCGGCGACCAGCTCGGCCCCCGATCGTTCGCCGATCGTCACCAGCGCCGTCAGCCGTTCGGGATGGTACCAATCGTCGGCATCCAGTATCGCCAGCCAGCGTCCGCGGGCGAAGGGCACCGCTGAGTTCATCACGGCGGACTTGCCGCAATTGCGCCGCTTGCGCAGCACGCGCAGCCGCGGCTCGCGGGGCAGCCAGTCGGCGATCTGGCGCAGCGAGAGATCGGTCGAGCCATCGTCGGCGACGATGATCTCGATGTCGCGCATCGTCTGGCCGAGCACGCTTTGCACGGCGCGCGCGAGGGTCGCCTCGGCCTGGAAGCACGGAATGATAACGGATACGGCGATCGAATCGCCGGACGTTCTGGCGGGACTGATCGAGACATCGTCCCCCTCTCCTGGCCCCTCTCCTGGCCCCTCTCCTGGCCCCTCTCCTGGGTCGGGCGTGGCGGTGTCGCGCATGGCCGTCTACCCTTGTCCATCGTTGCCGACGCCGTCGCCCTCGGCGCCGCATCGACGGCACGCGCGGAACGACGGCACCCAGCCCTAAGAGACCAGCCCTAAGAGAACAGGGAATTCCGCAGCTTCGGTGTGTGATCTTGCTGTGATCGGTGCGCGGTTTTCGCCCTGGTTTTTGAGCGTGGGCCGCAATCGCCGCGACGGCAAGGAACCGTCGCGGCGCCGTACCGGCTCAGAGCGAAAGGGCGTTGGTCGCGCGCCAGGATTCGTCGAGCGCGACCGATATGCGGTCGCCCGCCCGGACGGTGATCGCCGTGCTCAGCGGGCTGAACACCTCGGTCGACCACACCAGGAAATCGTTGAACCACAGCTCCTGGTTCCACATCACGGCGTTGAGCGTGCCGGCGGATGCGATCTCCAGCGCGATGCGCTTCGGCAGCCCCTCGAAAGTGGCGCCGCCGTCATAGAAGATCTCGTCGACGAGGCCCGGATTGCCGAGGAACCGCCCGCCGCCGGCGGCGCGCCGGTGATGATAGCCGCCGTTCAAGCCGCCATTTCCCGGCAGCCATTCATAGTCGCTGAAGGTGACCGGGCGCGAGCGTGCATAGGCGACCTCGGTGCTGACGAGATCGAGCAGCGCGCCGAATTTGAGGCCGTAGCGGCTCTCCATGTCGGCGACGGCGCGCCGCATGTCGGCGAGCTCGGAGAAGGTGTCGAGCTGCGGCCACTCGCAGGGGATCGCCCGGTAGCGGACGCGGTTCGGGACGGTGATGCAGTTCGGCTTGCCGAAGCGGCGGCGCAGCGAGCACACCGCCTGCGAGCGCGCCTCGTCGATGATGATGTGATTGGTATAGATGAAGGCGAAGAGGACGTCGAACTTGCCGTCCAGCGCGTCGGCGTCGAGCGTCGCGAGATCGCCTTCGATGAAGCGGATGCGGTCGGCATAGCCGTTCTCGCGCGCCAGGGCGCGCGCCAGGTCGATGTGATCGCGATCGACGCCGATGACCTCGCCGGCCCCCGCCTCGACGGCGAAGAACGACAAGAGGCCGCTGCCGCAGCCGGCGTCGAGCACGCGCGCGCCGCGCGTCACCGCCGCCTGCACGGCCTGCTTGACGCTGAGCGTGCGATCGATGCGCAGCAGGTTCCGCAGATGCATCGCGGCGGAGAAATGCACGTCGCGCTTGGGCGGCGTCACCGCCGGCGGCGGCGCGGCGAGATCGGCGGGACGATTGGTCAAACGATTGCTCATCTGGTTCTCCTCGGCGGTGGAAAGGGATGGCATCAGATCTTGCGCAGGCGCTCGAAGAAGCCGGCGACGTCCTCGCGCAGCACCGCGGCCTCGCGCTGCAGGTCGTTCGAGGCGACGTGCAGCTTGCCCGCCGCCTCGCTGGTGCTCTCGGCCGCGGTGGCGACGCCGGCGATGTTGGTCGAGACGTTGCGCGTCCCGTCGGCGGCCTGGCCGATATTGCGGGCGATGTCCTGGGTCGTCGCGCCCTGCTCCTCCATCGCGGCGGCGATGCCGCTCGACATCGCGCGCATGTCGGTGACGATCGTGCCGATGGTCGAGATCGCCGTCACCGCGCGCTGCGTCTCGCCCTGGATGCCGGCGACATAGGTCTGAATCTCCTCGGTGGCCTTGGTCGTCTGGTTGGCAAGCGCCTTGACCTCGCCGGCGACCACGGCGAAGCCGCGGCCCGCCTCGCCGGCGCGCGCCGCCTCGATCGTCGCGTTGAGCGCCAGGAGATTGGTCTGCGCCGCGATGCTGCGGATGACCTGGACGATGGCGCCGATGCGATCGGTGGCATCCGACAGGCCGCGCATGGTGACGGTGGCCTGATCGGCCTCGGACACGGCGCGGACGGCGACATCGGTCGAGCGGGTGACCTGCTGGTTGACCTCGTTGACCGCGGCCGACAGCTCCTCGGCGGCGGCGGCGATCGTCTCGACGCTGCCGGTCGTGTCGTTGGCCGCGTGGTTCACCGCGTCGATCATGCTATGGCTGCGCTGCGCCATATCGGCGAGCCCGCCGGCATGCGCGCGGACCTCCTCGGCGGCGCCGACCACCGCCGCGATGACCCGCGACGTCTGCTCCTGGAAGTCGACCAGCGAGACCTCGACTGCCTCCTGCCGCCGCAGCTTGGCCGCTTGCTCGGCCTCCTGCGCCGCGGCCATTTCGTCCGCCTTGCGCCGGTTCTGCTTGAAGACCTCGAGCGCGCGGGCGAGCAGCCCGAGCTCGTGGCGGTCGTCGAGATAGGGCACCTCGATGCCGAGATCGCCCTCGGCGAGACGGCCCATCCGGTCCGCCATCGTCGCGACCGGCCGGCTGATGCTGCGCGCCAATGTCACGGCGACGCCGCCGCTGACCAGCACGACGACCGCGGCGATGCCGAGATAGATCGCCAGGATGCGGTTGTAGATGACATCGACGTCGTCGATGTAAAGCCCGGTGCCGAGCGACCACTGCCACGGCTCGAACGCCGCCGCATAGGCGATCTTCGCCACCGGCTCGGTCTGCCCAGGGCGGGGAAACATCAGCGTGTAGAAATCGCCGCCGCGCTTCGCCGCCTCGATCTGCAGGCGCACCGTCTCCACCCCGTCCGACGTCTTGAAGTCGATGCGGTTCTTGCCCTCGAAGGCGGGATTGGCATGCACCATCGTGACGCCGTCGTACCGGCTGGCGAAGAAATAGTCGCTGACGCCGAAGCGCAGTTGCCTGAGCTGATCGCGCGCCGCCTGCTGCGCGTCGGCACTGCTGAGCTGACCGGATTTCTCCTTCTCGTACCATGTCTGCAGCACGCCGCGGGCGACGCCGACGACCTGCCGCAACTGCTCCTTGCGGTCCTCCATGAGACCGTCCTTGAGGACGGACAGCCCGAACCCGACAACGATCGTCAAGGCGATCAAGAGGACCGGAATGAAGAACATGAGACGGTTGGAGATACTGAGTCTTCTCATCATGACGATCTCTTTTCTTGGCAAGCGGGTTGTCTGGCTCGGGTGAATCCGGTCAAGCGACGGGGACTATTTGCAGGTGTTGCTGGGTTTCGCTTTCATCGGCGGTGGCGGCGGGTCCGAACACCGTCTCGGCGACGGAGGCCGGCAGATCGAGCTCGCTCGCGCAGGATTCGGCACAGGCGCGGTAGAGCGCCGGCACGCCCATCCGGTCGAGCAGGTCGAGATCGGACTCGGTGACCGATCCCAAGCCGCGCGGCTGGTAGCTATAGGTCGGCGCCGCGCGATGAACGCCGGCGACGAAATAGACGGCGGGCTCCTTGGTGAAGATCAGCCGGGATTTCTCGGTGTCGAACGCCTCGACGCCGCGCCAATCGGTCACCGCGTTCGGGGTATAGCGATCGGCGAGGCCGAGATGGCGGAAGAGGGCGGCCGCCGCCTGCGTCGGCGCCTTGCTCGCCTCGTGGATGTAATGACTGACCGCGACGCCGTGCCGCTTGGCATAGGCCGCGACGCGAAACGCGTTCAGCGAGGCGACGACGAAGTTGCGCACCAAGACGTCGCGGACGACGCGATCCGACCATTTGGTGAACCAGGAGGCGAGCGACCGTGCGGGATCGCGATCGAGCATGATGAGGTGCAGGCGGTCCGCCGGGTAGCCGGCCTCGAGCAGCATCTGCAGCGGAATATAGAGACATTCGGCGAGCAGATAGGGACCGCCGACATCCTTGCAGAAAATATGCGGCTCGTCGGCGGCGGAGGGCAGCTGCCACGGCGCACGCTCGCTGTCGGTGAGGACGTTGCGGAAGACTGCCTTCACGGGTTGGAAGAAGGACGGCAAGCCGGCCGACCCGAACAGGTTGGCGAGGGCGGTCGAGCCGACCCGGCAACGCCCCCAGGCGCAATACATCATGGGAAATTCGTCGGCGGGGACCCGCCGGAACCCTTCCGCCAGGCAGCGGACGACCTCGCCCGTCGCGGCGTCGAGCGACATCGCGCGCGTCTGGTACTTGCCGTCGGGCTGCAGTTGCAGCTGGCCGAGAAACGGATGATCGCGGCGCACCAGCTCCGCCCAAAGCTCGAGATCCGCCAGGCTCGTCGCCGACAACGCAGCGTCGTTGCTCTGCTTGGTAACGCGATAGATGCCCATGATGGTACTCTCGCTGGTTGTGAATACGACCGTCGGCGTCCGGCGATTACCGCCGGGGAAACTCATTTGTGGAAACGAAGAACCCGCTATTTTTTTGAGAAAATGTTAGGCAGAAAACTATCTATTATTGTCTTAAATATCCAATTCGTACAAACGTCGTCTCTCGCGAACGCTTGCGATCAAGCTGCACCGCGCCGGTTAACAACCCGTTGAGACGGGAAAATATTTTTAAGTTTCACGTAAGCTTCGGCCTGTGCGGGGACCCGCTTGTTACATTAGGAGCTATCTGAGCTGCGACCTACAATTAATTGATAGAATGATGTATATTAAGATTATGTGCTATCGCAGCGCCAATCTCGTGTTACAAATTGACAGCGGCTGGGCTGTCCCCGGATGCCGATCTCAGCCTTAATATTCTTGATATGTTCGAAGCGGCTTGGCGCTTCGATCTGCATCAACCGCCGATGAAAAAAGAGCGGAGGCGACAACCGGGCGCGTTTTTCATTGCCATCTCGGATTTTCGGCGCTCGCCCGATGGGTCAGCGTCCTGATCCGCGCTCTCGGGTCGCCGACGCGGCGCCAAAGATGGCCTCGCTTGTCGCGCTTCGCGGGACGCCTTGGCGCCGGGGTGATATTTTGCCCCTATAGGATGGGGCGGGTCGCTTGCCGCGCCATCGATGACCCGGAGGCCCGAAAATGGCTTCGCTTGCAAGATTGCTTCCGTCGCTCGATCTCGTGCATCGCGTGATTGATGCGACGACGGCCTACACGATCGCGCGGATGCGTGTCTATGAGCGCATCCCCGGCAATCCGGTCGGCATCGCGTATCGAACGCTGGACAATGCGGTCGCGCTGATGGCGCAGCACCTGCCTTCGCCTGCTTTCAACAGCGTGGTGGGGCTTCGACGGGGACAGGCGGAACACATTCGCCCGCTGATCGAATGGTATCGCGCGCATGGCGTGGCGGGCCGTTTCGAATTGACGGCCGGCGACGACGATCCCGCGCTCGGGCGGGAGCTGGCGCGGCTTGGGTTCTTGCCGTCGGCCTGTCACGCGGCGCTGATCGCCGAAGCCGATCTCGCCGCATCCGATCTCGACGCATCTGATCTCGACGTCCGGGCGGCGAGCGGCATCGCGGTCGAGCGGGTCACCTCCGCCGAGCAGATGGAGGAATTCCTCGCGGCCTATGTCGCGGGTTGGAGCATCCCGGAGGCCGCGCGGGACCAATTCAAGAGGAATGTCCGCCCCTGGCTCGGTCAACCCGGCTGGTCGCTTTATCTCGCGCGCGCCGAAGGTCGCGCCGCCGCGACCGCAATCCTTTTCATCCGCGACGGCGTCGGCTATTTCGCTGACTCCGCGACCGACCCGGCGTTCCGCGCGCGCGGGCTCCACGCGGCGCTGCTGCGCCGCCGTGCGCGCGATGCGCGCGCGGCAGGCGTCGATTTCATCTGCAGCGGCGCGGATTTTCTTTCGACCAGCCATCGCAACATGGAGCGCGTCGGCATGCGGCTGCTGTTCCTGCGCTCGATTTGGACGCAGCTCGACTGAACCCTGTTTCGGAAAATGATGGAGCCGACGATGGCGGAAACGATGAATTGGCGAACCGATGGCGTAACGATCGTCCGGGCCGAGGCGTTGAACCGGGCCATGCTGGGTCCCTCCGGCACGGGACGCGCGACCGCCTTCGATTTCACCGGCGCCGGCGGACAAAGAACCTGGATCGGCACGGTCACGCTGCCGCCGAAAGCGGTGACCGGGGCGCATCACCATGGCCGCCACGAGGTTGCGGTTTACGTCGTGAAGGGCCGCAGCGAGATACGCTGGGGCGAGCGGCTCGAATTCGCCGCGGAGGTGGGGCAAGGCGATTTCGTCTATTTCGCGCCTTACGTCCCGCATCAGGAGCTGAACCTCGATGCCGGCGAGACGCTCGATTTCGTCGTGGTGCGCAGCGACAACGAGAAGATCGTGGTCAAGCTCGACATCGTACCCGTCGAACAGCCGGAAACGGCGTTTTGAACAGCGGGTTTTTCAGCGGGTTTTTCAGGGGTCGTCATTGCGAGCGCAGCGAAGCACTCCAAGCCGTCTTGGGCGACGGTGGATTGCTTCGTCTCTACGCTCCACACATGACGCCATTGGGGCAGGGGAGGGGCTATTCGGCCGCCTTCACCTGTTCCAGATGGCGTCGCAGCTTCGGCATGATCTCTTCCGCCAGCAAGGTCATCGAGCGTTTGTGCAGCGCCGGCCGATCCCAATCCTTGTGCGTCAGCAGGAGCGTGCCGAACGTGCCGATCTCGTCGACCAGCGCGACGAGCTGGTCGAGCACGCTCTTCGGCCAGCCATGGATCACCATCCACTCGACGCATTTGCGGAAGGTCACCGCCTCGTCCGGAATCGCCTCGCTCGGCTTGAAGATCTTCAGCAGCTTATAAGTGGCGAGGTTGTCGCGCAGATAGAGGTAGTACCAGCCGATGCTGCAGGTCTCGTCGGCGAGATAGTCCGCCGCCTCGGCGTCGCTCTCCGTCACCAGGATGGTGCGCGCCACGCGCCAGTTGCCGCGGTCGGCCCGGCGCCCGGCCGCCTCCGCTCCGGCGCGGTATTGCTGCCAATGCGTCTTGGCGTGGCCGACCGGCATGAAATTCGCCGAGACCAGGCCCCAGCCGCGCTCGCCCGCCAGCCGGGCGGTCGGGGACGAGGGGCTCATGGCAGAGACGGCGAGCGGCGGATAGGGCTTCTGGTAGGGCTTCAGCATCGGCCCGATGCCGAGCCGCGGCTGATAGGCGCTGTCGATCGTGATGTCCCAATACTTGCCCGGGATGCGGTAGGGCGGATCGGAGCTCCAAATCTTGTGAATGATCTCGATCGCCTCGACCATCATCTCCGAGCGGTTCTTGTCCAGATGCCCATGATGAAGCGTCCGGCGGCGAGGTGATCGAACATCGCGCAATTGCCCGCCACCACCGCCGGATGGTGCTGCGGCAGGTTGAGCACGCTAGTGCCGAACTTGATCGATTTGGTGACCGGGATCAGCGTCGCCATGAATTGCAGCGGATCGGGGATCGGCTCGGTCGCGGCGCTGTAATGCTCGCCCACCCACGCCTCGTCATAGCCGAGCCGCTCGGCGAGAAGGATGGCCTCGCGGTCCTGTTGCAGGATCTCGGTGTAGTTCCGCTTGGGGTCGTGGAGCGGCATCATGAACAGACCAAGCTTCATTCGAGCTCTCCTTCACGAAAACGGCGCCGATTAAGGTTCCCTCGCCCCCTCGAAGATGTGCGTCCCGATCAATCCTCCCCGATGTCGCGAGCGATGGTAGCGCGGGTGCGGCAAAAGATCGATGCTGCCGACGATCATACGTTTGACGTACTACGACAACAGCACTATTGTCTTCGTATGATTAAGAGCGTCAAGGGTGCTGCGACGCGTCAATTCATTCAGTCGAGCAAGAGCAAGTTCAGCGGTCTTGATGAAGATATGGCACGGCAACGGCTTTCGGAGTTGAACGCGGCCACATCGCTCTCCGATCTCGGTCGGTTGAATTCCACAGGGCTGCATAAGCTCAAGGGCAGGCTGAAGGCATATTGGTCGATCGACGTTAACGGTCCCTGGCGTGTCCTTTTCAAGCTCACTGCCGGCAATGCTTACGAGGTGCATATCCATGACCCGCACTAAGGCTTCCCTCGAGGACGTTTTCGAGTTTCCCGGTGGCATCTCGTTGCCTCCGGTGCATCCCGGACGGACGATCGCCACGGAACTGTCGGCCCGCGGCATCAGCGGCCATCGCGCCGCCTTGAAGATGCGCGTACCAGCGAACCGTCTTGCGTTGATTCTTGCCGGGCGTCGCGGTATCACGGCGGACACCGCCCTGCGCCTCGCGCGGCTCTTCGGGACGAGCGCGCAGTTCTGGATGAATCTGCAGTCGCAATACGAGCTCGCCTTGACCGAGCGCGAGCACGGGAGGCAGATCGCGGCGGAAGTCGAGGCGGCTTAGAACAGAGCCGAGGTGAATTCGGCTGGAGTGCACCCAGCAATCTCGTCATCCTGTAAGGCTTCGCTCCGCTCGCCATGATGACCGGAGCGTCGGCAGAAATGACCCTTCATCACCTCGCCGGATCGGCGACGCGGGCCGTGCGCGCGATCACGGCATTCGCTTCGCGGATGGCGCGGCCCTCGTCGCCGGTGTCTTCGAGCACCTTGTTGGCGACCGCCGCCCATAGGTGTTTTGCCTTCATCGTCGTGGCCTTCTTGGTGTGGGATGGTGCGTCTTCGGGCGTCCACGGCATCGCGGCTGCTCCCTGGCGTTGCTGCTGCCTCGCTAAGAGGTGAACGCCATGGATCGTCCGAAGGCGAGCGGTGCGGCCAAATTTGTCGCTTTCCGACGTCCCATCCCTGGGCCTATCGTTCCTTCCCTTCGGGGATTGCTCGCATGATAACCCTGTTTTCCTACCCGGAGCTCTACGGGGTCGCCGACAACAACCCGTACGGGCTGAAGGTTTTCGCCTTCCTGAAGCTGTGCAACCTGGCCTTTCGCCACGAGCATATATTCGATGCGAAAGCGGCGCCGCGCGGCCAGCTGCCCTACATCGCCGATGGCGACGAGACTATCGGCGACAGCGATACGATCATCGCGCATCTCATCGGAAAATATCGCCTGCCGATCGACGACGCCCTGACGGCCCAGCAGCGCGACACCGATCATCTGATCAGACGGATGCTCGATGATCTCTATTGGGTGATGTCGTATTTGCGCTGGCGCGATCCGGAATTCTGGCCGCTCTTCCGGGACGAAATCCTGCGAACCCATCCGAGCGTCAGCGAAGCCGGCTTGGATCAGGCGCGGAAATACAATTTCGAGCGCTATCATTATCAGGGCATCGGACGCTATGAGCCGGACGGCGTCTATGCGCGGGGCATCGCGGATTTGCAGGTCCTGGCGAATCTCGTTCCGCAGGACGCGTTTCTCTTCGGCGCGCAACCGAGCAGCATCGATGCCGCTCTCTATGGCTTCGTCGCCAACATCCATTTCTACGCGATCGACACGCCGCTCAAGACATTCGTCGCGTCACATCCCAATCTCGTCCGACACTGCGAGACGCTTCACGCGGCCATGGCGTAATCCGCATCGAGGGATCCGACGAGGCGCAATCCGAGGTGCGTCCCTTATTTTCCTGAGGTTCTTTGCCCGCCTTTATGGCTCTCCGGCCTTTATGTGACTTCTCTCCTGCCGATGACTGGCTCACTGCGGAGCGGACGATCTCATTTCTGACGTCGACCCCGGAGAGATCGCAACTTCGACGCGCCGGTTCTTCTGCCGCCCGTCTGAGCTCGCGTTGCTCGCCACAGGGTTGGACGGGCCAAGCCCCTTGGTTTGGATCCGCGAAGGCGCGATGCCCTGGTTCACCAAAGCCGTCTTCACGACTTCGGCCCGTGCCGCGGAGAGTGCTGCATTGGTGCGGGTGGAGCCGGTGTTGTCAGTGTAGCCCGAGAGCACGACGGTGCGGTCCACGCGGACTCGCAGGAAATTTGCAAGATCGTTAGCCGCGTCCACACCCTGGGCATTCAAGTCGGCCTTGCCGGTCTGGAATAGCACGCCGGGAAGCGTGATGATTCTGGCCGCGTTGGCGGCTTGTGCTGTCGCCGTTCGGAACTTGGCTGCCTCGATGGCGGTCTCCGCATAACGCTGCGCCAAGTATGCGTTATGGTCTACCTTGGCCTTGTCTTCATTGTTGTTCCAGGCCTGTTGCGCGACCTGCAGCGAGTCCTGGGCGTCGGCCAACTTCTCGGGAGCTGATGTCTGCACCATTGGATCGCTCGAGGCGCTGGCATAGGCGGCTTTCGCCTGATTCAATGCCGCATTCGGCTGCGGCGTTGAGCTGCAGGCGGCGAGAACGAGGCCGCCCGAA